>Ga0194111_10009121_pt1 | contig 10842 bp, 4 predicted proteins | sample TA2KigC300mmetaG_FD_146194 | JGI IMG/M metagenome (GOLD analysis project Ga0194111, IMG submission 146194) | Freshwater microbial communities from Lake Tanganyika, Tanzania - TA2015033 Kigoma Deep Cast 300m | ecosystem: Environmental > Aquatic > Freshwater > Lake | place: Tanzania: Lake... | reverse complement strand
TAAAGCTATTTTAACATAAGCAGTTTATGAAAAGCCACTTGATTGCCTGATATAAGCTTAACGATATAAACCCCATTGGAACAGCGTTGCCCCGTCTTGTTTTTACCATCCCAAAGAATAGTATTGTAACCCTTTAGTCCATGACCGGTAAGTTCACGAACCACCTGTCCTTTGATATTGCATATGAAAAGACTTGTTTCTGCAGCTTGGGGCAGATTATAGCTCAGTTTCACTTCAGAACGAAAAGGATTGGGATGGCTGTTTATTGTTAGTTTTATTACTGGATTTGGCAAGAAGGGATCTATTGTATTCACGGTACTCTGCATAGGGATAAAGAGCCACAAAGTATCGTTCAGAGTCACATTAACATTGGATATTGTCACATCTGCGTAATCCCAGCGTTTTACGTGCACTGTCCAGTTACCCGCCCCTGTGTGATAGACCACATTGCCCAAGCTGTCACTATACTCAGGAAGTTTTCCGCTGATTCGCACTTCCGCACAATCCAGAGGATTTTGGGTTTGAGCATCGTATACATAAGCTCGAATGCCACCTATATATGGGGAGTTGTATTCAAAAGCTCCCATATCCGGCGCATTGCCGCTTACCCGCAGGTGATAACGATAGTCATATACCGGCAGGTCGGGCATTGCGCTTCCAGCGTCAATACAAGGGGAATCCGCCTGTAACTCATAATTGCCTGAATCCGCATCCATAAACATAGGATTGCCCACAAGATTTCCCCCCAAATCATACGGATAATCATCTGGCAATGGAGTCGTTAGTAGATTATGAGAAAAGGACATATTGCTGTAACCATTATTTGGAATAGCTGCAAATATATTGTTTTGTAGCAGATTGTATCCACCTGAGCCTATGGAAGTAAAATCATAACAAGTATTATTATATAGTTTTGCACCCCAGTTTGAAGATGTTTGGAGAAGTGCTCGAAAGTTCGGTGGACTTCCATCTAAAGATATAAAAACGTTATTATATACTCGGGTTGTATCTATGCCAACGCTATAATAGAACTCTATAGCAGTATTATATACCATTAATAAGTTGTTATTAAATTTGCTGGTTGAATTGTAATTGCCATTCATGAACATCTTTACTTTGCCATAACAAAAGTTATCGCTTACTATTGTACGATCACCTGATGCATAGATTCCGGAAGTGTACTCATGCGAATAGGGCTGGATAATTGTATTACGTCTGCAATAAACGGTGTCTGTTGCATTAGGGTCGAAAGAAGCATTCGCAGTTGCTTGACAGCCCCATGCATTTTCAATATGATTACCATAACTAACTGATCTTTGCGCAATCCACCTATCTAAACGCGAGACAGGTTGTATATTTATTACTTTATTAAATAGAAATCTTCTCTTTAAATAAGCAGATAATCCACTTTGGCCAACACCAGTATATAAACAACGGGCTATGGTGACTTCCAAGTGTTGATGATATTCATCTATAGGTGCAAGTATATAACTTGTTGGTTGTGTAAAGGCTGATAAACGCTGCTCTCCCGAGAACCTGACTTTATATATCAGCAAATCTTCGACTATAGCATCTGAATACAAAGAGCAGTAGTTATCCGTAAATGAGCAATTCCTTATATGTAATCTTCCATTCTTAAAGTTTATCGCTCCTGTCACCAGTCCTACAGAAGGGACATAACCCTTGAACGTATTATTGATATTGCAGTATTCAAACTCTGCCTTGGGAGCATCCGGAAAGATATAGATTCCACCCCAGCGATGTGTTGCACCTGTCTGCAAACGGTCAAATACGATGGGATCTGCAGATGTTCCTTTGGCTATCAGCTTCCCATAAACGATAATCTTCTTGGCAAGGGCTTCATTATTACCGTATGCTATAAAGCCATTCTCATTGTAATTGGCATCTGCAGCATTAACGTAAATCTGAACGCCGGGAAGTATGGTAAGCGTAATACCGGCATCTACGTATATATATCCGGTTACAATATAGGGATTATATTCCGGCATCCAGACCGTATCCCGTGTCAAATGACCTTGCACCTCTATTGCATTGCAGATATAAGCAAGGCAGAACAGCACAGGAATTAAAACCAGTGACTTCATATTACCAATATTCATACAACTACATAAACCCAATCTTCATTCTAATGAAGAAATCCTTTAAAATTAACAATTATACAACATCTTGCTTTTGTCAAGCAGTTTTGGATATGTATCAATCATTCGACTTTCTTAACCAATTCCCTGCTTGCTGCGGGGAGTCATCGGGAGGGTATCGTGAGCAAAGCCCACGATGACCCCAGGAGGATCCCAAGAGGCAAGCAGGCAAGATGCAAATTTTGAATGAGTTACAAACTTGCCTGGAAATTGACCTTGACATGAGAATTGTTTATGTAATTCAGAATATATCCGTGATTACTAAGTAATCTGTTGGATAATAATACAATAGACACAAAATAAAAATGGCGAGGAAAAAATGAGTTCTACCGAATTGTTTATGCACTATGTCTGCACCCCTGCTGAAGCCGGGGATTTGATTGATTTACACGATAAGTTCTGGGTCTGCAACTGCGGTTGCCGGGAGAACGCTGGCGAATGCAAGCAGTCCAGAAAGGACGTCTGCCTGATGTTCTCCACAGAAACCGGTTCCAGTGGTTCGGATATGAAGGAAATCACTAAAGCGGAAGTTGAGGAAATCCTCAGGGAAGCATCCGATAAAAAGCTGGTAGCACGCCCCTTCCGCAATAACGACTTCACCGATACAGACGGCATCTGCTTCTGCTGTCAGGACTGTTGCGGTTATTTCACCGAAAACAACGAGCATTGCAACAAAGGCAAGTTCATCGAACAAACGGATATGGAAAGCTGCATTCATTGCGGTCTGTGCGTGGAAGTGTGCTACTTCGGAGCGCGCACTCTGGAAAACGGCAAATTGGTTGTCAACAGAGACAAATGCTACGGCTGCGGACTGTGTGAGGCAGTTTGTCCCGTTTCGTGCATTGCGATGGAACAGAGGTAAAATCTATAATACAGGCAGTTAACCTAATCACATAGTGATTTCATATTCGGTAGCCAGTGAATTTATTCACTGGTTAAAAGGAACAAGGCAATTAACCCCAGCGGGGTTTTTCATAGATTATAGGCAGGTTTAAACCTGCCTATTCTTTAATTTGGAATGAGAAACCCCTATGGGGTTGTTTAAAAGGGCTGTTTACCAGTGGCTCAAAGCCACTGGCTACCAATGGAAAATCCCGATGGGATTGTATTTCGGACTTTATTAATTGTGACAATATACAACTGACTATCAATTTACAAAGACCGTTGATAATATGCTCTACAGACGGGACGTCTGTAATTACATTCGCCTCGAATGTAGTTCAAGATTTGTTCATAAATAATACAATGAGACGCCACCCGATAGGCAGCGTCTCTTGTATTAGGTGTTGTATTGTTTACTGTGCTGTTATTTCAGCATTATCATCTTTCTGGAAGATGTGTATTTACCGGCATTCATCTTGTAAAAGTAAACACCGTTGGATACTCTGACGTTGTTGTCGTCTTTACCATCCCAGGTAATACTGTGATTTCCTTCAGCTTTGGTCTCATTAACCAGAGTCTTCACTTTCTGACCCTTGGTGTTATAGATATCCACGACTACGGGCTGACGTCCCTTTACGGAGTAGTTGATAGTGGTGGCTGCGCTGAAAGGATTGGGGAAGTTGGCTTTCAATGCTGTGGCTACAACAGGAGTGACCGGGTCAACATTGGAGACAGTGCCCAGATTCATGACGAAATCATCAACCATGAAGACAAAGGCGTCATCGGAAACGCACTGGATACCGACTCTGATATTCTGACCGACATAGGTGGCAGGAATATCAAAGGTGTACTGAGTCCAGTCAATCGGAGCCTGAATATAGGTAGCTCCGGAAATGAAGGTGAAGTTTGCCGGAGCAGTTCCACCTGTGGAAACGCCAACCTTGAATCTTTCCAGACCATAGTTGGCGGTCACGGATTTTGCCCAGAAACTGACCTCAGCTTCGGTACCAATGTTGTTGAACAACTGAGAAATCAACCAGTCATTATTGGGAGGAGTGGTTCCGGCAAAACATCCGGCAAACTTGGCTCCACCATGAGGAGTCCAGGCAGCAGTGGTCAGAGGAGGTGTTGTGGCACTGGGATTGAAGACGATATAAGCCATGGCTTCGCCACTATGCAGGAAGGTTACACCGGTAATGGTATAAGTGGTGGATTGATCAACGTCCACATTAACCCACGGAGCAAAGTCGATGACAAAATTATCATAGGACTCAAATCCGTCTGTTACCAGATTGGAAACAGCCAATACGAAATTGACAGTTGTGGTTTCTCCGTTCAATACGACGATTCCGGTCTGAGTTCCGGTTACATAGCCAATGGCAGCACAGGTTACTGTGTAGAATCCTGCGGGAACCTGCATGGAATATGCGCCTGTGACATTGGATGTAGCGGTAGCAGTTCCGGCGGTAACGGTTGCGCCAACAATCGGGGTATTATCTGGTTTGCGGACGATACCGGCAATGGTACCAATCTGAGTCTGCTTTGTTATTGCATTGGAAAGAGCGGCAGCTGTAAGCACGTCACCTGTATAAACGGCTTTGACAGCCCATTTATAGGTTCCGTCTGGAACTGCGCCCCATCCCGTATCAGAATAAGCAGTTGTCGGAACGGGAATAATAGTCGGAGTCAAAAGTGTCCAGGCAGCTTCGTTGGTTTCCTGTCCTTCCAACAGACGCCAGACTTTGTACCCTGTCAAAGCCCTGTCGTTTCTGAGTGTAGAACTGATAACTGGAGCAGCCTGCTCGATTCCAAGAGCCATACCCTTGGCAGGCAATTCGTAACCGTTAAACAGATTACGTCCAACCTTGAAAGCCTGAGGACCTGCAGATTGTACTTCCATATCCTCAAGATTGAAGGTGACGGTTTGAGTAGGGCTTCCGACAAAGATTTGGTCCATAAACCAGACGTACCACAATCCATCATTGGACGGTGGATCTAATGCATGCCAGGCAAGCCTGATTTGCTGTCCGCCATAACTGGCAAGAGGAATGGTGATAGGATTGGTGGCATAAGCATTCCAGGCAGCGCCGGGTTGGGTGGATGCATCCCACAGCATGGTCCAGGTACTACCGTTATTGGTAGATACTTTTACATAATAATGGTCATTATAAGTGGAACCGAGATAAACATAAGACTTGAATACCAGAGAAGCATTGGGCGGACAGGTGAATTGTGGTGTCTTCAGCCATTCATCCTGATGGTTGTAAGACCACCAAAGACCTGCTTGCCATTGACCGTCGGGAGGTGCTACAGGAGGTGTCAAAGCAACAGAACCCACTCTACACCAGGTTGGAGTAACTCCATAAGTATTGGCGGGACCTGTATCTGTAATGGTCTGCGCCCAATTCTGCGGTGGGAAGGTAGCATTTTCAAAACTCTCAGTAAGATTCTGAACATTGGGATTCGGTGCTGTCCAGGTAAGATTTACATTGGGAAGCACTTCTGTTGCCTGAACCCCGGTTGCCGGGAAGGTAATTTCGTTGACGATAACAGTTCCCATATTATGATTGGTAGCACCTACGTTAACCGTTCCTGTTGCAGGTGAGTAACCTGTAGCAACAACTGTGTAGCTATAGGTTTGGCTGGCGTAAACTCCGGTAATTGTAAACTGTCCCTGAGCATTGGTGGTGGCAGTATAATTAGCCATGCCCGTCAGAGTAATGGTTGCGCCGGGTATTCCTACTGTTGGGGCATCACTTCCAGCAACCATACCGGTAACATTTACCAGAGGCAGAGAAACCATGGCAAAGTTCTGAGTAACAGTCTGGTTTTCTACGATGGTAACATTAACCGTCTGAGGCTGAAATCCGGTCTTGCTGCAGGTCACCTGATAGGCCCCCTGTGTTATAAAGGGGAAACTGTAAGTACCGGTCGCAGAAGTAGTAGCAGTGTGACTGGTTCCGACAATGGATACTGTAGCACCAGCCAACGGATTACCGCCGGTTGTAACTGTACCATTCAGAGCGCCCATCCCGCCGACTTGAACAATGATACGGGTATTGGCGCGGTTGACTGAATTAGAACCTGTCGTGCCGGTGCTGCCATTTACCGTATCACTCTGGAAACGCAGACTGGTATTAACGCCGGTAGTTGGAGTGTAAAATACGGATGCATTCTGAGTGTAAGCGACAGGAATCATATCAGTTACAATCTCCACAATAACATTGGAAACACCGTCCCAGAAATAGGGAGTACCAAGGGTGTGGATATTCCAGCCGACAACGGGCAGAAAACTTGCATTTGTCCAGACAGTGGTATATTCACCTACTTCAAAGGTAGTCGTCAATGCTGTTAGCGTCGTGTTCTTCATCCGGATGGTAAAATTGGGCATGGCAACGCAGGTATTCAATGCCTGAACGTTGAACCCTATGCCTGAGATAAGACCTGGAGCTCCACCGTTACTCAATATCTCCGATGCCAGATATAGATATTGCTGGCGGAATGCCTTATAGTAAGTCCCATAGGGAGTGGGCGCTTCATAAATGCCATTCATTGCTACACCAGACCCGATATTGGCAATTGCCAGACCGGAAGTCACGGTGGTAAATGACCATATCGGACAGTTTGTAGCATCACCGTAGTTATTATAGGGTACTATTTTCCAGTAGTATTGAGTATTGTTCTGAAGCTGATTAGTAGGTGTATATGTTGTATTATTGCCTACATCAAAGCCGTTCACAACATTTGTAGGCGGGGTGTTCGTGCCCAGAAAAACCTTGTATCCGGTGGGAGCACCACCGCCTTGAAGCCAGCTCAAAACTGGCAATACGGCAATATACTGCCCTCCGTCGGGAGGACCGACCAGGACTGCCGGATTGGGAGGATTGGTAGGAATATAGGGTGCCATGTTGAAAACTGTATTGGCACGGTTTACGGATACCGACCCAGTTGTTCCGGTATCGGCTTCGACAGTATCACTTTGGAAACGAAGACATGTGTTTACACCTGTTGTAGGAGTAAAAAAGACGGAAGCATTTTGAGTATAAGCGCCGGGGATAAGTGAAGATACAATATCAACGATAATATTGGATGTCCCGTCCCAGGCAAAAGGCGTGGTAAAAGTATGGGTATTCCATCCCACCACTGGTGTAAACTCAGCCTGTTGCCAAACCTGAGTGTAAGTGCCCGCTTCAAAAGTGGTGGTTAGTGCAGTCAGAGTGGTGTTTTTGATCCGAATCCTGAAGTTTGGCATAGGGGAACAAGTATTCAGTGCTTGGACGTTAAAGGCGATGGAATTGATCGGACCTGCGCCTCCACCGGCTTGTGCAAGTTCCATGGCAGTAAACAGATACTGCTGGCGGAATGACTTGTAGAAAGTCCCATAGGGAGTGGGTGTACTGGTTGTCGTATTGGTTCCAGTGCCTGTGCCAATGGTGATATTGACCGGCTGAGCCCATACGAGTGAGGTGATTCCCAGTAAGAATACCAGGATTAGTAATACTAATTGCGTTCTTTTCATATCAGAAGCTCCTTTTTAGATTTTTGCATCTTGGTGTGTAATTATGTAAAATAATATATTGAATCGATGGATTGATCGCATAGTGCGCATGGTGGCAACATGCCATGAGACTTTGCTGCGAACTTGTCCACTGTTTAATATTGACGGTTGAGATCACAAATTAACTCCTTTCAATTTGGTTTTTAGCTCCTCTTCGTTGCTCTTCAAACTAAAATACGAACCTTGCAAGTTCGTAACCCCTTATTACGCATAACGACATTTATATGACACATATCCTAAAAAATATCGTGCAGTAACAAACTGCCAAGCATTCTGACTTCTGCGTTAATACCTTGCAGCTCAACGCAATATAGCGTGTCAGAATGGCGGTTAATACACTCTATGTTAACAGAAGTTAGACATAACTCCAGCTTATGCCTGAATAGCAGCAGTGTAAAAATCTGTCAAGAAAGTTTTTTGTTTTTTTGTTTTGTCAACAAGTAATCAGTTACTGTTCAATGCCGTTCCGAATTGTTATGATACCATCTTTTTCGCTGATTAGAAGCGGTTTGGCAGTATCCAAATCACCTGCCAGCAGAGACAGGGCAATCTGGTTCTCCAGTTCCTTCTGGATAAGCCGCTTCAAAGGTCTGGCGCCGAACTGAGCATCGTAGCCGTTGAGGGTGAGCCAGTCTACCAGTTCCTCTGTAAACTCCACCTTGATGTTTCGCTTTTCCAGACGCTCTTTGAGGTTATCCAATTGCAGGCGGACAATCTGCTGCAGATGGCTGTGAGCCAGACGGTGAAAGATTATGACATCATCCAGACGGTTCAGAAACTCCGGACGGAAGTGATGCTGCAGTATCTGCATCAGTTGCGGACGCAGGGCTTCCGGATCGGCATCTTCCGCTTCAAAGATAAGCTGTGAACCGATATTACTGGTCAGGATGATGACCGCATTGCGAAAGTCCACCGTCCTGCCCTTGCCGTCTGTGAGCCGCCCGTCGTCCAGAATCTGCAACAGAACATTAAACACATCCTGATGCGCCTTTTCTATCTCGTCAAAGAGAATTACGCAATAGGGTCTGCGCCGCACATTCTCGGTCAGATAGCCCCCTTCCTCATACCCCACATAGCCGGGAGGAGCGCCAATCAAACGCGCCACAGAATGCTTTTCCATGTATTCCGACATATCGATGCGGATTAACGCTTTTTCTGTGTCAAACAGGAACGCCGCCAAAGTTTTGGCCAGTTCCGTTTTACCCACACCGGTAGGACCCAGAAACATAAAGGAACCGATGGGTCGACCGGTGTCGCTGAGGCCCGAACGTGACCTGCGAATGGCATTGGCCACTGCGGAAATGCCTTCTTCCTGACCGATGACCCGCTGACCCAGAATGCTTTCCAGTTGGACAAGTTTCTGCATTTCGCTCTGGATTAGTTTGCTGACGGGGATTTTTGTCCATTTGGAAACGACTTCCGCCACCATTTCCTCGTCCACCTGTTCCTTGAGCAGTTGCTCGGTATTGGGGACTTCTTTGAGCTTGGCTTTGAGGGTTTCCAGATGCTTTTCTTTCTCCACCAGAGTGCCATAACGCAGCTTGGCGACCTTTTCGTATTCACCCTGCCGTTCCGCCTTGTCCGCTTCCGCCTTGAGATTGTCAATCTCCTCTTTCAGAGTGCGGATGTCCTGCAAGAGGGCTTTTTCGTGTTCCCAGTGTGCCCGGAAGCCGGTTCTCTGCTCAGTAAGTTCGCTGATTTCACCCTTGATTTTGGTTAACCGCTGTTTGGACATCTCGTCCTTTTCCTTTTCCAGAGAGAGTTTCTCAATCTCCAGCTGGCGTAGTTTGCGCTCCACTTCGTCCAGTTCCACTGGCAAGGAATCTATCTCCATCCGCAGTTGAGCGCATGCCTCATCTATCAGGTCAATGGCTTTGTCCGGTAAAAAACGGTCGGCAATATAACGATTGGACATTACTGCGGCAGCCACCAGAGCGTTATCGGTGATTTGCACGCCATGATGCACCTCATATTTGTCTCGGATGCCGCGCAGGATGGAAATCGTTTCTTCCACAGAGGGTTCTGTCACCAGAATCGGCTGAAAACGCCTTTCCAGAGCCGGGTCTTTCTCAATGTGCCTGCGGTATTCATCCAGAGTGGTGGCTCCGATGCAGTGCAAACTGCCTCTCGCCAAAGCCGGCTTCAGCATATTGGAAGCGTCCACAGCGCCTTCAGCAGCGCCTGCTCCCACCACCGTATGCAATTCGTCTATGAACAATATTATCTGCCCGTTGGATTTTTCCACTTCCTGCAGAATGGCTTTCAAACGTTCCTCAAACTCCCCTCTGAACTTTGCTCCCGCCAAAAGCGCCGCCATATCCAGTTCCACGATTTCCTTGGTCTTGAGGTTTTCCGGCACATCCTGAGCAATGACTCTGCGGGCAAGACCTTCTACGATAGCGGTTTTGCCTACTCCCGGGTCACCAATCAGCACCGGATTGTTTTTACGGCGACGGGACAGGATTTGAATGGTGCGCCTGATTTCCTCATCGCGTCCTATTACGGGGTCAAGCTTTTCCTGACGCGCCAGCTTGGTCAGATTGCGCGCATATTTTTCCAAGGCCTGAAACTTGTCTTCAGGATTGGGGTCGGTAATCCGCTGATTGCCTCTTAACTCTTTAAGTGCCTTTAATACTTTGTCAGGAGTAACTCCCACCGAGGTAAGCAGTTGCGCAGTTTCCTTGCCCTTGTGCAGGAGTGCCAGCAGGATATGCTCCAAACTGATATATTCGTCCTGCAGTTTCTCCGCTTCTTTCTCCGCCTGATTCAGGATATTGAGAGCGGACTGGGACAGGTATTGCTGAGCACCGCCCTGCACTCTGGGCAGTATTGCCAGAGCTCCCTGCAGTTTTTCATCTATTTGTGGCAGAGATACTTCCAGTTTTTGCAGAACGGGTCTGACCAAAGATTCTTCCTGAGCCAGCATTGCCTGAAGCAGATGCAGTTCTCCTATTTCCTGATGCCCAAACTCGGCTGCCAGTTGCTGTGCAGATTGCAGCATTTCCTGAGCGCGTATGGTAAAACGTTGCAGATTCATCCTTCCTCCTTTGACGTATCTTAAAATCAGATAAGGATTTAATCATTAAATTACAAGAGACAAAATAAGCGGGATAAAGTTGCTGTCAAGTTATTTTTAGCAGTCTGCCGATATGTCTGCTAATTTAATCTATCTGGTTGGAACAGCTTGATTGTGTTCTTCTGAGTTCCTTGCTTAAAACTAATAACAGATTCAATCCGATAGGA
>Ga0194111_10009116_pt1 | contig 10845 bp, 8 predicted proteins | sample TA2KigC300mmetaG_FD_146194 | JGI IMG/M metagenome (GOLD analysis project Ga0194111, IMG submission 146194) | Freshwater microbial communities from Lake Tanganyika, Tanzania - TA2015033 Kigoma Deep Cast 300m | ecosystem: Environmental > Aquatic > Freshwater > Lake | place: Tanzania: Lake... | reverse complement strand
GGCCTCCTGCGGTTTAGGCAAACGTAATCCCCAAAGGGCCTCTGAGCCAGTTCTGGAAAAGCTCCATCTGTGACCGCGCCCAGTATAGTTTAATGATGTGACTATGAATCAGATTCGTTCGGTGATCGCAGTTGGCTTGTTGTTCGCCTGTGCATTCTTCACGCGCGCGGAACTAGATATTCGGCGCGATGCGGCTGTGAACGCGATTGAGGAAGTTATGCCGAGCGTCGTCAATATCAGCACGGAGACCATTGTCGAGATTCGGGATCCGCTCGAAAATTTGTTTAAGGATTTTTTTGGACCTAACTGGGGCCGGCGGCCTGAACAAAGTCTCGGTTCCGGGGTCATAATTGATGAGACCGGTTATATTTTGACGAATTTTCATGTGGTCCGGCGTGCAACACGAATTACCGTGAGGCTTTGGAACAACAAAAGTTACCGCGCCCAGCTGATTGGCGTTTCTCATAAAAGCGACGTGGCGCTGCTGAAGCTCGTTGATGCCAAACCGGGCGAGAAATTCAAAGCTGTCAGGCTCGCCCCGGACGGTGATTTGCTACTGGGGGAGACGGTTCTGGCGTTGGGCAACCCTTTCGGGTTGGGGGGATCGGTCAGTCGCGGCATTTTGAGTTCTCGCGCGCGGCGGCCGCCAACCGACGATGAGCCGATGGCGCTCGATTTGTCCGATTGGTTGCAAACCGACGCAGCAATCAATCCGGGCAACAGCGGCGGACCGCTCATCAATCTGCGCGGGGAATTGATTGGTTTGAATGTCGCGATTTTTCGGGAAGGGCAGGGGATAGGGTTCGCCATTCCGGTGAAGCGAGTATCCGAGGCGCTGTCCGAGACGTTCACGCCGGAGGGCCTCAGCGGTCTTTGGCTGGGCGCGCGTTTTGCGGCAAGCACGAATGGCGTGACGGTGACGGCTGTGGAGCGAGGCAGTCCCGCGGAAAAGGCGGGCTTAAGGGCCGGTGACAAGGTTCTCAAGATTAACGACAAGTCACCCAAGAACATTATCGAAGTGAACCGCGAGCTCGTTTTGACCGGAAATCAACGCACGGTTCCATTTACAGTCCAGCGCAGCGGCGAGCGTCGCGATCTCACCGCACGGCTAATTCCGGAGAAGGAGTTTTTCAACGCCAACCTTATTCAGGAAAAACTCGGCGTGACGTTGCGCGATGCGTCCCCGATCGGCGCAACTCGGGTCAACGGATTTTTCATCGCCGATGTTGAAGGTGATGGACCCGCGGCCGAAGCTGGATTGAAAGCGGGTTACATTCTTCAAGCCGTGGATGGCCAAGTGCCGCCGAACCTCACGGCCGCGGCCAAATTGCTCTATGCCAAGAAGAGCGGAGAAACCGTCACGTTGAAATTATTGGTCCCACGCGGCCGGCAGATCTTTTCAGCTACGGCGGAGGTTGCTCTCCGTTGATTTTTAATGGCCTCGGCTTTCATCTCGTGACAGACTTCGTCGTGATAGCGGTATGAAAGACAGTCTCATGATTGAGGTCTCGGAGTTGACCAAGCGTTACGCCGGCCGGACGGCCGTGGACGAGGTTTCGTTTTCAGTCGCGAGAGGAGAGGTGGTCGGGCTGCTCGGTCCGAACGGCGCGGGCAAGAGCACAATTTTGCGCATCTTAAGCTGCTTTCTGGCGGCGACTTCTGGAACCGTCAGCGTGGCGGGTTTCGACGTCTTTTCCCAAAGCCATGAGGTTCGACGGCGCATGGGATACATGCCCGAGAACAATCCATTGCCAGGGGAAATGCGAGTGCGCGAGTATTTGAAATTTCGGGCCAGGCTCAAGGGGTTGTCAGCGAGCCAAACCCGCGAACGAGTCGCCGCTGTGACCGAGCAGTGTGGTTTGACCGATGTAAGCCGGAAGATTATCGGGCACCTTTCAAAGGGTTACCGGCAACGCGTGGGATTGGCTGACGCCTTGGTGCACGAACCGGAGCTGATTATTTTGGACGAACCGACGATTGGGTTTGATCCTAATCAAATCCGCGCGGTGCGAAAGCTGATCAAGGATTTGGGCCGCAAACATACTATTTTAATGTCGAGCCATATCTTGCCCGAAGTGGAAATGACTTGCAGCCGCATCATCATTTTGCATCAGGGCAGAATATTGGCGGCGGATACAACGGAGAATTTGCAGAGGACGTTGAGTTCTGACGGGCAGGTGATTGCCGAGATTGCCGCTCCCATAACAGCTTTGACGGAGTGTTGGAAAGAGATGGAGTTGATCGAACATTTTGACATTGCACCCGCCGAAGGAGATTTTCACCGCTGCGCGCTGACCCCGCGCGCCGGCGTCGACATTCGCCCGCTGATTTTCGAACAAGCGCGTGCGAAAGGATGGACTTTGAGAGAACTTACGCGCAGCCGGCACACGCTCGAAGATATTTTTGTGCACGTGGTTCGCGGAGACAAGGAGGACAGCCTTTGATGCAGGCTTATCTGACTTTAGTGCGCCGCGAATTGGGAGGGTTTTTCATAGCGTTAACGGGCTACATCATTATCGCAGCGGTCTTGTTTTTAGTCGGTCTCAGTTTTGCCGATATGCTCGTCAAGCTCAATGGATCAGCGACGGACGCGCCATTGACGGAAGAGTTTTTCGTCACGGTCTATTTTTGGCTGATTCTGCTGCTGACCGCGCCGATCATGACGATGCGGTCGTTTGCCGCGGAGAAATTCTCGGGAACGTTCGAGACTTTGATGACCGCGCCGGTGGGAGACCTTCAGGTTGTGCTGGCAAAGTTTTCCGCCGCGCTTGTTTTCTTCCTTTTAACTTGGCTGCCGCTGGTCATCTACATCCTGATTATTCGCCGGTATTCGAATGATGGCGCGTTGTTTCGAGCATGGTGCTCGGCATTTTGCTTATCGGTTCGCTCTATATTTCACTAGGATGCCTGTCATCCTCGTTGACGCGCAGCCAAATGATCGCAGCGATGATTAGTTACGGGCTCGGTCTTGGGCTTTTCCTATTGAGCTTGCGGGCGCTGATCGCTGCGCCTCCGGAAGGCTGGCAGGCCAAGTTATTCAGTTACATTTCCATGACGGAACACATGCAGGACTTTGCGCGCGGAGTGATTGATACGCGTCGGCTCGTTTTTTACCTAAGTCTTACTGTTTTGTTTCTTTTTTTGACGTTGAAGGTCGTGGAAAGCCGCCGCTGGAAGTAGCGCCATGATGGATCAAACTCGCAGTTTTTCGTCAGAACGCCGCAGGAGCATCGGATTGAACGTGGGACTCTCCATTGCGGCTGTGCTGGCGCTGGTTGTCATGGTCAATTACCTGGCGAACCGCCACTTTCGGCGTATCCAATTAACTGAAAGCGCGCGTTATCCTCTCTCGCCGCTCACGACCCATCTTCTCGGCTCAATCACGAATCGGCTTAAAGTCATTGTCTTCTTCGATCCGCGAAGTCCGCTTTTCAGCTCGGTGAAGCGGCTCGTCAACGAGTATGAAGCCAAGAGCAGGCATATCAAAGTCGAGTACGTCGATCACGTGGTGTATCGCAATCGAGCCGAGCAGGTGCGCGAACAGTACAAGCTGGCTGCGGATGGAGACGGCGATCGCGTGATCTTTGAAGCCAATGGCAAAACCAAAGTCGTCTATGCCAAGGATCTCTCCGAATACGACTACTCGAAGCTATTCCAAGGCGAAGAAGTGAAGCGAACGGGCTTTAAGGGCGAACAACTGTTCACCTCAGCGGTTTATGGTGTGATCGATCCGCGGCCCGTCAAAGCCTATTTCCTGCAAGGTCAACGCGAACACGATCCTGCGAGCGAAATGGATCAACATGGGTACTCGCAGTTCGCACAGATTTTGCACGAGAACAATGTCCTTATCGATCGCCTGGGTTCACTGCCGTTTGAAGATGTCCCCGCCGATTGTCATTTGCTGATCATTGCTGGACCGGTGACGCGTCTTGCGCCGGTCGAACTGGAGAAGATCGACAAGTATCTTAGCCAAGGCGGAAGGTTGTTAGCGCTTTTCAACTGGCGAACAGCTCATGACAGAACTGGCTTGGAAAAGCTGCTTGCCGATAACTGGGGCGTCACGGTCGGACACAATTTTGTCACGGACAACGCCCAAAATACCCAAAGCGAATTCCAGGTGGCGCTGCTCACGGATCAATTCTCGGACCATCCCATCGTGAAACCATTGCGCGGCTCGCGCCTGGCGCTGATTGTCCCCCGCTCTATTTCGCAGCGCAGTACGACCCAGCAAAGTGCGGATGCAGCCAAGGTGGCCGAATTGGTCTTTACCGGCCCGCGCGGCTTGGCGGTTAGATCGGACAAAAGAGTGGAACGCGAAGGACAAATACCGCTGGCGGTCGCTGTCGAAAAGGGAACAATTCCTGGAATCAGCACCGACCGGGGAGCGACCCGGATTGTGGTGGTGGGTGAGTCAGGGTTTCTTGCGAACAAAGTGATCGAATACGAAGCGAACCGCGACTTTGCGCGCAACGCGGTGAATTGGCTGTTGAATCGAGAAATTCTTCTCGAAGGTATCGGGCCTCATGCGATCAAGGAGTACAAACTCATTTTGTCTGAGGCCGAAATGAAAACATTGCGCAGGGTTCTTCTGGGTGGATTCCCGGGCGCAACTTTGCTGTGCGGGTTTCTGGTCTGGCTTCGACGGCGCCGGTAAACATGAATCCCAAAAGCACACAATGGCTGATTGCGATGGCGCTGGCCCTGTTCGCCTATATCTTCTTTATTGAACGGCGCACTGGTGATTCTTCGGAACGGGCGGCGCAGCTAGGACGACTGTTTCCAAACTTTGATGAGGCCAAAGTCACTGGCATTGAAATCACCCGAACAAACGGATCAATCCGAGTGGCGCAAGTGAACGGTCAATGGCAACTGACGACTCCCATCTATCCGGCGCAGAAGACTGGCATTGAAACCTTCCTCCAAACAGTGAACGGGTTGCAGCGGCGTGCCTACATCTCCTCGAACGAACTCTCCTCGCAGCCTGGTTGGACCTCTTCGTTTGGGTTTGTTCCGCCGCGCGCCACGGTCGCGCTTCAGGAAGGCACCAACCGTGTGATTTTTCAAGTTGGCTCGAAAACTCTCATGGGCGATCAATTGTACGTTCGGATGCAGGGCGATGCTGGAGTGCACGTCACCGACGCGACTTTCCTGAATAATCTGCCGGAATCAGCGACGCAATGGCGGCACGCCATGCTGCTTCATGTGGAGAGGCTGGCTTTTGATCGGTTGGTGGTAGCCAATGGTCCACGCGTCTTGGAGATACAACGTGACGCGTCTGGCGGAGCTTGGAAACTGGTTCGGCCGCCCCCTTCCAGCCGGGCTGATTTCCATCGCGTGGATGAATTGGTTAAGCAGCTTTGGAACACTCGCATTGGGCAATTCGTGACCGACGATCCCAAGCCAGACCTCGAACCGTTTGGATTACAAACTCCCGAGGTGCAATTGACGCTCGCATCGGGCACGAATCCCATTTTCCAGGTTCAATTTGGCAGAAGTCCGACAAACGATCCAACTCAGGTTTACGCGCGGCGCTTAAGCCACACAAATATTGTCCTCGTGCCGGGCGAAATAGTGGAGTTGTTGCGGAAGCCGCATACGGAATTTCGTGATCGAACTTTGCTTTCCTTCTCGCCTGCCGCCGTCCATCGCATCGAAGTGCGGACGGGCAGCGAAGGCTTCGCCGTGCAGCGGCCAACTAACGGCGTCTGGGCGATTACGGAGCCATTTCCGGCAGCGGTCGATCCGCTCCTGATGCGGCAGTTTCTGGATGTGCTTGGCAAACTCGAAATCGAAAAATTCGAGAAGGATGCTGTGACGGATTTTGTGCCATACGGGTTGGATCCGCCCGCTCGGCAATATACTTTGAAGACAACCGTGACTAACAGCGTCGGAATCACGAACGCCGTGATTGCGCAGGTGGACTTCAGCACGAATCGGCTCGATCTTGTCTTCGCCAAACGGCCCGGCGAAAGCTCTGTGTACGCGGTGTCGTTCGGCGCGAGCCTGGCGTTGCCGCGAGCCGCCTATGAGCTTCGCGACCGGCGCATCTGGAACTTTGCTTCAAGCAACGTGACGACCATCACGCTCGTCCAACGAGGCCAAACGAACACTGTGACGCGCAATGCCACGCGCGGCTGGACGGCTGATTTGGTCGCCAACGAAGCCATCGAAGAGACGCTGCACCAGCTTGGTCAATTGCAGGCGCTGGGCTGGACCGGCCGCGGTGAGGCCAACATGAAGCTGCTCGGTTTTCGCGAGGAGCCTCACCGAATTACGCTCGACGTGAACGCTGGCGGCAAACAGCAGCCCTTTGCGGTCGAGTTTGGCAAGAACGATCCTGGAGGCCACCGCTACGCCGCGGTGCGCCTGGAAGGCGGTGAACCGATTATCTTCGTATTTCCTGCTTCGCTTTATCAGAACGTTTCACAGTACCTTAGCTTGCCTGAGACTGCGTCCAACCGATGATATGGCCGTTTTCGCTCCAGGGCGCATTTCGCCTCGGTTTCTTTGCTTTCTGAAGTGGACGCGCATTTCTTGCCTAACCCTGTGCTTATGCGCGGCTGGGAGCTTGGCCTATTTGCATTGGATCGGACTTCCGGGCTTTCTCCAAAATCGGTTGTGCGCGAAGCTCCGAGAGCACGGGGTCGATCTGCAGTTCTCTCGAATCCGCCTGCGAGGGTTTAACAACATCATCGCGGAACAGCTTCGGTTGAGGCAGCACTCACAGCCTGATGGTCCGCGCCTTTTAATTGAGGAAGGGGCGTTGCGAGTCGGCCTGACTAGTCTGACGCAGTTCCATTTCAAGCAAGGCGCTCTTACGTTTCACGGCGGGCAGCTCGTGTGGCCGGCGACGAATGCGAACGCTTCTCCCCGCCGCCTGTTGATCGACGCTCTTTCGAGCGAGCTTCGTCTCCAGGAAAACGATCGTTGGACGCTCGCGAATCTTTCCGGACGTTTTCTCAACGCAAATGTTCGCGTCTCAGGAGTGATCACCAATGCGTCACGTCTGCGTGAGGTCTTTTCAGCGCGTCCGCGTGTTCAACGGCAAACGAACTGGCAGTCGAACATCTCTGCGCTTTTAACGAAACTCGAACAAACTAAGTTCAGCGCGCCACCGACGCTGGTCCTGCATTTTGCAGGTGACGGAAAGGACCCGAACACTTTTCGCGCGGATCTGTCGCTCAAAGCAGCGCAGACCGAGACACCGTGGGGGGCCTGCCAGAACCTATCGTTTGATCTGGACCTTTCTCCACAGCCAGCGCCCGCCGTTCAACCGACACGCGCTGACTTGCGAGTCAGTTTCGACGCTGCTCAGTCTCCTATCGGCCAACTTGAACGGATGGCATTCGAAGGAACTTTGCTTGGCGCATTGCGCGGATGGCAGCTCGCCGAAGCAAAGTGGCAATTCAGCTTGGCGGCAGCCGAGAGGAACGGCCTCAAAGCGGCGCCGATTGTTGCGTCGGGAGAGACGACTCAGGCGACGAACAGCGCGAGAGGGCTTTCAACGAAGCTCAAACTCGATATCGCTGCGTTAGGATCACCCTGGGGGCAAAGCCTGACCAATCATTTCGAATGCGACTTGCATCACGCGATGACTAACTTCCGCTCATTCGAAGGGAAGTGGAGCCTCAGCGCGGAGCAAATCGAATCGAAAGAAGGCTCGTGCGGCCGGGTAACTTTGGCGGGACGATTTGCTCCCTCGAATCTCAAAGCGGTTGATGGTGCGCTTCAGGCTGATTGGGCATTTTGGTCCAAACTGGCGGGCGTTGACTTGGACTGGACAGGCGCAGTTGCTCAACTCAAATCGCCGAAAGCCGAGATTGAGAAGCTCCTGTGCACCGGCCAGTGGCGAGCCCCGCACGTGACGCTGCGACAGTTGCGCGCCGAGCTTTACGGTGGCCACCTTGACTCGTCCGCCGAGTTGAATACGCAGACTCGAGAGCTTCAGTCCGAGATGAATTTCGATTTCGACGTCCATGGGATTTCTCGTGTGTTGACGCCCAATTCGCAGCGCTGGCTTCGGCAATTCACCTGGGCTGCTCCGCCGCGCGTCCGAGCCCAGGCGCGTCTCGTACTTCCGCCTTGGACCAACGCTCAGCCTAACTGGCATAAAACCGTGCTCCCCACAGTGGAATTGGCTGGTGAATTTGAAGGTGGCGAAGGCGCCTTTCGCAAAGTTCCCGTGACTTCGGCGCGCTCCCACTTCACCTTAACCAATTTTTCGTGGCGGTTGCCTGACTTAATCGTGGCGCGACCGGAAGGGAAAGCCCATCTCAGTTACGCCGGAAGCATGCGTACGCAGGATTATTATTGGATTATTCAGAGCCAATTCGATCCCAGAGCGATTAAACCACTGCTCACCGCCGATCAACAGCGCGGCTTAGATTATTTCAAATTCACGGCTGCGCCCTTAATTCAGGGCGAAGTGTGGGGCCGCTGGCATCAACCAGAGGTCCTTGGTTTTGTTGCACGGGTCGCCGCAACAAATTTTTCTTTTCGCGGCGAGGCTTGCCATGCGTTGAGTACGACGGTCCGTTTCACAAATCTATTTTTCAACTTCAGCGAAATCAGTATTCGCCAAGGCTCGCAATACATTACTGCGCCCTCGGTTGGTTACGATGTTTCGACGCGCCGATTGCATGTCACGAATGCTCTCAGCACGATGGACCCGGACGTGGTGACAAAGGTGATCGGACCCAAGGTTCGCGCCGCGTTGCGGCCATACCGATTCGCGGAGCCTCCGGTTGTCGTCCTTAACGGCGCATTGCCGACGGACGGCAAACCCGCCGCAGACGCGGTTTTTCGCGTGGCGGGGAAATCCTTTAACTATTGGAAGTTTAATGTGCCGGACGTTTCGGGAGATATTCAGTGGCGTGCAGACATGGTTTCCATCACCAACGTCCAAGCCAATTTTTACGGAGGAAAACTGTCCTGGCAGGCGCAATTCGATTTTACGGGGGGCACGGGGGCGGCTTTTGGTTTTCGTGGCAGCGTGACCAATGCGAACCTGCACTCGCTGATGTCTGATCTCACGAGTATCAGCAATCGATTGGAAGGCATCATCAGCGGCAATTTAGTAATTACGTCAGCCCATTCGGACGATTGGAACAGCTGGCATGGGTATGGCGACGCGCATTTCCGCAACGGTTTCCTCTGGGAGATTCCTATCTTCGGCGTCTTCTCTCCGATGCTCGATAAGATTGTGCCTGGCCTTGGAAACAGTCCGGTCAGTGCCGGTCGAGCAAGGTTTGAGATCGGCAAAAGCGTCATTCGTACGACTGACCTGGAAGTTCGTTCGCCCGCGTTGCGCCTTCAATACGACGGAAGTGTTGATTTCGATGGGAACGTGAATGCCCGTATGCAAGCGGAAATCCTCCGCGATGCTTGGGGAGTCGGGCGTATCGTGAGCCGGGCGCTTTGGCCGCTGGCGAAAGTGTTCGAATACAAAATCACCGGCACGCTGACGGAACCTAAGAGCGAGCCTTTCTATATTCCGAAGATATTGTTTTGGCCTTTCAAGCCATTCCGAGCGGTAAAGGAGATGCTGTCAGTAGAAAAAGAAGATTCGCCTAATGCTCGCAAATGACAACCGCGAAGGCGAAAATCTGCCGCCAAAGCCGAAGTGACCAATGTTGTATAGTGTGTGTTTCGATTTAGGGAGCTGGCTGGAGACGCCTTCGCAGGCCGCGGGCAAAAAGAACAGAGTGACAGGCTGAACCGCCGGCAGCTTTATCCGGCCGACTTTTTCCGGGGCACGCGTCCGAGAGTTCGCTTTAAGAAATTATCTATTTCAACCTGCTGCTTTGGCGAAAAGCTGTGGTAGCCGTCTCCCTCGAGTGCCACGTCAGGTGTCGCGACCTGTATCATAGGAGCATCAGGTTCTGGGACAGAGCTTGGTTCGTGAGCAGGCGGCATGTACTCGATAAACGGGTCGTTCGCATCTAAGGACGATTCGGTCACGGCAGGCCCGGCAGTTGAAACTGCTGGAGGAGCAGGCGGCGGCGCTGTGGCGGCTTGGCTCCAGCGACTTGATTCCAGGTTGGCCAGCTTGTTATGTAACACAATGAACTCACGCGTCTCGCGATAATGTTGTTCTTCAATCTTTTGCTTGAAATCCTGAAGCTTGTCTGAAATCGGCTGCAAGAGAAGGTCGAGATTCGCTTTGTTAATGTCGGTCAGGGTCTGGGATTTTTCGTCCAGGACCTGATGAACGAGACTCTTGAATTCTTCGCTCAGACGTTGTTGAAGCTGGAGCAAGTCGGCTTTCTGGTGTTCAATCTTTTGTTCCAAGTGGCCGCGATTCGCGCGCTCGCGGGAGAGCTCGGCGTGCATCGAAATATTAAACTGCCGTTCCTGAGCGAGTTCCGTCTGTAGAACTTGCAGCTGATCATCCAATAACCGGCTGCGCTCGGCGGTTTTCGCATATTCGATTTGGAGTGCGTTGAAGCTGTCCTTCAAAGCCTTAAACTCGGACTCCGCGAGTTCCTGCTTGGCCATTTGACGCCCCCGGTAAGAAAACCATCCGGCGCCGAACCCGACGATCAAACCCAAAACCACGAAAAGCAAATCGATACCGATACTCATGCTAACTAAGTACTAGCCATTAACCGGGGAAGTTCGCCAAATCACAGAAACGATCGCTGTCGGCTAGAAGGGTGGTTCTGCGAGCCATACTGTAGGAGCATTACTTAACTTTATCTTGGCTTATTTAAACAGAATTTGGTATTTGATCAAGGGATTCTTGCTGGAATAAACCGAACGAATTTCCCGGCAGTTCTATGATAGTATGTCTTTAAAAATTACCTTTTTGAACCAGAAGGGAGGAGTCGGGAAATCCACGTCCAG
>Ga0194111_10009107_pt1 | contig 10850 bp, 14 predicted proteins | sample TA2KigC300mmetaG_FD_146194 | JGI IMG/M metagenome (GOLD analysis project Ga0194111, IMG submission 146194) | Freshwater microbial communities from Lake Tanganyika, Tanzania - TA2015033 Kigoma Deep Cast 300m | ecosystem: Environmental > Aquatic > Freshwater > Lake | place: Tanzania: Lake... | reverse complement strand
CTATTGTTTTTTACGATAAGAAGAAAAGTGAAATCGTAATAGAATTTGACGAAACAAAAATTTAATTATGGAATATATATTAACTATAGATGCCGAAAAATTTAGGTCAACGAATGCACCTTGGAATGCTCCTTATATACAAAAGGCAAGAAATGCAAACAAGCACAAGAACCAAGAGTATTTTAAAAAGTTTGGGGTTCAAGTCTATGATGTGATTTCTGACAGTAAAGGAAATATAGTAAACCCAGATGTTCTTAAAAACCTATAGAGGTTTGTAATGGCTTTGTAGATTTTTTTGTAAGGGTTATTTCGACACTTGGTTTTGCTTCAGAATAAGTTGCTACAATAGTATCTTGCCTATCTCTATTAACACTATTCACAAATAGAAATTTTATATCTGTTTCCTGATTGGTCATAACAGGAAGTTTCAAATTTTCATTGTAATGCTTAATCTCTGATTTTTTAATGTCTGCGTTTCTTTCCGCTACAAAGTTGATATGCTGGTCAATTCGGTTTTGAATAATCGAGTTGTAAAATGTAACAGGCGTTGATTCTATATTCTCAGTTATTATATTTAAAAATATTGGGTCAATTTCATAACCTATGCTATTTCTGTTTGAGGAAATTGCAGCCAATGATGTAGTTCCTGTTCCTAAAAACGGGTCTAAAACTGTATCACCCTGAAGCGAATACATATTTATAAGTCTGTAGGGCAAGTCAAAAGGATATGCAGCACTTCGTTTTCTTGTTTCAGAGTTGTCAATTTTTTGTTTTGTTCCTTTTAAATCCCACAGGTCAGAAAACCAAACATTTCTTTCTTCCCAAAAGAACGAACTTTCTTTTCTTCTCAATTTTTCGCTTTCATTTTTAAATTGTCGCTTACTACCTTTTCTGAAAATCAATATCCATTCGTGTTCTAATGTAACATAAGCACCTGAAGGCAACATTCCCGAACCCATAAACTTGTTTGGTGCATTTGTCTGTTTTCTCCAAAGTATGTTTGGTAAGTTGGGAAAACCTAATTTTTGAAATGCTGATATAATCCTTGAATGATTTGGATAGAGTGCAAACTCCCCATTTATTGTTCTTGTTGAGTCACCAATATTAATGCAGGCAAATCCGCCTGGAATTAAAACCCTTTCCACTTCTGCCCAAACCTTATCCAGTTCCAAGTGCATAAGCTCAAATGCTTTTGCTCCGTCATTTTTGTCTAATGCAGTTTGAACTTCTGGATTTTGCTTTGCCATAATTTCGTCCCACATTTCAATCATTGGGTAAGGTGGTGATGTTACAACAAGTTCAATTGAGTTGTCTTTGAGTTGCTCCATATTTTGAGCTGCTCCTATGATTATACTATGTGTCGTTGAATTAATTTCCATTTTGCAAAGGTGAGAATATTGTAAATCGTCAGCATAAAGTGGACTAAAAGGTACTAATTTTAAGAGAGTGTTTCCATTATTTAACCTAATAATTGCAGGTTTCTTTTAGGTGCTTGTATATAACCACCATTCCTTCACTATCGCGTTTACAATATTTGAGTAGGTTTTTCCTTGTTAGCTCGTAATCACCTGTAAACTCATTTTTGATCATCGATAGATATATACTACTTGCATCAGTGCCATTCGTTATTTCCAGGTCTTTATATGAATAGCTAGGGTCTATAGCTGGTAGTACAGATTTTATAGAATTACTTCCTTTCATGCTTGGGGCAAAATACCAACCTGCTTTAAAGGGCACAAGTAAATCTACCACCCTTGCAATCAGGGATTCGATGTATTCTTTCTCTTCAGGAAAAGCCTCGGCAAGCTCTTTGAGCCTTGAGATTTCAAAACTTGCATAATAAGCTATGATAGTACCATCTGATGGTATATCTCTTTTTAGCTGATCGAGTAGCTTACGTCTAGGGTCTGCCGTCCCTTCATTCCTAAAATCCTCAGGACGAGCCAAAAACTTACGGTAATCGATTATCTGCCCCTCTATATCCGTAATATGAAGGGAGTACTGAAATGGGACTTGCTGAAAGGGATTGGTGCCGTCTAAAACCGGTAGGGTGGGGTTGATTGTTTCAAAGTCAAAAAAGTAGAGAGGCCCCGTAAAAGTGCTCAAAAACTCATTTAGCCTTTCTTGGTCTACTAGTACCTCATCATTGGTAGTCCCTGTTATTTGTACCAGCTGTCTTGCATTTTTAAAGGCATTATCGGGAATACTTGCAATAGAATATATGCCCTGCTGGTAAAGCTCCCAGCCTTTTTCACCTGATAGATAGAGGTCAAAAACACTATTATCAGGAAGATGTGACCAGCAGTGGTGTTTATAGTCACAATCAAAGGGGTCACCACAGTGCTTTCCAATTTCACACATAGGTTCAACCTTGGAATTAAGCATAGCCAGTAGTAGCGATTGCTTTTTTTCTACGGCTTTTTGATTTTCAATTACCTTTTCAGTGATGTCTTCGAGCTTAAAGAGATATTGTGGGTCGATCTCACCCTTTTTGGTGAAATCTTTATCTATATACATCAGAAACATTTTATCAGGGGTGAACCCAGCTTGCTTCATTACATAGTATTGGTAAGAGGCATCTGTAATATGGTAGTCTTTAATTTCATGGGTACTTTTTACTTCAATTGCCCACCGTTCTCCGTTGTGGTGATGCAAAACATCTAAGGCAGCAAATCCTCCTGGTATACTGAATGTTGCCTCGTAAATAGTTTGAACACCCTCAGCAAGCCACTTTTTGGTCCTATCAATAGCTATTTCCCATTCCGTGTTGACTCCTTCGTTCGCGTCTCTACCACCTGGGTATAGTTTTTGCGCAAGTGCGCCAACTGCATAGCCTGTGTCAAAAACTGCTTGTTTCGCTTCTGTAGTTGGCGCCTTTAGGTCTTTGCGATAGCTATCGAAAAAGAGCTTTTTTTCACATTGACAGCCGGAGAGGAAACGGGATTTGGAGAGAGAGTTCATAGGTTTACAAATCACTGGGTATATAAGGAATCTGTCCTTTCTTTTTCATTTCCTCAAGTTCTTTAACCAGTTTTTTCTCATATGCATTTTTAGGTTTTCGTCCATTGATAAGTTCTTTTAATTGCTTCTCTTTTGGGTTAGGCTTTGGCAGGTGAGTGTCTACGACAAGTTTGTATTTTTTCATATAACTAAATTTAAGACAATCCAATAATTTAACTCTCCATAAGTTATTCCTTATGGAGTGGGGTGTCATCAATTTTTTTAGACACTGCCTCTGCATCAATATTCACCCCTCTCCCTTCTGCCTCGCGCTGAACTTTTTTAGTGTCTTTTTCAATATCACCTATGGGGATATTCTTAACCCGCTTCTCCTGAGGGGGATTGAGTTTTTCGGCTATTTCGTACTCCTTTACCTTATTCATTATCTCCTCCGGTAGGTAATTCTCGCAAGCATAGGCAAGTTCAATGGTCTGCGTGGCAAAGTAATTATCTACTTGCACCCTACGTTTGGCGAGGTGAGCAAAGCGGCCAATTACTCTGCAGATATTAGCACGCTGGTCTGGAGTTAGTTCTTTGGCGAAGTCGTACTCCTCGATTTTTTGAAGGCTAAGCAGTATCGGTTCAAGCGAATCAGCGGATATAATATATACATCGTGGTCGGCATGGGGGTATACAAACTGTGACAGGTGTTCAAGCGTATTAGAAGGCACTACAAAATAGATGTCTTTTTTTACCCCTTCCTGTTTAGCATATTTAATTGCCTTCTCTGCTTGTGATTTCAGGTAAGTTGGGAAATTCCCAAAATCGTCACCAGCCGGACTTTTAGCATCAAAAACAATATGTTCATCGCATATAAACACAGTGTTGTCAGGCTCACCTTTGAAGGGGACTTCTTTCAAATACTGTATGGTATGTTTTTGACAAAGTGATTTGATGCGTTCAGCAGTTCCCGTTTGGTGTTTGGTCCAAGTAGCTTTCATGTTTTCAAGCCTATCGATTTCTTTTTGGGTTTGAGCAGCCACAAACGCATCTTGGTCACGCTGAATCTTGTCTTGAAACTTAGCCAGGTTGTTTACAGCCTGGTCACGTTCTTTGATTCGTTGGGCCTCCTCACTTCGCATGACTGCATTATCTTGTTTCAATTTGGATACTTCTTCTCGTAGTCTAGTTAACTCAGCGTCCGAGCCTGCTTTTGCTTTTTCTAAGCCTATCAGCTGTTCAGTTTTACCGCGGTTTTCAGTTTTAGTTACGGTTAACTCTTCCTCCAGCTGTTTAATCGAAGTATCATAGCGGCTGGCACGGTCAAGTAATACTTCCAGTTCTGCTAGTGCACTAGCGATTAGATTTTTTATACGACTCCATCCGAAAATACGTCCCCAGAAGCCGATGGAGTTTACTTCAGTGAAGAGTTGTTTAATTGTATTCATGATTATTAGTTTACAGAGTTATTGAGAGATTCCTCATCAATGAGGTGGCGTACTGCTTCAAGAAACTGTTTCATTTCCTGAAATTTCTTTTGATCCGCATGCCATTCATCGGGCGTGGTAGTTAACCTGCGTAGTCCCTCTTCAGGTGTGGCAGGGAATTCATCTACTGGTTCACTCAGGCTAAGGTCATTAATTACCATATTCTTTCCATCATAGTCAAATAAGTACCATGTATCATCAGGATAGCCCATGGCTTGGCGAAAGCGCTCACAAAAATCCCTTGAGCTTTTTTCAGAAACTGTACGAAATCTTCCAAGCGCCATACACTGGTTTCCTCTTTGAATGATAACATCAATTGTGCCATGTAATATGCTACTATAATTATAGCGCACGGATAGCTCTTGCCTAGTTTTTTCAGATAGTTCTTGAATTAGGCTGTCAAATAATGAACGGATTTCAAATGTGGTTTTCATAATTTATTATTTATTAGGTTAATTCAATATGGTATACACCTATGTCGTTTCGCGTGATATCTCTTACCCGGAAGCTTCCAGCGCCAGCTTTTTCAACTAAGTGAAAGGTTTTCCAGTACTTTGGAATTCTTGGAAAGAGTAAAGCGAATTTTTTAAGCTCCCCGGCGTTTTTAAAATAGTGACGAAACGGAGAGTAGGGGATTCCAATTGCGTTTAGTAATTCGAGTTGCTCAAATGTGTCAGCGTTCTCTAAATACGTCTCACCGGCAATATTCACCCAACCGCCATTGGCATAAAATAGTTTAGACACATAGCGGCAGTGAAATAGGGTTTGCCCTTCATTTTCGTTAGCCTTGCTTGCAAGCTCTGTCCAGATAAGTTCACTATTTTGTGGCTCTTCTTTACTGTCGTCTATTGGTTTCCATTTCATAGTATCTGCGTTGATTATGGGTGCAAGGTCGACTGCAGGTACTCCGCTAATCGGAGTACCAAAAAGTTTTTATTGCTCCGACTGGCGGAGTACTGCCCGTTTATGTTTGTGATATGGAAATATCAATACATCAGCTGCTGGGCAGCTACTGCGAGGAATTAAACGAGAGTTGGGTAAAGCATACCACCCGTATTGTTGACAATCAAGTTAGCTATGAGACGCTACGGCCTTTTATAGAAAAATTTCGAGAGGCCGAGCAAGACGGTTATGATTTTCAACTCGTCTACTGCCCTTTTGAACTACTTGACAAGTCGCATCCAGGAGCTCATTTTGAAGAAAAAATGGTGGAAGAGGGGTCTTGGAACGACATTACTATTATTAACAAGATGCGAGAAGAAAGCAAAACAAACAACTGGCTTCCAATCGATGCTCCTTTAGTCCGGCTGCGAAATGAGAAAATTAAATTAAAGACCGGAAGTTTTTTGCAGGACTACGTGTTAAAAAATGGTCCGTTTTTCGCCTCAAAAAATTCTTCTACAATTCTAGTCTATTGTATGATGGGAAGTGTAGGCCATGAAATTTCACTTATATCTATTTTATATTCAAAAAAAATTGAAGATGAAAAATCAAAATCTTACTAATACTCCAGCATCTGCTGACTATATTATCAATGATGATTTTATTGATAACCGCTATGGTTGGGAAATTGTAGAATCCTCCAAGGAAACTGCTGCTATAACTCCCAATGGGTATCAGATAGAGAATAAGGATAAAGACCGCTGGCATCATTTCTCCTCATTTCCAGAAATAGATTCTTTAAAAGGAATTGTGATAAAGTGTAAGTTAGAAGTTGATGTAAATTCAGGGCTTGGTCAGGTAGGACTGATTTGGGGATTTGATAAATCAATGAGTCGGTTAAATAGGTTTTGCATTAGTGTTGAGGGGAAGGGTAGCTCTGTTATTCATTTTGAGAGAAATCACCGCCCGGTTTTTCATAGATTTTACGACCCATTTGTAGACTCCGGTCTCTTGTTTCGCCCAGCAATTTTAGAGATTCGAGAGGTAAACGGCTATTGGTTTTTTAGAGTCAATAAGCAGTTAGTTTATATAGCTCACGAAGTACACTTTGCTAATAAAGGAGTTGGATTGGGATTCTATTTAGATCCGGGGGTAATTGTTCGGGTAAAGAAGCTACGGGTCTATAAACGACCGGTTAGTAAAGCTTTTTTATCGAATTGATGAGTGCTTTCATTTCACTGCGAAACGATTCTGGACTTTCAACTTTACAATGAGGTCCCATGGAAAGAATACGATTTTTTAAATCTGGTGCAATGTGTACCGTTAATTCTAATCTAATGCCGCCTTTTGGTCCTTTGATTATTTTTTGCGAGCTATGAATAGGGTCTAGCTGTGTTAATCTATCAAACGGAGGTAGAATTAATAGACGAACTTTTTGAGGCTTTCCTTTTGGGGCAAAGATTCCCACCGAGTCCGCAAAGAACTTAACGGCATCAAAATCCGTTCTTTTCTTATGTTTTTCTTTTATTACTTGTAGTTCAAGAATGCGGTCCAGCGAGTAGGTGGCAAATATTTCTTTTTCAAGCGACCACACAATCATATACCACTTGTTTCTATACTCTTTGAGTAGGTAAGGAATTGCGCGGTGCTTACGTTTTTCTTTTTTGTATACATTCTCATACCGGAATTCAATCAGGAAAGACTCTCGAGTTGCATAAAATATTTCATGCAACCATTCAACACCTGCAGTAATATGTCCTTTTTCAAATTGTATTAGCTTATCAATTGAAGAATCCCCCGTATCGAGTCCAAGATCAAAAGTGCTATCAATACGTTCAATAGCTGATTTGAAATGAGAGAATACGGGTAGTTCTTTGTATCTACCAAGCAGGGTAGCAGCATCACGCAGTGAATTCCACTCTTCCTCATCTAATTGTATACCATCTAAATTAAAATAAGGGTCATAGTAGTAGTAGCCTTTTTCTTTAGCATTAAACTCAATAGGAGCTCGCTTGCCAATAATGGCTCTTCCTTCACGTAAGTCCTGAATGTCATGTTGTATGGTAGATCGGCCTACGTTGCTGGATTTCCCAAATTTGGCGAGACCATCAGAGCATGCATCAATCAAATCATCAAGGGTGGGGAAGGGCTTACGCTTATCACGTAGACAGCGATCGATGATGCGGTAGCGGGCGTGGGCGGATTTGTTTTGCATTATTTATTTGTTTATCTATGGTATCCTTATTGGTTAATTTATTTTATTTAAAACCCAAGCAAATCCCATCTATTCAAATAATATTTATCTATGTCTTTGAAATTCCTCATGGTACTATCATTTCTCTGTTGACCCTTTTTCCCTTTTTCAGATAACCATTTCTTATGATTTGTAGAGGTATATTTGGCAACTACCTTACTTGGGACGACATAAAACTCAGGAAGTTCGGCTATACTTCGAAGATTTACAAGCACATAGAAAATGTTTTCATCATTTAATTTCTCACTCTTTTCGTTCAAGACCCACTCAGATCTGTTAATTTGATTTGTCTTTACTTGTATTCCAAGATTTTTCGTGGCAGCCTCATTGCACACTAAAATATCTATCCCTTTAGTGTTCTTTAAGGTTACGGAACAGATGAATCCTCTTCGAGATAATTCGGCGGCGACAAAATACTCGCCTGAAACTCCTGCGAGAATTGGTGCTATTTTACTCATAAAAGCCACTTTAAAATAGTCGGATAGGGTTGGTAAAAACTCAAGTTAAATCAGTGTAGAATTTTTGAACACACTTTTTTACTAAAACTAATTTAGATGTTTACTCCGTATCACCAATTTTTAGTGCAAATAAAAAAACCGCTACGACGTAAAACCCATAACTGCTTGATTTTTAGCTCCCCTTATTGACAAAGGATGCAGCTATAATGCGATGATTGAGTACAAAACAATTAAGTAATTATTTGACAAATCCCATCCTATCAATCTTAAATAACCTTTCTTGGTCAAAAAAATCACTGGAGACATTAACCGGTTCAATTCTCACTTGGGAAAACGGCGCAGTCGGGGAGGTCGTATTTTGATAAAATTTCTCTTCTATTTTTCATTTAGCAACAATCGGATATCTTCCTCGAGTCGATTGATCTCTACTCCCAAGGTGCCATTATAGACGCCTCGTATACGGCGATGACGATCCAGCAGTATAAAATTTTCGGTGTGCAGAAATTGATCGCCCGCTTGATAATATCCGATGGTGTCGCCGGCAAAATATTCTTTTCGAGCCAACTGATAAATGGAATCGCGATTCCCGGTAAGTAAATGCCATCGTTCGGTCGGAATTTGATTTTGCTTGGCATATCTTTTTAAAACAGGAACGCTGTCATCTTCCGGAAGAACAGTGTGTGATAAGAACAGTACTTCGGGATTTTCCTTGAATCGTTTTTGCAAGTTGTCCATATTAACGGTCAGGCGCGGACAAATACTGCGACAGGTAGTAAAAAAGAAATCTGCTACATAGATCTTTCCTTCGACAGTTTGTTCGGTAATCCAATTCGAATCTTGGTCCATCAATCGAAACGGAGGAATGCGGTGTATGGAATCATATGCCGAATCGCATGTGGAGATCCATTCGGGCGTAAAATCGGGTTGATTGAAAAACGGAAGCGTATCGGTTTTTGATTCATTCCGACAAGCGACAAACAGCCATGTGGCAAGCAAAAAAATATTACCGAATCTAATCATTGGGGTTGGCACAAAGTTTTAAACCGATCAGACCATATTTGCGGCCGTTTCGGATCTCATAATTCGCTCGAACAGTTCCATTATCCCACCAAAGTCTTTGTTGTCCGACCTCTTGTCCTTTAGAATAATTGAATTTCTTGATCAGGATACCTTTCCGATTCCACTCTAAAAATGCTCCCTCATAAAGATCGTCTATCGCACAATATCGTAATTGTGTTTTGCCATCGAGCCACCAGGTTCGTTGCAATCCTTCTTTTTTACCATTGATGTAAAATTCGCTACCGACGAGTATGTGTTGATCCCCCCAAGTTAATTGTGCGCCCTCGAGTACTCCATTGAAGTATCCTCGCGTAAAAGCTGTATCACCCGAGGGGTGATATCCAACAATAAAGCCGGTGTAATATGATTTGTCTAAAAAAACTGTGTCCTGTATTATATGAAGGCGTAGATCCGATTCATGTAAATAGACTGCCGGGATTGTCTTCGCGATCTTAGGTTCAATTTTTGAGGCATCAGGTGCAATAGAGCAACCCATCAATAGAAAATACCCGATAATTGTACCAATATTAATGATTCGCATGTCGATCCATTACTGCGTAACGGTTCCTGGTGTTCCCCAGAATCCATTACCATTCAGATACGGACTTGCGTCGCTGAAATGATAATGATAAATTCCTCCGGGGTAATCGATCGTTGTGTGCGTATGACCATGATACACATCCAGACCTGTTGCGATGGAATTGTTCTCTTCCCAAGGGCCATATACTGGAAATCCGTCCAGCAGAAATCCCATTAAAGCGGATTTGCTTGCTTTTACGGTAGTAAGGTATTTGGGCTCGACATGATAGTGATACATGCCGGTTTGTTGCGGGTGCCCCCAGTATTGATCAAAGCTTGTGATTTCATTGGTCAGCGGCAGATTGGGACCTGCATATTGATTGAAGAGGGGAACACCATTTATCGCCACGCCAATCGGGCCCAGCGGTGTGGCAGCATGCATAGTGGCCATAGTTGGATTTGCAGGAATCTTGAAAGTCAGATTCTGCGTTGCGATGCGGTTGGGGTTTTGTACAAATGTGACCCCAGAGAAGGTTGTTCCGCTGAATGCCTCGTACAGCGGATTGGTGGTTTGGTAATAACAACTTTTATGATCGGGTAGATCACTTGATTTGATCGTTATATATGTTCCATCATAAGTAATACTTGTAGCACCATAGATCTTGGTGTAAACGGTGGGGATGGGCAATCCGCCGGCAGGATTGACGGTCAGATTAAGCGAGCAGGATTGTCCGCCAAAGGAAATCGCAAAACTAGCGGTACCAGATGCTTGGGGTGTACCCGATACAGCATAGGAAATGTTTCCGTATCCATTGGTCAGTGTACCTGTTTGTAAGGTGGCAGTCAGTCCGGTCACGCCCGTAGAGGCAATGGCGGTGCCAACCGTAAAACTCATGCCATTTCCGCCAGAGTAGGGTACTGTAGCTGTAGCACTATAAGAAGTGCCGGCGGTGGCTTGCGCAGAAAAGGAAGCGCTGGAGCAGGATAGTGCTGTGACTTGAGGGGAGGTGCCTGACTTATCTTTTTTACATCCGGTTGCCAAAATCGATATGGCGGTAAAAAATATGAGTAATCGCATGAGTGGGGTTTTGTAAGACCTCCGACTAAAATGGTACGAACAAATTTGTATGTCGTCAAACCAAAGTGTACTAATTGCTAGATAGTGTTTCTGTTTCTAAATTTAATAACTTTTCCTGAAAAATAGCTGTCTTTTTTTTATTGATGCTTTTTTGAGACGCTCTCTTTCTTTTA
>Ga0194111_10009103_pt1 | contig 10853 bp, 10 predicted proteins | sample TA2KigC300mmetaG_FD_146194 | JGI IMG/M metagenome (GOLD analysis project Ga0194111, IMG submission 146194) | Freshwater microbial communities from Lake Tanganyika, Tanzania - TA2015033 Kigoma Deep Cast 300m | ecosystem: Environmental > Aquatic > Freshwater > Lake | place: Tanzania: Lake... | reverse complement strand
CCGCCGCTGGCCGCACCGCCTCGATCTTCGAGCCGCCCAGCGCCGGTGCCAGCGCCTTGCGGATGGCGGCTTCGTCGGCCGAGGCGGCCGGCGCCAGCAGGCAGAGGATGAGGGGCAGCAGGGTTCGCATCGCGTTGGACTTTCGTTCTAGGCCATCGCCTGCCGGACGAGCAGGTTCTTCAGGACCGGCAGGCGGTCGGCCAGGTTCAACCCGGCATTGCGCAGGCTGGCAAGCGCCCCGCCCCCGCCGCTGCCGAACAGGCCGTGCAGGCCGTGCACCACCGCATCCATCGCGGTCACCGCTCCGGCGCGGCTGCGCTCGTAGCGCCGCAGCAGGCGCGCTTCTCCCGCGTCGCGGAAGGGCTCGCGCCCGAGCAGCACGCCGGCGAGCGCACGCGCGTCCTGCAGGCCGAGGTTGGCGCCCTGGCCGGCGAGCGGATGGATCACGTGCGCGGCATCGCCCAGCAGCGCGGTGCGCGGCGCGATCATGCGCTGCGCGCGCAGCCGGCGCAGCGGGAAGGCGCGCGGTGAGCTCACCAGTGCGAGCGCGCCCAGCGCATGGTGCGAGGCCGCGGCGACCGCGGCGCACAGTTCCTCGGGCGCCAGCGCCATCAGGCGCGCCGCTTGCGCCTGCGCCACCGACCACACCATGGACACGCGCTCACCGGGCAGCGGCAGCAGCGCCAGCACCGGCCCGCCCTGGAACCATTGCCAGGCGAGGTTGCGGTGCGGCCGCTCGCAGCTGAAGTTCGCCACCACCGCGCTCTGGCCATAGCCCTGCTCGCGCACCGCGATGCCGGCCTGGGCGCGCACGACGGAGCGCGCGCCATCGGCGCCGATCACCAGGTTCGCCCGCAGCGTCGCGCCGTCGCCGAGCGACAGCGTCGCCCGTTGCGCGTCCACCTCGATGCGCTCGCATTCGGCGGCGGAGAACACCCCGAGGCCCGAGCGCAGCGCACACTGCAACTCGGCGTCCTCGACGATCCACGCCAGCTCTGCCGCCCCGCTCTGCCAGGCATCGAAGTCGATGCGCGACTGGCCGTCGTCGCCGAACACCCGCATGCCATGGACCGGGGCCAGTCGATGCCGCGCAATGGCCTGCCAGGCGCCGATGCGCTCGAGGAATGCGGCATTACCCGGGCTGATGGCGTAGACGCGGGCCTCCAGGGCGCCGGGGGCGCTCCGGGGTGGTGCCGCCTGCGCGATCAGGGCGACGCGCAGGCCCTGCAGCGCGCGTGCGAGCGCGGCGCCGACAACGCCTGCGCCCACGATCGCGACCTCGAAATCCGGCCCCGCTGCGCCCATCGCCTGCCCTCTGAAGACTTTGACTTCACGCCGCTATTGAGCGAGAATGCGCCCCCTGTCCAACACGGCGAATTAGCTCAGCTGGTTAGAGCAGCGGAATCATAATCCGTTTGTCCGGGGTTCGAGTCCCTGATTCGCCACCGCCCCTTTTTCCCTGCCCCTGTACACTCAGCCGATGATTGGTCGCTTCGCACCTCCGGCGGCGCTGGCGGCAACGGCCGGGGCGCAGATCCGCGAGGCGAACAACCGCACCGCGCTGCCGACGCTGCCGCCGCCGGACACCCGGGTGAAATCCCTGCCCCAGGCCACCGGCAACCTGCAGCGCATCTGGATCCTGTCCCGGCAGGAAATCGCCCGGCCCGACCCCGGGAAGTAGGCCTCGGCGCCACGCCATGGCCGGCAAATTCTTCATCCGCACCTTCGGCTGCCAGATGAACGAGTACGACTCGGCGAAGATCGCCGGGCTGCTCGCCGAGCGCAGCGGCATGACCGGCGCCGACACGCCGCAAGACGCCGACCTCGTCGTCCTCAACACCTGCTCGGTGCGCGAGAAGGCGCAGCACAAGGTGTTCTCGGACCTGGGCCTGCTCAAGCGCCTGAAGCAGCAGCGCCCGGAGCTGATGATCGCCGTCGGCGGCTGCCTCGCCAGCCAGGAGGGCGGCGCCATCGTGACGCGCGCGCCGCACGTCGACGTGGTGTTCGGCCCCCAGACCCTGCACCGCCTGCCCGAGCTGCTCGAGCGGCGCCGCGCCGGCGGCCGGCCGCAGGTGGACGTGAGCTTCCCGGAGATCGAGAAGTTCGACCGGCTGCCCGAGCCCAAGGCCTCGGGCGCCAGCGCGTTGGTCTCCATCATGGAGGGCTGCAGCAAGTACTGCAGCTTCTGCGTCGTACCCTATACCCGCGGCCGGGAGGTGTCGCGGCCGTTCGACGAGGTCATCGCCGAGATCGCCGCGCTCGCGGGCCAGGGCGTGAAGGAGGTGACGCTGCTGGGCCAGAACGTGAACGCCTGGCGCGGCGAGATCGACCGCGAGCCCGCCGACTACGCCGAGCTGCTGCGCTATGTCGCCGAGGTGGAGGGCATCGAGCGCATCCGCTACACCACCTCGCACCCGCGCGAATTCACCCAGCGCCTGATCGACGCCCACGCCGATCTGCCGGCGCTCTGCTCCCAGGTGCACCTGCCGGTGCAGTCGGGCTCGGACCGGGTGCTGGCGGCGATGAAGCGCGGCTACAGCGCGCTGGAGTACCGCTCCATCATCCGCCGCCTGCGCCGCGCGCGCCCGGAGCTCAGCCTGCACTCGGACTTCATTGTCGGCTTTCCCGGCGAGAACGCCGCCGATTTCGAGGCCACGCTGGCCTTGGCGGCCGAGCTGGGCTTCGACGGCTCCTATGCCTTCATCTACAGCCCGCGCCCGGGAACCCCCGCGGCGGAACTTCCCGACAACACCACGGCGGCCGAGAAGCTCGAGCGCTTGCAGCGCCTCAACAGGCTGCTGGAGGCCCAGGCACTCGCCGCGAGCCAGGCCATGGTGGGCAGCGTGCAGCGCGTGCTGGTGGAGGGCCCCTCGGCGCGGCGCCGCGACGAGCTCGCCGGTCGCACTGCCAACAATCGCGTGGTGAATTTCCGCGGCCATGCCGCGCTGGCCAACCGCTTCGTCGAGTTGCGCATCACCGGGGTGCGCTCGCACACCCTGCGCGGCGAGATCGAACGTGCAGACTAGGGCCGCGCCGCGGCCCCTTGAGGTGCGGCTGGAGCCGGAGGACAACCCGCGCCTGGCGCGGCTATGCGGCGCGATGGACGCCAACCTGCGCCAGATCGAATCGGCGCTCGATGTCGCCATTGCGCGGCGCGGTGCGCGCTTCACGGTGCGCGGCGAACCGGCGCAGGCCGAGCGCGCGGCGCGGGCGCTGGAGCACTTCTACCGGTGCGCGCGCTCGGAGCTGTCGCTGGAGGACCTGCAGCTGGGCCTGGCCGAAATCAGCATGATGGGCAGGGCTGCCGGCCTGCCCCCGCGCGAGGGCGAGGACGGCGGCCCGAAACTGATGACGCGCCGGCCCGAACTCCACGGCCGCACGCCACGCCAGGCGCGCTACATCGAGAACATCCTCGCCCACGACATCACCCTGGGCATCGGCCCGGCGGGCACCGGCAAGACCTACCTCGCGGTGGCCTGCGCCGTGGACGCGCTCAAGCGCGACAAGGTCAAGCGCATCGTGCTGGTGCGCCCGGCCGTGGAGGCCGGCGAGCGGCTGGGCTTCCTGCCCGGGGACCTGGCGCAGAAGGTGGACCCCTACCTGCGGCCGCTGTACGACGCGCTCTACGACCTCGCCGGCTTCGAGGAGACCGCGAAGCTGCTGGAGCGCGGCACCATCGAGCTCGCCCCCCTGGCCTACATGCGCGGGCGGACGCTCAACCAGGCCTTCGTCATCCTCGACGAGGCGCAGAACACCACCCCGGAGCAGATGAAGATGTTCCTGACCCGGATCGGGTTCGGCGCCAAGGCGGTGGTGACCGGCGATGTGACGCAGATCGACCTTGCGCGCGGCGCCAGGTGCGGCCTGGTGGAGGCGCGCCGCATCCTCGCCGGGGTGCGCGGCATCGCCTTTAGCGCCTTCACCGCCGCCGACGTCGTGCGCCATCCGCTGGTGGCGCGCATCATCGACGCTTATGACCGCGACGCCGCGGCAGAAGAAAAAAACGCCGGCCCCTAGCCGGCTGGCGGTGCAGCGCGCGGTGCGCGCCGCACCGGCGGCGCGCACGCTGCTGCGCTGGGCGCGCGCCGCCGCCGGCGCCGGGCTGCGGGCGACCTTGCGCGTGGTCGGGGCCGCCGAGGGCCGGCGCCTGAACCGCGCCTTCCGAGGCCGCAACTACGCCACCAACGTGCTCAGCTTCGGCTACGGCGGCGGCCGCGGCGATCTGGTGCTGTGCCATCCGGTGATCGCGCGCGAAGCGCGCGATCAAGGCAAGCCGCTGCCCGCGCACTACGCCCACATGGTGGTGCATGGCCTGCTGCACCTGCGCGGGCTGGACCATGCGCGCCGCGCCGAGGCCGCGCGCATGCAGCGGCGCGAGATCCGCCTGCTGCGTTCGCTCGGGTTCCCGAATCCGTACCCGTTGAAAGCGGCGCTAAAATAGCGGCGTCGGCACCCCACCGCCCCCACCCCGGCCCGGCCTCGCGCCCCCCTTGCATGCCTGATTCACAACCACCCGGCTTTCTGGAGCGCCTGTGCGCGCTGCTGTTGCGCGAGCCGGCGGACCGCGAAAGCCTGGTGCGGCTGCTGCGCTCGGCCTACCAGCGCAACATCCTGGATGCCGAGGCGTTCTCCATCATCGAGGGCGCGCTCACCGTGTCCGAGATCCAGGTGCGCGACATCATGATTCCGCGCGCGCAGATGGACCTGATCGACATCCACCAGGAGGTCGAGGCCTTCATCCCGCAGGTGATGGCTAACGCGCACTCGCGCTTCCCGGTGATCGACCAGAGCCGGGACGACGTCATCGGCATCCTGCTCGCCAAGGACCTGCTACGCCACTACGCCGGCGAGGAGGAGTTCAACGTGCGCGAGATGCTGCGCCCGGCGGTGTTCGTGCCCGAGTCCAAGCGCCTCAACGTGCTGCTGCGCGAGTTCCGCGCCAGCCGCAACCACATGGCGATCGTGGTCGATGAGTACGGCGGCGTCGCCGGCCTGGTGACCATCGAGGACGTGCTGGAGCAGATCGTCGGCGACATCGAGGACGAATACGATTTCGACGAGGCGAGCGACAACATCCTGCCCGAGCCCGGCGGGCGCTTCCGCGTCAAGGCGCTGACCCAGATCGCGGACTTCAACGCCGCCTTCGGCACCGGGTTCCCGGACCAGGAGCACGACACCGTCGGCGGCCTGGTGATCGCTCACCTGGGCCGCCTGCCCAAGCGCGGCGAGACCCTCGCCATCGCCGGCCTGAAGATCCAGGTGCTGCGCGCCGACAGCCGGCGCCTCTACACGCTGATCGTCGAGAAGCCCAGGCCGTGACCCTGCCGGCCTGGCCCGTCGCGTTCCTGGCCGGCGCGGCGGCGGTGCTGGGATTTTCCCCTTTCGACCAGTTCCTCGCCGCGCTCGCCGCGTTCGCGGTCCTGACCCAGCTGCTGATCGCGGCGAGGACGCCGCGCGCCGCGTTCGGCGTCGGCTACCTCTTCGGGCTGGGCCTGTTCGCCGTCGGGGTGTCGTGGATCTACGTCAGCCTGCATCGGTTCGGCGCCATGCCGGCGCCGCTGGCGGCGATCGCCACCTTCGCCTTCTGCGCCTTGCTCGCGCTGTTTCCGGCCACCGCCGCCTGGCTGCAGGCGCGGCTCACGGCGCGGGCAGCGCCCGCGCTGCGCGCCGCGCTCGCCGTACCCGCCGCCTGGGTCCTGCTGGAGTGGCTGCGCGGGTGGATCCTGACCGGCTTCCCGTGGCTGTCGGCGGGCTATGCCGCCATTGACGATGCCCTTGGCGGGTTCGCGCCGCTCGGCGGGGTCTACGCCGTCTCCCTTGCCCTGGCCGGCGCCGCCGGGCTGCTGTGGTGCCTCGTCACCGGCCATGCGCGCTGGCCGGCGGCGGCGGCGCTGGCGTTGCTGCTCGCGGCGGGGGCCGGTCTGCGCAGCGCCCAGTGGACCACGCCGGCGGGCGAGCCCCTGACCGTGTCGCTCCTGCAGGGCAACGTGCCCCAGGAAATGAAGTTCGACCCGGCGCGCTACGCGCGCACCCTGGAGGCCTACGCCACGCTGGCTGAAGCCAGCCAGGCCCGCCTCATCGTGCTGCCCGAGACCGCCATACCTCGGTTCCTGGACCGGGTGGACCCGGCGTACCTGGAGCGGCTGCGCGCCGCCGCGCGCCGCAATGAGGGCGATCTCCTGCTCGGGGTCCCGCTGCGAGAGGGCGAGTCCTACTACAACGGCGTCGTCAGCCTCGGGGTCTCGCCGCCGCAGAGCTACCACAAGCAGCACCTGGTGCCGTTCGGTGAGTTCGTGCCGCCGGGCTGGGGCTGGGTGGTGCGCGTGCTGTCGATCCCGCTGTCGGACTTCTCGCGCGGCGCCCAGAGCCAGCGCCCCCTCGCCGTCGCCGGCCAGCGCGTGGCGCTCAACATCTGCTACGAGGACGCCTACGGCCGCCAGATCGCGCGCCAGCTGCCCGAGGCCAGCCTGCTGGTGAACGTCTCCAACGTCGCCTGGTTCGGCGATTCGCTGGCCCCGGCGCAGCACCTGCAGATCGCGCGCATGCGCGCGCTGGAGACCGGGCGCTGGCACCTGACCGCCGCCAATACCGGCATCACCGCCGCCATCGCGCCCGATGGCTCGGTGCGGGCGCGCATGCCGCAGTACCTTCAGGGCCGGGTGGAGGCGCAAGTGCGCGGGCACGCCGGCGCCACGCCCTACGTCAGGCTGGGCGACTGGCCGGCGCTGCTCGCGGCGCTGGCGGCGCTCGCTTTGGTCGCGCTGCGCAGCCGCAGCCAGTAAAATCCACCGCCCGATGCTCACTTTCCAGCAGCTGATCCTCCGCCTGGGCGAGTTCTGGGACCGCCGCGGCTGCGCGCTGCTGCAGCCCTACGACATGGAGCTCGGCGCCGGTACCTTCCACACCGCCACCTTCCTGCGCGCCATCGGGCCGGAGCCGTGGAACGCGGCCTATGTGCAGCCCTCGCGCCGGCCCAAGGACGGGCGCTACGGGGAGAACCCGAACCGCCTGCAGCACTATTACCAGTACCAGGTGGTGCTCAAGCCCTCGCCACCGGACATCCAGGAGGTGTACCTGGACTCGCTCAGGCACCTGGGCGTCAACCCCATGGAGCACGACATCCGCTTCGTCGAGGACGACTGGGAGTCGCCCACCCTGGGCGCCTGGGGCCTGGGCTGGGAGGTGTGGCTGGATGGCATGGAGGTGACCCAGTTCACCTACTTCCAGGAGGTGGGGTCGCTCCCCTGCAAGCCGGTGCTGGGCGAGATCAGCTACGGCCTGGAGCGGCTGGCGATGTACCTGCAGGGCAAGGAATCCATCTTTGACCTGGTCTGGACACCCGGGGTCAGCTACGGCGACGTCTACCACCAGAACGAAGTCGAGCAGTCGCGCTACAACTTCGAACTGTCGAACGCGCAGATGCTGTTCCGCCACTTCGGCGAGTACGAGGGCGAGGCCAGGCGCCTGATCGAGGCGCGCTGCGTGCTGCCCGCCTATGAAATGGTGTTAAAGGCCTCGCACACCTTCAACCTGCTCGATGCGCGCGGCGCGATCTCGGTCACCGAGCGCGCCGCCTACATCGGGCGGGTGCGCGCTCTGGCGCGCGCGGTGGCGCAGGCCTACTACGAGTCGCGCCAGCGGCTGGGGTTTCCGATGCTGAAGGCGGCGTAAATGGAAGCGACGCTGCTGGTCGAGCTGATGACGGAGGAACTTCCTCCAGGATCGCTTCGAATCCTCTCCGAGGCCCTCGCCGACCATGTCAGCTGCGAGATTATTAAGCATGGATTGAAGACTCCTGATCCCAGGGCGCCCAGGGGGAGTGTTTTTGCGACGCCGCGACGCCTGGGTGTAGCCATACCTTGGGTTAGCGATCAGGGCTCTGCATCCACCAGCTCCATCGAGGGACCGGTTTCGAGCAATCAAAAGGCCGTGGAGGGATTCGCCAAGAAGCACAAAGTTTCTCCGGATTGCCTCCAGCGCAAGCAGACCGGCAAGGGCGAGATTGTCGTCGCCCATCTCACGACTCCGGGAGTTCGGCTTGAGTCTGTATTGGCAGACATAGTTGAGCAGGCGCTCAACAGGCTTCCGGCATCGAAGCTGATGCGCTGGGGATCGGGCGAGACCCAGTTCGTGCGTCCGGTTCATGGCCTGGTGATGCTGCACGGAACAAAGGTGATTCCCGGCAGGGTCCTCGGCCTCGAATCCTGCAACCGCACCCGCGGCCACCGCTTCATGGGCAAGCCCGAGATCACCCTCGCCAGCGCCGAGGGCTACGAGAAGCAGTTGCTGGGCGAAGGCATGGTGGTGGCCGACTTCAACAAGCGCAAGCAAACCATCGAGGCCGCGTTGCAGGCCGAGGCCGGGCGCCAGGGCGGCAGCCTGGGCGAGCACGCGGCGCTGCTGGAGGAGGTGGCGGCGCTGGTGGAGCACCCCAGCGTGTACGTGGGCGAGTTCGACCGGGCCTTCCTGGAGGTGCCGCAGGAATGCCTGATCCTTTCCATGCGGCAGAACCAGAAATACTTCCCGCTGTTCGACGCTGCGGGCAAACTGCAGCCCAGGTTCCTCATCGTCTCCAACATGCGGGCCGCCGACCCGCGCCACATCGTCGGCGGCAACCAGCGCGTGGTGCGCCCGCGCCTCGAGGACGCGCGCTTCTTCTTCAACCAGGACCGCAAGCAGCGGCTGGAGGAACGCGTCCGGATGCTGGACAAGGTGGTGTACCACAACAGGCTCGGCAGCCAGCACAAGCGCATGGAGCGCGTGCGCCTGCTTGCGGGCAGGATCGCCGGCGTGCTGGGCGCCGACCCGCTGCTCGCCGAGCGCGCCGCCGAACTCGCCAAGGCCGACTTGCTCACCGGCATGGTGGGCGAGTTCCCGCAGTTGCAGGGCATCATGGGGCGGCATTACGCGCTGCACGACGGGGAACCGGCCGAAGTCGCCGAGGCCATCGAGGCGCATTACCGGCCGCGCTTCGCCGGTGACCGGCTGCCCGAAGGCAGGGTCGCGTGCGCGGTGGCGCTCGCCGACAAGCTGGAGGCCATCGCCGGCTTGTTCAGCATCGGCCAGCAGCCCACCGGCGACAGGGATCCGTTCGCGCTCCGGCGCGCGGCGCTGGGCGTGGTGCGGATCCTGGTTGAGCACCGGCTGCAGCTGTCGCTGCATGAGCTGGCGAAGGCGGCATGCCAGGGCTTCGAGGCGAAACCGGCACACGAGTTAGAGAATTTCGTCTACGACCGCTTCGCCGGCTACCTGAAGGAACTGGGTTACTCGACGCTGCAGGTCGATTCGGTCCTCAGCAAGCGCCCGACCGGACTGGGCATGGTGCCGCTGCAGCTGGAGGCGGTGAGGGCCTTCCAGGGGCTGCCGGAAGCCGAAAGCCTGACCGCCGCCAACAAGCGCATCGCCAACATCCTGAAGCAGGCCGAGGCCAGGGGCGAGACCCCGGTCAACGCCTCGCCGGATGATCTTGCCGATCCCGCCGATCGCGCGCTGCACCAGGCCATCCGTGTCGCCGCGCAGAAAGCCAGGCCACTCTACGAGCAGGGCGACTACGCGGGCTACCTGAAGAGCTTCGCGGCGCTGAGGGCCCCGGTCGACATGTTCTTCGAAACAGTGATGGTCATGGACAAGGACGACAAGGTGCGGCGCAATCGCCTCGCGCTGCTGCGCGAGCTGCGCGAGGCCATGAACCGGGTCGCCGATCTCTCCAGGCTGACGGCGTGAAGCTGATCGTCCTCGACCGCGACGGCACCATCAACCACGATAGCGACCAGTACATCAAGTCGCCCGCGGAATGGAAGCCGATCCCCGGCAGCCTGGAGGCGATCGCGCGCCTGACGCACGCGGGCTGGCGCGTGGTGGTCGCCACCAACCAGTCCGGCATTGCGCGCGGCCTGTTCGACATGTCGACGCTGAACGCGATCCACGCCCAGATGCACCATGCGGTGGCGCTGGCCGGTGGCCGCATCGACGCCGTGTTCTTCTGCCCGCACGCCACCGACTCGAACTGCGAGTGCCGCAAGCCCAGGCCCGGGATGCTGCTGGAGATCGCCGAGCGCCTGAACACCGACCTTGCCGGCGTGCCGCTCGCGGGCGATTCGCTGCGCGACCTCGAGGCCGCCGCTGCGGTGGGCGCACGGCCGTTGCTGGTGCTGACCGGCAAGGGAAGGAAGACGCGCGCTGCCGGCGGGCTGCCGGCGGGCAGCGAGGTTTTCGACGACCTGGCGGGGATCGCGGCCCGGCTTGCTCCATGACCGCGCTGCGCTCTGCTTTCTTCTTCCTCTTTCTGGTCCTGCTCACGCCGCCCTACGCGCTGCTGGTGCTGCTGTGCGCACCGCTGCCGCGCCTGGCGCGCAGTCGGATCATCAGCGGCTGGACCCGCATCGTGCTCTGCGCGGCGCGGCCGCTGCTGGGCATCCGCTACCGCGTGGAAGGGGCGACGAACCTGCCGCGCGAGCCCGCGGTCGTGCTCTCCAAGCACCAGTCGGCCTATGAGACCCTGGCGTTTCAGGAGATCTTTCCGCCCCAGGTGCACGTGCTCAAGCGCGAGCTGTTGTGGATCCCGTTCTTCGGCTGGGGCCTCGCGCTCATGAGCCCGATCGCGATCGACCGCTCGCGCGGCATCCGCGCGCTGCGCGAGATCGCGCGCCGCGGCCGCATCCGCCTCGACCAGGGCTTCTGGGTGATCGTCTTTCCCGAAGGCACCCGCGTCGCCCCCGGCAAGCAAGGCCGCTACCAGCCCGGCGGTGCCTGGCTTGCGGTCCACGCCGGCGTGCCGGTGGTGCCGGTGGCGCACAACGCCGGGCTGGTCTGGCCGCGCTATGCGTTCGTGAAGTACCCGGGCACGGTCACGT
>Ga0194111_10009101_pt1 | contig 10854 bp, 9 predicted proteins | sample TA2KigC300mmetaG_FD_146194 | JGI IMG/M metagenome (GOLD analysis project Ga0194111, IMG submission 146194) | Freshwater microbial communities from Lake Tanganyika, Tanzania - TA2015033 Kigoma Deep Cast 300m | ecosystem: Environmental > Aquatic > Freshwater > Lake | place: Tanzania: Lake... | reverse complement strand
TAAACCCAGACTTATGGTAGAAGTTTTTGAGTCAAAAATTTTTATTTTATCTTTATTAAAATTTTTACTTGCCAGGTATGCAGAATTCAGTATCCCTGAAAGTTTTGAGCTTAGTCCTATGTAATAAATAAAATCCTTTTTCCTATTTTCAAACAAATCCTTAAAAACTTCAATAAAATCTCCTGCAGGAGGTGCAGAAGTGGTAACCTTTAAACCAGACTTAAGGGCTTCATAAACCTGTCCCACCTTTATATCCAATCCTTCCCTGTATGACTTACCTCCAAAGCTTAGATACATTGGAACAATAGTTATTTCATTTTTTTCTGCCAGTTCCTGGGGAATATCTGCTGAACTATCTGTTATAATTGCTATTTCCGGCATATCTCCCTTTCTCTTCCATTTCTATATTAATATTAAAGAATTCTAATCCTTATTTCAATAACTAAATTTAACTGAATATAATATTTAAATACAAAAGCAAATAGAAGTTTATGTAATACTGCTATTCAGATATTGTTTTAGTATCATCATAATGTTGCAAATTATGCCCTTAAAAAAACAAAAAAATGATAAACTAAAAAAACTATTATGCTATAATGCTTGCATTTAACTTTTTTTTATTTTAAACCATGGATATAGTTACAGGTTCAACCGGATGCATTGGAAATGTTCTGGTAAGAGAGCTTGTCAAATCAGGCAGAGCAGTAAAATCACTTATCCGTTCATCTTCAAATACCCTGTGCCTGAAAGACTGCATTACTGAAAAAACAACAGGTGATGTCCTTGATCTTGAGTCTTTAATAAAAGCCTTCAGGAATGCTGATACTGTCTATCACCTTGCATCTGAAATTTCAATAATGCCCGGATATAATAAATATCTGTGGGATATTAATATTTCAGGAACAAAAAATGTCATTAAAGCATGTTTTGAATGCAAAGTTAAAAAACTTATTTATACAAGCTCAATTCATGCTTTAAAAGAACCGCCTGATGGAATTATTATTGATGAAACTATGCCCTTTGACCCTGAAAGTCCAAGGGGAATATATGATAGGTCAAAAGCTTTAGCAAGTATTGAGGTCTTAAAAGCAGCTAAAGAGGGGCTTGATGCAGTAATTGTTTGTCCGACTGCAGTTATCGGGCCATATGATTTTAAAATCTCATACCTCGGGCAGCTTTTTATAGATTACTGCAATAGAAAATTAAATATAATAGTTGAGGGGGCCTATGACTTCGTAGATGTAAGAGATGTGGTCTCAGGTCATATTTTAGCTGCTGATAAAGGAAGACCAGGAGATTATTATATTTTATCCGGACAGAAAGTAACCCTGGATAAGCTTATGAAAATTCTTGAAGAAATAACAGGAATCCCGCAGCCTAAATACAAACTGCCTTTATGGTTTGCAAAAACTATTGCAGCCATTATGCCTGCTTATTATAAATTATCAAATACCAAACCCAGATTTACACTCTACTCCATAAATACAATTCAGAGCAACTCGAATATAAGCCATAAAAAGGCAGAAAGCGAACTTGGCTATAAGGCGCGATCTGTCGAAGCCTCGATAAAAGATACAATTGAATGGTTTAAAATTAATAAATTAATTTAATAAGTAATCTTTATAATCTCTTTTTTTCAGAAAAAAAATGTTAAAATAAAGTTAATATGAGTGGACTTTTTGGTATTGCTTCATCTAAAGACTGCCGGCAATCCCTTTTTTATGGGACTGATTATCATTCACATTTAGGAACTAAAAAGGCAGGGCTTGCTATTTTCAATCACAGGATTACCCGCTGTATTCATGATATTTCTACTTCCCAGTTTAAATCCAAATTTATTGAAGAACTTCCAAAGCTGAAAGGCAAAAAAGGAATTGGGGTCATCAGTGATTTTGATTCCCAGCCAATTATAGTATCCTGTTCTTTTGGAAATTTTGCCATTGCGACCTCTGGTCTTTTGCGTAATAAAAATGAGATGGTAAAAGCAATCATGGCGCAGGGTGGAAGTTTTTCTGAAATGAGCAGCGGTTTGATTAATGCAACAGAGGTGATTGGCAAATTAATTGCCAGAAAAAGTAAAATAGTCAGTGGTATAGAATACGTTTTCAGCCAGATTAATGGCTCCATTTCTCTGTTAGTTTTATCCCATGAAGGAATTTATGCTGCAAGGGATGTCACTGGAAAAACAACACTTGTTGTCGGTCAGAATGAACAGGGTTTTGCTGTAACCTCGGAAACCTGTGCTTTCCCAAATTTAGGTTTTGAACCTGTTTTGGAACTGGAACCAGGCGAAATTGTACTTATAACCAAAGATGGTTTAAAAAAAGAAAAAAATAGTCATAAAAACAGCAAAGTTTGTGCTTTTTTGTGGATTTATACAGGTTATCCTGCTTCTTCTTATGAGGGTGTTAACGTCGAGAAGGTTAGAGAAAATTGTGGAGCTAATCTGGCAAGAGACGATAAAATTAAAGCTGATCTTGTCACCGGTATTCCTGATTCAGGAACAGCACATGCACTTGGTTATTCCATGTTTTCAGGAATTCCATACCGGCGTCCGCTTGTTAAATATACCGATGGTTATGGCCGCAGTTACACACCGCCGTCCCAGGAAATTAGAAACAAAGTCGCTAAATTAAAGCTTATCCCTATTAAAAGTGTTATTGAAGGTAAAAGAATTGTTGTTTGTGATGACTCTATTGTACGGGGCACTCAGTTAAAGAATCAGGCTATAGAGAAACTCTGGAAAAATGGAGCAAAAGAAATTCATGTCCGGATTGCATGTCCACCTTTAATGTTTCCCTGCCCTTATCTTTTAGCGACTCGAACAAAAAGAGAATTGGCTGCAAGGAGAATTATTAAAAAAATTACGGGCAAAAAACATGTTAATATCAAATCTTTTATAGATGATAAATCGCCTCTATATCAAAAAATGGTTGAGACCATCAAGAAAGAATTGGGAGTAACTTCACTTAAATATCAAACGATTGCTGAGATGGTAAAAGCCATTGGGCTGCCGGATAAAAAACTCTGCCTTTACTGCTGGAACGGTAAGGAATAAATTTAGAAATTCTCTCAAAAAATTATATATATAAAAAATCATGCCAGAAACCTGATTGCTGCTTATAATTTAATGAAAAATAGAAATGTGGTTTTTTTTAAGGTCATAATAGCTTCTCCAAATATTTTCGGTTTTAATTTTAAAATTAATCTTATTATGTATATAGTTCCATATACATAATAAGATAATTTATTTTAATAATCAGTTATTTCTTTTTACCAAAATTAACTGGGCTTTTAATCCTAAAGATACTGGATACTGGCGAATCCGGCATATGGAAAATTATTCAGAATCCATACTGTATAAATATATTTGAATATAATTATGGAACTTTTTTTGTTTCTAAATTAAATTACAATTTTCATATCACTGGTTTAAAAGACAGTTTTTTCAATATAGATTAATAGAACTTATTGTTAAAAATTTCTAAAAAATATATAACTAATTTTTTTATCAAAAATATTTATCTAAAAAATTCTAAAACTTCAAGTGAACCTTTTTATAGTATAGAATTTATGGAGTTAGCCTTTAAGCCGAGATTTAAGTTAATAATGTTTAAAAGGTGAGCTTAATACTTTCAAAAAGACTTTTTTTATATTTATTCATAAAAAATTATATAAATATTACTCTTTTTTATTAATATGTACTTTATGGTTTAAAAATAAAGCAAACCTTTGTTACTCAGCAAAAATATCTGAATTAGACTTTTATTAAAATGAATTACGACCTTTTCCAAGAAATATAACAGCCTTATTACATTCGAGTATTTACTCAAAATCTATTCTACAGATAAAAATAAGATTTTTTTTATTAACCCTTTAATTTATCATTCGGTTTACTCTAATCGGCATTTAATATAAAAATTCACAACCAATGCAATTTTTATGAGCAATCTTTTAAATAATAGTGTAAAATAATAAACATATTTATATAGCTTTTTTATATTAATATTGCTAATTGTCAAGTATCAAGGAGGTTTTTATCATGGCCATTTTTAAAAGATTAGCAGATTTACTTAAAGCTAACATCAATGATCTTATTGATAAAGCAGAAGATCCTGAAAAAATGGTGAAGCAGATAATAATTGATATGGAGGAACAGTTCCAGAGAGCCATACAAGGTCTGGGTTCAGTTATGGCAAGTGAACGGCAGGTAGAAAAGCAGCTCGAAGAAGCAATAGGTCAGTCAAAGACCTGGGAGCAGCGTGCCAAGGAAGCTTTAAAAGAAGGTGATGAAGAGCTCGCAAGACAAGCTATTGATAACAAGCTTGAAGCAGATGCAAGAGTAAAACAATACGAAAAAATGCACAAGGAGATTGAAAACCAGTTGGATACTTTAAGAGATCAAGTTGAGATATTGAAGAGTAAACTCGTTGAAGCTCGCAACCGTCAGGCTATGCTTCTCGCAAGAGATAAAGTAGCAGATGCCCGAAAGGAAGTTTTCAGCGCAGTGGGAGATCTTGATAGCTCTGGTGCTTTCGCAAAAATGGACAAAATGGAAAAGAAGATTGCTGAAAAAGAAGCTCAGGCAGATGCTGCATTTGAAGTGGCGGGTATAGATCCTTCAAAAAGTGATGTATTTGAGGAAAGAGAAAGAAATAAAGCAGCTGAAGATGAACTTGCACGTCTCAAAGAAGAACTATCTAAAGATTAGAGTAGGTAAGAATAAATTAAGATAACAATTAAATTCTGATTATATAAAATAGGAGGATAGCCTAAATGATAGGATATATCATTGGAGCATTACTGATAGTGGGAGGAGCCCTACTGGTTTGGCTTGTACCGCGTAAAATAAAAGACAGGATCCTGGAAATAAAATTTATGCAGAGCACACCTATAAGTGAACTTAAAGGCATACTTTCTGATAATGCTGCAGCAGGTCTTGATGGATACAGACATTATGTAGAACTAAGGGGGATTGCTGATTCTGATGATTCTGTAAAAGCACCTTTTTCTGAAAAAAAAGTTGCATATTATGATGCAAAGCTTTATCAGGTATACGAAGACAAACAGACCTATAGGGATGATAAGGATGTGACCCATGAGCGTATGGTTAGAAACGAGTCTCTACTTTCGGACCAGAAGAGCCAGAACACTTTCACAATAAAGAATGAAGGTACACCTGATAAGGTATATATAGACCCCACACAATCCGGACTGAATTTTGATACATTAAAGACTTTTGACAGATTTGAGCCAGTAAACAATGTGAAGAATTACAGTTTTTTCAGCGGTTTCAGTTATGGGTCTATGGGGGCTAGAACCCTTGGTTTCAGAATGGTTGAGCATACTATTCCCTTGGGCCAGACATTATATCTTTTGGGTGAAGCCTGGCTTGAAGGAGTAAGGATAAAATTTGGTAGACCTCAGGATTCTAATAAACCGTTTATGCTGTCAGGTAAAAGTGAAGCAGATATATTAAAGGAAAATAAAACAAAAGCAAACCTGGCGCTAGTATTCGGTATAATTATTATTGTCGGTGGAATACTGGTCATGATATTCGTCCGTTAATTGTGTGATTATGGAATCTAAAAATGCTTAAATTCATAGTCAGATATACAATCTCATCCATTATTAGTTTAGAGGCTTAAATATAATATAAGATAAAGAAGTTCTTGTAATTAACAAAACTGACTGCCCCAGGTTACAAAATTTCAAGGCGCTTTATAAATGGTTTATCAGCCATCAGAAATTTATTCTTCATCAATAATAATTTTACACAATAAATAATTAGGTTGTTTTTATCCTATATTAGCTTATAATATATCCGAGGTGATAATTAATGCTAATAAATACAAAAGACTTGATTTCATTAACAGAAGCTAATCAGAACTTTTCTAAAGTTGCAAGAACTGTTGATGAGAAAGGTTCAGTAATAATTTTAAAAAACAATAATCCACAATATATAATTATTGACTTTAAAAAATTTGAACAACTTGGGATTTCAGTAAATGAGGACCTTGAATCTATTGCCGGACGTATTTTAAAAGACAACCTTGCAGCATTCAAGGAACTTGCCAGATGAAAAAACTTGATATTTCCCAAGTTCTATATCTTCATAATCTAATGTGCAGTGCCACCGGTGGTTCCTCCGGGGTTCGTGATTTAGCAGCCCCGGAATCTGCTGTTTATCATGCTTATGCATCCTTTGAAGGAAAAGATCTTTATAATACTATTGAAGAAAAAGCTGCAAGACAGGCCTATGGTATCATAAGAAACCATCCTTTTATTGATGGAAACAAGCGTACCGGGCTTTTTGTCATGCTTGTTTTTCTAGAGCTCAATGGCATCAAACTCAACTTTACTCAGCATGAACTAATTAAACTTGGAATTGGTATAGCTGATGGAAGTATAAATCCTGAACAAATAACAAGGTGGATTTTGAAAAATAAAGCGAAATAATGATTAGAATTTGTATTATCTATCTGACCCAGGTAATTATATTTCGAACCATTCATAAAATATCATTCATTCTATAAATACAATGTGTTGAACAGGGGGATAAAAAAATATTAATATTACCTTCTTATTTAAAATTTTATGCTAACTAAAGAGATTCTTGAATAAAAACAATACTAATTAGTATCAACAAATGATGTAATTTATGCATAAAAACTAAGAATTTTGCAGGGTTTTCACTCGAGTTGACCTTTTTATATTACAGAATTTGAAGAGTTAGCAGTAAGCCGAGTTCTATACTAATTATCATCATAATACAATCGTAATTATAATGACAATCAGCTGTGGTCATCTATCTGAGACAAATGCTACCATTTGCCTCAAACGGTCAACCCGGGAAAAAAGCGGGCAGCCTTATCTTTTACCTATTTGTTTTTGCTTTGGATGCGGTTTGCCAGGCCAGCCTGTTGCCAGACCAAAGGTGATGAGCTCATACCTTAGCAAAAATACCCCCGACTGAGAGTCGAGAGCTTCTCTTATTTGCCGTAAATATATGGTTTAAAAGAAAAAAATGAAGATTTTAGGTGGGTTTAATCTTCAATACTTCCAAAATTTATTTCCGGAATATCTTCCAGCGCTTTTTCTTTTTTATTAAGCGCTGAATTTACAAGCCTATCTGCAAGAACATTGTCTTCTCTTGAAATTAACCTCAGATCAACAGTCTCATAATCCTTTAGTTTTCTTGCAATTTTCTTATTCAGATCGATCAGTTCCTCATCTCTTATCTTCCAGATCCTTTTAACCTGATTGTGAAGAAGTTTACTGTCTGTATTTAAGATAATCCTTTTTACATTATATTTAACTTTGTATTTCTTTATTAAATCCAGCACCATATCCAGTGCCATGTACTCTGCCACATTATTGGTGCAATCACTTATATACTGGCTGAGTTCATCAATCCTGTTATCATTCTTATCATAAACCACAGCACCGACTGCTGAAGGTCCAGGATTTCCCCTTGAACCTCCATCGAAATAAATCTTTAAATAATCAAAATTTAAATCCATACCTAATTTTTTTATAAATTATAAAGTTTCAATTTCTGATTTTATTTCTTCTATGCCTGAGCTATGCATTACAAGCATCCTGCCGCACATGGGACATTTATACATTTTTTCGGGGTCTCTTATCTTATCTGCATCACTTACAGGAATTTCCATATTACATACAGTGCAGAATCCATTTTTCATTACTGTAACAGCCACACCTGATTTTTTTGCCCTGAGCTCTTCATATTTAGCCATTATATCCTTTGGTATCTTTTTAAGTATTAAACTTCTTCTTTCCTTAAGCAGTTTTAATTTATCTTCAACAGCTTTTACTTTAGCACTTATATCATCCTTTAAGAGTTTTATCTCCTGTAAAACTTTCTCTTTCTCTTGTTCTGCATGTTTAAGCTTCGGCTTAAAATCATCTACTTTAATCATAAGCTCAATTTCCCTGTTTTCAAGCTCATCGTTATTTTGCTTTAACGCATTCATTTCTTCCTGGTAATTTACAAGCTCCTTTGAACTTGTAATTGTTCCGCTGAAAAGCTTTTCTTCAATTTTCTTAATCTTTTCACTTTGCAAAGAAATTCTGTCATCAACCTTCTTTCTCTCATGCTCGATCTGTAAATAATCGTTATTTAAATTATTGTATTCTGTGCTTATCTCATCCAGTGAAGTCTCGAGTTTTAACAGTTTCTGACTCTTTTTTAGATTGTTTATTTCATTTGCCTTCCTTATTATGCTTTGCTCTGTCAGCTGAAGCCTGACAAGGTCCAGCAGATCAAAATCGACATTATTCAATATAATACCTCCAGGGTTCAAATCCAGTTCTTGATTTTATTAAATTTATCTTATCATCTTCACTGAAACCGGAAAAATAACTGTCGATAAAATTCTTCACTTTTAAATACATTCCATGCATTGCAGGCTTTTCACTCTCACCGTGGCCAAGCTCAACCAAAATCTTACCACTTTCAGCAATTTCAAGTGCTTTGTGGTATTTCAATTCCCCGACAATTACAACATCACATTCAAAATCAGCTAATGAAACTGTATCGGTAAAAGAGTTGGCACTTCCATTAATCAGTGCAATCTTTTTAATAAGTTTCTTATCAATATTAGAAATATCTTTAGCCAGCCATCTAAAATTTACTGTATTAAAAGCTGATTTTATTTTTTCAAGCAGGGACTTGAAACTTCCAGGAGTTTCAAGCTCTCCAATTCTTCCAATTCCATAATCTGCAAATTTATTTTCAATCCTGTAAATATCATATGCCGGTTCTTCATACGGATGAGCTTCAACAGCTGCTTTTATGAGTGTTGCAATATTGTCTTCACTAACTATGCATTCAATTCTTACCTCTTTCGCAAAATTTAAATCCCCCACCCTGCCGATATAAGGGTTTGAGCCTTCAAGCGGCTTGAAAGTGCCCTTACCTTCAACATTAAATGTACAGCAGGAATAATTTTTCCAGTTCCCGCCGCCACCTGCACAAATTACTTCCCTGACTTTTTCTTCAGCCTCCATCGGGACAAAAATCACAAACTTATACCACTGCTGGCTTTCAGGTTTAATTACTGAAACATTTTTTAACTCTAAATTTTCAGCAAGCAAATAATTTAACCCATCAGGAGACATATCATAATTTGTATGGGCAACATAAACAGCTACTTTGTTTTCAGAAAGTCTTATAATTTTTTTACCAGGCAAATTTTCATCTGTAATTGTCGCTGGGGGACTGAGGATAACAGGATGATGCGACAAAATTAAATCAGCACAATTCTCAATAGCTTCATCAATAACACCTTCTGTAACATCAAGTGTAATTAGGATTGTTTTTATGTCCCAGCTCATTCTGCCGATTTGCAAACCAACACTATCGCCTGCAAGGGCGAGTTTATTTTTGAAAATATTATCCAAATACTTAACAATTTCTTCTAGCAGCATGATGTATCTTAATTTTTTAAAAACCTTTCTGTTTAACCTTTATATTTAACCTTTCTTTTTTACTTTTCTTTTAATCTATTCTTTTCCAGATTTTCTCCTTAACTTCTCTTTCAGGCTTTTAATTACAATTATTTTTATTTGAATTTCTTAAATTTTTCTTATTAATTTTTATCTTAGGCTTTTCTTTTTAAAAATTATTATAACATTAATTTATCCCATATTCATATCCATCTAATTTTTAATTTCACATTAGATTTAAATAATTACATATATTAATACAGAATTCTTAAAAATTAATTTTAGATCAATTTAATTTAAAAGCTATATAATCATTTTAATAAATAACCTTATGGACTTAACTCGCTTACAAAATATATAATAGGGGTTATTTATCAATTGAAACAATGCAGCGCACTAAATATTATGTAACGATGAGTCAGGTCCATAATCATTAAATAAATATTTATAAACACATTTATATTTCTACTATTTATTATAGAATAATATATGCTTCTATAAACATTTTATAATTATTTTTAAAAGTTTTTTTTAAATTTTTAAAAGAAAAATTTTTGTTATAATATAAATCAAAGTGCGTGGAAGTGTATACTTTATGGGAATTAGTAAAAAAACTCTTATAATTGTTGCTGCAATTCTTGGTTGTATTATAATTACGCTTTTCTTCTATCTAAGATTTTTCGTGCTGAAAAATTATCTTGAAATAGAAAAAGTTGAAATTACCAATAAAATAATCCATACAACTAAAACTATAAATACAAAAATAGCTAATCTTGAGAAAAATGCCACAATTTATGCATCACTGATAGGTACCCATGATTATTTAAATACAGGCAGTAATGAAACCGGGCAGGAAACAGGTATAGACTTTATCAATAAAAATATTGATAATGAATTTTTTTCAAACCTTGAAATAAATTTTTTTGCTCTTATAGATAACAAAAAAAATATAAAGCTTTTTTATGGTTATGATACTTCCACACAAAAAATCATAGGGATTCCGGAAGAAATAAAGGAAGAATTAATTACAGATAAATACCTGGTTGGTAAAATCAGTCCTTTTCAAAGCTTATCCGGTATTATAATTTTAAATAATAATCCATACTTTTTTATCTCAAAACCAGTTCTTGCAACCAGCCGCTCTTCCACCCCAGGCGGCACACTAATTATGGGAAAACTTATAGATAAAAAAACTATTGAACTTATTGAATCAGAAGTTGGAAATCCATTAAACCTTTATCTTCTTGAAGCAGATGAAGCGAAAACTAAATTTGAAAAAACAATCTCAAAACTTTTAAGCGGAAGCAGTTACGAGATACAGTATGATGGCAGTAGGGAAATTTCAGGTTATACAGTGATCAAAGATATAAATTCTACCCCTGC
>Ga0194111_10009096_pt1 | contig 10857 bp, 12 predicted proteins | sample TA2KigC300mmetaG_FD_146194 | JGI IMG/M metagenome (GOLD analysis project Ga0194111, IMG submission 146194) | Freshwater microbial communities from Lake Tanganyika, Tanzania - TA2015033 Kigoma Deep Cast 300m | ecosystem: Environmental > Aquatic > Freshwater > Lake | place: Tanzania: Lake... | reverse complement strand
ATTTGATTGGCAAACATGAGGTTAAACTAGAACCATCCACTGAAAAAGATAGTGTTCAGATGGATAAGAGAAATAGGCCAGATACTTACTTAACGAAGTGGTGGATGCCTAAAACTACCATTGAACAGGGTATCGCTAAAGTATTTGAGGCAATGAAGAATGAGTAAGTTTAAAATCAATTTAATTTGTAATGACTCATTGTTGCCATCATCTTCAGATAAGAATACTGCTAAACATGTAGAATGGGTTTATGATGGATCTGGAAGTGTTAGTCTTTATACAAATCAAAGAGCTCTTGAAATTTTACAAGATGTTTCCAATACTCCTAAGTATCTCTGGTTACTAGAATCTAAACAAATTATTCAAGGTCTTTACGATTGGGTTCTTGAAAATTATGATTTTGTTTCTTCTAGAGTTGATGGAATTTTAAGTTGTGATAAAAAACTTTGTGAAAAGTATCCTAAATTCATCTATACCGTAACTAATGCAGCTCCTTGGGTAGTTGATCGTCAAATTTATGATAAGACTAAACTTGTATCAATGGTTTCTTCAAATAAGTCTATGGTTCCTGGTCATAAGAAAAGATTGGAATTTGTGAATAAGTTTAGAAATCAAGTTGATCTTTATGGTCGGGGATTCAAAGACATCTCTTGTAAGGAAGATGGTCTCAAAGATTATATGTTTTCTATCTCTGTGGAAAACGCAGTTTATGATACATACTTCACAGAAAAATTAACTGATTGTTTTGCTACTGGAACTATTCCAATTTTCTATGGATGTAGAGGAGTTACAGAGTATTTTAATGAAGATGGTATTATATTTTTAGATGATGACTTTGATGTATCATCATTAACAGAAGATCTTTATCTATCTAAAATGGATGCGATTAAAGATAATTTTGAACGTGCGAATGAGTTTCCTATTGCAGAAGACTTTATGTATCAGGAGTATTTCAAATGAGCAGTACATTCAGTTATTTTTCTGATAACAAGATTAAACTACGCGGTGTTATTCATGTGGGAGCTCATAGAGGCGAAGAAGTATTTGATTATGAAAAATTAGGAGCAGAACAAGTAATTTGGGTTGAACCTAATCCAGATGTGTTTGAAGAAATGAAAGTATTTTTGACTCAAGCAGGAGCTTCATTGGAATCAAAAGCTTTTGAATACGCTGCTAGTAATGTTGATCACCAAACTGTAGATTTCAATATTTACTATGGTCCCGATGCCGGATACTTAAAAGGGAATAAAGGATGTTCTTCTCTTCTTGAAGCAAATGGTAGATTTATTGACTGGCATCAAAAAACTATTCAAGTAGAAACTATAACAATAGATACCTTAATTTCAGAGAATGAATTTGAGTATCAAGATTTTGATCTTTTAAACATGGACGTTCAGGGAGCTGAAATGTTAGTTTTACAGGGGTGTGATTCTGTATTAGAAAATGTTAAGTATGTTACTACTGAAGCCACTTGGAACAACCCTGACTATATTGACAATGTGATGTATGATGATCTAAAATTATACCTAGAATCAAAAGGATTTTTTGAGAAACAAATTGTCAATCACACAGAAGATTGGGGCGACGTTTTATTTGTAAAGGAGTAAAGTTATGAATCGTGTTCGTGATTACGATGAATTAGAAGATCGGATTGTAAAATGGATTTCCGATTATTGTATCACACATCCATCTATTAAAAGTCTTGTGGTAGGAATTTCTGGAGGAATAGATTCTTCTGTAGTTTCTACTCTTTGTGCTTTGACTGGTATGAAAACCTATGTAGTTGGTATGCCTATCAACCAACTTGAGGATCAAGAATCTCTTTCTGATATTCATGGCGAGTGGTTGTCTGAAACATTTAGTAATGTTGAATTTATCAAAACAGATATGAGTCATGTGTATGATTCTTTCTTACAAACTATTTCCTCAGATCTTGGTAAACAATTTGCAACCAATACACTTGCACAAGCTAATACTCGTTCTCGTGTAAGAATGGTAACTCTGTATCAAGTTGCTGCCACTGTCAATGGTATTGTAGTTGGTACTGGAAATAAAGTAGAAGATTATGGAGTCGGATTCTATACTAAATATGGTGACGGTGGAATTGACATTGCACCTATTGCTGATCTTTACAAGACTGAAGTATGGAGACTAGGTGAATATCTTGGCGTAGACGAAAGAATTATTTCTGCACCACCTACTGATGGGTTGTGGGATGATGGCAGAACCGACGAGGATCAGATTGGAACTTCATACTCAATGCTTGAGTGGGTTATGGAAAAAGGTCTTTCCGAAGATCCTATGTTCTTGAATGAAGAACAGGTCAACGCTATTAATGTATATCAGAAGTTCAATACCCAGAATAAACATAAAATGCTACCTATTCCTACATTTAAACTATGACAGCAACAATAGAAGAAGTAAAAAAGTTTTGGAATGATCGTCCTTGTAATATTCGGCACTCATCCAAAGAAATCGGAACACTAGATTACTTTAATGAAGTTACAAAGAAGAAGTTTTTTGTAGAAAATCATATTCTTCATTTTACTAAATTTCCACAATGGGAAGATAAGAAAGTTTTGGAGATTGGTTGTGGTCTTGGCACCGTTGGAATTAACTTTCCTTTTAACGGTGCAGACTATACTGGAGTAGAACTGTCAGAAGAAAGTCTTGAGATTGCTAAACAACGATTCAGTCTTTATAATCAACGGGGACAGTTCTATCTTGGTAATGCAGAGGAACTTTCATCATTTGTTCCAGTAGAAACTTATGATTTGATTTACTCCTTTGGTGTGATTCATCATAGCCCACATCCAGAAAAGATTGTTTCTGAAATTAAAAAGTATATGAATGAGAATAGTGTTCTCAAGATTATGCTTTATGCAAAGGATTCGTGGAAGAACTATATGATTGAGGCAGGTTTAGATCAACCAGAAGCACAATACGGTTGTCCGATTGCTAATACCTATACTAAAGAAGATGTGGTAGAATTATTGGATGGATATGAAGTTCTTTCTATAGAGCAGGATCATATCTTTCCTTATCAAATAGAACCTTACAAGCGAGGAGAGTATATCAAACAACCTTGGTTTGATGTAATGCCTCCAGAAATGTTTAGGTCTCTTGAGAAAAACCTTGGTTGGCACTTACTGATTACGGCAAAGTTAAAATGAAAATTGGACTTATTGGAGCAGGAAGACTCGGTATCTGTCTCGCACTTCTTATGGAGAATGCGGGATATGATGTTCTTGTCTCCGACATTCGTGAAGATTACGTAAAAGATCTCAATAAAAAGATAATTCAAACTGCAGAACCACATGTTACAGGTCACCTTAAGGAAACTAAAAACCTTGAGGCCACGACAGATAACAAAAAAGTTATACGAGAGTGTGATATTATTTTTACTTTAGTTGCAACTCCGTCTGTTCCTGATGGTTCTTATGACGTGAGCGCTGTTTGGGATGTTGTCCGTGATTTTCAAGAAACTCAAAATGTTGAGGGTAAAACCTTAGTTGTTGGATGCACTACCAACCCAGGAGATTGTGCAAGATTCCAGGAACTACTTAACTCATATGGTGTAAGTGTCATTTATAATCCGGAATTTATTGCACAGGGATCTATCATTAAAGACTTAACTCATGCAGACATGGTTTTGATGGGTGGTAGTAATGAAGATGTGATGAATATTCTTTCTGATATGTATAAGAAGATTCAAGTTGTTAAGCCTAAAATTAGTCGTATGTCTACGACCGCTGCAGAACTTGTAAAACTTGCAGTAAATTGTTTTCTAACCACTAAAATTAGCTATGCAAATATGGTTGGACAGGTCATGACCATGGCTGGATTAGAGGATGAAATAGAAACTGTATTGAATGCTATCGGAAATGATACTAGGATTGGGTCTAAATATCTAAAATATGGATATGGATTCGGTGGCCCATGTTTACCCAGAGATAATAGATCCTTTGCATCGTTTGCAAAAAAACTAGGATTAACTTATAATCTAGGTGAAACAACAGATAACTTTAATTACGAACATGCAAAGTTCTTAAAAAATTATTTTATCAAAAAGAATAAAGATTGTATCCCATTTTACTTTAGCTATATCTCTTATAAAAGAGGAACAGATATTTTAACTGAAAGTCAACAATATATTCTCTGTCAAGATTTACTTGATCAAGGTTATATTGTTTATGTTGATGATATTGACTCCATCATTCAACAAGCTAAGGGCCACTTGACAAAGTGGTATGGTGATAGAGTTAAGTTTGGTTCACCTCCAGAAAATATTAAAACAATTGCAATTAATTTATGATTGGGTATAATAGACTAGGAAGTAATGGTCGTCTGGGTAATCAGATGTTTCAGTATGCAGCACTTAGAGGTATTGCTGCTAAGAGAGGATATGATTGGTGTATTCCTCCAGATACTTATGATCACAAAGATAATTATGGATTATTTGAAACATTTAAACTGACAAATGTAAAGGAAACTAACATCGGGGTTGTGGATGGTCAATATATACAAGAGAATGATCATTGTTTTATTCCAGAATTTTTTGAAGAGTGTCCTGACAATGTAAGTTTAGAGGGATATTTTCAAACGGAAAAGTATTTCAGTCACATTGCGGAGGAGATCCGTGAAGACTTCACCTTTAGAAAAGATTATTTGTCTCCTTGTCAGGAGTACATTAGTTCTTTGGCTAGTGATCCTATTTTTCTGCACATTAGAAGGACTGACGCAATTGGTAGAGAAGAATACCATCCCATCCTACCGATTGGATTTTTTGAAGAGGCGTTAAAACAATTTTCAGATACCACTCCTTGTTTTGTGTTTACTGATGATATAGAGTGGTGTAAGTCCCAAGAATTTTTCAAACAAGATCGGTTTTTGTTTAATGAAAGTAATGGTAGATATAAATATCGCACAGTTGATGGCACTGGAAAATCTCAGAATACTCTCTTGCCTCAAGTTGATTTATGTTTGATGAGTCTTTGTTCTGGTGCTATCATCGCAAACTCTTCATTTTCTTGGTGGGGTGCGTGGTTACAGAACGATTGTGGTAAAATAATTGCTCCAGATCCTAATAAATGGTTTGGACCTGCAATGAAAGACTTAGATACATCCGATATTGTTCCTGATCGTTGGACAGTGCTGGAGTGGAGTAAGTAATGGCTATCTCTTTTAATGGATTGGGGTCTGAAGGTCGTCTAGGCAATCAAATGTTTCAATATTCCTTTTTGAGAGGCACTGCTTTCAATCGTGGTTTTAATTGGATTATTCCTCCCGAAGATGCAGATCGTCCAGACAACTATGGACTTTTTGATGTGTTTCAATTAACTCATTGTGATGTAGAAAAAAATACTGGAGAACCATTCTACAAAACCGTAGAGTATCGTGATATGCACTTTAGTGAAAGTATCTTTAATGAGTGCAATGAAAATACAAACTTTTCAGGAAATTATCAAACAGAAAAGTATTTTGAAAATATCGCACAAGAGATTCGTGAGGATTTCACTTTTAAAACAACGTATTTGGAACCGTGTCAAGAATTTATTGATTCTCTTGGCGGAAGGAATAATTGCATCTTTCTGCATGTTCGTCGCGGTTCTCCAAATCTTACTGGTCGGAGAGGTGAAAAGTGGTCTTATCAGATGGTACAAGAATACCATCCACTTTGTAAAACTGATTATTATCTTGAAGCTTTAAAACACTTCCCAGAAGATAAAAATATTATTGTGGTTTCTGATTTAATTGATTGGTGTAAGCGTCAACCTTGGCTTCAAGGTGATAGATTCCACTTCTCCGATTCATCTTATGAAACTTTTGGTGATGGTGCTGCGGTTCCTTATATTGATCTCTGTCTTATGAGTCTCTGTGGTGGTGCAATCATTGCCAACTCTTCACTCTCGTGGTGGGGTGCCTGGTTGCAGAACGATACTGGTAAAGTTGTTGTTCCTGATCCTTGGTTTGGATCTGCATATGCACACTACAATATGAAAGATTTGATCCCAGAAAGATGGATTAAAATCTATAATGACCCATCTCCAATTCCTGCTGAGTACTGATATGGATTTATCATTTATTATTCCGATTAGAATTGAATCTAATGATAGACTTAAAAATTGTATCACTGTAGTTTCTTATTTGCTGACTACTGTTCCAGGTGCAAAGATTTATATTAAAGAAGTTGATAATGAAAGCAATTTTCAACAACATGCCCTTCCAGTTATCAAAGATTCTGCACCAGTAGAAAATTTGTATCACATTTTTCAAAGAAGTGTATCAAACTCTATTTTTCATAGAACCAAATATATCAATGATTTGTTCATGGAAACTACTACACAGGTTGTTTGGCATTATGATATTGATGTTTTATTTCCTAAAACCACCTACTCTAGAGTCTACGAACTTCTGAAAAGTGAACAATTTGATTTTGTATATCCATATGGTAGTGGCGTATTTCAAAATGCTGTGAACTATCCTGTAGAACTTTTTGATGAGTTTATGGAATCAGATTTTGATCTCAGTATATTGAAAAAAAATTCTTTTAGATTGCCTTGCACAGTAGGATTTTCTCAAGCATTTAATCGGAAGCCATATATGAAGTTTGGTATGATGAATGAAAACTTCATCTCATGGGGTTGTGAAGATTGTGAATTTTATTATAGAATGGTTGAGTTGGGTTATAAAATAGGAAGAGTTTGGGATGATGTATATCATTTAGAACACTCTAGAACTTTTAACTCTCACTATAATAATCCAAAATTTATTGAGAACGATAAACTTTGGCAATGGTTTAGACATCAAGATAAAACTACAATTTTAAAGTACTATAAAAATCAAGATTACTTAAAACAAAGATTATCGTAATGGACTTAACATTTTTAATACCATTAAAGTTAGACTCGTATGACCGAGTTAGAAATATTATTACTGTATTAATTTATTTACTTACCAACTATAAGGCAAAAATTTTACTTAAGGAAGTTGACACGCAACAAAGATTTGACGAATTAATTCTTCCACAACTTAAAAAAAGAATTAAAAATAAACATCTAAATAGACTGCAGTATTTTTATGAAGTTCCTCAAAAAGAATATTTTCATAAAACAAAAATTTTAAATGATCTTTTAAAAATTTCAACGACGACTGTTGTATGTAATTATGATACTGATGTCATTCTTCCAATTAGTTCTGTAAATAAATCTTATGAACTCATTATGTCTGGTCAGTCTGATGCAGTATATCCATATGGTGTAGGAGTATATCAAAAAGCCGTTAGTTATGTTGAAGAGTTATATTTTCAATTTCTAGATACTAAAATGGGTGAGAATGATATTAAAACTCTTGATAAGTATTCATCACCAAATAGTTCTACAATTGGTTGGTGTCAATTTATTAGAAGAGAAAACTATATTAATTCTTTTATGATGAATGAGAATTTTGCTGCATGGGGCCCTGAAGATTGTGAACTTTTTTACAGACTAAATCTTTTAGGTAATAAGGTTGACCGAATAGATGATGTTGTTTACCATTTAGAACATGCAAGAACAACTGATTCTTGGTTCTCAAATCCTCACTGGCAAGAAAATGTTAAGCTATGGGAATGGATTAGAAGACAAACCAAAGAAAATCTGATACAATACTATCATAATCAAGAATACATCAAACGGAGACAAACAAATGTTAGCGTTCAATGAGTTGGGAAATAACGGCCGTCTGGGTAACCAGATGTTTCAGTATGCAGCATTAAGAGGCATTGCTGCAAACAGAGGATTTGAGTGGTGTATTCCCCCATATACGACAACTAGAATTGACAACTATAGTTTGGCAAATTGTTTTAAGTTGGATAGTGTTTCTCCAAGAAATCAATTTATTTTGGATCGTGGTAATGCACCAATGGTTGTGGAGAGACAATTTCATTTTGATCAAGAATTATTTAATCTTTGTCCGAATGATGTGTCTATTCATGGATTCTTTCAATCTTCAAAGTGGTTTAATAATATTGAACAACAAATTCGTGATGACTTTACTTTTCATGATGATCTAGTAACTCCAGTAAAAGGATTCCTTGATGAACTCAAGGATCCTATCTTTCTCCATGTTCGCCGTGGTGATCCTAATCTTGTAGACTCTCGTGGATTTGAATGGTCGTATACTAAGTGTTCAGATCAACATCCTCCACAACCTCTTGAGTATTATGAAGAAGCTCTCAAACTCTTCCCAGAGGATCAGGAAGTAGTAGTTGTTTCTGATTCCCCTGAGTGGGTTATGGAACAAGATCTGTTCAAACCAGATCGTTTCTATGTTTCTACACCAGAAGAAAAGTACTCTGATGGATCGTATACTCCTTATGTTGACCTCTGTATTATGGCTAATTGTAAAGGAGGTATTATTGCTAATTCTTCTCTTTCATGGTGGGGTGCTTGGTTACAAAATGGTATAGGTAAAATTGTAGCACCGAAGATGTGGTTTGGTCCAGTGTATGCTGATAAAGATACTAGTGATCTTTATTGTGAAGGATGGGAAGTTCTCTGATGGAATCTGCTGTAATGGACAAGAATAAATCAATCTATAAACTTAAAAACATTGGTCCAATTTATTATATTAATTTGGATGATCAACCAGAAAGAAAGGCTTACATGGAAGGCATGTTTGATTATTGGGAGATTGAAAACTATGAACGCATCTCTGCATATGATGGTAGAGATGATGATTTAAGTGATGTTATTCATGGCTGTTATCCATCAAACATGAGTTCAGGCGAGGTTGGATGTGTAACTTCACATCTCAAACTCCTGAAACATTATCTTGAGACTTCTGATGCTCCTTACTGCGTTGTAATGGAGGATGATGTTGATATTAGTGTTGCAAGATATTGGAATTTTACCTGGAGTCAATTTATTTCTAAGTTACCATATGATTATGACGTAGTTCAACTTGCAATTATTTGTCCTGGAACAATTCATGTAAATCTACATCGCAGATTTGTCAATGATTTTTCAACTGCTTGTTATATTATCACTCGTCATCATGCAGAGAAAGTTGTGAAACTCCATTGTCGTGGAGAAAAGTACAAACTTGATTACCCAATTAAGCCTCGTGCAGTTGCTGATGATCTAATTTATAATTCTGGAAATACATTTGCAATTCCTCTTTTTTTGTATAGAATTGAACTTGGTTCATCTATTCATCCAGAACACATTGAAATTTTCCACAGAGGATCTCATGATGGTCTTCGTAATCTTTGGGAGACTCGTGGTTCCGATTTAGAACTTGAAAAACTTATGGACTATGATCCATATCTTGGAAGAACCTCAGAGGTTCAACAACCACAAAATCAATGAGAATAAAAAAACTTGATGGATTTGGTTCTTATGGTTCTGTAGTAGAAGATGTTGATTTAAATAATATTACTAGAGAGGATTGGTATGAGATTAAAAAGTCTCATTTCAATTCTCTTCTTACTATTATCAAACCATTTTCAAAAATTGATTATGAAAAATATCATTTTTTGATACATGATATTGGTAGTACTCAATATTCTGCTTCTAGTTTTAAGACTATTATGAAAAATAATTCTTTAGAAGAAGTAGAGAAAACCGCAGAAATTGTTAATAATTTTACAGTTGATAATAGATTTTCTAGCTTACAAAGAGTTACTGCCTTAAAAGATTCTAATAATATGCCTCTCGGTGGATTTGGTGATGGAGAATTATATTGGCATAGTAATAACTCCGGCACAATAGATTTTACTCCTGGTGTTGCTTTAATGGGATATCAGGATATGAAAGGGAGTGCAACTGGATTTTTACAAACTGCAAATTATTTTGAAAATATATCCGAAAGTTTTAAGTCAGAACTAATGGATATGATTGTAGTACACAATTACAAAGAATCTTCTATCAATCCAACTCCGATTCCAGAACAAGAATTGATCTATAAAATGGCTTTTTGCCCTAAGGAAGATTCTAGAGTTCCTTTAGTAATTAAAAGTCCATCGGGTATTGTTGGATTACATCTGGCAACCAATACTTTTGATTATATTGAAGGCATGTCAAAGGAAGAAAGTATCAAGTTGTTAAAAAAAATAAAATCAGAACTATTTGTGGAAGAATATATCTACGATTATTGGTGGGAAAACGATCAAAATATACTGTTATTTGATAATAGTATCACACTGCATAGAAGACTTTTGAAAAAAGACAGTTGTGAGAGTAGAATTGCTTATCGGATTCCTTTTAGATATGAAAGTTTATGCGAATATTACGAACCATATTTTCAAAAAGAATTTAATGATTTAAAAAAATCCATGGATGATGTAACTTGGTAAATTTCTTAACCAAATCTTAGTTGACATGATCCCAAAGAATGTGTTAAAATAAATACATTCAAGTGATGAGACCTCAAATACTCGTTGAGTCACTGAATCAAACGGAGAATGTCGGTTCTCCTTACATCCGCAGGTATTACTCTGCGAGAAACTTAGAGGTACAATTTATGTTTAAATCCGCAATCGCAGCTGTCGCAGCTGCTCCTTTCCTTGCCACCGCTGCGTTCGCTGGCCCTTATGTAAATGTAGAAGCTAATGCTGGTCTTACTGGCGCTAACTACACTGGAACGACCACCGAAGCACACGTTGGTTATGATTTTGCTCTGAGCGATACCGTTAGTGGTTATGCTCAAGTTGGTCCTGCTCTGCTCACTCCCGATGGTGGTAGTGCAACGACTAAGGTGTCTGGTAAGGTTGGTGCTACCGTTGCTGCTGCAGAGCGTGTTAGCGTCTATGGTGAATACTACTTCCTGACTACTGATAAACTGACCAGTAATGTGAAAGCAGGTCTGAAGTATTCC
>Ga0194111_10009092_pt1 | contig 10862 bp, 19 predicted proteins | sample TA2KigC300mmetaG_FD_146194 | JGI IMG/M metagenome (GOLD analysis project Ga0194111, IMG submission 146194) | Freshwater microbial communities from Lake Tanganyika, Tanzania - TA2015033 Kigoma Deep Cast 300m | ecosystem: Environmental > Aquatic > Freshwater > Lake | place: Tanzania: Lake... | reverse complement strand
TCGAAAACACAAACATAAACGGCTTGTTCCGAACTAAGTCCCTCACCGGTCCCGCACCCCGGCGGGAACAAACCCGCCGGGTTACCTTTTCTTGGTGACAATCCAAGTGTCCTTGTCTTTCATGGTCCAAATCAGTTCGTCTTTATTCTCTAAAAGCATGGATTCGCAGACCGGAAATGGAACCGTGGTCCGAAGGCTGGCGCTGTCCGGGGTTGCCTTGGTTAGCGCCGATGTCAGGGGCTTACGCACACGCATGTATTATCAAGATTGCTTATCAATGTTGCTGGGACTTTATATACATAGTCCAGGCCTTTTCTTTTTATAGTCAATTTGTCATAATGATGACGGGAGATACATGATCCAAAAGTGTCCAAGATGTTATGGAAGTGGTCGATGCTATACCTGTCACGGTTGGGGAAAAATCGGTTTTAAGAAATGCTCGATGTGTAAAGGCTCTGGAAACTGTTCAGTATGTAAAGGGAAGGGAAGGTTTCGAGTGGGGGATGAGGACGAGATAGAATCGGAGGAATAATAATGGGTGTTGGAGATTGTGATAATTGTCCATTCGGTCGAGAAGTGTGTACTTTAATGTATGCAACCCTCGTAGATAATAAAAAAGTACCATTGAGTGCGGGAAACGAACATGGTGAATGCTTACTTTACCGCGCGATTTATTGTGCAATTTCCCCCGATGATTATAATGAACTGATTGATGAACATAATGATTTGATGAAAAAGCATACAAAACTAGTCAAACAATTTGATGCGCTCGTTAAAGAAATCACTCCGATTGTCAGAAGCCATAACGATTTAGTAAAAAGTTATAACGCTCTTATTAAAGCTCTTGGTGTCGGCGAAGAAGCGAGTCTTGAATTGCTACGAAAAAAAATTGAAACGCTGAAAGAAGCTGAACCTTTGGTCATTCATGGAGATTACATTACAGGAGAGAAGTTAGAATTAAAAGATAGTGTTGTTTCTCGCTCAAACTTATTGAAACAGAATAGAGACAATGAAAGAAGAAATGATAATCAACAGAGTCAGTAGATGGTGTTTCTATGGTTGATATGGAAACCGTTCTAATTGCGGTAATGGTTTCGGTCATATCATCCGTTCTTACTTACTGGCTCACCAAACGCCAAGACATCTTTAGAATGAAGAATGACCTTGTTTTTCGACGGATAACCGATTCAATGGAGAATCTTGTTCGTTCCATGAATATTACAATAAATTATCTTGCAGATACGATTAAAACAATTCAAGAATATCATCCAGATAAGAGACTCGTAAAAGTCACAGAATCGCTTGTCAAAGAATGTCGTAAAACCCAAAAGAAATATGAAGCCGCATTAACAGAAATAAAAAACCAATCTGCAATTCTTAGCTTATATCTAACATTATACCAACTAAAAATACAACCAGAACTTATACGATATTTCGAAATCGTTCATGAAGTTGAAGCCGAAAATAATAAACCCGAAGTTGACATTGATAAAATAAAAGCAAAGGTTGTGGAACTGATAAATGTCAAAAGAAATATTGAAATTGATTTGCTGGATTTGATCCATCACTTTGCAGGATTATAGGAAAAATCCCCTTGTATTCCGCCTATCAAAAATCCCATATGGGGAATCGGGGCACTAGTGTTGTTTTGTTAAGCTAAGTACTATATCGATGGTGTAAATCGCCCTGTCAATTACTAAATTATTATATACTCTATGGGTCAAAATTATATTTGATTTCGATGAGCATAACGCTATCCGTAAGCATGAGGGCGGAAGACCTTCCACTTTTGGAAGCCGCGAGGGCAAAAGGGTACACGCCGACCACATTGTTTAGAGAGGCGTTAAGAGAAGTCCATCGAAAGAAGTAAGGAAAATATGGTAGGTGATATATGTGTTTGGTGAAAATGTGGAAGATAAGGTATTGTGGAAAGAACCGACCGGCGAACTTCGTTCTTTGATGGGAACCATTGTTTCAGAAACGAAACATGATATAACCATCAAACGGCGCGATGGAACTTTTACAATTAGCCGAGAGCTAATATTGAAAATAATTAGAAGGACCGTATCATCCCAATTCGCGCACAAGGCGTATATATCCGCGGGGGGTGCGTAACATGGCGGACAAACCCTCCAGCCGGGATAAGATTGAACAAAAGAAGGGCGACCTATCCACACCACTATCCATCAGATTCCGCCGGAAGGATCCCAACGCTCAATATTATGCCGATGCATGGGCAAACCTTACACCGGACCAGAAGCAATTCATTATCCGTGATGGTATAGATAGAGAACTTGAAGACAATCCCGAAATAGTGAGGCGTAAAATCGAAGAGGAACACAGACGCCATATAGATACCATCAAGGATTTAGAGGAACGACTCAAGGTACTGGAACGACAAGCCGCCATAAGACAGGCAAAGGAAGAGGCGGACCGGAAGGAATGGGAACGATGTAATGCGTTCCTACGTTATGATGTTGCATCTAACTATGATGAATATCATAGTAATGCATCAATCCGACCATTGCTCGAATCTGTAATGCAGAAAGTATTCACCCAGGATGAACGGTTCGATGTGAGGGACGGAAAATTCAAGATGGACGAACCGACCGGAGAACGTCCCCTATGCAATCTGGACGTCAAAGCCGAACACCGACTTATCAATAACTGCATTACAAGAAATGATTTGGATACTGCCCAGAAACACATATTGGACCTATTGGTTGGAGGCGGGGCAACCTTCGATGAAATAGTTAGGAGATATGGAGGTATAACCTTATGATTGTACTACAAAATGTAATACACCCATTCTCCAACCATGATGATGATGATGATGATGATGATACTGTAATACACTACACTACACTACACACACCACACCCACACCACACCAATCCAAACCCCATCCAATTTAATGAGAGTGTATTACAAATTGTAATACAATCGGTATTCACCGATAGAGATAAGCCATATTTTATGACATATTCTGTATTAAATTATCACAGACAACTTAGTAATATGATTGTACTACAGAATGTATTTCAAAAGTATTCCACACCAATCGCTAAGCTTAAAATAACCAATCTGGACCAAATTGCCATAGGACATCTAATAGGAGATAATCGAGATGGACGATGAATTGAATTTGTTTGTAGAGCCACGGGAAAGCCCTGCAAAGGACGCACCGGTTGAGGATGTCCAAGAAGGCAAGCGCGGGAAGCACTTAAGCCAATCGCAACGGGATGCATTATGGAAAGCGTTAGGAGAGTATCCGCGGAAATCACTAAGACAAATTGCCCGCGAACAGCATCTTAATTATAGGACGGTCCTACATGCATCGAGGCGGTTCGAGGCTGAGAACATATATCCACCGCCGCCACCGGAAACATCCATAACTGATGAAGCATATGCTAAGTACGGCCTACATCGGAATGATCCGGAAAAACCCGAACTAACTTTTACGCCAGCATCCGAATTACTTAGTGGTGCATCATCATCGGATTGTGTATCAGCTAACGGGCAAGTACCCCCATTACTAGATGGTCACTTAACCGCGAGCCCGCCAAAACAGGGACGGGATGGGGATGGTCCATCACGTAAGCGGGCACAGGTTGCGCCGCGTTCGGATTTGTTCATGGTTGTGTTAAGGCACTTTGAAACCGCGGCGGACCTTGGGCACCCCGACCAAAGCACTAAGTGGTTAAGCGTTCTAAAACAAGGATGGGGATTTACTGAGGGTGAAACATTATGGGACATTCCAAGATCCATCATGCAACCTTTTGTAAGTGTGGTCATCGAGATACTAAAGAAGCACGTTCCACCGGATAAGGTAGACGAATGTTTGACTGACCTTGATAATGCGATGGAATTGTATATGCGGGGTGGTTAGGGTGGGTGAAATGTACAACTATACAAGATGCATATTACCGGACCGGCTTAGTGCCATTTGCGGCGTCTATCGGCCTCTTTCGCATGTGGCACCCCGGTCCCTATCGGTAAATCAACCAAAACAAAGTTTTGTTACTATCGGCGGGCAATATAATGATAGTTGTATTGCGGGGTGGGTGTGATGACGTGCAAGGACCATCGAGAGGGCGAATGCTATCTGACTTGTGAAGTATATTCCAAGGCAATCAGGGAGGGCGCAATGCCCTCATACTGTCACTATCTCAGTGAATGCAAGCAGGCGCGCATCCGCAACAATGAACGGGCTATAGCGATAGCACAGGAGCGCATGCGCAAGGCGCAGGCGGCATGTGATGCAATAACGGATAGTACAGCTTGCTATAGATCCAAGTCATTGAGTGATGACAGTAAAGATAACAAACTAAAAGGTAAGGTGCGTAACTATGGCTAAGAAAACATTGAAGGAAATTGATGAGCAGGACAATAAGGACAAGCATGCAATCATGACAGCATTTCGCGGGTTCATGGGCATCCGGACCGTTGAAAAGCCGGTCCAGGTTGAGAAGGTCGATGCCGATGCTCGCGCCGGGTTCACCGGTATGCGGGACTGGTTGCGTGAGAAAGAGCGCGAACCACTAACGACCAGTGACGGCAAGGTGCTTAAGGGCATCATGGTCAAGCGCGTCATCGATGATGATGGCAAGACTGTCGGGTACAAGCCAATCCCGCCCGAGAAGCATCCGGACCCGCCGGTACCAGGCGGGGCGGTCCCGCCGATGCCGCCAAATCCACTTGAGGTGGAAAAGGCGCAAGAGGATGCGCGTAAGAAGGCGGCAGAACCTGCCGAGCCGAAATCGACACGGCAACCGGTCTACAATGCATCCGACACCAACGCCCGCGCTAATGCGGCAAAGCACATCAGTTACAGCTTACGGAAAGACGGGCGATTCCACCGGGACTATATTGAGTATGAAATACGCGACAGTCTCAAGGTCAGCAAGGACACCGCTAAGGCGGTCACGGACAAGCTTGAGAAACAATATGCGCAATTGTCTAAGGATAGTGAACAATCGGCATATGAAAAGACATATCGCATACTGGAGGCTGAGGTTAGATGAGCGAATTTACCGAGAGGATGAGGCGGATAATCAGGTTGCCGTTCAGACCGATGGAACCCCGCAAGCCGGATGAGGCGGCACGGATACAGATCCAGCGGGCGCAGAACCAGCTAACGAACACATCGAGGGACAGGGTGAAAGAAATCGGTGACCAGATTGCGGCGGTCGAGCTGGACCTAGCGAAGACCGAGGGGAAGGATGACCTACGGTTTCAGGCGCTAATGTCGCAATTAGTACAGCTAAGATATGAGAGGCACAAGCTCAAGGCAACATTGCGCAAGCCGATAGTATCGGACCGTTTTCAGCATCGGACTATCATCCGAGAGCGGGGACCGATGACCAGCGATGAAAAAATAAAGTTTGACCGCCGACAAAAGATGATAGCGCAATCGCTCAAGATGCGCCGTGAGAACAAGCATATTCAGATTAAGAAACTGAAAAAGAAAAAGGAACAGCAAGCCGCGCAACAGGCGGTCAAGGCGAACCAGCCGAAGGGCGGTCATCCGGATTCACTATTAGCGAACGCCAAGGACGTCGGCGGTGGATGTTTCGAGTTTCCGAACCCGCCGGGGTCCGACGATGTGCCGGCGATAAAGGCATCGGAGTGAACATGGCGGAGGATATCGGCATAGTGCATTTCAAGGTCATTCGCAACATTCAAGAAGCAATCGAATCGTTGAATGATTGGATTCAAATGACCAAGCCGGATATACGGTCTATATCATTTTATAATAATTGTTTGTATGTGAAATATATATTAAAATCGAGGTGAAGGAATTGAACGAAAACAACGACAGAGATATTGAGGTTATGCTCAAGACTGAGCTAAACCATGTCAAGGGCACGGCGAGGAGCTCGCCGGAGGATGTATTGATTAATCTGTTGAACGACATTGACCGACATGCAAAAAAAGTCTATGCAGTCAATCAGGGCAAGCAAGCCGCGATAGCGGCGCGCCGTGCAAAGGTCAAGGCTGAACAGGCGGCACGTGCCGAGAGGGATAAGGCGGCTATCGCCAAATTCCATGCTGAGCGGGATGCGCCGAAAGACCCAAACATATCGCGGGGACGGACATCGACAGAGAAAATCATAGATGCAATTCTAAAGAGGGGGCAATAAAATGGACAAGGACCAAGCGGTTTTACGACAGAGAATCATACTGTTAGATGGCAAGATAGATGGATTATGCCGAATGATCCATGCGATATGCAAGCGGGGCGATGGTGACTTAGATGGTATGCTTAAGCAACTTAAGGAATATGCAATAGAGTTTAGCAGACTCAATCATTCACTTAAACTATCTGATAAACTATGGGCTAAGAAATGCAGTAAGAAGACCGAGAGTAGAATCATGTCGGCGCGGGCAGGGCGACCGGCGAGGGACATCGAGACAATACCGGGACCGCGCTATCAGGATGTGGTTTAGATGGCGACCACATGGCATACGACCATTGTTCAGGTTATTAGTGCAAGTGATGTAACGGCATTGACAGCAACGCTCCAGGCGCTTGAAGATGCATCACATACAATCAAGTTTGTTCTGCCTCATGGCGAACACGATAGGATGATCCTATCCACAACAGCATAACGCTCAGGAGTTATCGGACCCTAGCAACTGAGGTGCTGGTTTCACCTACCGGCGAGGGCGGCGCTTACCAACCCGCCGCCCGCGGCGCGGGGCTTGTACTTTCCCCCGCGCCGTCACATTTATTTTTCTATCGGAATAAAAGACCATGTCATTCCGTAACGTACATTAGTTCCCCATTAGTAACATATATTATTACCATCAAACAATAATAGGAAGCGAGGTCTAATCATGGGGATGAACAAGCAGGGCAAGCAGATACCGAGAAACGGTTGCGAACGGTGCGGGGGAACGGTCCGGACGTATAAGACATGGTACGGATGGACATGTACCCGGTGCATCCGAGAGATACGGCAGGGTGGACGGTGGTGATACCATCATGAAGGTCAAGATACGAAGACAATGGAATGACTGGCGGGTGGCAAGCGTTGATATTGGCAAAATAACGTCATTACATTGGGATGTTATCTCAGGTGGTATTGGTGGGAAAGCTATCAGACCATTCATCATGGGATATGTATGGTGTGATGATGTCGAGGGGGAACTGGCACATTCTTGTATGCATGGTTCCGGTCCACACCACATCAAGGTCACGGTAGTCAAGAAAGATAATGACCGGGTTGTTTGGGATGCGGTCTTAAAGGCAACATTGATATGAACAAACAGCCCCCAGAAACCCAAGATGAACGGGGTAGGGATACCCCTATACGCGTTCAAGGGAAACCCTTATATGTAGGTAAAATAATGTACCTAACACCGGAAGTGGTAGGGACAACACATCCGGGGAAGGATGGAAATGACCCCAAGAGCGGCGAAAGCCGCGACAACACCGTTGGGGCCGGTGAGGGACAAGAGCCTATCGTATATCAGCCTCTACCGGGGGATGAAACCCTGGTAGATGTTGAGGCAATCAAGGAACAAGCCCACCAAACCTATCGACGGCTGGCACCAAGTTCGTGGAACGAATACGACCGGACCTTTGACCAGTTCGCAGAACATTCGGGCTTGAAAAACTATACCCGCAAGCAACTTGCGACCGGCAACCTGCTCAAGAGATTGATCCTGAACTTCATGGACACAGTGCCGGAATACAGCAAGAAAACAAAGAACGCGCACCTACCAATACACATCAGGTACGGTCTAAAGCTTGCGTACCCCATAGACACAAAGGTCGATTTCCCGAAATTCCCAAGGGTTCGACGCGGCCAAACCCCGGATAATGATATTGTTCGGGAATGGAAAACCGCCATGGACACCATGAAGGATCCGTACGATTGCCTTGTTTGGGATGGTCCGGCGATGTATGGTCTACGTCCAAGCCACTTCAATAACCTTACATGGGGTGATATCCAGACCGATACACAAGGCAAGCCAAAGACCATAATCGCCTATGGGTGCGACGATACCGGGAAACGATTCAAGTCCACAAGCCCAATCGGGTTGGTACTTAATCCAACAATCATCGCACATCTTGAAGCATGGCGCAAACTCCACCCCGCACCACACCCTGAAAACCCGATACTGCCATACCGGACCGTGACCGGCAAGATACCCGATGTAAAGCGCCGGATGACCCATGAAGAACACTGGCGGTTATGGAACCGGTTCAAGGACACCTACAAACTCCCACCCTTGCGGGCAAAGGACTTGCGCCATTTCGCAAGCTCGACCGGGCGGATTGCGGGCATGAGCAAACCGGCTATGTGCCTCATGATGGGGCACGATCCTACCGCAAACCGGGCGGACATGCAAGCCCACTACGACAATGTTCCCATGGACCAACTCTTAGCCGAACAACAGGAGAAGCTACCCAATGGTGTTATAGGGGTTCTGGATGCCCCTAAAATCACCATAATAGATGGGTTGCCCTCCGATGCCATAGACATTGTTCGTGCTTACCTGGACGGCAGGATTGGCGTTATGGACGTTATAACCAAGCTGGACGGCATCCGGCTTAAGTCCGCCAAGACCCACGAACTATTAGCCCAATAGTTGTTTTTTGTTGCTTTTTTCTCACAGCGAAACCGATTTATATGGTGACAGTCGATACTCCCGGCGGAGCAATCGGATGGGAGCGGAGGACGACCTTCGGAAGCAGCTGGCCGGCTTCGGCGAGCGCTCCGCGGTGTCCATCGTGACCGACATCGGCAACTACATCCAGGTCCTCAAGGGGGTCATCGGCTTCGCCCGTGAAGGGGACCTGCGGTGCGTGTACATCACCTGCACCCTGCCGGCGAAGGTCGTGACCGAGCAGCTGGGCGCCGAGAACATCAAGACCGACGGCATCCATTTCATAGACGCGATATCGTTCATGGTGGGCACGGCCCACGACGAGCGCGGGCAGACGATGTACGTCGAGAGCCCCACCATGCTCGAGGGCATCATGCTCAAGGTGGACACCTGGCTCAAGCGGCTCAAGGACACGAAGAAGCTCGTCTTCCTGGACTCGGTGAGCACCCTTTCGATGCACAACGACACCGCTCTCATATCCGAGTTCCTGCACTACTTCGTCAACAACCTGCGGGGCCGGGGGATCCGGACCGTGATACTTTCGGTCTCGGGCCAGACCCCCGAGGACGTCGAGAACATCCTGCGGCTCGTGTGCGACGAGACCGTGGTCCTCAAGGGAGAGGAGGGCCCGGCGGACGGGAAGTAGGCGCGATTTTTGAAGGGCCCCGGATAAAAGTGGAGCAGCGGGCAGCAGTGGGGCAGCGGGCCACGGAAAACGCAGGTCGCAGGGGGCAGGGCGCGGGGCCGGCCCGGCCGTCGGGCCAACCCCAATGTATATATATGGCTGCATCGGAAGCCCGGGGAGCCCCGGCGCGCTCCAGAATGTCATGCAGGGGCCCACGGCCGGGCACTTTCACTATCGGGGGATAGGTGAACGGATGTCGCCGCGCCTGTCGGCATCCGAGAGAAAATACTTATATATGGTAGAGAAATCTCAAGGTATTAGCGCGAAGAGCGCAGGAGACACAACGACATGAATCGGATACGGAAGGACAGCAAAGGGGTATCCCCGGTCATTGCGACCATCCTGATGGTCGCGATAACGGTGGTACTCGCGGGAGTGCTGGTGGTCTACCTGCAGACCCTGCCCACCGGTGCTGGAAAAGTCGAGACCCAGGTCGGCCTGACCCAGAGCGCGATCGTCAACGCGTCGGCAACCGCGGGCAAGGATTGGTCAATAGGCCTGGCGCAGGGCGACACCTCGACCGTCGACCTGTACGCCGTCGTGACCAACGCCGCCGGCGGACAGATCGCGAAGAGGCTCGTGCCCGCGACCACGGGCTGGAGCGGCAACGCCGACTTCGACTTCTACATAAACGGTGCGGCCGGTCGGCTCAGGGCAGGGGACGCCATACTCATCCACGGCACCCAGGACATGACCGGGATGGCCTTCTCCCTGCTGCGGGGCTCGAACACCATAGCCAAGATCGAGATCAAGTGAGGAGAAATTTTTTCTCCTCCCTTTTTTCTTTTCCCGTATTTCTTTGCATTCTTTTTCGTTGAATCCACCCGGCCCGAGCCCGGGGGCTTTGCATTCGGATGAATGCGACCGTCAACGGCCCCAAGGCAACGAATCGGGCCGCCCTCAGGATTCGCAACATAAAAAATATTACCCCCGTCCTGCATTCCATATACCACGTGAGTCATGTCGAAGCCCAGGATTGACAGGCGCGCCGTGTCCTCGGTCATCGCCACGATACTGATGGTCAGCGTCACCATCGTGCTGTCGGGCATACTGGTCTATTACATGACCTCCGTGCCGGATCTCCCGGGGGAGATCAAGTACCCTCTCGGCGTCGAGATCAAGAAGAACCAGGATGCCAACTGGGTCCTTTTCATAGTCAACGGGCAAACGCTCAACCTGGATATCGTCCTCAATGTCAAGAACTCTGCGACCTCCGCCACCACGCTCAACAGTCCCCTGAACCAGTCCAGTCCCTATTTTTACTATAACAAGTTGAATCCCGGAGGCCCCTACCTAGACACCGGCGACACCATCCTCCTGAACCGGACCGCAGGCATAATCGAGGTCGGTTTCCAGGTCCAGCTGCTGAAGAGGGCGACGACCCTCACCGGCCCTTTCGAGCTCCCGTGACCTTCATTTTACGCCGACATCGAGCACGATGTGCCACACCCTCGGCTTGAAGGACTTGACCCTCTCGCAGTGGACGAGCTCGCCCCGTCTTCCACCCTCCTCCATCCCCCTGCGGACCCGGTCCCAGGCCTCCTGGGGTATCCGCCAC
>Ga0194111_10009091_pt1 | contig 10862 bp, 10 predicted proteins | sample TA2KigC300mmetaG_FD_146194 | JGI IMG/M metagenome (GOLD analysis project Ga0194111, IMG submission 146194) | Freshwater microbial communities from Lake Tanganyika, Tanzania - TA2015033 Kigoma Deep Cast 300m | ecosystem: Environmental > Aquatic > Freshwater > Lake | place: Tanzania: Lake... | reverse complement strand
GCCCTTTATTCTCATAAGGCATTTCAGACCAATCAACCGGATATTTGAAAGAAATTCCCTCTTTTGAGAAAGTTTTACCTAATTCAGTATTTATCGAATCAGTGCATCCTGATACAAAAACAACTAGAACTAAAATTGATAGTACTCCAATTAAAATCCCATTACCATATTTAACCAATTATATCCCTCCTAAACATCATATTCAATATATTAAACTATATTTACCATAATTTAATCCATTTTAACAGATTCTAACTCCTTTTTAGCCTTTAATGCTTCTTCAAAATTAGGGTCTAATTCTAAGGCTTTGTCATAACACCTAATCGCTTCTTCATATTTACCTTCTTTAGAATATTCTATACCCTTTCTATTCCATTTTTTGGGATTATTTTTTTTGAATATGTTAAAAATCATTTTTACCTCAAAAATTAATCTTTAACATGTTCTAATTGTTCTTTAGCCTCCAGAGCTTCTTCAAAATCAGGATCTAATTCTAAAGCTTTGTTGTAACATTCCAGGGCTTCTTTTATCTTTCCTAGGCCATTTAAAGCACGTCCTTTTTCAATCCAAGTATATGCATTTTCAGAATCAAAGTCTAAACTCTCATTAAAACAGTTTAATGCATCTTCAAAACATTCCAATTTGTTTAAGATATCTCCTTTAAATGACCATGCGTCAGCATCTTCTGGATCAAGTTCTAAAACTTTATTGAAACATTTTAGTGCATCTTCAAATCTTTCTAACCTACTTAATGTGCTGCCTTTGTTGTAACAGGCAGATATAAAAAAAGAATCAAGTTCTATTGCTTCATCATAGCACTTTAAAGCTTCACTGTACCTTCCAAGTTCTTTTAAAGCATTTCCCTTTCCAACATATGTTTCTATATCATCATGGTCAAGTTCTAAGACTCTATCATAATAATCTAGAGTTTCTCCAAACCTTTCTAATTTATTGAGTACAACAATTTTATTATATAAAGCAGTTTTAAATTTGGGTTTTATTTCAATAGCTTTATTGAAACATTTGATAGCTGGGTTGTATTTCTCCAAATTTAAAAGTACGATACCTTTATTATGCCATGCAAGAGCAAAAGAAGGATCAATATCAATAGCTTTATCATAGCATTCTATTGCTTCATAATACCTTTTCAAATCATCCAATAAATTTCCCTTATTATACAGTACATCTAATCTTTTTGGACAGATTTCTATAGCTTTATCATAGCATTTTATTGCATCTTCAAACTTTTCCAAATCTTTCAATGCATTACCTTTACTGTACCATGCATTTGTGTATTTAGGATCGATTTCTAAGGTTTTATCATAATATTCTACTGCTTTCATAAATTTTTTAATCTTTCTAAATGTGTTTCCTTTGTTATACCATGCATATTTATATTCAGGGTCAATTTCTAAGGCTTTATCATAGCACCTAATCGCTTCTTCGTATTTACCTTTTTTAGAATATTCTATACCCTTTCTATTCCATTTTTTGGGATTATTTTTTTTGAATATGTTAAAATTCATTTTTACCTCAAAAAATTTAATCTTTAACATGTTCTAATTTTTCTTTAGCCTCCAGAGCTTCTTCAAAATCAGGATCTAATTCTAAAGCTCTGTTGTAACATTCCAGGGCTTCTTTTATCTTTCCTAGGCCATTTAAAGCATGTCCCTTTTCAGTCCAAGTATTTGCATTTTCAGAATCAAACTCTAAACTCTTATTAAAACAGTATAATGCATCTTTAAAACGTTTCAATTTGTTAAAATCATGACCTTTAAATGCCCATGCATCCGCATATTCCGGGTCGAATTCTAAAATTTTATCAATACATTTTAAAGCGTCTTCAAAATCATTCAACATACCTAATGTTAAACCTTTTATATGTAATGCTTCCAAGTCTTTAGGGTTTAATTCTAAAATTTTATCATAACATTCAAGGGCTTCTTCATAACTACCCAATGCTGCAAGAGCAATGCCTTTTTTCTTCCAAACTCTTGTGTATTCGGGGTTTAACTCTAAGATCTTGTTATAGCATTCTATTTCCTCTTCAACTCTTTCTAAATTTGCAAGTGTAATGCCTTTATTATACAATGCATCAAAGTCTTTAGGGTTTAATTCTAAAATTTTATCATAACATTCAAGGGCTTCTTCATAACTACCCAATGCTGCAAGAGCAATGCCTTTATTGTTCAGAGCATCTGCATATTCAGGATCAAGCTCCAGGGTTTTATCGTAGCATTCTATTGCTCCATTATATCTTTCTAACTCGCCTAATACATGGCCTTTGTTGTACCATGCATATTTATATTCAGGGCAGGTTTCTATGGCTTTATCATAACATGATATGGCCTCTTCATATTTACCTTTGTCGGCGAGTTTATTGCCCTTTCTGTTCCATTTTTTGGGGTTATTGAACAAATTAAATACCATGTTATTCCTCTCTAATTATTTTATTTGGTTTTATTTGCCTATTCACCATCCTATTTTGCCTTTCAGCCAATTCCATCCTGTTGATGCGGCATTCTTAACCGTGTTCACAACCTTTTTTGCGGTGCTAACTACTTTCTTCAGTACTTTTTCAGCTTTTTTAACTACTTTCTTGACTGTCTTAGCTACCTTCTTTACTACTTTTTATGCTGTTTTCACGACTTTACGAACCACTTTCTTAACCTTTTTGATGGTTTTACTGACCACCTTTTTTACTTTAGTAATAACTTTGCTTACCACCTTCTTTGCAGTGTTGACAGTTTTACTGACCACGCTCATCGCTTTTAATTCCTTGCCCTTCTTTACTTCCAACTTTGGGTTTATCAGCTTTTATCAAGTTATAAACAATGGATGCTGCCATAAAACACAAAAATAAACTTCCAATTCTTTCAATTGGATGAACAGACCATGAAAAATGTTGAGGCGCGACCAAATACTCCACTACTTTAATTATTACAAAACCAGTGCCCAAAAAAGCAACAACTGCAACCATCCAAGCCACGAATTTCCTTAAACCCATAAAAACATCACATCATCTTACTTATATCCGTGTTAATAAGCTTCAAATAAGTTTTATTAGCTCTGATAACATCATAAGTATTGATTTTATTTCTACCCTCCAAAACAGCACTACAACCAGATAAAAGTAAAATGAAAGCTTTTTCCGTAGCTGGAAAATTCCAACCAACATTTTTCCCACCCCATTTATTGAAAGCTAAAATAAAAAAGAGGTTGGAAATATAATTACGGAGCTTTTTAGCTTTTTTATCCTGCCATTTAACTTTACCTAACCTTTTAAAGAATTCAACTGTTGGTTCAGGTGTTTCAAGGTTTGAGTCGAAATTTTCCAGCATTAAAGTTATTCGTGTGGCCATATCTCCCTGTTCTACTTTGTATAAGTCTTCCTGGTAGATTTTCCGGCCAGTTCTGATACTGTAGAGGTCACCAATAAAAGTGTAAATTACCCAAAAATCCTTAATATTTATCAATGGTGTTAATGGTAATCGTAAGGGGAATTTGCTTAGATGTTTTGCTGCAAAAATCTCTAAATCCGTGTATTCATTATTTTTAATACCATATCTCTTATCAACACTAGAATCAATAGGATTACCCATACCAACTAATTTTTCATAAATTTCATTTTCTTGTAAAGCCAATGTACCATCCACAACATCTTTTAACTCTTTAACATCATTAAACTCATCTAATACTTTTTTAGCAACTTCATCAGTCGGTTCTGCACTAAATAATCCCATATTAAACCACCTCACTACCATGGCCATCGAATCTTACTTTTAACCCAGTTCACAGCTGAAGACACTGCTTTTTTAACCGTGTTTACAGCTTTCTTAACAACTGTTTTAGCTTTGTTAACTACTTTCTTGACAGCTGTTTTAACATTTGTGACCACTTTATTTACAACTTTCTTCACCGTAGTCACAGCTTTAGGGACCAGTTGCTTAACTGTGGTATTAATCTTATTAACTATATTCCCCACACCAGTCTTCACAGCATTTACAGCCCCATTAACAAAGTTTTTAGTTGAATCTGCTAAATAATTCAGATTTCTGTTTAAAAAGCCCCCAACTTCACCATAAAGATTCCAAATCTTCTTAATTGGATCAGGACTAACTAAAAGATTACCAAGGTCGCCTAACCCCCTCTTAAATTCAAAAATTACCAAAAACAATTTTAACACGTTGAATATTAAAAATAAGAGATTTTTTCTAATTATTCTTTCCTAATTTCTCTCATTTCTTCAAGTTTTTTAGAGATTTCCTCATTTGTAATTCCCTTCTCTTTAATTTCTTCAGGTTCATCCCCTTTTATCAGATTATAAACCATTGAAGCTACCACAAAAGAGACAAATAAGATAAGTAATCTTTCAATTGGATGTTCACTCGGTGAAAACCCTGGCCAATAATTTCGAACAACAATCCCAATCAAAACAATTACTCCAATAAAAGTTAAAAATCCAATAATTCCTGCAATAACTTTTCTCCAATTCATACTAATCACATCAGCTTACTAATATCCATATTAATCAACTTCAAATAAGTTTTATTCGCCCTAATAAGATCAAACGTGTTAATTTTATCTCTTCCATCTATTACTGCGCTGCAACCAGAAAGAAGGAGTATAAAAGCATTTTCCGTGGCTGAAAACGATGAAACACTACTTCCATCCTTCCTACCTCTAACAGCCCACTTTTTGTTAAATATTAACATGAAAAGAATTTCAAGAATTTGATTAAATAATTTTTTAGATTTTTTATCCTGCCATTTAACCTTACCTAACCGTTTGAAGAACTCAGCTGTTGGTCGAGGTGTTTCATCTTTGGAATCGAAATTTTCTAGCATTAAAAGAATCCGTGTGGCCATGGGACCATAACAAACATTATAAAACTCTTCTTTGGAGAATTGTCTGCCTAATCTAATACAGTAAATATCCGATACAAAAGTATAAGTCACCAGAACATATTTGGCTACAATTAAAGGCGCGAAAGGTATGCTTAAAGGAAATTTACTCATATTTTTAGAGGCTAGTTTGATTAATTCTGAAGGTTCATCATAATCTCCTGAATTCATAAGTGGATCGTTGGGTACGCCTTTAACTAGTTCCTCGTAAATCCTTGAATCTTGTAAAGCTAATACCCCACCCACAACTTCTTTTAAACCATCAACATCATTAAACTCATCTAAAACTTTTTTGGCAACCTCATCAGTTGGTTCCGCACTAAATAATCCCATATTAACCACCTCACTACCATGGCCATCGAATCTTACTCTTAACCCAGTTTACAGTTGAAGACACTGCTTTTTTAACAGTATTCACTGCTTTCTTCACCGTGCTTACAGCTTTGATGACCACTTTCTTAACTGTGATGACCACCTTTTTGACAGTCTTTTTAACTGTGGTAGCCACTTTCTTAACTACTGTTTTTGTTTTAGTAACCACTTTCTCAACAGTTGTTTTAACATAGTTAGCTACTTTATTTACAACTTTCTTCACTGTGGTCACAGCTTTAGGCACTATTTGTTTAACGGTGGTAGTGATTTTATTCACCACATTAGACACACTGGCCTTAACCGCATTTACAGTTCCTTTAACGAAATTTTTGGATATATCTGCTATATAATTGAGATTTCTGTTTAAAAAGCCCCCAACTTCATCATAAATATTCCATATCTTCCTAATTGGGTCGGGACTAACCAAAAGATTACCAAGTTCGCCCAAGCCCCGCTTAAACTCAAAACTACTGAAAGCAGTTGCAGCAGCGATTAACTTCTCATTACCAGTTAACTTAGCCAGTCCCTTAAAAATATCAGCAAACCAACCCACAGGATTTGGAAGAAGAACATTACCAATCCAAGAGATAGCGTTCTTCCAAGTTTCAAAATTCCCTAACTTCAACCTCTGGGTTAAAATATCTAGATACTTTCCTAATCGTCGTGCTAACACATTATCAGCTAAATTTAACCCTATTTTTATTCCAGCTCTTTCAAGTATTCCTGATAATGCCTTGCCTGCTATTGATGCTAGTCTACCAATTGGTATGATTGCTGCTAAGTTTAAAAGGAACTGTAATATGGACATATTACCATTTTCATCTATTCCAGCGAGGCAATCAAGTAAAAATTTAATGTTCTGTCCACCCCACGTTTCGTCCAAATTACTGTAACCGTAGATATGGAACATAGGATAATTAAAGTAATCCCAAATATTACCTGTTACCCAGGCTTTTTGGGCTGCTTCCTGTGATTTAGAGCTTACATAATTAAATATATTGAAATTCCAGAAAATTTCATTAAAATAATCACCATACCTCTTATTATCAATTAAATTTTTAAGATAATTAGCATATTCTTGCGTAAGAAGAGTCCTAGAAACATCACCTTGTTGAGATGTTGTAGGGGTCAATAATCCATTTGTACCTAAATTTCCAAATCCAACATTTTCACTTGAATCTTTTGAAGCATCATTTGACCTGTAGTGACCTGAAGTACCACCTTGACCAGAATTAACATTACCTCCAGAACCACCAGCACCTGGAAGAACACCAGAACTGCCAATAATAGTGTAAAAAACTGTAACCTTCCCTAAATTCCCAACATTATCAATTGCCTCAAAATCAACACTTTTAATACTCGGAGACGTTCCAACCGGAACAATATACACACATCTCCAGAAACCGTCCGAATAACTTAACGAAACTCTTTGATTAATGAAAATAGCAGTAACACTCTTAGTATCTGGAGAAGCCTGAACTGTAATTTTTATTTGTTCTCCTACTTTCACTGATTCTGGAGTTAAAATGGCAGATATCGTGGGTGGAGTGTTATCTATTGTGAAACTGAGTGACGCTGTCCCCTGATTACCTGCAATATCAGTTGCAATTAATATAACAGGATGAACTCCGTCAGCTGCCACTGGAACCACATAATTAAGACTCCATGAACCATTAATTTGTCTGGTAAGATTGTAAACTGTACCCAGCGCTGTGGCAGTGATGTTTGCTGTGTCTGGGTCAGAAGAGGCACTTATTTTAATTGTATTGCCTGTTTTTGTTAATGTAGGGGTTAATGTACCTGAAACTGAAGGAGGTGTGTTATCCACAGTAAAACTGAGTGAATTAGTTCCCAGATTACCTCCAAAATCCTTTGCAGTTAATGTAACAGGATATGAACCATTAGAAATATTTGGAATAGTATAGTTAAGGGTCCATGTTCCGTTTGTCTGTTTGACGAGGTTATGGGTTTCGCCAAGAATCTCGGCTGTGATGGTTGCTGTGTCAGGATCAGAATATGCTCTTATTGTAACTGTATTACCGGATTTTGTGATAGCGGGGTTTATGGTGGCTGTTACTATGGGTGGTAAGTCCTTTTCACTGTAAACGAAAACATCTAAATCGCCGTTGGTATCGTTTACTACAAGATTACTTGCACGTGATTGGAATGCTACACAAGTTCCATCAGCATTTATAGCTGGTCTACCACTATCAGAATTCGCCTCTTCACCTGTACTGGAGATGCTCACCCTTTTTGTAATCCCAGATCTTAGATCACGGACAAAAACATCAAAAAAATTGTTGTTATCATCTCCTACCAGTTTGCTTGCATATGAATGTAAATTTCCCTGGGAACTATATCCAGCAATAGAGGCTCCATTTAAAGTTAAGGGATTTGCAGATTGACCAATTCTAAGTGCAAGTTGTTGAAGTCTATTACCTGAAGTAAAGGCTACATAACGTCCATCTACACTCATTGATGGTTCAAAACTGTCATAAATATTTTCTTCACCAGTGCTGGAAATGCTCACCCTTTCTGTGATTCTAGTAAGTCTATCATGGACAAAAATATCCTCCCTTCCATTGGTATCACCAGATACAAGGTTGCTTGCCTGGGATGAAAATGCAACCAGACGTCCGTCACCACTTATTGAAGACCAACAGCTGTTGGAATTTCCCTCCACACCTGTACTGGAAATACTCGCCCGCTCTGTGATTCCAGAAATTCTATCATGGATAAAGATGTCCAAATAACCATTTGTATCAAAGGGTACAAGATTGCTTGCATATGAGTGGAAAGCAATAAAACGTCCATCTGCACTGATGGAAGGACCCCAACAACCAAGTTCTGCTTCCTGTCCCGTGCTGGAGACACCTACCCGCTGAATAATACCTGAATTCTGGTCATATACAAAGATATCTTCCATACTATTGGTATCACCTGGAACCAGGTTACATGAATGGGATGAGAAAGCTATAAAACGTCCGTTGGCACTGATGGAAGGTGCCGTACTGGCAGAGTTTCCTTCTTCCCCACTACTTGAGATGCTAATCCGCTTCGTGGTTTTTAAAAGTCTATCACGTAGAAATATATCACGGAAACCATTATTATCATCTGCAACCAAGTTTGTTGCATCAGAAGCAAAAACCACGTAACAACCATCCCCACTGATGGATGGTTCAAAACTATTAGAATTTGCTTCCTCCCAAGTGCTTGAAACGCTTACACGTTCTGTGACATTTAAAACTCGGTCATAGACAAACACGTCTGTAAATCCATTTTTATCACCATTTACCAGATTAGTTGCATCAGAGATAAACGCCACATAACGACCATCTGCACTTATTGACGGTCCACCACTACCAGAATCTCCCTCTTCACCAGTACTGGAAATACTCACCCGTTCTATGGTACCATTTGCTGCTGTTACAACTCCACAAACTGTAAATACAAAAACAAATGTAATTATCAGCAACAACGCCTTTTTTTTCATGGTGCCATTTCCTAATATGCCTATAATTATTATTGAACCTTGTAAGAAATTTAGTTATTATCATAATATAATTATCATAAACTAGTATATAAGTATTACTATCATCTTTACACCAGTTCTTATAAAAAAATCAGAGTCTCTAATTACAATAAAAAACTCTTAGAGATCATTTAAATCTTTAAAAATCTTAAAAAAACCTAAAATTTATTCAGAAAATTATGTAAAAAAAATAACATGAGAAATTTAAAAACAGACCACTAAAAATAAATTTACGAAAAGTTTATTTCAAGGTAGCGTTGTAACACTCCAACCTAAATTTATGCAGGTATCCATTAAATGAGTCAAATATTTAATCCTTTTTTTGTTTGATTAATTAATTTGCAATTTAGATTGGGCCACATTTTTCCATATTTTCAAGGGTATGACAAACAATTAATAAATTATGTTTAAAACAAGATTTTGTGTAAATATTTGCCTATAGATTATTTGCCATATAAAGACAAATATTTTATTCTATTCTTTCAAATCCACTTTTTTCAACGATTTTTTGACCCTCATTAAGAATATATTCTAAAAAGTCTTTTATAATCTTTTTTTGTTCATTAACCATAACTAAACTAATTATATGTTTGGTTTCGTCTTTTATTATGTTTGAACCAGCGAAAAGACTTCCATTCAAAAATGTATTAAACTCTTCATGTTTTTCAACGATTTTTAAAGCTGTATATGGAGATCTTACCGATTTTACTATTTTGTATTTTATGCCTTCCTTATCTAGGGTATTCCAAGCGAGTCTTTGAGACGAGTTCATTACTTCCACAAATTTCCTACCTTTTAATTCATTCAGGTCATTTGAAAGGCTATTATCACCTGATACTAAAACCAGATGGTCATAGGCAATTGGGATAAAATCTAAGTCTCTTCTGAAGGCATGTATAGGGTCATCCAATGTTAGGAGGTCTATCATATCCATATCAGCAAGGTAGATGGCACTTTCATCATCTGTTGAATATATCATTGCATCCAAGCCGTATTCTAGCGCTAAAACTTCTAAAAGACGCGATGATATGTATCCTCCGCAAATTATAATCTTTTCACGTTCTCTCATTCTACTCATATATTTTCTATGTTTCTCTAGAAGTTTTATGGCATAATCTGTTAATTCAGAACCAGCACCAGTAGTTTCAACCAGTGTAGTGTCAAGTTTTTCTTCAGTATCCTTTATACGACGATTCAAGACAGCATGAGAGATGCCTAACATTTTAGCTGCTTTCCGCTGTGACCATGTTTGGGATATGCATTCTAATGCTTCAAAAAATCTATAACTGAGGGTGTGACCATTTATGACCAAACCTAGCTTTGGATTGTCCTCCATATTGATCACTGATTTTTTTTATTAAATTTTTTGTCAATTTTATTTATTTTTTTAATTATTTTTAGTTTTCATACTTTAGTTTTCATATTTTTTTGTTTTTTATACAATTTTTTTTGAGAAAAAATAATTTTAATCTCTAATAATCGATAGTATCTTTAATTAATCCTTGAATGAGAATTATATTTAATTTAATTATTAAAATTTAATTATTAAAATTGATTTTTGGATAAAATAACATTAATTATTCCATTAACTCTTCCTATATTAAGAATTAACTAACATTTTAAGGTAGCTGAAGTTACATACAATATTTATAGATATGAAATTACATAAATTTATGTGAAAGGCATGCCGGTGTAATTATGATTTTAAATGAGGCTATGAATGAAATAGTAACCAATGTACAGGAGGTATCTGCTGAATTTGATGATGAAACCATAAAAAAATTGCTGGAGATGTTAAATTCGGCGCGAAGCGTTTTTGTCCTGGGAGTGGGAAGATCTGGTCTGGTTGCCAAGGCATTTGCCATGAGGCTTATGCATCTTGGAATAGATGTCTATGTGGTTGGAGAGACCATAACTCCCGCCATTTATGCTGAAGATTGCTTACTTGCTATTTCTGGTTCTGGAGAAACGAGTTTTATTATCAGCACAGCAAAGATCACCAAAAAAAGAGGAGCAAAAATAATTGCAGTAACTTCATATGTGGATTCAACCCT
>Ga0194111_10009086_pt1 | contig 10866 bp, 9 predicted proteins | sample TA2KigC300mmetaG_FD_146194 | JGI IMG/M metagenome (GOLD analysis project Ga0194111, IMG submission 146194) | Freshwater microbial communities from Lake Tanganyika, Tanzania - TA2015033 Kigoma Deep Cast 300m | ecosystem: Environmental > Aquatic > Freshwater > Lake | place: Tanzania: Lake... | reverse complement strand
CGAATCCAACATTGTCAAGACAGTCCGGGCCAGCCGTCCGTCATTCCCCTCTCACGACGAGGAACGCAATCTTCCCGCCCGGGCCGCCCACTGTCTTCAGGGGCATGATTTCCCGGCCTGCCAACTCTTCTGGCCGCGCCACGTACAGATGCCGCCGATTCGGCTCATACACGCCCCGGATGTCGCCAAACCGGTACTTCCCGAAGCGGTTCACCTTCCACCAGCCCGAGGGCAGGTGCTCGCGCTCGACCCGCTCGGTCTGGTAGGTCCGCGGGTCATACTGGCCGTAGAAGAGCACGAAGATGTGCGGCTGGTTCGCCTTGTCGGTGATGAAGACTTTGTCGTAGTTGCCATGGACGGCCGCGACGTATTGCAGCGCCTGACGGAAGCCGTACTGGAAGCCCGGCGCAGGATGGCGGGGGTATACGAAGAGATAGTGGGCGACGAAGAAGAACGCCGAGGCCGCCAGCGCCAGCGCCAAGAGGCCCGCGACGAGCTTGCGCCATGCCGCGGCCGGCGCCTCGCCGAGGCAGCGCTCGAATCCCAGCGCGGCCAGCAGCTCGAACAGGGGAATGGCCACGATGGGCCGCAGCGCGCTCGGCGCGGCCACGTACGGATACGTCAAGCTCGCCGCCAGCGGAAACGCCAGCAGCCACGCGAGCAGCAGTTGATGCGAAGGCCGACGCTGACGAACGCACTCCCACACGCCGACGAGCATCACCGGCAGCATGGGCAGGTAGGCGATCTTCACGAAATCCCCCTCGACAACTCCGCCGCGGCCAAACAGAAAGCTCGGGGCGAAATGGCTCAGGTAGTTGAGGGCGAACAGCACGACGCACTTGGGAAACGGTTCGTCGAAGATGGAAATCTGGTGGAACCGTCCCTGCACGCTGGCGTAGAGCGTGGCGGTCTTGTACGCCAGCGGCAGCACGAGCAGCACGAAGAGCGCCAGCGCCACGCCGAACGCCCTCTTGCGCTCCTTCACCTCGCGCCTGAAGACGACAGCGTAGGCGAGCAAGAGAACCGGGCCGAACAGCCGCGTGACGGGGTAGTTGTAAAGCAGCAGGGCCGCGAGCGCCGCGCCGGCCAGCAGGTATCCCCGGCTGGCCGTCCCCCTCAGCAGACAGCATAGCGCGGCGACCAGGAAGAACGGCACGACGCTCGGCTCGTGCGCGAACCGGCTCATGAAGATATGCCAGGGCGACACGGCCAGCAACGCCGCAGCCGCCAGGCCGCCCCGCGCGCCCAACAACGTCCGCCCCAGCAAAAACGTCAACCCGACCGTGACCGTGCCCAGCAGCGCCGCGGGGAATCGAGTCCCGAAGTGCGTCAGCCCGAACGCCCAGACCGATGGCACGGACAGGTAGGCATACACCGGCGAGCGATGGTCCACCTTGTCACTGAACGCCTTGAGCGTGACGGGCAGCCAATCGCCGTGCCGGTCGCGTCCGGTCTTCAGGAAGCAGTATGCGTCGTATCCGTTCGACGCCTCGTCCTGGTTGAAGCCCGGCGGCGCCCCATCGAGCCACACAAGTCGCAGAAGTCCGGCGAGCGCAAGGATGGCTATCAGCCATCCCGCACCTGCTCGACCCCCGCCTTCCGCAGGGGGGAGATGGGGGTCAACTCTTGACATTTGACAAGACCCCAGAGAGTTTCCTGAGCTTCACACCCAGCCCGCCGTCCCTCTTCGCCGCCTGCTCCAGCCGCTTGACCAGTTGCGTCACGCCACTGCAGTCGCGGTAGCCAAACTCCCGCGCCACATCCACCTTTCGTTCGCCGCCCAACTTCACCCGCGCCCACACCCGCACCCGGTCGTCCGGCTCCTTGGCCACCCACGCCCGCACTCGTTCCGCGTTCTCCTGCGCCCCCGCCCGCTCACGCCAACGAATCTCGTCCTGCCCATCCTTCGCCTCAATCATCCCGCGCACCTTCTCCCACAGTCCGTCTTCGCCCAGCACCAGTCCCCCGCGCAAGTCGGCCCACGGGGTCGCCACCTTGCGACCGAATGCCCCCGCGATGTCCTTCCGATACGCCCGATGCGCCTCCGCCTTGGTCCGGCCCCAATACCCCAGCCACTCCAGGCTCAACCATTCCGCCTTCTCTCGCTTCCCCGCATAGTCCAGGTGGCTGCTCCACCTATAGTCCGCCAACTGCTTGGCTCGTTCCGCGGGGATCGCCGCGTTCCGATCCTGCGGACGCACCGGGTTCAGGTGCACATAGCGGACCAGCGACTGGGCATATCTATCCGCGTCCACCAATTGGGCCTTGAACCTCCCCTGGAACAAGTGCCCCACTCGCCCGTGGCGCCGATTGAACCGAATCGTGTACGCGGTCTGCAGCCATCCGATGGCTTGGCTTAGATTTCCCCGAGGCGTCTCCGCCGCCATGTGGTAGTGATTCGGAATCAGGCAATACAGATGCACCACCACGCCGAACTGCCTGCACATCTCCGCGACGGTCTCACAGAACAGAACGCGGTCGCCGTCATCGCGGAAGATGGGCTGCCGCTCGTTCCCGCGAGCCATCACGTGATACACCGCGCCTTCAAACTCCACTCGGATCGGCCTTGCCATGCTCGCCATCAAACCACAGGAGATCGAGTTTGTCAAATGTCAAGAGTTGACCCCATGGCCATGGCCACCAGAAGCTGAAGTCTGGCGACTTCAGCTACGGGGCACATGCTTTCGCATCAGGTCATCCACCGCCGCCAGCACGTGATCCGGGGTGACGAGGGTCATGCAGCGGTGGTCGGTGGGGCAGACGCGGAGGTGGCAGGGGCCGCAGGGGACGTCCACGCGCAGCACGGTCGTCTTGTCCAGGTTGCAGGCCGTGTGGCGCGGGTCGGTCGGGCCCATGATGACGACGACGGGCTTGTCGAACGCGACGGCGAAGTGGCGCGTGCCGGTGTCGGTGGTGACGAGCAGCGCGAGCCGGCGGACGATGGGCTTGAGGAGTTCGAGCGTCATCGGCTCGTCGAGGAAGTCCACGGCCTTGTGCTTCATCTCCAGCTCGATGGCGCGGACGATCTGGTCTTCGTCCGGCGCGGAGAGGATGACGACGCGGCAGCCGTAGCGCTCGATCAGGGCGTCGGCGACCTGGGCGAAGGATTTGGGGGACCAGCATTTGGACGAGCCGAAGCGCGCGCCGGGGTTCAGGCCGATGACGAGCGCGTCCGGGGGCACGCCGCGTTGCGCAAGCATCCGGTCCGCCTGCTGGGCCGCGGAGTCCGAGACGAACAGTTCGGTTTTCGTGGAGCGCACGGGGCAGCCGATCGTCTCGCAGAGGCGCAGGTAGTAGTCGGTCTTGGGCACGGGGAGCCACGTGCGACCTTCGCGCGGGGACGGCAAGCGGTCGGTGAGGAGCCACCCGCGGTCGCCGCGGCTGTATCCCACGCGCCGCCTGGCGCCGGCCAGCCAGGCCATCCACGCGGCGCTGAGCGAATGGGGCATGATGACCGCGAGGTCGAAGTGACGGACGCGGAGCCGCTCAATGAGGGCGAGGTAGCCGAGCCAACCGCGATGGGCGCGGTCGGGGTCGTATTCGATGATCTCGTCGGCCCAAGGCGCGTTTTCGAGCGCGCCCCGGACGTAGGGCTTGGCGAGCAGCGAAATCCGGGCGTCAGGGCAGTGCTCGCGGATGCACCGCAGCGCGGGCGTGGCCATGACCGCGTCGCCGACCCAGTTCGGGCATCGGATCAGGATGTTGCGAGCCGGTATCTTCATACGCGCACCGTGGCAAGGTCAGCGCATTCTACCGCGGGCCGAGCTAGGCCACAAGACGGCGGACGCGCGGACAGTCAGCGCCCAGAAACCCGATTCCTTCGAGAAATCGGGGTTCTTCTCACTTCCCCGGCTCGTTGCTCATCAAGACGAGCTTCCGACCGCCGAGCCGGCCGCTCCAGACGGGGTGAAGGGCGACGCCCTCGGCCAGGACCTTGGCGAGGTCACCGGCTTTGTCTTTGGACAGGAGGAAGGCAGGCTGGTGGGTTCGCAAGAAGGCCGCGACCTCTTTCGGGTCGAGCGACCAAGGGATCACGTGTCCCCAGTAGTAGGAATACGAGGCGCGCTCGGAGCCGTAGAGCATGAGGTGGCGCGGGGGCTGGACGAGCGCCCGGAGCCGGTCGCACAGGACTCGAGGAGACTTGACCTCGTTGATCTTCGGCATGTCGAAGATGAGGAAGGCCCAGACCACGAGAAGGATTGCCGTCATCAACAGGCTGAGGGCGGCGCGTTCGTTGCGTCGGCGCACCAGAAGCAGGACGCCTGCGCCGCTGAGGGCGGACACGATGGGCGCGATCGAGAGCGTCTGGGCGAGGCCCTCCGCCTCCGCTTTGATGGGGACAAACGCCAGCACGGCCGCGGCCACCATCAGGAAGCCGGTGACCATGAGCGGCACGGTCATCCAGCGTCGCCGCGTCCCCTCCGATGGACTCAGAAGCGCATCCAGGACGCACGCCAGCCATAGCGCGGCCGCGGGGAACAGCGGCAGGATGTAGATCGTGCGCTTGCCGCTGGAGAACGAGAAGAAGACGAACACCACCGCCCACCAGGCCACGGGGAACATGAGCCGGTCGCGGTGGGCCGCGAATCCGCCGGGGCGGACGAGATGGAGCATCGTCGGCAGGAAGAGCGTCCAGGGCAGGAAGTCGGCCGGGAACACGAGGAAATAGCGGTAAAAGGGGGCCTTGTGCCGGATCCCTTCCACGTAGCGATCGAGGGTCTGATGGAAGAGGATGTTGTGGGTGTAGTCCTGGCCGGCGCGCAGGCAGGCGGGCACGAGCCACGGCAGAATGACGAGCGCGCAGATCAGCAGGCCCGTCGGCAGCCCCAGCTTGAGGAGATAACGGACGTCGCGCCGCCAGACCACGTAAGCCGCCATGGTGAGCAGGGGCAGGATGATGGCCACAGGCGCCTTGGTCAACGTGCCGAGACCCATGCAGACGTAGGCCGCGACGTGCAGCCCCCAGCTTTGGCCGCCGCGAAGGTAGTTGAGATAGAGGCAGTAGAGCGCGAGCAGGATGAAGAAGAGCATGGGCATGTCCATGCGCGCTTCATTGGCCGTCCAGAGGAAGAAGGGGGTGGCGAGCAGGAGGAGCGCGGCGAGCCGTGCCGTGCGCTCGTCGAAGAGCCGACGGCCAAAGAGGTAGGTCATGACGAGGCAGCCTATACCGGCAAGCGCGGACGGCAGGCGCACGGTGAACTCGTTCATGCCGCCGAGGGCGAGCGAGCTGACCGCGATCATCCAGAAGTAGAGCGGCGGCTTGTCGGGGTAGATTTTGCCGTTGAGATGGGGCACCACCCAGTCGCCGGAGACGACCATCTCGCGGGCGATTTCCGCGTAGCGAAGCTCTTCGGGCTCCCACAGGTCACGCGTTCGCCAGTTGAGGAGCATCGTGACGAGGCAGGGGACGATGAGGAGGGCGAGGAAGGCGGAGGATCTCGTCCTGGTTTGCCACTGGGTCAGAGACCCCGGTGACGGTGTTCGGTGGTCGGTGTTTGGTGTTTGGGATGCGGGGGCGCTCATGCGGGTTCTGTCACTATCGGTTCTGTAAACGATTCCCTCGCAGGGGCCGATGGAAGCCTTGCGGGGTGATGTGTTGAGCCGGAAGAATTCGCTCTTGCGGGTGCGCCGTGCGCAGCGCACGCATCCTGCCCAATCTCACTGACTTTCCTGCAGGAGTGCAGGCTTCAGCCCAATGGTCATAACATTCTGGAGTGCAGCCTGAAGGCTGCACTCCAGCAGGAACGGATTCATGCGCAGGCCGTCCCATCGAACGTCGCGCCGAACACCCACCACGCGCCGCCGCCGAAGCTTTGGCGCGCAGGCGGCCCAACACCGAACACCGCCATCTGGTCGCCGAGCCGGATCAGTCGCCATCTTTGCCTCGCAACCGGAATCTGGCCAGCGGGCTGCGGTAGAGCTTGCAGCATCGGGCGCAGCCGGGGAACGTGCCGCCCGCGGCCTTGATGGCCCGGCGGAACTGGCGATAGCGCTCGTGGTTGATGAGTTGCTCCGGGTCGCTCTCGCGCACGTTGCCCACGATGAACGGGATGAACTGGCAGGCGTACACGTCGCCCCGCGGCGAAATCCGCGCGTCCGTCCAGGGGTAGAGGCACTTGCCCGTGAAGGCGAAGTCAGGGCCATACCAGACGTCGAGCTTGTCCTCGGCGAGGAAAGGCTTGAAGACGACCTTGACGCCCTCGGCCTCGGCGAGCCGCAGGACGGCCTGCACCTTCTGCCACATGCGCGCGGCATCGGCCTGGACGGTCGAGTTGTCGGCGTGGATCAGCTCGACGGGGCTGTTGGGGAAATGCTCGCGCCACACGGCCTCATGGTGGCGCACGTCGTCGCCGGTCAGGAAGGTCTCGTGCTGGAAGGTGAGCGCGTCGGCGCCCAGGCGCTTGGTCAGGCCGACGAGTTCATCCGCGTGCTCGAAGGTGCTGGGCGCGAACACGCAGTTGATGAGCACCTTGGTGTTCGTGCGCAGCCTCAGGAACGTCTCGGCGTTCTGCACCACGCGCTGGAAGGCGCCCGCGCGCCCCACCACCTGATCGTGCACCGCTTCCGGGCCGTTGAGCGAGAAGATGATGTAGTCGAGGTGCGCGGCGATGAGGCGGCGGATGCGGTCTTCCGTCAGGAGCGCGGCGTTGGTGTTGACGCCGCAGCGGACTCCGAGGGACTTGATGGCCTCAACGATCTCGACCGCATCGTCGCGCATGAACGGCTCGCCGCCGGTGAGGTAGATGCCCGCGCCCATGTTGGCCGCGGACTTCGCCACGCGCCAAATGTCCTCCAGCGACAGCTCGTCCTCTCTGCGACCGCGCGGACTGTTGCGGTAGAAGCAGAACTCGCAGCGGTTGTTGCAGCGGTACGTGGTTTCGAGCGTGATGTTGAGGGGACGGCTGCTCTTGCCCTGGCGCAGGTAGTAGTCGGGCAGGAGCGTGACCACGCGCCGGACGAGCGGCCCCCAGCGCACGGACTGGATGGCTTTAAGGTGAGCGAGTTCGAGACGAAGCCAGGACATCGCACCTCCGCGCTACTTTGGCGGCGCGGGATCAGACAGGGCTTTGGCCGCGGCGAGCGCTTCGGCCTGCGCCCGACGGCTCAACAGGATCAGGTTTCGCACGTAAACGATGATGCCGGTCGTCTGCCCGACGATCCAGACCGGGTCTTCCCTGTAGACGCCGTAGGCGAAGAGCAGCGCGCCGCCCGCGATGCTGATGAACCAGAAGGACACGGGGACATAGCTGGTCTTCCGTCGCTCGGACGCGATCCATTGCACGAGGAACCGGAGGGCCATACATCCCTCACCGGCGAAACCGATGACAAGCCACAGGTAGGACATGGTTGACTCCGAAGCTAACCGCCGCCGGGGGCGCAGGCTTGCTCGAATCGCCTGCGTTCTCGCATTCGCTCCAGCGGCTTGATGAAAGGCCGGTAAATCAGGTTTCTGTACCCTCTGGCGACCAGCCAGGCCAGACACGAGAACCAACGCGCGTCCAGGACTGCTACGGCGGGCTTGCTGGCGGCCACGGGCACGACCACATTGACAAGCGCCTGCGGCATCCTTGCCTGCTTCATCCAGCACACAAACGAGAGCAGGAGCGAAAGGTAGTCGAAGTCGCGGAACTTCGCTGTGCCGCCGAACGTGCGGCCGTATACCTCGCGTTCCTCGTCCAGAGGAATGCCGGACTCCTTGGCCTTCTGGTAGAGCACCGTGCCGGGATAGAGCGTGAGCGGGAAGATGCCCAGCTTGAACGGCAACAGGTGCCGCGTGGCCACGAAGCGGATGGTCTCGATGAGGTTCTCTTTAGGCTCGAACGGATTGCTGACGATGTAGTCGAACTGGGGCGTCAGTTGTCTCTTGAATTGGTTCAGGACCTGGATGGCGCGCTCGATGGCTTCGATGGGCGTTCGGCGCTCGTAGATGTCGTACAACGTGCGCTGGCTCGCGCTCTGCGCCCCCACCTCGATGCGCGTCATCCCCGCGTCCACCAGCATACGAATCTTCGGCTCGGTGACGGTCAGCGGATGCGTCTCCGTCTTCAGCGGCAGCCCAATCCGCTCGCGGTAGAGGCGGCAGAACAGGGCGAACTCCTCGTCCGACCGCACGAAGAACGTGTCGTCCGCGGCCACGGTGTCCTCAATAAACGGGAAGCGCTGCTTCATGGCCTCGAGTTCGGCGATGACGTTCTCGACGCTGCGCTTCCGCACGTAGCGCCCCTTGCCGCGATAGATGTCGCGCAGGCGATGGTTGCAGCAGAAGGTGCACGCGTAGGGGCAGCCGCGGCTGGTCAGGAACATGTACCGGCTGATCTCGTCCCGCAGGATGTCCATGTCCACGGGCAGCAGCCGCTTCTCGAACAGCGCGTAATGGCCCTCCAGGTCGTAGTCGGGGAACGGGTACTTGTCGAGGTTCTCCTCCAGCGGCCTGGGCGGGTTGGTGATGAGTTGCGAGCCTTTCTTCAGCCAGAGGTTGGGCACGTCGTCGAAGCCGCGGCCCTGATCATGGCGGCTCGCCACGTCGAGAAGGACCTCTTCGCCCTCGCCGACGCACAGCAGGTCCACGTGTTCCAGGCTGCTCTCCGGCACGACAGTAGGGTAGATGCCGCCCCACATGATGGGAACACTCAGTCGCCGCTTCAGCTCCCTTGTGACAAACGCCGCCTTCACGAACGAGTTTGCCATCAACGAGAGGCCGATGAGGTCAACGTCCTTGCACACATCCGCCAAGGCGTCCAGCGCGGCCGGGGCGTAATCGGGCAACTGCCTCTGCTTGCGGCTGCTGGGCAGGAAGACCATCTTCACCGAGTGGCCGTTGGCCTTGAGGTAGGCCGAGATCCACCGCAAACCAGTGGCGTAAAGGCGGTTGTAGGTGGAAATCAGGGCGAGCTTCAACTCGACTCCCCCGCGCTTGACGCCGTATCGGACTTGATCCTGTAGCGCAAGAAGCGCTTCTGCATCCAGCGCACGGCGTAGAGGTCGGCCAGACCCTTGAACAGCCGGTTGCCGATGCCGTACTTGGACTGGCCGCGTTGTCGCGGATGGTGGCCTACGGGCACTTGATGCACCGTGCACCCGCGCATCCTCATCAGCGTCGGCAGAAACCGGTGCATGCCCGCGTAGAGGGTCAGGCTCACGAGCTTCTCGCGCCTGAACGCCTTCAGCGAGCAGCCCGTGTCCACGATGTCGTCGCCCGTGGCCCAGTTCCGGACCGCGTTGGCAATGCGCGAAGAAACTTTTCGGACGAAGGTATCCTGCCGTCCCACGCGGGTGCCGCACACCACGTCAAACTGGCCGATATGGGCGAGCAGTGTGTGCATGTCCGCGGGATCGTTCTGCAAGTCTGCGTCCATGGTGACGACCACGTCGCCCCGCGCGGCCTTGAAGCCCGCGTCGAAGCCGGCCGTCTGGCCCGCATTGGCGGCGAAGGTGATGACGCGCAGCTCGGGGCAGGTCGCCCGAAGGCCCTCCAGCACCTCGGCCGTGCCATCCGTGCTGCCGTCGTTCACCACGATGATCTCATGCGCGCCCGGCACGGGCGACAGGGCCTCCTTGACCTTCGGCACAAGCCGCGGCAGGCTCTCGGCCTCGTTGTAGGCGGGGATGACGATGGAGAGGTTCACGGGCGTTGCCAGAAACATAAGGGACGACAACGAGGATCGAGGATCGAAGATAGAAGATGGCGACGCCGTACGCGATCCTCGATCCTCCATCCTCGTCCCCATCCGCCATCCGCTTCCTCAATCCTCGAAGCACCTCACGGCCAGGACGAAGGCCACGGTGAGCACGGCCAGCGCGACGGCCTTCAGGCCATTGTCGTGGCTGTCGAAGAAGCAGACCATGCTGCCGATGGTCGTGATGGCCGCCAGCAGCGCGAACACGGCTCGTCCCATCCATCTGCCAGGAACCATGTCTCTAACCCTCAAGAGCCGCGCCGTCGCCGAGCCTCCTTCGCCGAAGCGGCTGCGAAGGCCGAGAGCTTTGGCGCGTAGGCGACTTGCCGAAACTCGGGCAATGGGAGTCCAAAACGGCACGCGAAGTCTAGCAATTCCGCCGCTCGTTTGCAACTCATTTCTCATTCACGAACTTCCCCAAAACCGACAACCCATAACCCAGAACCGCCGTTCTTCAGCCCTGAAGCCCCAGACTGATCCCTCCACCACCGGGCGATCTCACGCGGCTTGGCGATCCAGGCGCCACGGTCGGCGCAGACGAAGTCGAGCAGCCTGTCGTAGGCCGCCAGCATCCCCGGATTGCCGCTGAAGTGCCGTTCCGGGTGCACGCCCACCACCGCCAGGCCGCCCACGCGCCGAATCCAGGCGATCTTCGCCCGCCACGCCCGAAGGATGCGAGTCGGGGAGTAGCCGCGCATGATGAGCGCGGAGTCCAGCGGCACGCTCAGCGGCAACTCGAGCAGTGGCGGACGATCGCGACGAGGATCGAGGATCGAAGATGGAAGAGGGCGACGGCCGTCACGATCCTCGATCCTCGATCCTCGATCTTCGGCCGTTACGGATGGCGAGCGAAAGAAGGGATACACGGTGCAGCAGCCCGTGCCGGACTCCGTGTCCGGGCAACTGCTGTCGTAGTCGAAGCGCTCCGCGATCATCTCGAAGAGCGCAGGAGTGCGGCAGAGCGACGGCGAGCGGAATCCGCGTATCCCGTATTCTCGGCAAATCCCCTGACACGCCTCAAAGCGTCGGCGCATAGCCTCGGGCTCAAGGAACGCCAGCCGATTGTCGTGGCTGTACCCGTGCAGCCCAATCTCATGGCCCGCGGCCGCCAGCGCGTCCAGCGCGTTCAGATGAGCCACGGCCGACCGCAGCACCACGTTCCAGCAGGACGTCACCCGGTGCGCCTTCT
>Ga0194111_10009085_pt1 | contig 10866 bp, 6 predicted proteins | sample TA2KigC300mmetaG_FD_146194 | JGI IMG/M metagenome (GOLD analysis project Ga0194111, IMG submission 146194) | Freshwater microbial communities from Lake Tanganyika, Tanzania - TA2015033 Kigoma Deep Cast 300m | ecosystem: Environmental > Aquatic > Freshwater > Lake | place: Tanzania: Lake... | reverse complement strand
AACTCGGCTGCCGGCGCATCCAGGTTCTGCCCGAACATTCCGACGAAGTAGCCGGTGAGCAGCGGGATGTCCGGTCTTCTTTCCCTCAGCGGCGGGAGCCGGACGGGCACGACGCTCAACCTGTAGAAAAGGTCCTGGCGGAATTTCCCTTCCTCCGCCTCCTCGCGCAGGTTCCGTGACGTGGCTGCGACGATTCTGGCGTTGGTCTTGATGACCTGCGTTCCGCCGACGCGCATGAACTCGCGTTCCTGCAGCACGCGCAGGAGTTTGACCTGCGTTGTGAGCGACATTTCGCCCACCTCGTCGAAGAACAGCGTTCCGGATCCGGCGAGATCGAACCGGCCCGGCTTCCGGCGATCCGCGCCCGTGAACGCTCCCCGTTCATGGCCGAAGAGCTCGCTTTCCATCAGGGTCTCCGGCAGCGCGGCGCAATGCACAGGCACGAAAGGTTCCGACGAGCGCGGGCTGAGGGAGTGAAGCATGCGCGCGGCAAGTTCCTTGCCGGTTCCGCTCTCGCCGTGGATCAGGACTGTGGCGTCAGAGACAGCGGCCTTGCGCAGGTCCGACAGCGCAGCCTGGAAGGAAGGCGCGGAGCCGACGATGTTGCCGACGGGAAACTCCCTTTCCACGTCGGACTCTAGGACCTCGAGACGCCGGCCGAGAACGCCTCCCTGGATGGCGCGTTCGGCGGTATGGAGCAGCTCGGCGACGTCAAAAGGCTTCGACACGTAGTCGAACGCCCCGAAGCGCATGGCCTCCACGACCGGGCGGACCGAGGTGGATGCGCTGACCATGATCACCGGCATGCGCGGGTACATATCCCGGATCTCCTTCAGCAGCGTGACGCCGTCTTTTCCAGGCAGGATCACATCCAGCATGACCAGGTCGAAAGCGCTGGCAGTGAGGATCCGCAGCGCCTCATTCGCGTCGGCTGCCGCTGCGACTTCGTAGCGGCCGGAGAAGATGGCCTTCAGAGACTCGCGCGGACCGAGTTCGTCATCTACGACCAATATGCGCTGCTTGTTCGCCATTTGTCTGAACTGACGCCGCGGTTGCCGCGGGAAGTGATGTGGAAACGGTTGTGCCTTTCGGCCCGGTTGAGATGCTTATTTCGCCGCCGTGGTCGGCGATGGAGCGTTTCGCCAGCGGCAGGCCGAGGCCGATGCCGCGCGCCTTGGTGGTGCAGAAGGGGGAATACACGTTGTCGCGTATGTGGGCCGGTATGCCCGTGCCGTTGTCCTGGACATGCACCTTGCAGCAGCGGGAGACCGAGTCAGGTCCACGTTCGCAGACGATGGTTATGTGGATGGACGGGGAGGGCGCGTTCTTCACGGCCTCCATCGCGTTTGTGACGATGTGGCCGAAGCACTCTGTGAGGTCCGCCTCGTCGGCGTGGACAGGCGGGATGCTCTCGTCAGCGGAGACGACAACTTCGCAGTCGTTCCCGGCTCGCTGGCGGGCGATGCGTGCGGCCTGGCGAAGAACCGCAGGCGGGTTCACCGGCTTGAAGTCGAGCTTGCGCGGGTTCGCGAAAGCGTTGATCTGGTCCATCATCGTGTTGAGGCGGCCGATTTCGCGGGTGACAAGATCGCGGAACTGCTCCCGGAATTCCTCGTCGGAGTAGCGTTCGGGAAGAAGCTGGGCAAACGTGCTGATCGCGACGAGCGGATTGCGTATCTCGTGGGACATCGCGGCGGAGAGCTCGGTCCAGAAAGCCGAACGCTCCAGTTCCTCCTGCTTTTCGCGCAGAAGCTTTTCGCGGGTCATGTCGCGTATGATCAGCACCGCGCCGAGGCACTGCGAATCGGCCTCCAGCCTTCGCACGACGAGCGAGACGGACCGGCGCGTGCGCGGCGTTACCCATTCGGCCGGTTCATCCTGCGCATCGCCGCGAAGCGAGGCGACGAGGAGCCCGGCGAGCTGCCCGTCCAGCCCGTTCTTCAGCGGGCGGTTCAGGACCGTGTCCGCCTGCACGCCCAGTATCTCCTCGGCCGTTGAGTTGAACCACCGGATCGTTCCGTCGGCGCTGGCCGCCACGATTCCGGCCGGCAGTGAATGGATGAGCGTCTCCGCCAGCGTCTTCTGGAGCGCGACCTCCTCGTAAAGCAGCGCGTTCTCGAGCGTGTTGGAAACGTGTTCGGAAAGCATCAGGAGGTTTTCCAGGTCCGTCTGCATGAACGGGCGGCCGGTCACATGCCGGCCGACGAACAGCCAGCCGATTATCTGGTTGCGCCCGTGCAGCGGAACGATCACTTCCGCGCCGAGGGTGTCGAGGGAGCGTTCGAGCATGATGCGGTCGGACGGATCCTCGACGTGGTTCAGCGTGGTGCGGGAGATGACGTGCGCGTTCATCTTCATCCATCTGACAAGCGGATCGGGGGCTGTCACGTCCAGGTCGCGGAGTGAATCCAGGCAGCGTATGCCGGCGCGGAGTCTGTAGGAATCGCGTCCGCGCGCGATTGAAAAGATGCCGGCGCGAGCGACCCGCGCCCAGCTCACGATGCCCTCGACAAGGCGTTCGAGCATGGCGTCCACGCTGCTGAAGTTGCGGAATGCCTGGGAGAACTGGTGCGGAGGCAGGGGCAGAGACTGTGACGGAATTCCCTGATCCTGCCGGTCGGCCCCCCTGCGCAGGGAGTCCTTCCTCAAGACGACGTTTTCCTGAAGAAGGCGGAGGAAGTCGTTCGCGCGACGGAAGACGGAGAGAAGGCGCAGGCGATCCATCTCCACGTCTTCGACCGCGTACACGTCGAAGGCGTCTATTTCGCGCATTGGTTCGCTGCCGGGCATGCCTGCCGCCACGACAAGCACCGTCGGCAGAGACTCGCGTATGCGGCGCAGGAGAGGCCGCCATTCCTCCGCGCGGAGGTCCAGGAAGAGGACCGTGGGCTCGTACTGTTGCAGGACGGATTCCAGACGCGAGGGCTCTTCGACGAGTTGGACATGGGCGTCTTCGTGAAGGTAGCCCTTGATCCTCTGCGCAAGCGCCGGGTCCTGCGAGTATGCAACGCAGTTGGGCAGCAGGTTCATGCTTTTGCGACGGTCCCCCCGATAGCGAATCCCCGACCGCGACTATCGCATATCCTCATCGGGCGATCAACGGTCATCAATCCCCCGTTCCTGCGGGGGCGGAAAGGGCCGGTCAAGCGCCAGTTTCCTTGCGTATATCCTGTCCAACTGCCGGTCCGACAGAAGGCGCGGGATGCGCCAGTGCAGGAAAGGCCGGTCCACCACCGCGATGCGCGTCGGCGCCCGCCGCGCCTCCAGCGCCCGGCGGACGGCCCTCGAAACGCGCTGCGCCGGCATGCCGGGGTCCCGGAGCGCGTAGTCCTTCATGCGCCCGAGTGCGTCGGCGTAGTCGGAGCCGGCGTAAGGTGTGATGTCGGTGGACTTGCCCCAGATCGGCGTGGCGATCCTGCCGGGTTCTATCAAGGTGACTTCCACCCCGTACGGCGCCACCTCCCGGCGCAGGGAGTCCGACATTGCCTCCAGCGCGAACTTCGACGATGCGTACGCGCCGAGGAACGGGGAGGCGATCCGGCCGCTGACGGAGCTCATGTTGACTATTCTCGGCGTTCCGCCGGCCGCCAGTCCTTTTCGAAGCAGAGGAAAGAAGGCGCGCGTGACTGCCATGACGCCGAAGAAGTTGACTTCCATCTGCTGTCGAAGCGCCTCTTCCGGGACCAGGAGCAGCGGGCCGGCAACAGCGATGCCGGCGTTGTTTACGAGGGCGGACAAGCCGGAAGCGCCGCAGATCGCGGCGGTCTCCCCGGCGGCGGAGGCGATGGTATCCGCTGCCGTCACGTCCATCCTGACCGGGTGAAATGACTTCCCGAGCGCGGCGGCCAGCCTTGCCCCGTCTTCCGGCTTGCGCACGGTTCCGATAACGATCCATCCGGCGCCGGCAAGTTCCAGTGCGATGGCTTCGCCTATGCCGGAGGATGCGCCGGTAACGACCGCGAAACGGCTCATGGCGTTCTCATCCTTTCCCGGCCGGGGCTTTGCCGAACATCGCGTCCAGCCCGGCGTAATTGCGTTCCACTATGCATTTCACGATCGCGCCGGTTGTTTCCGCAGGGTCCCGGCCGAGGAGGTGGGCTATCAGGTAGTAGTAGTCGGGAACTCCGGGATAGCCCATGTCCTTCCGTATCTTCTCCACGAAGCGTTCGAGGGTCCCGACAATGTCCGTGAACTTCACATCCCGGGCGGGTTTGCCCATCAGTTCATAGCTGTAGGGGAGCGGGTGCCAGTGCCGCATGGGCACGAGATACTTGACCGGGTATATGATGCCCTGGCGGACGTAGTCGGGGGCCAGCCGTATCCCGAATTTCTCCGGGTGCCGGCCCCACTCGGTGGGCGGATAGACTCCCGAAGCCAGCACGAGCGCCGAGTCGAGCACCGGCCGCAGCATCGCGAGGCGTTCGAGTGTGTTGTCCATTGTCTCCTGCGTCTCGCCCGGCGTGGGGAATATCAGGCTTCCGACCGTTCGTATTCCGGCCGAGTGCACTCTCTCGAGCGTGGAACGGACCTGGTCGAAGGTGATTCCCTTGCGCAGGGCGAGCAGGCGTTCATCGTCCAGCGCTTCTATGCCGAAGAAGAGCGACACGAAACCGGCCTTCCTGAGCAGCGTGAAATCCTCACAACCGGCGACATCGGCGCGCGAGAAGCCGCAGAGCGCGATCTTTCCCTCAAGTCCGGCATCGATCAGTCCCCGGGCAAGTTCCGTAAGGGCGCGTCGCGGCGGGGTGGAATCAATCACCCTGAAGTGCGTTATGCCGCGCTCGAACATGTGGACGGCTTCGCGAACCACGCCCGCCACATCGCGCTTCAGGAGGCGGCGTCCGTAATTCTCCGGGCGCACGCAGTAGACGCAGCGGTTCGGACACGCCTGGTTCGACAGGGAGAGCTCGTAGATCGGCACTTTGCGGTCTATGTGGCGGTAGACATCTTCGGAGTACGCGGGGGCGGGGAAGTCGTCCACGTTCGTCAGCGGCGGTTGGTCGCTGACCACCACGCCCTTGTTGCGGCGGATCAGGCCGGGGACGGACTCCGGCGCGTCGCCGGCGAGCAGGCGGCGGACCGCGCCGTAGCCCAGCCCGGCGACAAGCCCGTCGAACGCGTCGCCGGCGAGCTCGAGGATATGGCCGGTGAACCAGTCCACCTTCTGGCCGATCCCGTAAACCGGCAGGTCCGGCGCAAGTCCGCGCAGGAGGCGGGCGAGGTCGGCTGAGAACTTGAACCCGGTTCCCTGCCACAGGTTGACGAACAGAATGTCCGGTTTCCCGGACAGGATGGCGTCGGCCTCGCCGCGCACGACCTGCATGTACCCGTCATCCTTCTCGTCGAAGGACATGTCTCCGAGCCGGCGCATGAACCCGGCCCCGAAACGGGTCAGATCCGTGAAGTTCGACCGGTCGAGTACGAGGGCATCCGCGCCGCGAGCGAGAGAGATGGCTGCGAGAGTCGCCAGGCGCTCACTGGGGAACAGGTGGGCGATTTCGTCCAGTTCCCCTGAGAAGCTGTAGAACAGCGGCCTGCCGAACCCGTTGTTGCTCCCCATCTCTCCCTCTGTCCGCGGGACTCTCAGAACTCGAACCGGTAGGCAGCGCTTCCGATTAGAGAAGCGTATTCGTAGCTGCCCGGCGGCGAGTTGGGATTCCCGAGGCCGATTTCGATTTCGCGTTTGTCGATGAAATTGTGTGCGACCGCCATGTCAAGCGAGTGCGGGCCCTGTTTGAGCCCTATCCCCGCCGCCACGATGTGCCGGTCGTTGTCCGGGTAGCTGGGGGCATAGGTGTCGTCAGGGATCGGCGTGGGCAGATACCTGTAGCTCGCGCGGAGTTCGACGTTCTCGCCAACCTTCCATGCGCCGGCGACACCCGCGGTCCAGATGTCTTCCCAGTCGTTCAGCACAATGGCGCCGGGCCCGATCAACAGCGTGTTTATGCCGAGATCGAGGGTCATCCTGTCGTTGCGCGAGAAATCGAGCCATTCCACGTCGGCGCCGACGCGCACGTTCTGCGAAACGCGGATGCCGTACCCGAGCGTCACGACGTTCGGATACTTGATGGTTGTTTCGAAGTCGCTCTTCTCCTGCAGGGGCGGTGGCAGCGGCATGCCGTACGAGGCGATTTCAGTATCGCCTTCGTAGTCAATGTCGAACGCGGAACGGCAGGTGAGGGCCAGGCGCTGCCGGTCGGTCATCTTCCAGGTGACGCCGGCGTTCGCGCCGACGGCCGCGCCGCTGCCGGTCATCGAGAGCCGGCCCAGCGGGAAAGCGGAAACGCGGTTTTCCAGCGTGGAGAGATAGAGGTCGGCGCCGACACCGACGAGGATGCTGTCGCCGAGCTTTGCCGCGATCGTGGGATTCACGTTGACCACCGCCAGCGACGAGTAGTACGGGAAGGAAACTATCTCGTTCCATTCGATGTTCTGGCCGTACGGCGTGTTCATCCCGAGCCCGAACACGAACTTGCCTTCCTGCAGCGGCCATACCATGTAGATGTCGGGCAGAAGCGCGCCACCGTTCTCCGTGGTGGCCGAGGCGCCGAGCGGGTTGGTGCGCTTCACGCGTCCGGCCACGAGGTTGGCCGTAACCATGACGGAGGGTTTCGTGGCCTCGGCGAGGTTCGCCGGGTTGTGCGAAATCGAGGAAGGATCCTCCACAAGCGTGCTCTTGGCGCCGTCGAGGCTCAATGCCGCCGCGCCGGCGGGAGGATTGCGGAACCCGTTTGCCGACGCGTTTGCCGCGAGAAGGAGCAATGCCGCCGCGCCCGCCATGCAGACCAGACTCCCGGACTTCTTCATGGACGTTCCTCCCCTTCGTTCCGCCGTTCCGCGGCCGCGACCGAGCGGCGCGCACCGGCGGGCTGCGGCGATAGTAGTCCCGCCCCATGCCCAACGCAACATGGTTTGTGCGACAGTGCGGGGCCGCCGCATTGACGTCGCATGGAGCCTGACAGTGTCTAGCCGAGGTCGGGCAGGTCATGCAGACAGGTGTCGGGCTTGCGGGGAGATCACGACAGCAGGCGGCATGGTGTCTCTTGCTGCAAGACAGGCGTGCGGGTATTCTGCTGCCTTGCCGGTGTCTGGGAATGAAACTCTGCCTGACTGGGGGGCGCATGGCCGCTTGCGAAGGGGTGCCGGGGATCGTCGTCGTTGTGGGCAGTTCGAACACGGATTTCGTGGTCGGGTACAGGATGTCGCCGCAACCGGGCATGCCGTTGCGTGCGGAAATGGATGCGCGGTGAAAAGCAGCGGCACAGCCCGCAACGCGGTTCTTCTTTCCGCGTTCGTGATGCCTGGGGCAGGCCAGCTCCTGCAGGGCAGGCCGGTTGCCGCGGCATTCTTCGGCGGCGGGTTTCTTGCTTCCTTCACAGCCTGCCTTGCGTTCACCGGGCGCGTGTTGTGGGTGTATTACTGCCTCGGCTTCGCCCCTGAGCGGGTGGATGGAACCGGCAACATGCTGCCGGCTGCCGCGGCGGCGGTTATTTCGCTGTTTGTCGCACTGATCCTATATGCCGCCGGTCTCGTTGACACGGTGGCCGCACAGCGCCGGGCGTCACGCATGGCGCAGGAAGCAGCAGCGCGAAGACTCGCGGGCCTGTGACGAGAAGCGCAGGTTGTCCGGGAGATCGGCGTCAGCGTTTCAGGTGGACCAGCGCGGGATGGTGCGGGCGAGGCGGAGAAGTTCGTTCAGGCATGCGTCAGGTGAGCCCTGGGACAGCCGCGGGAACTTGCGCTGTTTCATCAGCAGACCTGACGGCCCTTCAAACATCGCCTTGCCCTCGCGCGCTTCGACGCGCCTGATCCGTTGTGCGGCGCAGACCGTGCGCAGTTCGCATATCTTCAGGAACCTGTCCAGCGCCGGAGGAATGCGGCCGAACCTGTCGCCGAGTTCCGCCCGCAGGGCTTTGACGTCCGCCGGGTCGGCCGCTTCCGCCATGCGGCGGTAGACGCCCACGCGCACGGGTTCATCCTCTATGTATGAATACGGGATTGCGGCCGCCGACGGATCCTCCGGGTGCGACGTCGAGAGTGTGATGAAATCCAGAACAACCTCCGTCTCCACGATCTCCGGGACCTTGTCGCCCTTCATTTTCGCCACCGACCTGCGCAGGAGCTGGCAGTAGAGCCCGAACCCGACGGCATTGATATGCCCGCTCTGCTGGGGGCCGAGAAGGTTTCCTGCGCCCCTTATTTCCAGGTCGCGCAGGGCCAGGTGGAATCCCGCTCCGAGCTCGGAGTGGCGCATGAGGGCCTCGATCCTCTTCCTCGCGAGGGCTTCCACCCGGCCGTGCGGGAGGAGGAGATATGCGTAGCCCTTCTGCTTGCCGCGGCCGACCCGGCCGCGGAGCTGGTACAGCTCGGACAGCCCGAAGCGGTCGGCGCGGTCGATCAGGATTGTGTTTGCCCTCGGGATGTCGGTGCCGCTCTCGATGATCGTGGTGCACAGCAGCACGTCGGAGTCGCCGGAAATGAAGCCGCGCACGATGCGGGAGAGCGCCGCCGCCGGCATCTGGCCGTGAGCAACAGCGATGCGCGCTTCGGGGACCAGTTCGCGCAGGCGGGCGGCGGCGCGCTCGATCGTCATGACGCGGTTGTGCAGGTAGAACGCCTGCCCGCCCCTGTTCAGTTCGCGCAGAACGGCGCCGCGCACAACGTTGTCGTCGTTGCGGGACACGACGGTTTCCACGCTTATCCTTTCGCGCGGGGCGGTCTGGATAAGGCTCATGTCCCGCGCGCCGGTCATGCTCAGGTACAGCGTGCGCGGGATCGGTGTGGCGGTCATCGTAAGAACGTCCACCATTGCCCGGGTCTTCTTGAGCCATTCCTTGTGGCGCACGCCGAACCGCTGCTCCTCGTCTATGATCACCAATCCCAGGTCCCGGAACTTCACGTTCGACCCGATGAGCGCGTGTGTTCCGATGACGATATCCATTGAACCGTCCGCCGTTCCCGCCAGCACGTCGCGGCGTTCCGCCGGCGAGCAGAAGCGGCTCAGCATTCCGATGCGCACGGGGAACGGGGCCATGCGGTCGGTGAAAGTGCTGAAATGCTGCTGGGCCAGGACGGTGGTCGGCACGAGCACGGCCACCTGCGCGCCGTCCATCACGGCTTTGAACGCGGCGCGCATCGCGACCTCGGTTTTGCCGTAGCCGGCGTCTCCGCAGACAAGCAGGTCCATCGGCCGCGCCGCCTCCATGCAGCGTTTCACGTCGGCGATGGCATCCTGCTGGTCGGGCGTTTCCCGGTAGGGGAACGCCGCCTCGAACTCGCGCTGCCAGACGTTATCCGCCGCGAACGGCCGGCCTTTGAGCGTCTCGCGCAGCGCCTGCGTTTCTATGAGCGACGCCGCAAGATCCGCCACGGCCCTGTCCGCCTCGGACTTCTCGCGCGCCCAGCGTTTACCCCCGAGGCGGTGGAGGGTGATGTGGTGGCGCGAAACGCCGGTGTAGCGGCTGAGCAGATGGCTTTGCGAGACGGGAACATGCAGGCGGGCGTTGTCGGCGTACTCGACCGAGATGACCTCCTGGGTTCTGCCTTCGAACGCTATCTCGAAGAGGCCGAGGTAGCGGCCGATGCCGTGGTCGGCGTGCACGACAAGTTCGCCTGGTTCCACCTGCGACAGGTCTCCTATCCGGTCGCCGGCCTCGGCCGCGCCGGGTTTGCGCGGTCGCGGATCGTAGCGCCCGACCTGCAGTTTCTTGCGTCCGTAGATATCGCCCTCGCAGACCAGCGCCAGCCGGATTGCCGGGCACATGAACCCCTCGGAAACGGCGCCGACGCGCGCCTGCACGCCGCAGCCTTCCGGCAGGTTCTCCCTGAAGTGTTCGAGTTCGCCGGAGGTGTCGAGAAAGACGGCCACATCCCATCCGGCGCCGGCGAGTTCGCACAGGCGGCCGATAAGTCTGCGCCGTTCGGCCCCGGCTCGGTCTGGCTCGAACATGCCGGCGGCCGCGGGGGCCGGCGGCAACACCGGCTCGAAGGCCGGGAAGCCTTCGACCGGGGCGGCCTCGAGAGACGCGCCTTGCACTTCGACGCCCTGCGCGCGTCCGGATACCGCGGCAGCGAGCTCCTCCCATGTTGCGAAACGCGCGGCGGCGCCGGATTCCGTGAGGCTTTCGGCGAAGACGCCGGCGTGTTCGGCTGCGCCCGGCATGTCGCTCCACCAGAAGACCGTGTTGCCCGGAAGGAAGTCAAGCAGGCCGGCCGCCGGTGTTCCCGGCTCCGTTGCCGGCAGGAGCGAGGCGGCTCCGGTCTTCCGTACGGAAACCTGAGTGAGCGGGTCGAATGTGCGCAGCGACTCGATCTTCTGTCCAAACCACTCGATCCGGACCGGCATTTCCGAATCCGGCGACCATGCGTCGAGAAGCCCTCCTTTAACTGTGAATTCCGATTTCTCGCGCACTTCGACCGTTCTCCGGTAGCCCATGGCGTCGAGCCGTTCCGCGACGGCGCCGAGGTCGGCTTCTTCGTGCTCGCGCAGGCTCACCGCCACGCGGTCGAGCGAAGCGGGGTCGGGCGCCTGCTGCATCAGGGCCTGGACGGTCGTGAGAATCAGCGGCTGCGACCGCGAGGCGGGCGTGCAGGCGAGCGAGACGGCGCGCAGGGCGTGAAGCCTGTGTCCTTCGATGTCCGTGTCGCCGCGGCTTCCCGGCGCGGCATCCCGCGGCGGGAAGTAAATTGCCGGGTCCTGATCCGGGCCTTGCGCGAGCGCGCGGAAGTTCCGGTGCATCGCATCGAGCGAAGCCTGGCAGTCCGCGATCCACACCAGCGGCGCGGCGGATTCGCGGTGCATGGCGCGCAGGAGAAGGGCTTCCGCCGCCAGCGGCAGGCGCGGAACGGCAACGGGCCGCGGCGCGC
>Ga0194111_10009084_pt1 | contig 10866 bp, 6 predicted proteins | sample TA2KigC300mmetaG_FD_146194 | JGI IMG/M metagenome (GOLD analysis project Ga0194111, IMG submission 146194) | Freshwater microbial communities from Lake Tanganyika, Tanzania - TA2015033 Kigoma Deep Cast 300m | ecosystem: Environmental > Aquatic > Freshwater > Lake | place: Tanzania: Lake... | reverse complement strand
TGGAACTCAGGATAGCGCCCCCCCCCCGGATTTTTGAGAAGATACGATCGCCCCATTGAAGCATTCTTATTGGGTACCGATACTTCCGCCTTGCGCGTGATATATGCCCCGCAAGAACAGCCTGAGAAGTTGTATTGGTTTGTCTGTGTAGAGCACGGAGGATACTACTATGTACTCCAAGCAAGGTTGCCGACTGGTGATCCCTCCAAAGAAACTGATCTTCGGACGATTTTGGATGGCTGGGCTTTTAACAGGTAAATGGCGGCAACAGGTAGCATTCATCGCTACCCTGGCGCTTGTCTGTCTATTGGTGGTGAAGGCGCTTGACTATGAGTCGGCAACGGCTCAGACCTCCACGAAGGATGTATGTCCAAATCGGTTCGATAAGACTGAGTGCACATGGTTGGCAGCGGAAATGCGCCCCGATCTTCGATGCTTCACATGGGATTACCCCACGGAGCGGAAGGGTCACGAATGGAATGCTTACCGCTGGAAAGAGAACTTCGAGAATCTTTACAAAGACCGGAAATCGCCATATCTGGTTGATCAAGCACCCGAGGTAGGTTCTATTGTCGTGTGGAATAAAGGACCTGAACATCCACTGGGACATGTGGGGTATCTCACAGGGCTTCAATATACTGATGACCTACAGACTAATGAATCCCGCGTTATTGGTATTCTTGTTACCCATCAGTATGTGAATGCCGAAGGGAATCTAGTAGAGGAAGTTGACAAGGACTTTGGACTGACTATGGACATGAGTTTCATTCATACCATAGGCTATTCGCGTGCCAAGTCAGCTAATCAATCCCCGCCACCATTCATCGATCACCTCGTCGAGCTACCTATTGTGGTCAAGAATCACTTTCCTTTACAATCATTTACCGTCGAAACGGAGTCCGAGTTCGAATTGTGGCTTGACGGAGAGTTGGTGCTATCAGGATCGCGCCCTCCCAGCTATCGGGTGTATCCAAAGGATCGAATATGGCTATGGCCAGGAACACACAACGGTATGCTGAAGTATTGGCGCGCACGTGATGCAACAGGCCGTCAGGACAGGGAGGCTATTTTCCGCGCAACGTGGTGGCCCGGCGCCGCTTCCCTTGTGAGAGCAGAAGAAGGCCCGACGGCCGTGCCGGCTGGTTATACCTACGCTTTTGCTCCCCCGAGCGCTATCGTCGGTCAGGTAGTTGAGATTACAGTGGGCGCCGCTGAACCGAGCGGAACCCAGCCTATTGACTTCATTGACGTCTTTGTGAACGGCGCGCGACTGGGGGGCGCCCCGTCCATCCGAGGGCGCAGCGGATTGGTGCGCTGGGATACCACGGGCCAGTCGGCCGGCAACTACCAAATCTCGTTTCAGGGGCACATCCAGGGTTATGATGGCGCGGTGGAAGCGCGGAATGTCACCTATCGGCTAAACACGTCCGCCGGTGCGGCAACGCAACTGGGCGCTCCACGCCTGGTAGGCCCCGCCAATGGAGCAGGGATTCCCAAGAGCGCAAACGTGACGTTGGCGTGGACCGCCCTGGCGGGAGCTTCGGAATACCAGGTTGAGGTCTGGGGTGGTCCGTACGACCGACGAATACTGTGCGACTGGCAGTTCAGAACCACCTGCCTGGCGACTGCAAGTCAGACTGGGACAATGTCGTGGCGCGTCAAGGCGCGCGATTCTGGCAAACGGGAAGGTGTCTGGAGCGAGACCTGGTCGTTTGCGATCGAAGAAGCCGTGGCTGCCTTGGGCCGGCCGAGCCTATCGAGTCCTGGCAACGGGGCGCAACTGGCGCAGAGCACGGACGTGACGTTGGCCTGGAACGGCGTCTCGGGCGCGACGCAGTACAAGGTCGAGTTGTGGGGCGACCCGTACAGCACGATGACGCCGTGCAACTGGCAGACCGGCACGTCCTGTCACATCGGTCAGATGTGGCCCGGCACGATGTCCTGGAAGGTCAAAGCCCGCGACGGTTCGGGCCGCGAAAGCGACTGGAGCGATACCTGGAGCTTCACGATTAGGGAAGCTACCGCCACCCCTGTACCAGCCTTGGGCCGGCCGAGCCTGTCGAGTCCTGGCAACGGGGCGCAACTGGCGCAGAGCACGGACGTGACGTTGGTCTGGAATGGCGTTTCAGGCGCGACGCAGTACAAGGTCGAGTTGTGGGGCGGCCCGTACAGCACGATGACGCCGTGCAACTGGCAGAATGGCACGTCGTGTCACATCGGCCAGATGTGGCCCGGCACGATGTCCTGGAAGGTCAAAGCCCGCGACAGTTCGGGACGTGAAAGTGAATGGAGCGATACGTGGAGCTTCACGATCAGAGAAGCTACTGCCACCCCAGTGCCAGCCTTGGGCCGGCCGAGCCTGTCGAGTCCTGGCAACGGGGCGCAACTGGCGCAGAGCACGGATGTGACGTTGGCGTGGAGCGGCGTCTCAGGCGCGACGCAGTACAAGGTCGAGTTGTGGGGCGGCCCCTACAGCACGATGACGCCCTGCAACTGGCAGAACGGCACGTCCTGCCACATCGGCCAGATGTGGCCCGGCACGATGTCGTGGAAGGTTAAGGCCCGCGATGCCTCCGGCCGCGAAAGCGATTGGAGTGATACCCGGTCCTTTACCATTCAGCAACAGCAGTCAAGTTGGAAACCATCGCTTGCCAGCCCGCAAAATGGCGCTCGTCTATCCAGGGATACCCAGGTGACGCTGAGCTGGAACAGTTTGTCCGGTGCAACGCAATACAAGGTCGAGTTGTGGGGCGGTCCCTACAGCACGATGACGCCGTGCAACTGGCAAAACGGCACCTCATGTCGTATCGGCCAGATGTGGCCCGGCACAATGTCCTGGAAGGTCAAGGCCCGTGACAGCTCGGGGCGTGAGAGTGAATGGAGCGATACCTGGAGCTTCACCGTTGCCAACTGAGAGGTCGGAGTATGAGAGCCTTGCCGTTTAGAAGCGCCTTGATTGTATGCGGGCTTTGTTTGTTACTGGCCGCGTGCAGATCCGATCGTCCTGCTCCTGCGCAAAGTGGTGAGCCTGTTTGGACAGTCACGGCAACCACGAGAACTCCGGTGAGTAACCCTCGTGAGTCAACGTTCACTCCCGCATTCACAGCAGCCGCAAGTCTCATGCCAACACCGACGGTTACTCCCACGAGAACTCCGACTCCAAGCGCAACGCCCACGAAAACATCTACGCCGACCGCAACATCCGATACGCGGCTATTTGTACATCCAAGCGGACTAGTCACATTCCGCTATCCCAATGAATGGATGGTTCTTGATATCGGTGAGCCGCAAGCCGCATTTGTGTCCGATTGGGACTACGTTAAGAAGGGACAAGGCGCTCCCCCTTCTGGGACAAACAGTCACGCGGCGGCTGTCATCGCGATGGTTGTGCCGACTGAACTGAAAGACAGTGATCTCGCCGTTGAGCTGTCATTTGAGCGCCTGGCACAAGCAGCACGCAGCGAGGTTGAGAACTCCTGTGGCGAAAGTAGTCGTCTGGACGACACAACGACAATCATGGTTGATGGAGAAAGGGGCGCGTGGGCGCATTGCCAGGGTATCGTGGATGGGCGGAGGATGCATGTATGGTCCGTGTACACGCGTCGCAACCGAACTCTCGTCTCGGTTTTCGGGTTTGCGTGGGATGACGTGCCTTGGAATGCACTGCGTCCCCTGTTCGAGAAAATCATCGTCAGCATCAGGTTCACCGACCGACCGGAGGCGGAGCGAATTACGGCTACAATACAGCCGACAGCAACGGACCGTTCAATGTTGCGTGTTGGGATATCTGCTGTGATTCAATCCCAGAGCGGGGAATGCCCGTTACGTCACTATCCACAACTGGACGCCCGTGCATCTGTAAGGCCTCCGAATGGAGCCCCGGTTAGCATCCTCGACGGGCCGGTTCTCGCTGAAGGTCACGAATGGTGGCTAGTTGGCATGCGTGATGTGGCCGGTTGGTGCATGAGTAAGGAACTTGCACCGGCCGCGGCGCTTCCAGTTACAGGTACGCCGACATCTATGCCTACTAAACTACCGCCAACTGCTGAGGCGAGAGAGGAATGCGACCAAGAGATTGCTTACTTCAACGGAGCCGGCTCTGAAATGAGCTTGTGGTTGATGAAACCTGACGGGAGCAATCAACGCCGAATTCTCTCCGTGACAGGCGGTTCTGGCAGAATCGCCTGGTCGCCCGATGGAAAACGTCTCGCATTCTCCCTGGGGACCAAGCCGGGGATGGGCTGCTCAGATGTCATCGCAGTGGTGGACGCTGATGGAAAGAATCTCACCACAGTTACTCCTCCTGGATGCGATTCAGGGCCCAGTTGGTCGCCTGACGGTCGCCAGATCATCTATGGCAACGGGACAATTCGCATGGTTAATGCTGATGGCACGAACCCTCGTGTGCTCATCCAGTCAGGGGCCATGCCAGACTGGTCTCCGGATGGCAAGAGGATTGTCTATTCGGCTCGAGCAGAGACCATCAGTGCCGAGGTCATAGTTGTCTCTGGGGAGAGTAGGACGGCGGCGATCAGGCAAGTTCCTCGCATGGGTCTATATGTGGCGAATGCTGACGGCAGCAACCCGGTACTGCTGACTCCGCTAGCTCCTGGAACCGATTGTCTCAAGGGAGGATGCGACGACTTCGATCCTGATTGGTCGCCTGACGGACAGAGGGTTGTTTATGGATCAGGTGCAGATCTACATATCATCAATGCCGACGGCAAAGACAAGCGAAGGCTGGTAACAGACGGAGACGATCCTCAATGGTCGGCCGACGGTACCCAGATCGTATTTGACCGACTGGGCAACGACATGGGTGTGTACATCGTCAACGTTGACGGCACCAGCCTGAGACGACTTGCCGATGGGGCGTGGCCAAGTTGGCAACCGTGTGGCAGATGAGGCAGATCTCCACGTGCCCCTGGATCCCCGGCGCGTTGAGCAGTTGCCGCCAGCCGGCGCCGAAATCGAGCACGATGGTCTTGAGCTTCCAGTGCAGCGTGGTCTCGTAAGCCATGCGCACCGCGGCCACGCTCTTGCCGTAGCCGGTGTCGCCGCAGAACGCCGTGTGGAAATGGGCTGCGCGACTCAAGCGCAGCGGAGCCAGCGTCAGATCGCCTGTCTCGGGGCTGATCTGATGGCCCAGGATGGCCTCGCCGCGCAGCTCAGGATAGAAGGCCAGCGGCGGCAGCTTCTCTTGGATCGTGACGGCGGTACCCTCCTCGAACAGATTCGGGCAGGTGTAGGCAGCCACCATGGCGGGCGTCAGCAGCGTGCCGTACCTGGTCCACAGGTGCTCGATGCGGAACGGATCGCCGTCCGGCGTCAGCGAGGGCCGGAACGCCAGCGCGTGATCGCGCAACACGGCCGCGCCGGGCACCGTCAGGACCGGGGTCGGCACGTTGGGGCCGTGAAAGGCCTGCGGCACCAGCGCCTGCGCCGCGCGCTCCCCGCCGTCGGTGGCCAGCAAGAGGGCCGTGGTCATGAAGCCGCCCTCGTGGGAGGCGGTGTTGAGGAGCGATTCTAACCCGCGCGTCACCTCGGTGAGGCGGATCGCGACATCATCCTCGGTCTGCCAGTTGCGGCTGAGGGACATGCCGGGCACGAGGCCCGCCGACATACCGCCGGAGAAGGAGCGCCCCGCGCCCAGGCTCACGCCTTCCGCCTCGGAGAGGCCCGTGCCGTGGCTGCGGCCGGCGCTGACCCCGCGGCCGACCGACTTGCCCTCGGACCAGCCCTCGGACGTGAACTCACCCCACGACTCGGAGTCGGCCACGCCGGAGCTCACGCTGTGCGAGCGGGAGATGGTGTCCGACACCGCGCGACCGCCGCTGACGCTGTCGGCGCTGCCCCGGCTGACCGCCCAGCCGCGCGTGTCCGCGCTGCCCTTGCTATCCGCCCAGCCCACAGTGTCCGCCGAGCCCTTGCTGTCGGCCCAACCCACCGTGTCGGCCGAGCCTTGGGTATCCGCCCAGCCCACGGTGTCGGCCGAGCCGTGGGATTCCGAGGTCGTGGTGCCGCTGGAGCCGCCCTGGCTCTCGCTGTGGCTGGCCCCGCCGCTCACTCCCGCGCTGACCGAGTCGGCCGTGCCCGCGCTGACGGTGTCGGACGCGCTGGCGCTGAGCGCCTGACCGCTGGAGTGCGATATGCTGTCAGCCGCGCCGGTGCTCTGGGAGGTCCCCGTCGAGGCGGACTCGGCGTGGCTGCTGCCCAGCGATTCGGCCTGGCCCTCGGTCCAGCCATGCGACGCGCTGGCGCTCCCGCTGACGACGCCGGGGAGGCCCGCGCTCACGCTGGCGCCTACGGTGTTGCTTTGGGACTGGCTGGCGGTATTGGATTGGCTGGCGGTATTGGAGACGCCTTGGCTCTGCGAACTGCCGGCCGAGCTGCTGTCGGTATGCCCGGTCGCGGAGCCTGAGCTCAGCGTGACCCCGCTGCCGGCCGAGTGGGCCTGGCCCGCCGAGTCGGTATGGCCCGCGCTGGCTGACCAGCCACTGCTGGCGCCGTCAGACGTGCCCCAGCTCGACCCTTCCGAGTGGGCCACGCCGGTGCTGCTGCTATCGGTATGCGAACCGGAATCAGTGTGGCTGGCGCTCTCGGTGTGGGAGCCGGAATCGGTATGACTCACGCTGTCGGTATGCGCGCCGGAATCGGTATGGCTGGCGCTATCGGTATGCGCGCCGGAGGCAGTGTTGGCCAGGCTGTCGGTGTGACCCCAGCCGGTGCTGGCTGTGACGCCGTGGGCGACGCCTTCGGTGTCGGTGACGGCCGAGCTTTCGGTGTGGCTGACGCCGTGGCTTTGGCTCTGGCCGACCACGTGACCCCACGACTGGGACTCGCTCTGGCTCCACCCCTCGCTCACGGTGTCGGCCTGGCTGTGACCCACGCTCTGGCTGTGGCCCAGGTTCTGGGCGTAGGCGTTGGAGAGGGCGGCCGCCAGCGGCACCGCGATGGAAAAACCCGCGCCGATGCTGCCGCGCTGCCGCGAGGCGACCTGGCTGGCCACCTGCGCCATCTTGATCATGGCCGCGGTCAGCGCCGGCCGAGCGACGAACGCCGCGGTCACCAGGAACACGAAGTCCTCGCTGATGCGCGCCAGGCCCCGCAGCAGGTTCTCGCCCTGCTGGCTCATCAGCTCGTCGTCGGCCACTCCCATGGCGCCGTCGCGGCCCAGCCCTTTGCGCGCGAGGCGCGGATCCGGGTGACCCAGAATCGCCAACAGCCTGGGCAGCCGGCGCAGCCGCTCGGTGAGCAGGTCGACGCGGCCCAAGTCGGGCGCGGCGGTGCGGGACTGCGGGAAGTTAGCCAGGGTGGCTTCCACCGCGGCCATGCGGCGGAGCGCCTCCCGCGCCGCGCTGGCCTCGGTCTCGGCCTCGGCGGCCGCGCCGTAGAACTGCACGACCCCCAGCCGCTGCGGCCGGAAGACGCCCATGGCGGTGTAGACGAAGTCGGCGCTGGCATTATAGAGGCCGCGCAGCGCGCCCCACTGCTTGCCCAGCATGTCAGGGTCATCGCGCATCTCGATGGGCAGGTAGGTCAGCTCCCGGAATGCGACCGCGCGGAAGAAGCGGCGCCCCGCCCCGTCAGCGAGGTGCAGCCACTCGTACAGCACGCGGCCGTCATGCACCTTGAAGCCGTTGTCTACGATCGCGAATTCCATGGGTCGGTAAGTTGGTAGATTGGTAAACTGGTATTTGGTAGATTGAGACGTTTGCACGTTGGAACGGTAGAACGTGCCAACGTTTCAACGTTCCAACGCTGTCTCGCTGTCTGCCACTGTTGCCAGCGGGCTGTGCCGGCTACGCCAGCGCAGCGTCCAAAGACCGACCGGCGCGGCATTCGCCAGGGTCGCCAGGTCGGTCGCGTAGCCGATCTCGACCCCTACGATCTGGGCTTCGGTGGCGAGCCGCCGTGCCCACACTGGGGTGAGCGCACAGATCGCGGCGTAGCCCTGCAGGTCAGCCTGGTTGCGCCACTTGGCGGCCTTGCGCCACGGCACACCCCCGCGACCCTGCACTTCGACGCAGGTCCGCAGGCCGTCCCGCGCAATAGCGGCATCCGGCTCGGCCATCCCGAAAGCCGGATCGGTCGGGCAAGCAAAAGTGGCATAGCCCCGCACCCGCGCGTGGTGCAGGAACACGCAGATCGCCGCGGTGTGGGCTATCTGCCGGGCCGTGTCGCCACGGTGCAGCGCCTCAATGGTTTCCCACTCCGAGACCCTGACCGTCAGCTCGGTCTCGGCCAGGAGTTGCCAGCCCCGCGGCGTCAGACGCACCAGCGCCAGCTTACGCTGGCTGAAGCTGGTCTCGCAGGTCTGCCACAACCCGGCCTCGGCCAGCCGCCGGAATGCGGCCAGGTAGGTGCCGGAGCGGGGCCGTAGCCCCTTGTGAAGATTGACCGCCTGCACCAGGTCCGCGCGCACCGACCAGCCGCTCAGGCCCAGAGCCGCCAGGAGTTGGTACTCGACCCGACCTACGGGCAGGCCGCCGCTGCGCTTGGCACGGAGCTGGTCGCGCATCAAAAGCGGCGCCAGCGGCTCCGGTACCCCAGCCGTGCCCCACGGCAGGGCATCCACCAAGTCGGCGAGTTCAGCATAGTCCATCGAGAAAGTCACCTCATTTGCACGAAGGGCGGCAGCTATTTGCACAAAGGGCGAGGCGCATTTGCACGATTGCGCCCACACCCCCCGCCCCTCGCTCGTCACCCGGCCCGCCCGTCGCGTCCGGGGCGGGGGCTCCATTCGGCACCAGGCGGCAGGAGTCAGGCGTCAGGGATCAGGTTCACATTGCGCCAGGAGCCAGGAACCGCTCCCCTCCGCCGTAGCGGACCAGGACAGTCAAGCGGGCTAGAACGACCTCAAAGCGACCCTTGGCGAAAGGATGAAGGCAGAAGGCGGAAGGATGAAAGCGGTAAAAACGGATTGACTTCCTACTTCATCCTTCATCCTTCCTACTTCTATCGGCTCTGCCCCCGCGTCCTGATCGCGTTGATCACCTGCTCCGGCGTGGCGGGCAGCGGCGGATGCACCAGCAGGCCCTGGGCCAGCAATGACAGGTACGCCAGCGGCAGGATGAGCCAGAGGCCCCAGGTCGCCAGGGTGTCCACGAACGCCCGCCCCTGGGCCAGCGTCAGGGCAGCCTCGCCCTGCCCGCCGATCGCCTCGGCCCAGGCCGCCGCATCCAGCGCGCCCAGGTAACTGCCATAAGCCAGGTGGCCCAGGCTGGCCAGGGCGTAGAGCCCCAGCCCGCCGGCCACGCGCCAGCGCAGCGCGTCGGGGTTGAAGCGGTCGCACGCCACCGCAACCGACCCGGCGAGCGCCATCACCGCCAGCAGCACCGGCGCCGGGGCCGGCGCCAATAGGGCCGCCAGCAGCGCCAGGACGCCGATCCCCAGTACCCACGGCCGCTGACCCGTGAATGCTGCGCGGCCAGGGCTTGCCGACCGCCGCCCCGGCGGCGTCCACCAGAGCAAGCCAGCAAACGCGCCCGCCGTCACCAGGGCCGCGCAGTGCTCCCAGGCGGTGTACAGCAGGCTGAGCAGGCCGTTGAGCTCCCAGGTCCCGAAGGCGACCAGGGTGGCGCGAATGGCGGCGATGATGTCGGACATGGGTCCTTTCGGAAGATAGAGAGTAGAGATAGAGAACGGAGATAGAGAGCGGAGAGCCTCTCGTCTCTATCTCTCGTCTCTATCTACTTCGCGATCGTCGTGTCCATCAGGAACACCGGCACCGAAAAGGCCCGTTCGACAACCTGCGGCGCGCTCTTGGGCGTGCCGGTGGTCCAGCCGACGAGCTTACCGCCGTGGCTGCCCGGGTCCAGGGGGCCGTTGCTCAGGATGTCCGGCTGGCCGGGCGCGTAAATCCACCACTGCTCCATGGTCATCTGACCCTGGACCCCGGTGATCTGCCAGGTGCGCGGCAGGCCCTCCTTCGGCTCCGCGCCGGTGTAGCGCGCCCTCAGCTCCCCGCGGATCCAGTCCATCGTGGCGTCGGCCAGCCGCATGCGCACCTGGATGGCGTCGAACGGGTCGTCGTAGCACTCGGCGCAGCGGATCGGACACTCATAATGCCAGGCCCGGCACGGTTGCGGCGTGCCGTTGACGGGATCTGGCTGATCGTCGCAGACCTTTTCCAGCCGCTGCGTCTTGTGCTCGTAGCGGCCGCCCGTGCCGGTGATGTGGAGCCGGAAGCCCTGCTGGTCCGGATCCTGCTCGACCACCACAGGATAATCCGGCTTGAAACCGGCGAAGGTCAGCTTGGGCGGGACCAGGATCGTCCACTCGCGCACCTCGTCCGGCAGCGGGCATTCAGGCGGCGGAGTCGGTTCCGGCGTCACAGTGACCCTGGGCGGCGCGGTGGTCGGGTTGGGGCCGCCGCCGCAGTCGCTGTCCCGGCAGGAGCACACCGGCCCGCAGCCACCCTGACCTGCCACCTGGGAGCAACTACCCAATTGGGGATACTGGTCGTTATACGAACACGCGCCAGCGCAGCCGTGATCGCAGGAGCTATCACAGTACGGCGTGCCATCAATCCAGTGGTAGCGCGGGCAATACCAGCACTGGCAGATGCCCTGGCAGGTGGCCGGCGCCGGCGCGATGGCCGCGGCGATAGCGGTCGCGATGAGCGCCAGGGTCACGGCACTGAGACCCAGGGCGGCCGGGCGGGAAAGACGTAGGATCACGGGGCGCGTGAGATGCGCAAACAAGTGCTTTGCCATCGGTTCTCAGTGTCCTTGAGCGGGGCAATGAGGGGCTGGAAGGTGCCCCATTTCCAGGTCTGGCGGACGGCGTTCGGATTGACGCCGCGCGCCAGGAACATGTCCAACAAGGTGTACGGCGCGGCCAGGGTGGCGGCCACGTCCAGGT
>Ga0194111_10009076_pt1 | contig 10872 bp, 6 predicted proteins | sample TA2KigC300mmetaG_FD_146194 | JGI IMG/M metagenome (GOLD analysis project Ga0194111, IMG submission 146194) | Freshwater microbial communities from Lake Tanganyika, Tanzania - TA2015033 Kigoma Deep Cast 300m | ecosystem: Environmental > Aquatic > Freshwater > Lake | place: Tanzania: Lake... | reverse complement strand
TCATCTTGCGAGGGCCGGATAGCATGTTCCCGGTAATGGTGCTACAGTCTCCGCTTTTTGAACGTTTTTGATCGTTTTTGACCGGAACAGGGTCCGATTTTGCGGTTTTTGATCGTTTTTGGCGGCCTGCCATATTGGCAGTTATAGATACTTCTTTGTGGAAAACTTTTTCCGGGGCCGAGTTTGCTGTGGCAGGGCCCGCCCTCCGTCGTGGGGGGCCGTGGCAGGTTCGCCGCAGGTCCCCACGGCCTGCCCGCCGGCCGGCAGGCGGGGCCGGACGGGCCGGCCGTGGCACGTCTTGGCGGGCCGGGCGGCCAAATCGTGGCTGCTGGAAGATGGCGAAGATGGACAAGACGGGCAAGTCAAGCGCGGAGCGCGGGACTCGGAGTGCGGAGCCGCTGGAAACGCGAAGCGCGGTTCACGGGCGCCCTTAACCGCAAAGAGCGCGAAGAACGCAAAGGGAACCGGGGTCAGAACCGACCTGCCCGCCCGCGCAATTCAGCGTGGTTGTTTGTCGCCCAGGAGGCGCCTCGATTTGCCCTCTCCGCGTCCTTCAAGGGGCAAAGGGACGAAGGACAAATAACAAGTGACAAATGACCAGTGACAAGTGACAAATGACCAGTGGCAAGTGACAAGTGGCAAGTGGCAAGTGACAAATGACCAATGACAAAGAACAATTGCCCCTCCGTTAAGACCTTGATCCTTGAACTTGGAACTGTCGTCGGTACACTATCCGCATGGGCAGGCCGCGGCCGGGAGCAAGGCAGCGGAAGCCAGCGACCCCGGATCGGCCGCGCGCCTAGCCGCGAAATGGATGAGGGCGCGGAAAAGCAGAATGTCCCCTTTGCCGCGTGGCGCGTGAAACAATTGGCCTTTTCACCTGATTCGCCCCGGGATGCAACGCATAGTGAGGGCAAAGACGGTGAAATATAGAATGCGTCTATTGCTCACGGGCCTTCTCGGTTGGGTACTGCTGGAGCTCACTTATCCCGCAATGCTCCTGCTTATCGGGCTTTCACTTGACTGCATGGACTGTTGTTTTCGTGGATGGGATGGTGTGAAGCTTGCCATTGGCGTTTCCGCGCTCCTAGGGGCGACGATCGGACTCATCTACTCCGTAGTACTGCTGGCCATCCTGCTAATGGCGCGCAGAACCCTTCCACTTTGGTCGCACTTGAAGGTTATGCTTTGCGCGGGCCTGATCGTTTTCGGGGCAAGTGTTTTGCTCGACTTCTGGGTGGGCGAAGTGATTGGGCCGTGGTGGCTTCCCCAAGTAATCATTGCATGTGCATGTCTCAGTTTGGCCGTAATTCAATCCAGGCGAGAGAAGGCTGAGCCGGAAACGCAACAGGGAGAATTCCCCCTTGCTGGGCAGGTATTCCGGAGGCGCCATTACGAATAGCGCGAGTATGAGAGCGCCCCTGCCAGTGAGCGCCAGGGTTTGCAGACGGTCGCGCCTTGACCGCGCGTGGAACCGCCTGGTCAAGGCGTACAAGGGGTATTAGGGACGCTTCCCTATTATGGGCTTGACGGCGCGCTTGCGGCCCTGTAGTTTGCCTTTATGCCGCGGATCGCCAGGGTGGTGTTGGCCGATGGGCCGCACCATGTCACCCATCGCGGCAACCGTCGGGGCGACGTGTTCTGGACCGACGAGGACCGGCGCAAGTACCTGGTGCTGCTGCAAGAGTACGCCGCCAAGTACGCTCTCTGGTCCAGTGCCGCCGCCATTGCGGGCGGCGCAGCAATGGGCTTGTTTCGGGCGGGCTGGAGAAGCGCGGCGTGGTCGAGGACTGGTCGTCGTGGCTTGCCGAGCCAGACGACGAGGGCATGATCGGAATGCTGCGGCGACGGACGCGGACTGGCCGCCCCGCCGGCAGACAGGAAATCCTCCGCGGGAGGGGCGGCCGATGATCAGCCGCGTCGGGCGCACGGGGATGGCCGTCTTTGTGGCGGTTTTCACCGCGGCGGCCTCCGCTGCGCCCGCCTCCGCTGCGCCCGCCTCCGCTGCGCCCGCCTCCGCTGCGCCCGCCTCCGCTGCGCCCGCCTCCGCTGCGCCCGCCGAGGATGCCGAGGAACAACTCCGGGCGGCGCTCCGCAAAGAGGTAGGCGAAGGCTGCGCCATCCGCGAAACCGCGCACTGGCTGATCGTGCACAAGGCGGACCCGAAATGGGTGGAGGCCGCCGCAAGCCTGCTGGAGCGCACGCACGACCTGTTCTTCGAGCAGTTCACGAAGGCCGGCTTCGAGCCGCAGCCGCTCAGGCAGAAACTCGTGTGCGTCCTGCTGGGCAGCCCGGAAGAGTTCGCGCAGTACCTGGAAAGGGTGCGGGACTCGGCCGGTCAGCCCCCGGCGGGGGAACAACCGGCGGCGGGGGGCGGCCAGGTTCCCGCCGGGCCGAAGCGTCCGGTCGGCCTGGGCAGTTACAGCGAGCGGACGAATCGAATCCAGATGTGCGACATCCGGGCTATTCCGCGCAAGGGCGACCGGCCGGGCGATGCGGCCAGGGCGGACCCTGAGAACGTGGCCCGCATTGCGCACGAGGCGGCGCATCAACTGTCGTTCAACTGCGGCATCCTGACACCGCGAGGCGGGTGCCCGCTGTGGCTGGCGGAAGGCCTGGCGGCCAACTTCGAGTTCAGCGACGCCGCCAGGCCGTTCGGGCCTCTGACCGACAATTTTTCGCCGCGCGCCGGGCGCCTGAAACAACTTTACGCCGCCGGCGAAACGCCGCCGCTCAGGCAGGTGGTCACCCAGTCGCCGTACGAATCGCGGCAGCCGGGCAACAAGGGGGCGAACTACGTCATGGGCTGGGGCCTGTTCCGCTTTCTGTTCACCGAGCGGCCGGGGCAACTGAAGCGGTACGCGTCGGCCGTGGCGGACCGTCCGCGGAACGCCAGGGAGGCGCTCGCGGCGTTCGAGGCCGCCTTCGGCCCGGTGGATGAACTCGAGGTGGGCTGGAGGCAGTTTCTGAAGCGGCTGAGCGCAGGGGGCGCGCCCGCGCCGCCGTCTTTGCCGGCCGCGCCCGCGCCGCCTGCGCCGCCTGCGCCGACCGCGGCGCCGCCTGCGCCGACCGCGGCGCCCGCGCCCCCGCACGACGTCACGCAGCCTCCGGCGCCTGCGGGTTCGCCCTTGCCGGCATTGCGCGGGACGTAAGACCGACGTTGTCTTGAGGTATCAGGCGGGGCATGGTTCAAACAAGCCCCACGCACCGCGTGGGGATGGATGGTGCGGGCCGATCATCCCCCGGCGGTGCCGGGGGCTTTGAACCATGCCTCAGGCGGTCCATCCCTTGCGGTTCTCGCGGCCGACGTAGCGGTTCAGTTCGGGCATGTTGGTGCACTTCATGCTGGGGCCGTCCCAGAGGACCTTCCTGCCGACGCCCGCGCGCATGGCCAGGTGTCCCACGTACATGGCCTCAAGAAGCGGGGCTGCGAAGGAGGCGAAGTTGGAGATTGCGGCGGGTGCGCCCGGGCCTTCCTTGCAGGCGCGGAGGAAGTCGGCCCAGATGCCGCCCTTGATGCGCGGCAGGGTCTGCGCGGGCACCGGGAACGCCTTGTGCTTCTCCTCCGGCACGATGCGCGGTGCGGCGCCGTGGGAGCCGGCGTGCATAATGCCCTTTTCGCCGACGAAGATCGTGCCGACGCCGCCCAGTTTGCGGCCGTGCTGTTTCTCGATTTCGGCGGCGAGGCGCGGCCGGTTGACGCCGGTGGTGTCTTCGTTGTCGGCATCCGGCCCGACGGCGGCGCCCTTTGCGCGGGAGCCCTCGTACCAGCAGAGCGTCAGGGCCGGCCGCCGGCCGCGCGCGGGGAACTCGTAGCGGATGGTCGTAAGGAGGGGGAACCGCTCGTCGCTGGCATCCTTCATCTCCAGGACTTCGGCGCTCGCGGGGCAGCCGAGTTTGAGGGCGAAGTCGATGGCGTCCCACACGTGCGTCCCCCATCCGCCGAGCGACCCGGTGCCGAAATCGTGGTATCCGTGCCAGTAGGTGGGATGCAGGCGCTTGTGATAGTTGCGGAACGGTGCGGGTCCGATCCACTCGTCCCAGTGGAGGCCGGGGGGGACGGGTTCGGCGGGGGGCCGCTCGAAACTGCCGCCGAAGCGGTCGCCGAAGCCGTGCCAGGTGTGGACCTCGCGGACGGCGCCGATTGCGCCCGCCTGGAGGTACTCGGCGAGCGCCTGGTCGCCGCCCGTGCCGAGGCCCTGGTTGCCCATCTGGGTGGCCACGGAGGACTTGCGCGCGAGGTCGCCCAGTGCGCGGGCCTCGCGGATGTTGTGCGTGAGGGGCTTCTCGCAATAGACGTGCTTGCCGCGCTGGATGGCCATCGTGCAGGGCAGCGCGTGCTGGTGGTCGGGGGTGGCGATGACGACGGCGTCGAAGGAGGCGGAGAAGTCGTCGAACATGCGGCGGTAGTCGGTGAAGACCTTGACCTTGGGGATATCGGCGGGGGCGAGTTTGAATTTTTCGGCGTTGTCGCGGAGGTACTTCAGGGCCTTTGCGGCCTGGTTCTCATCGACATCGACGACGGCCACGAGGCGCTCCTCGGCGCACTTCGGAAGGTGGGCCGCGGTGCCCCGGCTGCCGCACCCGATGAGCACGAAGCCGAGTTTGGAGTTGGGCGACGCTGCGGCCCGGACGAGCGGCGCGCGGGCGAGGGCGGCCCCGGCGGCGGCGCCGGCCAGGAGGGCGGTTTTCTTCAGGAGGCGGCGACGGGTCAGACGGTCGGACATTGCGGGGCTCCTTTCTACAGTTTCGCGCGGCGGGTCTGCTGACCCGCCGCCTGAACGGCGATGTCGAGAGCGCCGCCGGGCCGCGCTTGCGCGGCGGCTCAGGCGAGCCGCGGCGCAAACTCGCTCCATGCATGCCCGCGCAACAGCGGCCCGCCCCGGCGGCCGGGCCGCGGGCATGACACCCGGCTCGGCCGCGACTCGCGGCACGCAGGCCGCGAGCCGTTCACACCGTCCAGCCCTTGCGGCTGGGGACCTGGACGATGCGGTTCAGTTCGGGCATGTTGGTGCACTTCATGTTCGGGCCGTCCCACTCGACCCTCTTGCCGATGCCGGCCTTCTCGGCCAGGTTGCCGAGGAGGACGATCTCGGTCAGGACGGCGGCAACCTCGAAGTTGGATGCGCAGGAGGTCTTGCCGCTGCGGACGGCGTCGCAGAAGTCGCCGAAGGAGCCGCCCTTGATGCGCGGCAGGGACTTTTCGGGCGCGGGGAACTCCTTGTGCTTTTCTTCGGGTATGATGCGCGTGCCGTCGCCGTAGCAGCCGGTGTACATGACGCCCTTTTCGCCGACGTAGAGGGTGCCGTTGCCGCCGAGGTCGCGGCCGTACTTTTTTTCGAGTTCGTACACGAGGGGCGGGCGGTTGCGGGCGTCCTTGGACACGTTGTCGGCCTCGTCGCCCCTGGCGGCGTCCTTGGCGCCGGGCTTCTTGCCGTCGTACCAGTAGAGTTTGAGGGGGGCCATGCCGGCCCGCGCGGGGAAGTCGTAGCGGAGGCGCGTGCCGACGGGGTAGCGTTCGGCTGTGCCGCCCTGGACGTACTCTGCCTCGATGGACGCGGGCCACTGGAGTTTCAGGGCCCAGACTGCGCCGTCCATGACGTGGCAGGCCATGTTTCCGAGGGAACCGTTGCCGAAGTCGTACCAGCCGTGCCACTCGTGGGGATGCAGGTCGCGGTGGAAGTCGCGGTAGGGGGCGGGGCCGATCCACTCGTCCCAGTGCATGCCTGGGGGGACGGGTTCGGCTGGGGGCCGCGGCCCCGTGCCGCCGTTTGCGCGGTCGCTCCAGCAGTGTGCCTCGGTGACCTTGCCGATTGCACCGGCCCAGATGTACTCGCAGAGGCGGCGGTAGCCCTCGCCGCAGCGTCCCTGGTTGCCCATCTGGGTGGCGACCTTGAACTGCCGGGCTGCGGCGGCCATGGCGCGGGCTTCCTGGACGGTGTGGCACATAGGCTTTTCGACATATGCGCCCTTGCCGAGTTTCATGGCGATCATGGCGGGCAGGGCATGGTGGTGGTTGGGCGTGGCGACGAAGACGGCGTCGAGTTGCCTGCCGAGTTCGTCGAACATCCTGCGGTAATCGAAGTAGGTCCGGACGCCGGAAACCCTGGCATCGGGGGCCTTTTCGGCGACGAACTTCATGGCCTTGGCCCAGTTCCTCTCGTCGACGTCCACGAGGGCCAGGAGGCGTTCGCGGGCGGCCACGGGCAGGTGGGAACTCGTGCCCCTGCCTCCGCAGCCGATGACCGCCGTTGCGAGTTGCGAGTTGGGCGACCCAGCGGCCAGGATGACGGGGCCGCGGACGAGGCCGGTCCCTGCGGCGGCGCCGGCCAGGAGGGCGGTTTTCTTCAGGAGGCGACGCCGGGTCAGGCGGTCGGACATTGCGGGTCTCCTTTCTGCAAGGCGCGCAAAAACGATGCTACGGCGCAGCGGGCGGCGCCGGGCTTTGCCCCGGCGCAGCGGGGCCCCGCGCAGGGGGCGCCGGGGCCGCCGGGCTGCGAAGAATCGGCAGAAGGACGATGTTGCGGTACTGCATCTCCGCGCCCTCGGACTGAAGGCAGATCTTGCCGGGGACCTCCTGGCAGTCGGCGGCGGTGTTCTGCACGAGGCCGTTGACGGCGAGTTCGAGGCTGCCGCCGTCGAGGGTCAGTTCGTAGCGGTTCCACTCGCCGAGGGGCTTCTCGTTGGAGGGGTAGAGTTTCCTGGTGTGGCGCCCCGTGGTGCGGGCGGGGTCGACCTTCATGGGGAACTGGTCGATGTTCCAGATGTCGCCGAGCGCCCCGGCCTGGCCCTGGCACTCGATGGACCTGGGCCAGACCTTGTCGGGTCCGGTCATGCGCAGGAGGACGCCGCCGTTGCCGCCCTTAAGGTGGCGCAACTGGAGGGAGAGGACGAAGTTGGTGAAGTCCTGCTGGGTGCGCAGGTATCCGGCGGGCCTGCCCGCGACGTGCAGGCAGGCGTCCTTGACGGAGAAGGCGTCTTTAAGTTGGTCGGAGGAGGGGACCCAGCCGGCAAGGTCGCGGCCGGCGAAGAGAAGGACGGCGTCGCCGAACTCGGCGCGGATGCGCTTGGCGCGGATGTCCTTGAACTCGGCCGTCAGGGCCACGCCGGCGCGGACCTGGAGCGCCACGGTGCCCCACAATGCGCGGCCGGACGGGTCGGCGTCGATGAGTTCAACCGTTTGATATCCATTGATAATGTGCACAAGGTGGTTGCCGCGCGCGATGACGGTGCACTCGTTCCAGGCGTCGGGGTCGTCGCCCGCGGGCTTGTGGTACTCGGCCCGCAGGAGCGCCTCCGGGTCGGCGGCGCGGCCGGCGGGCTGGGGCTTGCCGTCGGGGCCGACGACGGCGAAGTCGCCCAGGCCCGCCAGGGGCCCGCGGCCGGCCTCGTGCGTAAGCAGGCCGGAGCCGCCCGGGTCGGCAGAGAGTTCGGCCAGGTATCCCTTGATGCGGCGGCTGCCGTAATGGTCGCCGCGGTATGCCACGGCGGTTGCGCCCGCGCGGATGCGGTAGCGGAGTTTCAGGATGAAGTTCCGCAGCGTCCCTCCGCGCCAGAAGCAGTAGGTGTTGTAGTCGGGGGCCTTGCCGGCGCCGACTTCGGCGCGAAGGACGCCGTCGCGGACGGTCCATATCTCCGGGTCGCCGTCCCAGTTGGCCATGTCCGTGCCGTTGAATATGCGGAAGAACCCCTCTTCCTGGGAGGGCGGCGCGGCGGTCCTGGGCGCGGCCGTCGGCGGAACGGCCGGGACGACCTGGGCCGGGACGGGCGGCGGGAACGGCCCGGCGGGCGCCTTGGCGGGCGCCTTCTTGGCCGCGGCGTCGCTCATCGCCGCCGCCAGGGTCAGCATGGCGGCCGCCGCAAGGACGCACGTCAGGACGGTGCGCATTGTTGGGCCCCCTTCTCCGCACGAACGCGGAACTTGAAACGCGGAACGCACCGCGAACGAGCGTTGCAGCGCAAACTCCCGGCTGCAAGCGCGCGGCCGCCACGGCGGCCGGCTACATTGAACCTGAACAGGGCCGCGTCCGGCCGATTGCGCAAGTGCTATTCGCGATGGCCGCCATCGGCCGTCGGGCCCTTGCCCGCGTCTTGCGGCTCGCGTCTGCCTTCTGCCAGGTCCCGCCTTTCAGCCTTTGAGCGGCACAACCTTGATGTTGCGGAAGGCGACGGGACCGTGGTCGCCCTGGAACATAAGCGGCCCGCGGGCCTTCTCCTTGCCGTCGAGGCTGCCGCCCGTGACGCCTTTCATCTCGACATTCTCCTGGATGGCGACGCCGCCCAGGATGACCTTGATGAACCTTGCCGGGGCGGTCTTCGCGCCCTTGTCGTCGAACCTGGGGGCCTGGAAGTGGATTTCGAACGTCTGCCACTCGCCGGGGGCCTTGTACTTGGGGTTCTTCGGGGCCGCTGCGCCGTATATGCCGCCCATGTCGCCCGGGCCGGGGTTGGCCTCCTTGCCGAAACTATCGAGGACCTGGATTTCGTAGTTGCCCTGGAGGTAGATGCCGGAGTTTGAGCCCTTGGGGACCATTACGTCGAGCGTGACGATGCAGTCGCCGTAGGTGGCCTCGGTGTAGATGTCCAGGCCCGCGCCGGCGGCGTTGATGAGTTCGGCGCCTTCCTTTGCGACGGCGAACCTGGCGGGGTTGGCCGGGTCGAGTTTGGCCGACCCGACGACCCAGCGGCTCTCGTTCTTGCCCTTGGGCTTGGTCTTCCAGCCGGCGAGGTCCTTGCCGTTGAAGGGCGACCCCACCCACCTGGCCTCGTCAGCGGCGGGGGCGAGGCCCGCGAGCAAGGCAAACGTCGCGGCCAGGGCGAGGGGTTTCAGGCTTCTCATCGGCAACTCTCCTTTTAATTGCAGATTGTACATTGCAGAATCAAGGATGCGGCCGGGCCGGAGCATCGCGAGCAAACGAGCGATTCCCCGGCGGCGCGTCTCACGCGAACAGTTTGCGGACGTACGCGGCGTTCCTGCGGTCGTCGGCCACGCGGTCCTTCGACGGGGCGCTGGACTCAAGGACGATCCAGCCCCGGTATCCGATCTCGTTGATGGCAGCGACGTTCGGCTCCCACTTCACCTTGCCGGTCTCGAGGTAATCGGGGCCGTTCTTGAAGTGGAAGATGGCGCACTTGTCGCGGAGGAGGCGGATCTCGGCGGGCGTGTCGTACCCCTGGCCGGCGAGGTTGTAAATATCGTAATAAATCTTCACCGACGGGTGGCCGATGCGCTGAAGGATTTCCATATTCTGCTGGGCCGTCAGGGTGTTCTCGATGCCCAGGACGACGCCGGCGCCGGCGGCCTTCGGGGCGGCGGCCTTCAGGCGCTCCACCACCACGTCGGCGTCGGCCTTCTTTACGCCGTCGCCCTCCTTCAGGCTGCCCTTGCCGAAGAAGGCCACCAGGATGACCTGCGCGCCCAGGTCCCTGGCGCCCTCGATGGTCTGCTCCAGCCACGCCGGGCCGTTCGGATCGGATGCCAGCGGGTTGGAGTTAAAGACGCTCATCATGACGGAGGAGACCGCCAGGCCGGTCTCCTTCATCTGGTCCTTGTACTTCTGGCGCGTGGCCGGGTCGGCGATGGAGAGTTTCTCTGCCGCGCCGCCGGCGGCCACCTCCATGCCGTCGAGGCCGGCGGCCTTGGCGTTCTGAAGGCTGCCGATGTTGCAGGAACTCAGGCGGATTCGCGGGGCGGCCTTGCCCGCCTCCGCCGCCTGCGCCTTCGCCCACGCGGCCGCGCCGCCGAGGGCCGCCGCGCCCGCCAGGAACACACGTCGCGTCAGGGTCATGCTCTGCCTCCTGTCAGTTGTGCACGATGGACCGGACTGCACACCACAATAGCCGCGCGCCGAGGTTTTCGCAAGCACCTGCGCGCTGGCCGCCGGCTCGCGGCTAAGCGGCTGCGCCGGGGCGGCGCCTCGCTCTGCCTGGCCTGCGCAGGTGCGCGGCGGGTCGAAAGACCCGCCGCGCAGAATCAGTTGAGCCTACTTCCTGCCCAGGCACACGAGTTTGCCTTCCTGCGTGGCGGCGTACAGGCATGCGTTCGCGGCGGCGATGCCGTCCCAGACGATTGCCGGCAGGTCGCGCTCGGCGAGTTTCTTCCCGTCTGCGGCCGCGTAGGCCGCAAGGCGCCCCTGGACGCCCGCCACGAAGACCGTATCGCCGGCCAGGACGACGGCGCCGATGCCCTGTCCGCGCTCCGCGGCCGGGAACACCTCCGCCGTCCATGCCGCGCTGCGAGAGAGCCGCTCCGGGCGGTTGCGGTCGCCCGGCTGGTCCTTCTTCGGCACGGCCCGCTGGTTGAACCAGCGGTCGTCGAAGGCGGCGATGTCGGCGGCGCTGAAGTCGCGGCGGAAGAGTGTGCGGCGGTCCTCGCCGCTGGCGAAAACGGCGGCGTCGCGGAACGCCGCAAGCGGGCGCGGCTTGGCGCCCACCGTGTCCGGCTCGGCCGGCCGGGGGCCGGAGGCCAGGTAATCCATCCGCTGGCCGTACGTCCACAGGCCGCGAGGAACCATCACGCCCACGCCCCCGGTGCGGCACCACGCGAAGCCGCTCTCCCAGGCGACCGCCACCTCGCCGGAGGCCAGGTCCACGCGCCAGCGCGACATCGTAACGCAGTCCGGGCCGGCGGCGGGCGGCAGAGTGGCGGGCCGCGCGGGAGGACGCGCGGGCTGCGCGGCCGCACCGCCCTGTGCCGCGGGCTGCGGCCCCCAGCCGGCGGGCCGGCGGCATTCCGCCACCAGCAGGTCCGTGCAGTCGAACTCCAGGCCGGCGCCGCCGTAGAAGTTCTTCATCGGCAGGCTCGTTATGGTCTTGACCCACTTGACGGCCGCCGTGACGGGGTCCAGGGCCAGCACGCGGACCCCTCCGTCG
>Ga0194111_10009074_pt1 | contig 10873 bp, 8 predicted proteins | sample TA2KigC300mmetaG_FD_146194 | JGI IMG/M metagenome (GOLD analysis project Ga0194111, IMG submission 146194) | Freshwater microbial communities from Lake Tanganyika, Tanzania - TA2015033 Kigoma Deep Cast 300m | ecosystem: Environmental > Aquatic > Freshwater > Lake | place: Tanzania: Lake... | reverse complement strand
CAGTTATGGCATTTGGAAGTGGAGTGCTACTTTCTACTATCTCATTTGAATTGATGGACGAGGCATATAAATTAGGGGGATTTTATGATGTTACAGTGGGTTTTTTTGCTGGAGCTTTACTTTTTACAATAATAAACGTTTATCTAAGCCGAAAGGGAGCTAAACAACGTAAACGTTCAGTTAAAACTGTGAGATCAAAGGAATCTGTGGAAAAAAGTGGTCTTGCTATTGCTGCAGGTTCCATAATAGACGGCATCCCAGAGTCTATTGCTATTGGGCTTACCATGATTGAGGGGGAATTGTAAGTACTGCAACAGTCACAGCAATATTTCTGTCCAACATACCAGAGGGACTTTCCAGTTCAGCAGGTATGAAAAAGTCAGGATGGAGTGTTGGATCAATTTTCAGTTTATGGCTTGTTATAGCTCTTTGCACTGGAATTGCATCCCTGGCAGGTTATAGTATCTTCAGCCATTTTCCCGCAGGGGTGATAGCAGGAACCATGGCTTTTGCAGCAGGAGGTATTCTAGCCATGCTTGTTGATACAATGATCCCAGAAGCATTTTCTGAAACCCACAATCTTGCAGGTTTAATAACAGTACTTGGGTTTATGGTTTCATTTATTCTTTCAAAAATCGGTTAATTTTTTGGTTTTTATCTTAGTAGATCTATAAATGTTTTTAATCATCTTTTCTTATTAAATATGTAGTTTATGACATTTATGAGACAATAATTATAAATAAACTCAAAAAATGAATATTAAGTCTTTAATTAACATTTATATTATGTTTCCTTTCAAAATTACATTTTTTGGATTTATATTGATATAAATACCTTAATTGACAATTTAGGCAAAATAATCTTTTTTTAATAATCTATCTCCAAAAAATCTGGAATATTTGAAAAATAAAACTTTATATATACTATCACAAATAATTTAATGCATAAATTATGTAGGTGTGCATATATGGTAAAAATGGTTAGAAACACTATTAGCGTTCCAGAAAATTTAGACTTATTATTCAGGACTTTAGCAAGCACAAAATTTAAATTTAAAAAAGGATGGTATGGTAGAGCTATAGCTGAGGCTATTGAATTATGGATTAAAGAGAATAAAAATATAGGTTGATTCATTAAATTATTGAGAATTAATAACAGCCTCATTTGTAAAGTTATCATTTTATAATGTGCTAGAAACATTATGGATAAAATTTTTTAAAATTGAATGATGTTTGATTGTTACAATTCTAGGAAATTTTTAATATTATTAATACTCTTTTTAACTAATTTTTATTTGAAAAACATATTAATTCTTCTTCAATTTCGTTTTTGATTATAAAAATCGTTACATATCCAAATTAAAGACTAAATTTAGTTCATTAATCTTTGTTGTGTTTTTTTAATGTTATTTTATCTTTAGATATCAATCCAATAGTTTTTTACTTTATGATAATTAATAATTTTAACAATTTTATATAAATGCGGTTCCATATAAAATTAATAGTTAAATAAAATTTTATTTATAACATGAATATAGTTCAAACTGGCTATAGAGGCTTGTATTGGCTTAAACAGTGGGGTCATGCTTTAAAACATATAATTCCAGAATCTAAACTTTTAAAAGATGAAACAGCTAACAGAAAAATGAAGCTCAAAGATCAAGATATAATAATATTGTTACTAAATTCTCTTAATAATATTACTTGAATTGTTAGATATATATACATTGAGCAATTAATAATATAACTAAAATTTAATGATATTAGAGTCATGAAATAAAGAATATTTGGATTTTTGTTTAATATTATAGGTTCCTTTGTAAAAAAGACGATTTATATACTTTTCAGAGAAATATAGCAAATCTTGTTTTTAAATCAAGTTTTCGTTTATCCTGAATATTTTCGAAATCTTTTTTGGTAACGAGGTATAATATATAAATCATGTGGGGGTTAGGATGTGGTATATGAAACTACCAGGGTTTTATTGATTGAAGATGATCCAGATGACATGGCTCTTATACAGCGAATGTTTAGAAAACTAGAAAAGCCCCATTTCAAGCTAAAAGTTTCAAAAAATCTGAATGAAGGGTTAAAAGAATTAAGCAGTCAAGAATACCATGTATTGCTCCTAGATCTTAATTTACCGGACAGTGCAGGATTTGATACTTTTATACGGGTAATTGAACAGGCAAGCAAAATACCCATAATAATTCTAACAGGACTTTCAGATGAAGAACTTGGAGTTAAAACAGTTCGAGAGGGTGCTCAGGATTATCTGGTCAAAGGAGAGTTTGATCAAAAATTATTGGCACGTTCTATTGAATATGCTATTGAACGTAAGCGGGCTGAGCAAGCTCTTAGGGAGAGTGAAGAATATCAAAGAACCATTTTTTCCTCTATCCATACAGGGATTATTGTGGTTGATGAGAAGACTCATGAAATACTTGATGTTAATCCGGTTGCTGCCGACCTTATAGGTGTTTCAAAGGAGAAAATTGTTGGGAATATATGTCATAAATATGTGTGTCCTGCGGATGAAGGTAAATGTCCTATCAGTGATCTTGATCAGGTTGTAGATAATTCTGAACGTGTTCTTTTGGATGTTAATGGTAATGAGATACCTATATTAAAAACTGTGATCCCGGTAAAGTTAGGTGGACGTGAATGCCTTCTTGAAAGTTTTATAGATATCACTGAGCGTAAAAGGATGGAAGAAGCGTTGCGGCATAGTGAAGAAAGTTTCAGGGCTTTAGCCGAAGATTCAATTGACATTATCATGCGTCATGATAGGAAGCACAGCCATCTTTATGTAAACCCGGTAGTTGAAAAGTTTACAGGTATTTTACCTGAGGACTTTACAGGTAAAACACATAAGGAAATGGGTTTCCCAAAAGATTTAGTTGAATTGTGGGAGAAAGCTATTGATAAAGTATTCAAAACCAAAAAAAATAACCATATTGAATTCAAACTCCCGAAGGGTATATGGATAGATGCGTTATTAGTGCCGGAATTTGATAAGAAAGGTGAGGTAAAGGTTGTTCTGACTTCAGCACGTGACATTACGGAACGTAAAAAGATGGAGATGGTTTTGTCATGGGAAGTGGCAATCAACAATGCTTTGGCCAAATTATCAAGAAAACTCCTCTCTCAAGCCTCAATTGAGGATATCTCACGTCTTGTTTTAGAATATTCCAAAGATCTAACCCGAAGCAAGCATGGTTTTGTTGGATATATAAGTCCAGAAACAGGTTATCTAATAATTCCTACAACGACACGAGATTTCTGGGAAGAATGTGAGATCAAGGATAAGAGCATGATTTTCAAGACTTTTCAGGGATTATGGGGATGGGTGTTGAATAATAAGGAGTCAATCCTTACAAACGATCCAGCATGGGATCCAAGATCAACTGGAACTCCTGAGGGTCATATTCCAATCAACAGTTTTGTATCTGCCCCGGCAATGATAGAGGATAAATTAGTAGGCCAAATTGCTTTAGCTAACGCAGATCATGATTATACCAAAAAAGATTTAGAATTGGTAGAACGTTTAGCAGATCTCTATGCTATTGCTATTAATCGTCAATTATTAGAGGAGAAAATTCGTGAAAGTGAAGAAAAGCACAGAAAAATAGTTGAAAAATTTTTAGAAACAGTATCAGAGGAGTGAGTGAAATTAAAAATCTTGTTGTTATGGTAAATATACAATAATGATTAAAAATAGAATAGTTATATTTTTTAAGAAAGTTTTTTTTAAATAAAAAAATTAAAAAGGTATTCCATCCCTATTCATCGATTTAAATAGTTTATGTAGCTTTTCTATTGATAACATGTAGTATCATATTAATAATAACAAAACTTAAGAAAATAATTAAAAGTATCACCATTATATCTGCCATAAACAACACCAATAGTAATTTACTTTGATAGTATTTAAATCTTAATTCAAACTTCTTTCGAATTTCTCCATCTGTACAATGTAAATATTTATTTTTATTTAAATTTTATCGAAATCTTTACGTAAATATCAATAGAGAAGATTATATCTATTTAAAATAAGAGGAGAGGAGAAGCGAAAATGAATTATTTATACTTATTAGTTCATAGAATACTATTAATAATCTGAGAAAATAGTCATTTGATGAGTGAGGATATGATTAATATGAAACCTCAAATTTTTTGTACATCAATTTTTGAAGACTAAGGGGGTTAAATCATAAAAAGCATAAAGGAAATAGCGGAAATACTGAGTTCAGATTTATCTAAACGTGAATTGGGCGATCCTTTTTTCAACCAAGATGATTATGAATCTTATCCTTTAGATAAGCAGAATTTCAACAAGATTACACCCCATAAATCTGATAGAAAAATTTCATGTATTGACGGTGGAAATCAGGAGTTATATCCCACTCCAGAGTATTCCGTCCAATTAAATAGAATTTATTTCAATGTTTTTAAAAATAAGAAACTTATCCCTCTCAAATCTAATATTCCACGTAGAAATGAATTCTTTTCTTTAACATCATCAAATCGCGATGGTGAAAATGTCTATTTTGAAACAAAACTAACACTAGAAAAAAATGATTTTAGAAAGTATCTCCCCTCCGAAGTGGATCTAAGGATCAAAGCGTTTGAATCAGATTTTGGATTAGGAAATAAAGCACTCATGGAAAGAATGGCGTCGATGGCTAGAAGATTTTCAGAATGGACAATTGCAGAACATATAATTGATTCAGAGCTTGATGAAGGAGACATTATTATAAAAGATGGTTCTCTACAAACTTCACATATCAATGAGAACAAATATGTTGAAAGAGTATTTAAAAAGGCGAAACAGAAGGATGTTATTTTCACTGGTCTATCAAAAACTTGTAGACTGACAACAAACACTGGATATTCACTTATCGCCTCAATTGAGAAATTTGCAGAGGAGAGCAATATTCAATTTGATGAATGGTGTTATTATCCCGTAGCTAGAAGCAAGGAAGGAAAAGCAGAACACAAAGCTTTGATAATGATCGTTAAATTGAACAGATATGCTGATACATCATTCCGATTTGAAATTTTTAAAGATCAGGCCGACAACATGAATAAAAAAGAAATTCTAGACATTATTTCGTCTATAGCGGATTATTCCAGGGATATCACAATTCCCGGATACATATATGGCTTATTTGATGCTCATATATGGGCCAGAGTGAGAAAGGAAGAGATTATGAGTTATCAAGCTATGTTAGATTCGGAACTCGCACGATTAAACTCATTTAAATCATTTAAATCTCGTGTTAATGCTGTCAGCATACATGATAAATTAGATGAGATGTAAGGTGAACTAAATGGAAAAAACCGGTCAGATAGTGGGTGGAAATCTAAAAGATATTTACATTAGAGAAAAAAGTGATTCTCAAATGGAATTGGGGGATTTGTTGGTTGTTGAGAATATTAATTCTGATTTCACAATCCTACAAGTAAAGGATATTGAATATCGAAGTCAAGTTCCACAATTAACTATTGATTTGTCAGCAGGGATGAAATTAGAGGGATTTGGGGATAATCTTGAACTTATGCAATCAGAATTACGAAATTATTTAGTATCAAGGGCTAAAGCTCTTCTTTATGTTCAATGCATTGAGAAAAAAGAGGGTAAAAAGAAATTTTTAACTAAAAGCCCAAAGAGATTACCAAATTTCTTCAATTCAATTCGTTCCATCGAAAAAGATGATCTTGAATTTTTAAAACCTGAAAGTACTGAAGACTCAATTTATTTAGGAGATATTAGAAGTGGTTCAACTGTAAAAGAAGATGTTAATGTTTACATTGATTTAATTAAATCTTTAACTCACCATATTCTGATTCCTGCTACAACAGGTAGAGGAAAAAGTAATCTTGTAAAAGTTATGCTTTGGAGTATCTTAGATTCAGAAGGAGCAGGTGTTCTTGTTTTAGATCCCCATAATGAATATTACGGGGATAACATAAGAAAAGGTTTACGAAATCATCCTAAAAAAAGGGAAAAGTTGGAATATTACTCTTCTGACAATGATAACAAGGAAGCACGCACTTTATCGATAAATATAAAAAAAATTATTCCAAGTCATTTTATTGGAATAGGTAGATTCTCATCAGCTCAAAATGAAGCCATGAGAATGTTTCATAACAAATATGGTGAGGAATGGATTTGCGAAATTGCAAAAGGAAAGGATCGTAAAACTCTTAAAGGAATGGGAATTGATGAAAAAACCGCCAAAGTGTTAAAAAGAAAAATTGAAACTAAGTTAGGTGTTTCTGCCATTGAAGATAAATCTTCGTCTGATGGAAAAAAATGTGTATATAAAAGCAATCTATTTATTGGCGGTGATTCAGGGCTTTCTACTGTGAAAGATATTGTTGAATATCTAAAGAATGGAAAAACCGTTATTATCGATAGTTCAAAGTTAAATGATTTTGAAGAGCTATTTGTAGGGAGTATTATATCAAGTAATCTTTTCTATAAATATAAAAAATACAATTCAAAGGATTTAAAAGACAAACCAGTGATTAGTATCGTGATTGAGGAAGCTCCAAGAGTTTTAGGTAAAGATGCTTTAGAAAGTCAAGGTGGAAATAATATTTACAGTACAATAGCCAGAGAAGGTAGAAAATTCAAAATAGGTTTGATTGGGATTACTCAGTTAGCTAGTGTTATTCCAAAAGCTATTCTAGCTAACATGAACACCAAGATTATTTTAGGAAATGAAATGTCTCATGAAAGATCAGCTATAATAGACAGTGCCTCCCAAGACTTATCAGACGATGATAGAATAATCGCAAGTTTAGATAAAGGTGAAGCTATAGTTAGCAGCGTTTTTACTAGGTTTGCAATTCCTATATACACTCCTAAATTTGAAAAATATATTGGAAGATATATGCAAAAACAGCCTAAAAAACCAGAAATAGAAGGTGAAACAGAACTTATAGGTTGATAAATATGTTTAAATTTGCTCACCTTGCTGATTGTCATTTAGGAGCTCAGAAATACTCTGAATTAAAGGAAATAGAAATTAAAGCCTTTAAAAGTAGTTTGGATATATGTATGGAGGAAGGGGTGGATTTTATAATTATTGCTGGTGATTTATTTCATTCAAACATCCCTGACATGGGCATTGTTAAGGAAGCAGTAGGAAAACTAAAAGAAGTAAACGAAAAGGGTATTTCTGTTTATATTACTTATGGTAGCCACGACTTCAGCCCTAATGAAACATCTATAATAGATGTGATAACTGAAAGTGGTTTATTAAAAAAGCTCTTCAATGCCAAACCGATCAAAGATGATTCTGGAGAAGAAAAAATCAAATTAAATTTCACAATCGATGAAAAAACTAATGCAAAGTTAACAGGTATATCTGGGCGGAAAATGGGGATAGAGGCTACTTATTATAAAATGTTAGATAAACAAAGCTTGGAAGACGAAGAGGGGTTTAAAATATTTGTATTTCACACTGCAATCAGGAATCTACTTCCTGATATTTTATTAAAAATGGATGGAATCGATATAAAACGATTTCCAAGAAATTTTGATTACTATGCAGGTGGACACATACATAAAAAAATAGTAGAGGATAACATAGATGATTTCGGGCTCATAGTATATCCTGGACCTCTTTTTGGAGGATATCCGCGGGATTTGGAAATAAGTGCTAATGGTGAAAAAAGAGGATTTTTCATTGTAAAGTTTGATGAAAAAATCCTTGATATTAATTTTCATGAATTAAAGTTAGCTAAATATCTTCCAATTTTACAATTCGAAGCCAATTATAAAACTTCAAATCAGTTATATGAAGAAATACTATCCGAAATAAAAAATAAATCAGTAAATGGCAAAATAGTTATTTTGAAAGTTAAAGGGGAATTATCAGGAGGTAAAACCTCTGACATTAATTTTCATGAGATAAGAAGGCTCATCAGAGAGGAAGGGGCTCTTCATGTAAGTATCAATCACCATGGTCTTGTTTCCAAAGAATTCTCAGAATTTCGAGTTAAAGGCGAGACGATAGATGAAATTGAAGAAACTTTGCTTTTAGAAAACATCAGTAATATCAATGTTGGGCCAGAAGAATTGAAGGATAGTGAAGGCGCCGAGCTCGCTGTTAAATTAATAAAAACAATCAGACAAGGCCCCAAACCTAATGAAAAGAAGAGTGATTATAATAATAGAATTTTAAAGGAATCTTTAAAAGTTCTAGGTTTGGAGGCGTCATAGGTGATTTTTAAGACGCTTTTTATGGAGAATATAAGGAGCTATAAAAATCACACGATTGAATTCCCTGTCGGTACATCCCTTTTTGAAGGAGATATTGGCTCTGGGAAATCTACAATTTTAATGGCAATTGAATTTGCTTTATTTGGTTTGGGAAATCAAAAAGGAGATTCTTTACTTAGTAAAAAGTCTAAAAAAGGATCGGTTCTCTTAGAATTTGGAATTAGCAATCATAATTATCAAGTTAGTAGATCCCTTATAAGAAAGGAAAATGATGGCTCGGTAAGACAGGATAAAGGTATTTTAGGCATTAATGATAAAAAAATTCATTTATCACCTTCTGAAATCAAAGAAAGAATTTTAAATATTCTGAACTTTAAGGAACCGCCCAACCCACGGGCACAAAGTGTCATATTCAGATATGCTGTTTACACTCCCCAAGAAGAGATGAAATATATACTATCTCAGAAGCCTGATCTAAGACTTCAAACCCTCAGGAAAGCCTTTGGAATAGAAGATTATAAAATTGCTGCAGAAAATGCGACGTTAATATCTAAATTGATAAAGGATAAGACTAAATTTTTAGAGGGCCAAACAGCAGATCTAAATGAGAAAAAGAATGAATTAATTAATTTGAACAAAAAAAAGGATGAAAATGAAAATAATCTTGCAGTGTTCGTTATTAGTGGGGAGAAATTAAAAAAAATATTAAAAAAGCAAAAAGAAGAGCTAGAACAATTGCGGGAACTAGAATTACAACTTAAAGAGATAAAAGCAGAGATTCCTCATTTAGGAAAGCAGCTTGAGGATAAGAATCAGCTGATAAATAAATATAATAATGAAATCCATAATGCTGAGGAAGAAAATCGGCATAGATTAACCCCCCAAATGGAAAAACTGCAAAAAATTGAGAGACCAACTAATGAAACAGAAGAAAACTTGAGCAATAAAATAGCTCATATTAAAGAAATCGTAAAAAAACGTGATGGATTGGTTGCCAATTTATCCCTGTTAAATGATGATGTGCAAAATATTCAAAATGAGCTTGGCGAACAAAAAAACAAAACTTTAGATGCCATTGAAACTGAAAAGAGAAGTTTAAAGATTAAAATTGAAAAACAAAATCATTTAATCGGTTCTCAAGATGAAGAAATAAAAAAGGTTTCTGAAAGGCGATACAAATTAGAGGCTAAAAAAACTGATATCATGGAAAAACTTGAAAATCTAGAGGGGGTTGATGATTTATGTCCTATTTGTGATAGTGTCCTAGACGAAGAACATAAAAAAAACTTAAAGAACGAAAGAGAGGAAAAAATTAGGAAAATAAATTCTGAAATCCAGAAGTTAAAAGAAGTTGAATTAAAAGGCAATGAAAAATTAGAATTGCAGGATATTGAATTAAAACGTCTTCAAAATAATTTAGAAGATATTAGGTTTATAATGGATAAGATATCCAGATTGAATGACTTAAAAAATAAAATAAGTGTTATTAACAAAAATTTAATAAATTTAGATGACAATTTGGCACTAATCATAGAAGAAACTGTTGAGTTTGATTACATAGAGAATTATATTGATCATTACGAAAGTATACTAAACGAACTAAAAGAATTCAAAAAAAGTCAAGAAGACATATTGAATACTAAACATCAATTAAAAAAGAATAATAATAAAATAGAAGAAAATAAACAGGCAATATTAGTTCTTCAAAATGAAATTGAGAAATTGAAGGAAAATCTCGCAGAGGCAGAAGAGAAATCAGGTAAATTAGCAAGTATTTTAGACAAAATTGGCGAATTAAAGTCTGAATACGAAAAAAAAGCCGAAGAATTCCAGTTAATCAAAGAAAAAATCGTTTCAACAAAAACATTGGTTAACAGGTTGCAAGAGGATATAGCAAAAGTTGAATATGATATCAATAAAAAGGAAGAGCTTCGAAAACAATTAAACAAGCTCAATGATTATTACATCTGGCTCAATGACTATCTTATTCCGACCCTTAGTTTGATAGAAAAACACGTAATGTTGAATATCCAGCAAAGGTTTGATACTAATTTCCAAAAATGGTTTGGACTTTTAATTGATGATTACACAAAGATGGGAAAAATAAATGAAGAGTTCACTCCAATAATAGAACAAGATGGGTTTGAACAGGACATAAATTATTTAAGCGGCGGTGAAAAAACAAGCGTAGCTTTAGCTTATCGTTTAGCATTAAATACTATTGTTCAAAATGTATCTACTGGAATGGAGTCAAATCTACTAATACTAGATGAACCAACAGACGGCTTTAGTAAAGAACAATTGTTTAAAGTTAGAGAAATATTAAATGAACTCGATTGTCCTCAGATTATCATTGTATCCCACGAAAAGGAGCTTGAGAGTTTTGCTGATCATGTATTCAGTGTAGAAAAAGTTGATGGATATTCTCGAACAGAGAAATTAGTTTAACAAATTGAAATTAAACTTTTTTTGAAGGAGGAAGCAGATCTGATGAAGGTAGCAGTAGTCGGTTTAGGAGTAGAAGGCAAAAATGCAGTAAAATCTCTTCTAGACTATGGATTTGATGTTTACGCCTCTGACATGGATGAAAATATAGAAGTAGATTCATCCTTTGATAATATAGATCTTGATTTAGGTC
>Ga0194111_10009064_pt1 | contig 10879 bp, 11 predicted proteins | sample TA2KigC300mmetaG_FD_146194 | JGI IMG/M metagenome (GOLD analysis project Ga0194111, IMG submission 146194) | Freshwater microbial communities from Lake Tanganyika, Tanzania - TA2015033 Kigoma Deep Cast 300m | ecosystem: Environmental > Aquatic > Freshwater > Lake | place: Tanzania: Lake... | reverse complement strand
GTTTTCGCACTGCCCGCGGACGTCTGAGGGGGGATACCCCCCTCAGACTCCCCCCGTGTCAGAATACAGAAACCAGCACCCAGCATCCAGAACTACGGAGACTGGGAGACGCAGCGAAAACCGAGGACGTAGTAGCGAGAGACGGGGACGTCCCCGTCGCGATCGGCGGCGCGCACGAGCCTCTCAAGGCGGCTCCACGAGCCGCCACGAACGACGCGGGAACTCCCCGAACCCGGTCCCTGTGGGTCGTGCTGCGGTGAGCTGGCATAGTAATTCGCGCTGTACCAATCCTGACACCACTCCCACACGTTTCCCGCCATATCCAGGGCGCCATATGGGCTGGCACCCTCTGGGTAACTCTCCACCGGCGCGGTGCGTTGGTAGCCGTCGTCAGCACCGCTGTCTCTATGATTGTATTCGCAATTGACATCGCAGAAGTTCACCTTGCTGCCGTCAAAATCATCTCCCCAGGGATACTTCCGCCCATCCGTCCCCCGGGCGGCCTTCTCCCATTCTGCCTCCGTGGGCAGTTGCTTTCCCGCCCATTCGCAGTAGGCTTTGGCATCCTGCCAGGACACGCACACCACGGGGTGATCCGTCTTCGATGAATCGGAATACGTGGGTTCTCCCCAATCGCAGGTAGTCGGCGCACGGCACGCCCCAGCCTCTACGCAGTTTCGGTACTGCGCATTCGTTACCTCGGCCTTATCAATCCAGAACTCGCTCACATAGACGGTGTGCTGCGGATGCTCATCGGCATAGGCGTCAGGATCGTCTTCCTTGCTGCCCATCAGGAACTCGCCTGCGGGCACGTGGACCATCACTGAGCCGTCTTTCTCCCATACCTGTTCGCGCCCAGGCACAGCGGTAGGCTGCGGCTTGGTAGGGGTTGGCGGCTCAGGTGTAAGCGTCGGCGGCGCTGTCGGCGACGCTGTCAGGCCTGGCGCTGGGGTCGCTGTGTTCGTTGCCAACACAACCGTTCGTGCAACCGTCGGGGTGGGCCGCGGCCCAGGTTCCTCCCGTCCCGCCAGGAACCATACCACGACTACGAAGAGCGCCGCCAGCCCCAGCAAGGGCCATCGGAGCTCGATCCGACGTTTCGCTACCGGCCGCGGGATAGTTACCGTGGGCGGGGGTGTGCTCACTGCACCCATCAGGGCACGCTTCATCTCCGGCGCGCTCTGGAACCGATCGACGCGGTCATAGGCCAGGGCCTTGGTGATCGCCGCCTCTACGTGCGGTGAGACGGCCGGGTTCAGACTGCGTGGTGGGGCGCTGTTGAAGGAGAAAGGCGGGTGCTGCGTCGGGTCGCGTTTGGTCAACAGGTGGTGTAACGTCGCCCCCAGGCTGTAGATGTCGGAACGGGCGTCGGTCTGGCCCCGGCCTTCGTACTGCTCCGGCGGGGCGTAGCCCATGGTGCCCATCCTCAATGTGTCGGTCGTCTTGCCCGGCTTGAAGAAACGCACGATGCCGAAGTCTATCAGCTTAACGGTGTCGCTGCGGTCGAGCATCACGTTGGCCGGCTTCAGGTCGCGGAAGATGATGGGCGGGTGCTGCTTGTGCAGGTAATCCAGCACATCGCAGAGCTGGCCGGCCCAGCGCAGGACGGCTGCCTCAGGCAGGAGTCCTGCGGTCTGATCCAGGATCTCCTGCAACGTCTGGCCCTCAATGTAGTCCATGATCAGATAGGCGTTATCGCCGATGCGGAAATGGTCCCACACCCGGGCCAGGTTGGGATGGTTCAGCCTGGCCAAGACGCGCGCCTCGCGCTGAAACTGGTCATAGGCCGCCTGCCGCTCCTGGGGAGAGGCGTTCGGATCGGGCGTCAGTTCCTTGATCGCCCGCAAGTCACCCAGGTTGGTATCCTCAGCCAGGTAGACCAGCGCCTGGCCGCCTCCCCCGATCTGGCGGATAATGCGATAGCGGCCTTGAAGTACTGCCCCAGGGATCAGCATCTTCCATTCCTATCTTTTATCTTTCATACTCCGTGAAAATCCGTCTCATCCGTCTCATCCGTGTTCTATTCTGGACTTCTCAATTGCCCCAACCTTCACCATAATCACGCTGATGTTATCCTCGCCGCCAGCCTGATTAGCCAGGCGGACCATCTCGTTACACGCAGTCTGGGGATCAAACTGGGTGAGCAACACGTCTTGGATACCCTCATCCCGAATGGATTCCCATAGCCCGTCGCAACACAACAGAAGGGTATCGCCCGGCACCAAGCCCTCTTCCCAGATGTCCACCTCGATAGTTGGCTTGGTGCCGAGGGCACGGTATACGACGTGGCGCTCTGGATGGGTGTATAGCTCCTCTGGCTCCGCTATGCCGGCGGCAATTAGACTGGCCACTACAGAGTGGTCGGTGGTAACTTGCCTGAGCCCTTCCTGACCATAGACGTAGGTACGGCTATCACCGACGTTGGCGACGTAGGCTTTGCCATCCATCACCAGGGCCATGGTCAACGTGCACCCCATGTCGTTGGCGCGTTCCTGGGCCAGACGATATACCTGCTCATTGGCATCGCCAATCGCCTCGGTCAAGTGATCTCTCACTGCCTCCACCAGCGGCTGATCCTCGCCGGTGAACCGCCGTAAGAGGACATTCTGGATTAGCCTCTCGGCGATGATCTGCATGGCCAGCTTGCTGGCGACCTCGCCGCCCGCGTGGCCGCCCATCCCATCGGCCACGATAAACAGCCCCAGGGTGGGATTAGCGACCGATTCGTAGATGCCAGATAGCGTGAATACGCACAGACTATCCTCGTCCAGGTCGCGTTGGCCTACGTCAGAAGCATAACCGATGGACAGGGTCATGCCATACGGGAAAGCTGGCTCAACTGGCGGCAGGGCCACCATCTCCTCCTCTGGCAGAGGCAAATAAAACCTATCATCGTGGAATACTCCGTCCTCAGCGTTCGCCCCGATTGCTTCAGGCGACAGCGCCTCCTGAAGTTTACGCAACACAGGAGGCCCTACGATTTCCAGAGCAGCACCACATTCAGTACAGTATTCGTTATCCGACTGATCGCGTTCTGCTCGACACATTGGACAGAGCGCCAGATCATGAGCGGAATATAGATTGACATCCGCGTCAGACTCCAGGAGCTCCACGATCTCAAAGCGGCCAGCAACCAGGACTCCGGGTTCCAGCGGAGGCAGGCGATCCTCAGTCGGCGGCACTGTGACTTGAACAGGCTCAGCCGTTTGCAGTTTGGGGACTACTTCATCGGCAGGCTCTGGCGGTTTGGCCATCTCAATGCGCTCTTGGGCAGTTCGCGCAACGGAATCTTGTGGTATCCCCTCCAGTGGTTCCGGAGGCGCCACCGGCGGCTGAACATCAGGAGTCAGCATACTAAATGGCATCTCCTCGTCTCGAATCACCTCCCCAGGAACCATGGACGGACTTGCTACTTCCTCTCTGGCTGAAACACCTGAACCCGAAGGTGGTATCGGTTCCGTGGTCAACGTCGGCGGCACCTCGGGTCTGGTTGTGTCTGGTGTGGATGCAGCAGCCGGGGCGGCCAGACGCACCCCGCAGGCCATGCAGAAACGAGCTCCCTCTCGATTCTCCGTACCACAATTTGGACATTTCATTGAATTGCCTCCTCTCATCCCCCGGTGCTCCCAACCTCTTTGAGCTTGAGAGCGATCACCGTGATGTTGTCGTCTCCGCCGGCCTCATTGGCCAGGCGTACCAATTCGTCGCAGGCCTCCTGAGGATGCAGGCAGGTCGTGACGATCTGCTGGATGTGGGCATCCTCCACCAGGCCGTGCAGCCCATCGGAACATAGCACCAGCCAATCGTCTCGCTTCAGGCCCTCGTGAAAGATGTCCACTTCTACCTGAGGCTTGTCCCCCACCGTGCGATAGATCACGTTGCGCTGAGGGTGCGTGCGCGCCTCCTCTCTGGTGATTTGTCCCGTGGCTACCAGTCGCTCCACCAGGGAGTGATCGGTGGTGATGGGACGAATCTCCCGCTGGTTCACCCGGTAGGCGCGGCTGTCACCGATATTGGTAATATAGGCTTCGCTACCCACAACCAGGGCCGCCACCAGGGTGGTGCCCATGTCACTGCGTGCCTTGCGCGCCCGCTCGTGGACGGCCCGGTTGGCTTCCGAACAGGCCTCCTTTAGCAAGGCCCCGTAGTCTGGCTCAGCCTGGGCCGCCTTTTCAAGGGTGGGAAGCATCAGCTTGGCCAATACGGTACGGGCCAGAGCGTCAATGGCCATCGCACTGGCTACCTCCCCCGCCGAGTGGCCACCCATCCCATCTGCTACCACATACAGGCCGACCGGCTTACTCTTCGATTGCTGTACGCGCTCGATTTCCAGGGTCAACAGGCTATCCTCGTTCAGCTCTCGTTGTCGCCCCGTATCGGAGCGGCGGCCTATGATGAAGGTCACATTCGCTGGGCGTTGCAGAACTTCAAGGGCCTTGGTCAGATCCGCAGCCAGCGCCTCTGCTGTGGCGTAGCGGTCCTTTTTGTTGGGAGCCAAGGCTTTGTCAAAGATAGCGGCCACAGTCGGTGATGGCGTCTGACCCGCCAGCAACGCTTGCAACAGTCGGGCCAGGGCCTCTACGTCCTCGGCAAACCACTCTTTGGGGGCAGCCCTGGGGGGCTTCTCGGCCAGGTTGAAATTGGTCAGCCTGGCTCGCGAATCAACCAGGCGGATGTTCTCAGGGCGGATGTTGCGATGACGGACATTGTGGCTGTGAAGGTAGGCCAATGCCTGAGCCAATTGCTTGCCCCACGTCAGCACCTTTTCTTCTGGCTGGGGCCGTGGCAGGGCTGTCAGACCTGTCCCTTCGTCGAGATCAGAGACCAGATAGAGCCGGGGACGAGGTCCATAGGGACGGTCTTCGAAGGTGCGGTGGATATTCACCATGCCCTCGTGCTGCAGCCCAAGCTCAGCGATCAGCGCTTCCTGAGCCAATATCTCTCGATCCAGGGTCTCCCTCAGCAGATAGTTAGGGTGCTCGGCAGGCTGACCCGCGAAGGACAGCCCGCAATCACCGCAGAACTCCTGATCAGGCTTGCTGGCTGCGGAGCCGCATTTAGGGCAGTGTCGGTAGTGACGATCCCGTACCTGATAGGCGTTCAGCTTCGCGCTCTTGTTGATGACTGACACGATCTCATAGCGCCTCTTTTCGAGAAGTGCCCCAGGTGGTAAAGGGGCGAATTCTGGCGAGGGTAGCAGCTTGGTTGGTACATCCGATGCCCGCTGGCCTGCAGGAAGAGGCTCCAGCACTGCAATAGGCTCCCGGGGCAAAGGTTTTGTCTCTAGCGCCTGAGCCACTGGGGCCGTGGGCGAGGGCGGGGCCAGAGCCTTTCCACAGGTTAAGCAGAACCGTGCCCCATCGCGGTTTTGTGCTTTACAACTTGGGCAGATGATCATCTCACATCTCCTTCTTGATTCATCTGGAAAAGAAAGTGAACCTGGCCGAAGCTAACGGTGCAGCCATCGTAGAGGACGTTTTCGCCCGTGCGCTGGCCATTGACGTACACCCCGTTTTCCGAGTCCAGATCCACCACCACAAAAAGCTCCCCATCGCGTTCGATCAGAGCATGGGTGCGTGAGACTGTTGACCACCCCACGAAATGCTCGTCAATCACCACGTCGTTGCTACCATCGTCAGCCCGTCCTATGTACGTCACTGGCTTGTCCAGCCTGCAATATACCGTCCCGGCTGGCCGTCCCAGACTTTTCAGATACGGGATACCCCGCTCAGGCTGCACTATGGTCACGGCCGAGGGAGGCGATGGTATGGGCTCAGGCTCCGGAGGGACCGGCGGCTCAGGTGATGGAGCGGGCTTTGAGGGAGGCCGTCTACTTCTCAATGCAGCAAAGCCTATGATCACCGCACCAGATAGCAAGATGATGATGGCTGCTATCCAAAGGGATAGCTCGAGTATCTTCTTGACCCCACTTGGAGCTCCTACGATAGCAGTAGGCGTCACTGTGACTGTGGGTGTAACCACCGTAGGTGTGGGTGTTGGCGTCGGGGGCCGGGGCGTGAGTGTAGGCGTGTAAGTGGCTGTCGGCGTAAGCGTATCGGTTGGTGTCGGTGTTGGTGTGTCCGTAGGCGTGGCCGTGGGCGTAGGGGTGATGGTCAGCGTTGGTGTGTTAGTTGGTGTTGACGTAGCAGTGGGGCTTGACGTCGGTGTATCCGTCGCCGTGGGTGTACCTGTTGCGGTGCTGGTTGCCGTAGGCAAATCGGTAGCGGTTGGCGTCGGGGGCTGGGGCGTCGGACTTGGCGTGGCAGTGGGGCTCGACGTCGGCGTATGCGTCACCGTGGGTGTACTTGTCGCGGTGCTGGTTGACGTAGGCGAGTCAGTAGCAGTTGGCGTCGGACTTGGTGTTGATGTGTTTTCCTGGACATAGGAAGTGGCTACAGGCTTGCCTATCACAAGCAAGGCCATGAGTATAGCGCTAACTACGGCGCCAGCAAGCAATATGTGCCAGCAAGATGGCTTTTGTTCTCTACGATGATAGCCTGAATGATACATTCCCTCCTCCTTGCAGTTGTGTAATGGCGTGTTGCGACCAACTGACTATACAGCCAGCCGAAACACCAGGTGCGCTTTCCCAATAGTAATCCTGTCCCCACTACGCAGGACTCTTGGTGCGAGAGGGGATAGTTGCATTCCGTTGACGAAGGTACCGTTGGCGCTTGCCAAGTCTGTGAGGGCGTAGTCGCTACCGCTTCGCGTGATCTGCGCGTGACGACGAGAGACGAACTTTGCGTCGTAGTAAGATAGGTCCAGGTCCGGGTAAATGCCATCGCTGGTGCTCTTGCGACCAATTAGAAAAGGGGACTTAGCCAGCGAAATCTCCCAGGCCGGCCCGCCCGGGCCGCTCACCTGTAGCATTCCCTGAAGCTGACCGCTGAGATAGTCACCACAACGACCACAGAATCGAGCTCCCTGCCGATTAGGCTGGCGGCAAGCAGGACAGGGCCTTCCTGTGGTCACTGGTCCAGGCATGACGGGCTGAGGAACTCTGAGACTTGTCAAGCAACTCGACAGTGCTGCCTCCATTTCTTTGGCTGTCTGGTAGCGATCTCGCCGCGCCTTAGCCATTGCCGTCAGGGTTACCTGTTCGGTGTTCGGCGAAATGGCTGAGTTGAGACTGCACGGTGGAGGTAATTGCTCCGGACTGAACCACGGTAGTGGCGGTGTCCCGGTGAGTAAGTGATATGTCGTTGCTCCGAGAGCATAGATGTCGGAGCGGGCATCAGTTTGCCCTTTTCCCCACTGCTCCGGTGGGGCATAGTTCTCGGAGCCCATAGCCGCCGTATCCTTCTTTTTGCCCACCTTGTAGGTACGGGCAATGCCAAAATCAATGAGTTTGATCACCCCGGCGTTGGACAGCATCATGTTGCTGGGTTTGAGATCGCGGAAGATGATGGGCGGCTGCTGCTGATGCAGGTAGCTCAGCACCTGGCAGACCTGGATCATCCAGTGCAACACGGGCTTCTCCGGCAGGCCTTGGCCGGCCGCTTCCAGGTGTTTCTCCAGGGATCGACCCTCAATGAATTCCATCACCAGAAACGACCGATGAGGTTCGTCGAAGTAGTCCACTACCTTGGGTAGATTGGGATGATCCAGGCGGGCCAACATCTCAGCTTCCTGACGGAATTGGCGCCGGGCTTCAGCTATCTCTTCAGGGCTACCCGACGCGGCCCGGAGCTCCTTGAGCGCCCATATCTGGCCAGGTGGGTGAATCTCTTCGATCTTATAAACGAGGGCCATCCCCCCGCCACCAGCGATCCCGAGGACTCTGTATTTCCCTTGCAGGATTGTGCCCGGTTGGAGAGGTGGCGGCATGCTGCTGATCCTCCTATACTCGAGTCGCCCGTCGTATGCCTGTCTGCCGCAGGAACAACCACTGCTGCACCAGATCACCCAGGAACCAACCCAATGCACTCACAACGGCCGCACCGAGCCACATACCAGGACGCATACTGAATGCCATGTCCCCCAAAAACACGTAGAAGGAGATGGCTGCAGCAACTCCAAGCAATGCGAACCAGGCGGTTTCACGTTTCCATGCTTCATCGCCAGCCTTTCCTCTGACTTTGGGCAAGCAGTACAGACCAGCCTCGATAGTCAACCCGCTGACAATGGTGCCGAGCACCAGGGGCCAATAACTGTTCGGTACGTAGCCGATACGTGTATACCAGGTCAGCCAACCGACCAGGGTGAGCGGAACGTGAGCCAGAATCGCTGCTCCGTGCCGTCGGGCAGCAGCGTAGGCGGCCGGTCCTACGATCACAAATCCCGGCACGTTGTAGGCGATGATAGGCAGATCTCGGGCAATAATCGGTGCCAGCACCCAGATGCCCAAAGCAACCAGAATCACCAGGACACCGACAGCGATGGCGAGTTGCTGGTTGGACATCTCCGCCACGGCCAGCAGTAGCCGTGTCGTTGGACGGGAGGACGGACGGGGTTGAGTAAGCTGGATGGGGCCGCGTTGTGTGGCCGCATCCAATCTGCCTGGCCTAGCACTCTGCCACAGCGGATCGGAGCAAAGCGTGGCTCGAATCTCATCAACGCTCTGCCATCGGTTGCGAGGGTCTGGCTGCAGCGCCCGGTTGATCACTCTTTCTATCGTTTGGGAGATACCAGGATTGAGGCTGCGAACGGGTGGCAGGTTAAAGGGGGTTGACGTTGGATCATGGCAGGTCAGCAGTCGGTGGAGGGTCGCACCCAGAGCATAGATATCCGAACGCGCATCGGTCTGGCCCTGACCGTACTGCTCGGGTGGCGCGTAACCGAGCGTGCCCAACTGTGCCGTATCTCTAACCTTTCCGGGCTTGAAGAAGCGGGCAATGCCGAAGTCAATCAGCTTGATCTGGCCACTGCGCTCCAGCATGATGTTCTCAGGCTTGAGATCGCGGAAGATCACCGGCGGGTAACGCGAATGAAGGTACGCCAGTGCGCTGCAAAGTTGATCCAGCCAGGACCGTACTTCGGCCTCAATGAAAGACTGACCTCGGGCGGTCAATAGTGCTTCCAGAGTGTTGCCATCCACGTACTCCATGACGAGGTAATGCTTGCCTGCATGGTCGAAAGAGTCTATGACCTTCGGGATATTGGAGTGGTCCAGGGAGGCGAGAATCTGGGCTTCCTGCAAGAAGGTACTGATAGCACGTTGCTTCTCGGCCGGATCAGTGATGACTGCATCTGACATCTCCTTTACGGCCCATAGCTTGCCAGGCAATCGGCGATCGCTAGACTGGTAGACTGCACCGAATCCACCCTGGGCGATCTTGCGCAGTACGAGATAACGACCGGCCAACAAGGTGTTGGGTGACAAAAGTCCGGTCTGAGGCAGTCCTGCCTGAACTAAGGGGGCACCGCATACACCGCAGAAGCGAGCACCATCGCGGTTCAGGTGGTGACAGTGTGAGCATTCAGTTGGCATGTGACCTCCTGTCAGACGTTCAGACAGCCAGCTTGTTACTGTTGTCAGGCGTGTTCACTGATATAAGATGCAAGACTTGCGTCAGTCCTTTCACGAAAAGCACCCACGATGCTCCACAGCTTGCAGGGGGTGATTTACTTCTGTTCATCTGCTTCATTCATCGGCTCGGGGTTCTGCCCCACAATCCTCTCCACCTCGGACCGATGAATCCGCCAGCCACGTCCAACCTTGAACGCTCGCAGCCTGCCATCATGGCACCAGCGCCAGATGGTGGTGCGGCTGAGTTTTAAGTACGCGGCAACTTCTCGGACCGTGAGAATCTCGTCCATGTAACAACACCTCCTCTGTTGCAATAGTAAACATCAATTGGCTATCTTCGCTGAAAGCTAGCAGGGCTGAAGGAATTTTTTCGCAGTTTATCATAGTATAGCACAACTCTGTTTCCTTTGCAATACCTTTTCTGCCAGGTTGCTGCCAATCTCACGGCCGGGGGCCCAGAACATGGTCGGCTGCTCGCTGGATGGCTGCTTTGAGCTCCCGATAGTACTGGCGCTCGCTGATGGCCAGGGCCTGGGCAACCTCCGCCGCTCTCTTCCTCTCCAGGTAAGTCAGGCACAAGATGTCATAGAGCAGTCGCTGTCGGGGATGGAGGGGCTGGCCTTCAACTGGCCTCATGGCCCCGATGGTCGCATACAGGGTCTGCTGCAGAGTTTGGCCATCCGGCCGTGCCCCGTGAGCCCTGGCTATCAGTTCTGCCAGGGGACTCCGCGCCAGGCAGGCCACGTCGTCGAGATGGCGTAAGGCATCGCGTGTCGCCCGCTCCCACTTCCTCTGCTGTTCCATCACCTCAGCCTCGGCCGGTTGCTGTGCTTCCTTCTCTCGCAACTCGGCGGTCTCCACAATGCCAGCAAGATGTTCCCGCTGGGCCTCCGAATCTGCCAGCCGGGCCTTCAGTCTAGTGAGGGTCGTTCGCAGCTTCTCGATCTGGGCCTGTTGGTGCAGAACCAGTTCGATCAGTTCTGCCTTGGAAAGCCGTTGTAGTTCTTCGTAGGTCATGATGTTATCCTAGTCAGCAGGTACTGGTTGACTTACAAGCCCACCTGTGATATAGTTAACGCTGACCACCTGGGTGGCCACCTGCGCACTAATAATAACCAATGCAACTGCCCAGGCGAATCTTTCACTTTTCGCGAACGGGTTCATTTTTTGTATGACATTGTCTCGCTGAAGCCGGGACAGTCCCCTGGGAGCAAGCCAGATGGATATGCCTGCCCTCCCGACAAACAGTGTGGCGACGTCTCACCTTCTCCAAATGTGTGAACGTCAGGCAAGCGAAGCGGTCACTGAGGATGATCTGGAGCAGCACGGGACCTCCCGCAGAGAGCTCGTCAGGCACATTACCGACATCGTCTCTCAGAATGTGGCCTCAGGTCGGGCACAGCGGGT
>Ga0194111_10009063_pt1 | contig 10880 bp, 8 predicted proteins | sample TA2KigC300mmetaG_FD_146194 | JGI IMG/M metagenome (GOLD analysis project Ga0194111, IMG submission 146194) | Freshwater microbial communities from Lake Tanganyika, Tanzania - TA2015033 Kigoma Deep Cast 300m | ecosystem: Environmental > Aquatic > Freshwater > Lake | place: Tanzania: Lake... | reverse complement strand
TCGACCCGTCTTCGTGGATATTGATCCCGCCACGTTCAACCTGGACCCGCACAAAATCGAAGCGGCCATTACCTCGGCCACCAAAGCCGTCATTCCCGTGCACCTGTTCGGTCAATGCGCGGCCATGGACCACATCAATCGCCTGGCGTGGCAGTACGACATGCACGTCGTCGAAGATGCCGCTCAGGCAATCGGAGCAAGTTATCGAGGCCGGCCCGCCGGATCCTGGGGCGCCGTCGGCTGCTTCAGCTTCTATCCCACGAAGAACCTTGGCGGAATGGGCGACGGCGGCATCCTCACCACGGCCGACCCGGCCATGGCCGAACGACTGAGCCTGTTCGCCGCGCATGGCATGGAACCTCGCTATTATCACCAGGTGGTCGGCATCAACAGCCGGCTTGATTCCATGCAGGCGGCCGTATTGTGCGTGAAAATGGCATTGTTGGACCAGTGGAATCAAGCGCGGCAGCGGAATGCGAATCGCTACCACGAGCTATTTGCCGCGGCGGGTTTGGACGAGCGGGTGAAGCTGCCGACTGCCGGGCCGGCACAGAACCACGTCTGGAACCAGTACACGATCCGCGTGCCCGCCGGGCAGCGCGACGCGATCCGCGCCCATCTGGCTGAGGCGAAAATCGGGACAGAGATCTACTACCCGGTGCCGCTGCACCTGCAGCACTGCTTCCGACCGCTGGGATACAAGCGGGGCAGCCTGCCGGAAACAGAAGCGGCCGCCGATGAAGTGCTGAGTCTGCCCGTCCACCCGGAATTGACCGAAACGCAGCAAGCGGCCGTCGTTGATCGCGTCACCGGTTACTTCACGCACCGCGCGCGCGTCGCGGCGTGATCGGCCTCCGGCGGATCGCGCTCACCCAAGGCACACGATCCGCGGACATCTTGCATTCCCCGACGGACGTGCGTGTTCTGCGCCGCCGGTGCGACCTGCGCCGCGCGCGATCAACCCGACTCAATCCCGCTTTTGAATCGTCTTGCGCATGCTGGGAATCAACAAGGCGAGGAGTCCCAGCAGGATCGCGAGGAAGAACAGCGCGTACCCGATCGCCCAACTCTTGCCGAACAGCCAAGGCAGCGTCGTGCTGCCCACGGTTGACGACAGCTCTTCCGAGGCAGATGCCGTGACGCTCCACAAACTCGCCAGCACCAGGGCGACCACACCTGCGGCGCACCGCCGAATTGCTTTGACACCGTACATCGTGAACCCGATTCCCTCTCGCACTGCGGGCAATGCCCCGCGGCGCGCGTCTGGAAAATGGTGGCTGACAGCCGACTGCTCGCCAACGCTCGTAACCCGAGGTGTTATTTTAGTCACCGGGCGGCGGACTGCCAAATGGGCTACGGCAGAAATGCGGCAGGGTACCTGGCTCACCGCGGGCAAGACGCTCGTTTCCAGCGGGGAAACGCCAGCCGACGGGCACACGGGTCGGTGGAAAAACCGGTCCCTTAGCGCCTCTCCACGCACAACTCCGCGATGTGGCCAGGTAGGTCCCGGCGGAGATGTCAGACGGCCTGGCGATCCGTGCTCCGGCCTTGCCATCCGTGCTATCAAGAGGACGAAGAAAGTGCACGGATGGCGGAGCCGGGGCACGGATGCGGACAGAATGGTCCGATCTGCGGGAATGATGGTGGACAGGCGCCTCGTGCCCGTAGGGGTCGGGATCCCGTGTGTCTGGGTCAGGGTGCGGCTTGCTTGGTCAGCACCGCGCGGACGGCAGCTGCCAAGGTTGTGGCAGCGGGGCCGACGGCGACTTCGACGCTGTCGCCGCTCTTCAAGTCCTTCACCTGGCACGTGCCCTTCGCGATTTCGTTCTCGCCGGCGATCAGCGCCACGCGGAAGCCTCGCTGGTCGGCATATCTCAATTGCTGGCCAAGCCGCTTTGCCTCGGGGTACAGGTCCACCCGCAGGCCGGCGGCACGGAGCTGGGCGGCCAGCTGCAGGTAGTTGGGGAGCGCGTCGTGGGCAAAGTACGCCAGGAACGCATCGGCCGGCGTCTGCACCGACTCGACCATTCCCAACTCTTCCATGGCGGCCAGCAACCGGTCCAAGCCCAGCGACGCGCCGATGCCCGGCAAGTGCTGTTTGGTGTAAAGGCCCGCCAGGTTGTCGTAACGGCCTCCCGAGCAGACGCTGCCGATCGAAGGCAGGGGTGCGAGAAACGTCTCAAAGACAATCCCGGTGTAATAGTCCAGCCCGCGTGCGATGGCCACGTCCAGGCACACGCGCCCGACCGGAACGCCGGCGGCCTGGAGGCCGACCAACACGGCTCGCAAATGCGCCACGCCCCGTCCGCCCACTTCAGTGCCGGACACCATGTGGTCAAGTTGTGACAGGATCTGGTCATTTGTTCCCGTCACTTCCGCCAATCTCACGACCTGTGCCGCCTGATCCGGCGTGGCCCCGGCCTGGCTGACCATCTCTTGTTCCACACCGCCGGCTCCCACCTTCGGCAGCTTGTCCAAAGCGCGTAGCACGGCTGTCGACTGGCCGAGCAATCCGAGGTTTTCCAGCAGTCCGTTGAGGACCCGCCGGTCGTTCAGGCGAATGGTGAATTCGGAAAAGCCCAGGGCGGTCAACAGGCCGTGGATGACCAGGCCGGTTTCAATGTCGGCAACCACGCTCTCGGTCCCGATCGTATCGAAGTCGCACTGCATGAACTCGCGATACCGGCCGCGTTGCGACTTCTCCCCTCGCCACACCGTGGCAATGTGGTAACGCTTGAACGGCATCCCCAGCGTCGCGGCGTGCTGGGCGACGAATCGAGCCAGGGGCACGGTCAGGTCGAAACGCAGCCCCACCTCGCGGCCGCCGTGATCCACGAAGCGGTAGAGCTGGCGATCGGTTTCCGCGCTTCCCTTGCCGGCGAGGATCTCCAGGTACTCGAGCGCCGGCGTGTCGATGGGACTGAATCCGTACGATCGGTAGACCCGCCTGGCCGTGTCGATCAGCCGTTCGCGGGCGATCATCGCGGCGGGAAGGTAGTCGCGAAACCCCTTGAGTGTGCGGGGGGTGACGATCTCTGGTGTGTTGCTGTTCATGCCTGATACTCTTCCCGTCAAATCGACTCGTGCCTCCGGAAGAAACACCGCCCGTCGGCGCCGCCGGCCGCTCCCGCGTGCTTGAGGAGCGATCGTCGCTCTGCCCGGTCGGCCTTGAGTGGCTCCGCGACTCCGACCAGGCGCGCGACCGAAAGCGCGGCGATCGCACAGGCCAAGCGTTCAACGAGCCCGGCCGCACAGGCGGCCCGACTCGACCGGCCGGCGGCCGCGGATGCACCGTCCCGGTTCCTGCACGACGGCCTCCACGTACTCCCGGACCTGTTCCGCCGTCTCAAAGTAGTTCTCGTACGTCCAGTCATCCTCGAATTCACAGTTCTCGGTCGAGTATTCGCGGCAAATCCGCGGACGATGGTCGTAGCCGGCGCACCGGTTGTCGTCGCCCAGTTCCCGGCATCTCGCCTGGACCAACAAGTACCAGGTCCCGTCCTCGGTGAACACCGCGGCTCGCTCGTGCAGCACGTACCACCGGATGATTTCGAAATCATCGAACGTCTTGGGAGTGTCGATCGGCAGCGCGAGGTACCGGCAGCACTTGGCCGGGCAGTGCCCGCACAGCACTTCGCCCGGTTGCAGCTGCTCGCGAGCAATCTTCTTTCGTGTCCGTCGAGCCATAGAGATTCATCTGGTAGAATGGGGACCACTGGCGCGCACAAGGCTTCCTGCTATCCACGCGTGTTCAGCCGATCAGGGTAGCAGACGGGGCGGAGAATGACCAGTTGACCCTTGGAGAGTTCACTGAGCGATGGAAGTCACAATCACCGCAGTGGGGCCGGACAATGTCGCCCTGGCCGATCCGATTGTCCATTTCGTCACAGGCGAGGGTGCGAACATCACGGAGATCCAGATGTTCAACCACGACGAAGCGGCCCTCTTCGCCATGCTGTTGCGCATCGAATTGGCCGCCGACCGGTTCGATCGCCTGCGCGAGGCAATGGCGGGCATTGGTCAGCGGACTCACCTGTCGATCCGGGTCTGGTCGCCCGAACGGTGCGGACCTCGGCCCCGACTGGCACTGTGCACCACCCACCGCACGGAACCGCCACTGGCACTGCTGCGGGCGATCCGGGACCGGCAGATCAAGGCGGACGTGGTCGTGATGATGGGCAACCGGATGGCATGCCGGGGGGTTGCCGAGCAGTTTGGCATCGATTGGCACATGGTGGGCGACGACCAGGGTCGACCGGACGACGAGCGGCTGGCCGCGCTGTTTGACCAGTACGCGGTGGACTACGTCGTGTTGGCGCGCTACATGCGTCTTCTGCCGCCGGCCACGTGCTGGAAATTCGCCGGTGGGCGGATCATCAATCTGCACCACGGGCTGCTGCCGAGCTTTCCGGGACCGCGCCCCTACCACGACGCCTTTGCCGGCCGCATGCTGACGTTCGGTGCCACGTGCCACTTCGTCGTGCCCGAACTGGACGCCGGCAACCAGATCATCTGCCAATCCACGTTCACGGTGCCGCCCGGAATGAAGCTCGAGGATATCATCCGCATCGGGCAGGAAGACAACGAACCGCAGTGTCTCGTCGAAGGCACGCGGCGCGTCGTGGATCGCGAAGTCAAGTTGCACTTCCACCGCGTGGTGGCGCGTAGCGACCGGGCGGAGGGGTGAAGAGAAGTGGGTCGGTCGGAGCGGGACGATCGGCTCAATGCCCGGTTCGGCCAGCCGGCGCCCAATTAGCCCCGAGGGAAGCTGTCCTCGGTGCCAACCGAACCTGCGGACCCCACCGTCCCGCTCCGAACCCGAGTTGACTCCCACTCGAGCACGGCCGCGCCCCACGACGCGACCTCGGTTGCTCCACCACCCGGTGAAGGAGCGGTCCAAGCTCCTCCGTCTCTCGCTACTTATCGTACGTTCGCCGGTCGCATTTCACGCGGAATTGCCGCGGAGTCAATGTCCATTGCCCAACGTGCCCAACTTGTGTCGCCTGAAACGGTTGTAGGGTGGACGCGGCGATCGGAACGTCCGATCAGACCGCTGGGCGGAAAGACGCGGTTTCCCCGCGGTGTTTCCGAATTTCCTGGAGGGTTTCTCGAAAATCTGCCGATCTATCTTCTGCAATCGGCGCATGCCGACTGGTCATGAACTAGGATTATTGAGGTGGGCTCAAAGCCTCCCAGTCGCCATTCCGGCAGAGGGACCAAACAAAACGCGTTGACCGGGATCACCAAGGGCTGGTGCAATAGCACGCTCGATCCTCGTCTGTCTCGCAGCGACTCCACTCGTCGCAATCGACTGGAAGGTTGAGATACGTAAGGCTGTGGCATTGTCCGGGAATCCCGGACGGGTCACAGCCTTTGTTTGTTCTGGCGGTCGCCTTTCCGGGCCGCCGCACTTCATGACCTGTCGAGTCGTCTGATGCGCACGTTATACATTCTCTCGATGACGATGGCGAGTTTCCTCGCCGGCCTGGTGGTGTCCGAGCTGATTGGTTCACGTTTCGTGGCACCGTCGTCCGCGGTGGCGGAGGATCCGCTGTCCGCCGCTTCGCGCGCCGATCAACCGACGCACACGGACAATTGAAGGAGCGTCACGAGGTCGAGCGCGTTGTGGTGGAGGACGGCACGGATCAGCCAGGCATCGCTGGTGCGGACGAAGTCGTGGTAGACGGCCGGGATATCCCGTCCCGGGATATCACTGCTTCTGCGGCGGCGGAGGACGTATCGCTCCAGGGTTTGCAGCCTGCAGTCCGGCAACTTGCCTCCCCACCGCCGCCGCGCGTGATGCAGCAGGTCGCAGTGAACCAGCCGCGGTCGTGGATCGTGCCGTCCGAGGATTTCCTGTTGGCCGGTTCCCGTGGCGGGCCGGTTGTCGTCCTCCGCCGCGTGGTGCGAGGGGCGGCCTAGGTGGTGCAATGTGCTGCGATCGTGCACCATCGGCCAATCGAAGCACTTTCCGTTGAACGTGGCGAGCACTCGTTTGCCGCTGAGCTGTTGCCACAGGGTCTGCAGCATGGCCTTTTCCTCGCCGTAGTGCCGGGCGAGCAGTTGCAGCAGGACGAGCTGTCCGTCTCGCTGCAGGATCAGGCCGACCAGGAAGACCATCGATCCGGCAAAGCCGCACGTTTCCAGGTCCAGGAAGACGGCCTGTTCCGGCAAAGCGTCGATCAACGCGTTCCACTCGTCCGCCGCACGGCCGCTCGCCGCTCGGCCGCTCGCCGCACGGCCGCTCGCCGCACGGCCGCTCGCCGCACACGGGGCGGCGTGCCGTATGCGCGTAAGTTGCTGGTCGAGCCATTCTCCGCCGCCGGGCCAGATGCGAGCCATCGGCCGCTCGCTCAGCCAATGCCTGCCCCATGAGTTCTCAATCACTTCCCCCGGCGGGAGCTGTGACAATTCATCGTCATTGATTCCCGATTGCTCGACGACGGGGCCCGTCGCGGCGCGCGCGGGGGAAGCCGCCGGCGCGTGGCGGGGCGGTTCGGCTCGGTTCAACTCGCCCAGCCGCATCATCAGTTCCTCGTTCACCGTGCGTCTCCTGCCGAGACCGTGTCCGCCGCCGGACCGCGCATGTCACGGCCACGCGTGTCGCGGCCGCCAGACGGGCACCGGGCTACGATGGCGACGGCGAGCACGCACCGCGTTCTGCCGCGGCGCACAGTCGCTCCACCAGCAGCAGCGTCGCCGCTTTGTCGGGTATCGGATAGCCGCGCATCAGATCCGGATCGCTGTGAATGGCCGGCCGCAGGTTGGGCAATCCCACGCAGCTCGGACAACCCTCCTCGCACGGGCACTCCGCCACCATCTGCCGGCAGATGGCGAGGAGCATTTCGATGTTGGCGTAGCCCTTTTCACAGTAGCCCAGTCCGCCCGGATAGCGGTCGTAAAGGATCAAGCTGCTCGTGCCCAGGTTCTTGCTGTCCACCACGCCGCTGACGTCCCGGCTGTCGCACATGGCGACCATCGGCAGGGCCACCACGGCCACGTTCCTCAGCCCGCACAAACCCTCGCTCGGTCGGTGGCCCGCTTCCTTCAAATCAGCCCGCAACGAGGGACCCGGCGTGAGCCAGAAAGCCGTCGTGGGCAGCTTCTGGGCCGGCAGATCCACGGTCCCAAACCCCACGTTCTCGCGCGTGGCGAACTTGATCTTCTTGAACGCCACCGTCTTCCAGCTCACGTCCACTTCGCCGAAGGCCAGTCGCGCGTCGAGCAGCACGTCACGGGTGGACGTCTCCCGCGTGATGTCCACGCTGCTGTCCAGCACCGCTTGCGTGTAATAGTCGGTTTCGCGGCGCTCCACGTACGCCACCTTGCCTTCCAGATCCAACTCGCGCACGAAATACGATTCGCCGTCGTGCAGATACACGGCTTCCGGATACACCAGTTCCGGCGCGCTGATGGCATCGACGTTGGCAATCACTTCGTAACCGCTCGTCGTCGATTGCCGCCCGGCTGCAACCGGCGGGTCCGACGTGTTCGCCGCGGTGCGGCGAGTCCGCAGGCGGCTGATGCGCGCGGAGAGATGACCGGCACCCACGACCGCGTCGCCGCGCGTCTCAGACGGCGGCCGGCGCAGAACGATGCTGAACGTGTTGTCGCTCATGTGCCGCAGGCTGACCTGTTGGGCCGGGTTCTGGCCGCCCGAAAAGTAGTACTTGCCGTCGATCCGCGACAAGTGCCCGGTGTCGTGCAGCACGGGAGCAACCCTCTCAGCCATCCGGCCGAACGCCGCCAAATCACGCTCTTCCACGGGCAATTCGAACGCCGCGGCCTTCAGATGCTGCGCCATCACGTACGGATTCTCCGGGTCCACCACCGCATGTTCCGGCGTCTGGGCGAAGAAGTACTGCGGATGCCGCAGCAGGTATTGATCGATCGGGTCGTTTCCGGCCAGCAGGACCGTCAAACTCTCCTCGTGCCGGCGCCCGCTCCGACCCGCCTGCTGCCACGTGCTGGCGATCGTGCCCGGGTAATGCACCAGCAGGGTGAAATCAAGTGAGCCGATATCGATGCCCAATTCCAACGCGTTGGTCGCGGCAACACCCCGCAGCCGACCCGCGAACAGGTCCTGCTCGATCTGCCGCCGCTCCTCGGGCAAGTAACCGCCTCGATAGGCCCGCATCTGGCGAGCCAGCGGCGAACCTTTCTCGTTCAACGCCTGCCGCACGTAGCGATTGACCAACTCCGTCGCCTGCCGCGTCCGCGTGAACGTCAGCGTCTGCGCGCCGGTTTCCAGGGCCTGCGTCATGAGCCACACCGCGTCGTCCGTCGCGCTGGAACGCGCCAATCGGTCCCGATCGGCAGCCGCGGGATTCCACAGCACGAAGAACTTGCGACCGCGCGGCGCACCATCGACGGCCACCACCTGCACCGGACGGTCCGTCAGCCGAGACGTCAATTCGCCTGGATTCGCAATCGTCGCGCTCGCCGCCAGGAACACCGGCCGCGATCCGTAATGCGCGCACACCCGCATCAGACGCCGCAAGACACACGCCACGTGCGCGCCGAGAATGCCCCGATAGGTGTGCACTTCGTCCAGCACCACATACCGCAACTCGCTGAACAGACGACTCCATTTCGGATGATAAGGCAGAATGGAAGCGTGCAGCATGTCGGGATTGGTCAGCAGCAGGTTCGCTTCCGCTTTGATGCGACGCCGCTGAGCCGTCGGCGTGTCTCCGTCGTACACCCCCGGCCTAATCCGCGCCGCCACCGCCGGCTCGCCGCCCGCCAACTCCAGCAGACCTTTCAGTTGATCCTGAGCCAGCGCCTTGGTGGGAAAGAGATAGAGGGCACGAGCCTCCGGATCACCCAGACAGGCCTCCAGCACGGGAAGGTTGTAGCAGAGCGTCTTGCCGCTGGCCGTGCCCGTCACCACAACCAGGTCCCGACCCGCACGCGCCCAGTCCAGCGACTGCGCCTGATGCTCGTACAGCCGGTCAATGCCCGACGACGACAACAGCCGTGCCAATTCCTCGGGCAACGGCCGCTCGGGATCGGCATACCGTCCCGTCCGCTCCGAAATCCGCTCCACGTGCACGACCTGCCCCGCATAGTGCGGGTGGTTCGTAATCGCCCGCAGAAATGCCTCGACATCCATGCCGCTTCCCTCACTGGTTTTGCCTGAAGCGACCCGTCCAGCACGCCTGATCCGTCCGCCCGGCGCGGCTTACCCAACCGATGCGTCCAACTCCCCACTCGCCCTCGTTGCGTGTCCGAGCCTGTGCGACGCGCACATCTCGCAGAACGCGAAATCCTGCCGATCCGCGCGGTTGGGACCAGCAGGCGAGTCCGTTCTGCGTTTGGTTGCGGCCATACGCCACGTTAGTAGACAAGCGTCTACTATACGGATCTTGCCGTTTCGGGCAAGACCAAAGAGTCAACCCGGCGGGAACGCGCCAGATGCCTAATCCTCGGCACGGCCGTCAAGATCGGCGAGACCCCGCCCCTCGGCACGGCCTGAACGCCTTGCCAAAGCGGTAAAGATTCGCACAAGGGGCGTCGATGCGAGAGGAAGATGGCGGCCACCACGCCGCCTTGGGTGGCCAACGAACATGGCATGGGCCACCCGCCCGCCGTTGGATCAAGAGCAAGGGCGGGCGTTGTCGGGCGAGGGGCCGCACCGGCCGATTTCGTTCGCGCGCTCCAGCAGGGATCCGTTTCGACAGATGACGACACAACAATCTCGATCCCGTGCCATGCGGCAGTGTGTGCTTCTGCTGACAACGGCGATTCTAACCGCCCTGGTGACCGGGTGCGGCAAGGAACAGACCCAAGCCGTGGTGGACGCCGGCGAACTCCTCGAGACGTATGAACTCGACCGGCGGCACCACGATCCCGTGTTTTTCAGCGAAGTCGACTTGGGCGAGTTCACCGTCACGCAGCGCCGCGAACCGGACATTCTGGTTGTTCGCTTTCATCTCTACGGAGTTGTCCCGGACAAGTATCTCGAGCAGTTCAATGCGCTAGTCGTTTCGCACGGCGAGCGCATTCGCTCCGAGGTGCGAGAAGCGGTTCAGGCCGGCAGCCTGGAGCAACTCGGCGACCCGACCCTGGGGTGGTTGAAGTCAGAGCTGATCTCCTCCATCAACGGCGTGCTCGACACCCGCATGCTGCGCGATGTCGTGTTCGGCGACTTTTCGTTCGAACGCGGGTGACGACCCAGTGTCACCGGCAAGAAGATCGGCCTGCAGGACGCCGTCAACGCGCTGTACTACATCGTCCGGTACGGCTTGGCCGAGTGACCAGGTGCCGGGGGCCAGAACATGGCGGGCGGGTGGATCCGGGCGAGACCGCCCGCAAGGTCGGCGTAAACTGCCCCGATCCTCCCGCTTTCGCATCCGGATAATTCAGAATATTCTCATGCCGTCCCCACCGCGCCACCGATCTCGCATCAGAGAAGCACCAACTACGCACTCTTATGGGAGATTCGGCATGCGAACCTCTTTAGGGCTCATACTCGTGCTCGCCAGCACCTCGTTCTTGTCTGCTGCCCCAGTCCTATCCGCCGAGGATGCCAAGGGCACGCTGCCCTGGTGGCTGGGAAACCTGCGAAACACGCCGACACAGACGCAAGCGCAAGCGCGGCAAAACGGTCCCGCGACTCGCCAAGACCCGGCTCTCGCCCAACAGAACCAAGCCGCTTCGCGGCAGCGTGCAACGGGGGTACCTCAGAATTCCGCCGTCACGCGGCAGCGCGCGACCACGTCCCAGCAGAAACCGCCGGCGACGCGCCGCGGCACGACCACGCCTCCGCAGAACCCGCCCGCGACGAACCAGGGCACGACGAACCAGGGCACGACGAACCAGGGCACGACGAACCAGGGCACGACGAACCAGGGCACGACGAACCAGGGCACGACCAC
>Ga0194111_10009061_pt1 | contig 10880 bp, 9 predicted proteins | sample TA2KigC300mmetaG_FD_146194 | JGI IMG/M metagenome (GOLD analysis project Ga0194111, IMG submission 146194) | Freshwater microbial communities from Lake Tanganyika, Tanzania - TA2015033 Kigoma Deep Cast 300m | ecosystem: Environmental > Aquatic > Freshwater > Lake | place: Tanzania: Lake... | reverse complement strand
AGCTGAAATGCTGAAAAGGGGAAGAGAAAAGCTAAAAGCTGAAAGCTGAAAACTGAAAAGAAATGCTGAAATGCTGAAAGAGAAAAGCTGAAAGCTGAAAGCTGAAAGCTGAAAGAGAAAAGCTGAAAACTGAAAGCTGAAAAGAAATGCTGAAAGGGGTTGACGGGCTCGGGATGCCGCTTGATAAATAATCCTATTGCTTTAGGTAAACTAATAGTTTACATTTTATGGTGTCTTTCAAATAGAATGCTGTTCGGAGCATCATACTGTGAGTTCAAAACTGAATCGTTTAATGACCGATCTGCCGTCCGGGAGTGTTGCCGCCTCCGCGTGGCTTGAACGGCAGGGGATTTCCCGGCAGTTGGTCCGGAAATATCTGGCCTCCGGATGGCTTAAGGCTTTCGGGCGCGGGGCGTTCATCCGTCCGGGCGATACGGTGGAGTGGTTGGGCGGCGTCTATGCCCTGCAGCAACTCGGACTGCCTGTACACGTTGCCGCAGACACCGCGCTGGTCCTCAAGGGTTATGGGCATTTCATGCCGCTCGGCGGAAAGCAGCGCGTCCACCTTTTCGGGGAGCAGAGAGGTGCCCTTCCCGCTTGGTTCAAGAGACACGAGTGGAGTGTGAGCGTGCGGTTCTCATGTCCCAAGCTTTTCGACCTGGCCGAGCCGACGGGTTTTTCCGAATTCCAGAGCGGGGCCTTTACCGTGAAGGTTTCCGCGCCGGAGCGGGCGATACTGGAGGTGCTCCATCTCGCAACCACAAACGACATGATAAGTTTTTCGATCGAGCTGATGGCGGGTCTCGGTTCCTTGCGTCCACAGCTCTTGCAGGTTCTTTTGGAGGGTTGCCGGTCTGTGAAGGTGAAACGGGCGCTGCTGTGGATGGCGGAACAGGCTGGACACGAATGGGTGAACCATCTGGACGCGAGCCGGCTGGATTTGGGCTCCGGGGATCGCCTGTTCTATCGTAGCGGCACGGTGGACAAGAAATACCGCCTCTCTGTTCCACAACAGGAGGAGGCTCCGAATGTTTAACGACGGCTATCTCAAACAGGTCGAGCTGTTGATCCAATGTCTGCCGGACATTCAAAAACAGGACTGTTTCGCCATCAAGGGCGGTACGGCCATCAACCTGTTTGTCCGAGACATGCCCCGGCTCTCGGTTGACATCGATCTGACGTACCTGCCGTTGGCCAATCGGGCGGAGGCTTTCGCCGGGCTATCGTTTGCGATGGCTGCGATGACTCGGGACCTGAAGCGCAGTATTCCGGGTTGCCGCATTCAACCTACGCAAGCCCGGGGCATTGTGACGAAGCTGGTCGTTGCCACAGCGAATGCCCGCATCAAGATCGAACCCAACACCATCCTTCGCGGAAGTGTCTACGGCGCGTCGAAACGGGAACTTTGCGCGACCGCACAGAACCGTTTTGAACGGTTCACAACCGCACACGTCCTCTCGGTTGCCGATTTGTACGCCGGAAAAATCTGTGCGGCTTTAGACCGCCAGCATCCGCGAGACCTTTACGACGTATATCAGCTCCTGCAAAACGAAGGGTTGACCCCCGACATACGCCGCGCATTCGTGGTCTATCTGGCAAGCCACGGCCGCCCGATGCACGAACTGCTTAAGCCAAACTTCAAGGACATCGCGCATGTCTATGCGGCGGAGTTCGCCGGCATGGCACGGGAAGATGTTCCTTTCGAGACGCTTCTGCACGCGAGGGAGGAGATCGGCCAACTCATCCGCGCAGGACTTTCCTCTGAGGAACGGCATTTCTTGCTGTCAATGAAACAGGGAGACCCAGACTGGGATTGCCTCGGGATTGAGCGGCTCGGCGAGTTTCCGGCACTGCAATGGAAGTTGAGAAACATCCGACAAATGGAGCCCAGCAAGCGTGCCGAAGCCCTAAGCAACCTCCGTGCTGTGCTTGAACAGTAACTGAGGTTTATCCAAACGAGAAACAGATTCCCCGTCCCCGAGATGCAGGAGGGAAATGCTGAAATGCTGAAAAGGGAAAGAGAAAAGCTGAAAACTGAAAGCTGAAAAGAAATGCTGAAATGCTGAAACGCTGAAAAGGGGGAAAGGGGGGACGAGAAGGGCGAAGGGCCGGTCACGAAAAGTGGCTGGCCTTTTTGTTTTCCACAACTTTCCACAAACTTGAGAGTGCCAACTTCTCGGGCGCTCCCTGCGTCCGCTCCCCGCCCCCGCCCCACACCCGTGGAGCGTGAAGATGAAAGAGCCGAACGCATTGTTCGGAATGCATTATGCGGGGGGGGGTGGGGTAAATGTCAACCCCCTTTTTTACAATGCCGAATATGGCGCAAGCGCGGTGAGTTCGCAGACTGCGCGCGGGCGCGTTCCACCTCTCGCAGGCTGCTATCTCACGCCTGCGATCCGCGCTTCCCGGTTCCTGGCGGCGGCCGGTCAGCCGCCTGTCCGGGCTATCTTCCGTCGGTCGGCGGCAGTTTCCGTTTCTGCCGCGCCACCTCCAGCGCCAGATCGACCCAGCGCTCGGTCAGGCGGCGGAACGTGCGGAAGTTCGCCAGTTCCGTGCGCACCTGCCGCAGATGCTCCGGGCGGACATAGTCCGAGCGGCTGCGCATGTGGTGCGTGTAGCTGATCTGCCAGTATCCGCCCCGTTTCGCCCCGGGATCCCTGTACTGGCGCCCGAGCGTGCCGGGGCGCATGGGGCCGAGTTGGGCGAGCGCGCGTTGGATGCGCGCGATCTGTTTTTCCATGGACAGAAGCGTAGTTGACATGAGGCCTCCTTTCGGGCAAGATATATAGCATATGTATGCTATAGCTGTCAAGCGGGAAAGAAAGGAGTCTGCCCCATGCGTTTGTGGTCGGTCTGGTGGTCCTGTGTCGAGTCGTTGCGTCCCGCCTTCAGCCGGGGGCGGACGTTCCTCTGGTTCGCGGCGGCTGTCGCGGCCGCCTGCGTGCGGCCCGACCTGGCCGGGGTGACGAGCTTTGTGCGGGCGCTCGGCATGCGCCGGATGTGCTACGCCGGGCTCCTGGCGATGTTCCACAGTGCCGGCGCCGACCCGGACCGGCTCGCGGCGCTCTGGACGCGCACGGTTCTCGATCGGATGGACGCCGTGCTGCTGCGCAGCGGCGGGCGGCCGGTCTTCCTGGCCGACGGCATCAAGGTTTCAAAAGCGGGGCGGAAGATGCCGGCGGTCAAGAAACTGCACCAGGAGTCGGACGACAACACGAAGCCGGAATTCATCTTCGGACACTCCTGCCAGGCCGTGGCGGCGGTCGTGCGGGCGGCGGCGGGGCATTTCGCGCTGCCGCTCGCCTGCCGCATCCACGAGGGCGTCGTGTTCGACAGCAGCGACCGCCGCTCGCAGCTTGACAGACTGGTGGAGTTGATCCTCGCGCTGGGCGTGCCCGCGCCCGCCCTGCTGGTCGCCGACGCCTACTACGCGGCCGCGAAGGTGATCCTCCCGCTGCTCGCAGCCGGGTGGCACCTGCTCGGCGCCGTCCGCATGAACGCGGTCGCCTACCGGCCTCCGCCGCCGGCGCCCGCCGGCCGGCGGGGGCGGCGGCGCGTGTACGGGGAGAAGGTCAGGCTGCGCGATCTGTTCAACGAGCCTGACGCGTTCACGGAGGCCGCGAGCCCGATCTACGGGGAGAAGGGCGTCACCCTGCGCTACTGCGTCGCCGACCTGCTCTGGCGGCCGGTCGGCGTCACCGTCCGCTTTGTGCTCGTGATCCACCCGACGCGCGGAAGAAAGATTCTGCTGTGCACCGACACCGCGACCGATTCGCTGGAGATCATCTGCCTCTACGGAATCCGCTTCAAGATCGAGGTCTCCTTCAAGCAGGCCGTCCACACCCTCGGCACGTACGCCTACCACTTCTGGATGAAGGCCATGAAGCCCAGGCCCCGTGCGTCCGGCAACCAGGACGTCACGTCCGAGCCCACCGCCTACCGCGAGGCCGTCCGGCGCAAGCTGCGCGCCTACCACCTGCACATCCAGGCCGGTGTCGTCGCGCAGGGGCTTCTCCAGATCGTCGCCGTCCTCTGCCCCAGCGCCGTCTGGCGCGCCTTCGGCTCCTGGCTGCGCACCGTCCGTCCCGGCGTGCCCCCTTCGGAACGCGTCGCCGCCCTCGCCCTGCGCAACGCCCTGCCCGAATTTCTCGCGGATGCCCCCGAAGGCCACATCCTCGCGAAATTCATCCGCCGCCGCATCGATCCGGGCAGGGCCGAGGGGCTGCGGCTCGCCTCCTGATCCCCGCAACGCGCCGAAACGGCGTCAACCAACCTCTTTTCCGCGCTTTTCGAGACACGGAACCGGATTCGCACGGCCCCGTGACGCCACCACTGGGCAACGGCCCCGCAGCCCCGCTACCATTAAAAAAGGGGTTGCCCCCCGCATCGTGCATTCCAACGATGCGTTCGGCTCTTTCATCTTCACGCTCCACGGATGTGGGGGGGGGGGGGGGGGGGGGGGCGGGGAGCGGACGCAGGGAGCGCCCGAGAAGTTGGCACTCTCAAGCGCAGGAGGGTTTTTCCGCAAATTTCCTGCTCGTCGAAAATTCCCTGGTCGAACGCGGTAAAGATGGCTGTTTATGCCAGGACGAGAATGGCAACGTCCGGCTGGAATGCACCTGTGGGTTAGTCCTCTCCGGCAAAACCGACCCCGCCAATCCCCTTTTTACCAAGGGTGGAAGCTTCTGGACAAACAACTCATTCCCTCTGCTGGATCTGCCCTCCGATCAGGATCCGCGCCTGCATCCGCGTAATAACTGCATCCATCAGGGATTTGCATCCGTAGCGCTGATCCCTCTTCGTAATAAAGACCGGATTGTGGGGCTGATTCAACTCAATGCCAGACAAAAGGACTTATTCTCACTCGAAACAATAGAAATTCTTGAGGACATAGCCGCCCATGTAGGGGCCTTCCTTGCTCGTATCCAGGCTGATTCCCGTGTCAGTGAATCTGAAGCACGATTCCGAAGTGTTTTTGAACAATCGTCTGTCGGGGCCGTCCTTGTCGGTCTGGATAAACGCTTGATGAAATGCAATCCTGCCTTTTGCGCTTTTTTGGGATATACCGAAAAAGAACTTATAGGGAAATATATCTCAGATATTACCCATCCGGACGACCTTGAAATTGGAACGAAGGAACTGGAGCAAATGATCGACGGGAATCGGGTTTCCTTTTCGGCAGAGAAGCGCTACATCCGAAAAGACGGCAGGATGGTTTGGGGGGAAGTCAATGTATCCCTTGTTCGTGATTCTGAAGGGAAGCCTTTATACTTCCTCCCCTCGGTCAATGATATTGAAGCTCGTAAAAAAGCCGAAGAAGAACTCCGCAAATATGAAGAGCAGCTTCGTGTGACTCAAAGATTGGAATCGCTGGGTATACTTGCGGGCGGGATCGCTCACGACTTCAACAATATCCTCGCGGCCATCATGGGGAACGCGGAACTCGCGCTCGATGATATTTCTCCGCTTTCTCCCGGCAGGGAAAGACTTGAGGGAATCATGACAGCATCCAAGCGCGCGGCGGGCTTGTGTGCGCAGATGCTTGCCTATGCGGGAAAGAGTCGAATCGAGAAGCGCAACATAGCTCTGGGAGATCTTGTCGAAGAAACCCTCCACTTGCTCAAGACCAGCATCTCGAAGAAAGCGATCCTGAACTTGAAGCTGGAGACGTCGCTTCCGTGCATGTTAGGCGACCCCGCGCAGATTCGCCAAATCCTGATGAATCTGGTCATCAACGCGTCGGAGGCCATAGGCGAGCGAAGCGGTGTCATCGCCCTTTCCACCGGCGCGATGGATTGCTCGGGGCAGCACCTGACCAATGGCTACATCGTGGCGCCCGACAAGCCGGGGACCTATGTCTACATCGAGGTGTCCGACACGGGTTGCGGAATGGACAAGGATGCCGTTCAACGCATCTTTGAGCCATTCTTCACGACCAAGTTCACTGGACGCGGGCTGGGGCTGTCGGCTGTTCTGGGCATTGTCAAAGCGCACGAGGGAGCGCTGCGAGTATACAGTGAACCGGGAAAGGGTTCGACGTTCAAGGTGCTGTTCCCCGCGATTGACGTGGCGGAGGATCGAGAACCCGAACACGACGCCAACCGCGATTGGCATGGGTCTGGAACGGTTCTGCTCGTGGACGACGAAGAGAGCATTCGCGCAATCAGCTCACAGCAGTTGCGGCGATTGGGACTCCAAGTCCTGACGGCGGAGGATGGGCTGCAGGCTGTGAATCTGTATCGCGAGCGCAAGGACGCCATCGTGCTTGTTCTGCTGGACTTGACGATGCCGCACATGAACGGAGAAGAAGCCTTCCGGGAACTTCGGCAAATAAACCCGAATGTGCGTGTGATCCTTGCCAGCGGCTATGCCGAGGATGACATCGCGGCGCGATTCGCCGGTATGGGGTTGGCTGGTTGCCTGCAGAAACCGTACACCGTTGACAGATTGCGCTCGCTGCTGTCCACGCTATTGCCCAAGGCAGAGCAGACAACCCGATCTGAAGAAGGGAGACGCCCCATCAAGGGCGTGCAGGCGGACGGCTAATCGCCGCCGCCGCCCGCCATTCAGGCAGTCCAGAACCAGACGGAGCATTCAAACCCCATAGCCCGAAACCCGTCCCCGCGGCTCCGTTCAACGATGGTATTCGTTCGCTGCGCCTCACGCGGGGGTCATGATCGCTTCTTTGGCCGCCTTGGCGAGCCTGAACTTCAGGGCCGACTTGGCCGCGATCTGGATCGTCTCGCCCGTCGCCGGGTTGCGCCCCATCCGGGCTGCGCGCTCCACCTTGACGAGTTTGCCGAGTCCCGGAATGGTGAACCCGTCCGCGGCTTCCCGGATGGCCATCGCGACCAGAGCTTCCAACATCGTCGCCGCCTGCGCCTTCTCGACACCAGCCGTTTCAGCCAACTCTGCAATGATTTCGCTCTTGGTCTTCATGGTGATTCCTTTAGGATTGTTCAGTGATCGCTCCTTGGCCGACGAAGGCTCATGCCTGCTGTAAACCGGCCAAACCGATAATCGGTAGCGATGTCACGCAGGGAGTATGCCAGAAGCGCAAAGCAATGTCCAGCGCGCTGCGGCGATGGCGGAGCTATTCTAATGTGTGAAAATAGCGGCTGACCCGCGGGTCATCGCAGCGCGCCAGCACCAGACGCTCGCGGTATTCCAGCACGCGCCGTTCGCGGGCCAGCCGCCGCGACTCGGCATAGTGCAACTGCCCGGAAAGCCACGAGACCTGCACCATGACAAAATCGCAGAAGGTGGTGACATCGCGGTAATTGATCGCGCGCCCCGCATCGAGCGCCGCCAGAATGGGTTCGGAAACCCCGCCCTCCAGTTGCATGTTCCACGTGATCTCGGGATTATGCTCCAGCTGCCCGCTCTCAACAGCCTCCTCCAGCACGCGGAAGATGTCGAGTTTATCGGCATCACGCACCATATAGGCGATCCGGGCTGCGTCTGGAGCGATGTCTGGCGGCAGCGCGATTCCATTGTGCAGCCTCACCGCTTCAAAGATGATCCGCGCATCGTCCTCGGGCATCCCGAAGCAGATCCCCTCCTGACGCATCACCGCGCATCCCCGTTCGGCGTGGTTCACCGAGGCGCTGTCCTGAAACGTGCCGAACTCGGCGTACTGCGAGAAGCGTCCGATGTCGTGCAGAAGCGCCGCCGTCCGCCCGAGCAGCGCCTCTGCCGTCGCCCATCCCTCTGCGGCCATGATGCGCCCGGCGTCGGCTACCACATGGGCGGTGTGCCGCCGCTTGAGCGCTTGCATCGGGGGAAATGCGCCGTCAGGCCCGCGAAATCGGGCCACGTACCGGTTGAAGCGGCTTCGCACCGCCTGGAAATGTCCGTGGTTCATCCCCTCATCCTTCGAAGCCCCTCATCCCGACAGGACATTGACTGGCTCCAACCGTTCAGAGGGCCGCAAACACCGAAAGATCCCACTCGTCGAACCAGCGTATCTCCAAGCGCCCGTCCTTGAGCTGCAACGGGAGCCAGACATACCGCGAGTCGGAGATGTCCCCCGGCGTCCAGCGATCCGCCACCCCGATAAAGTGCCCCGGCCGGTCCGCAAGTTCAAACGCGGACCCAAACTGAGAATCGAAACTCGTCTCCGCTTTCGTCCCCACACAGGGATTCCCATGCGTTGTCCAGGGCCCATGAATCAGATCCGCCGAGGCCCATTCCGATGGATTGGCGCCGTAGCCGGTGGTCCCGGAGGTGATCATGAAATAGCGTTGATTCTTCTTGATCACCACCGGCGCCTCCCGCGCAGACGGCGGACCCGAATGCGGAAAGTGCAGGCTGTACATGCCGGTCGTGTTCAAATAATCATCCGTAAGGTCTGCAATCACGACCGATGTGTGGGGCCGGTTGAAAATCCAATAGGCCTTCTGCTCGTGGCCTGGCTCCAAAAAGAAATTGGGATCCCCGGAAACCATCCCGCAGGGCAGAAACGAGCGGAGATAACGAAAGGGACCAGTCGGTGTATCCGCCACCGCGACGCCCGTCCGCTGTGCGCCCCCCCATCCACCGCGCACAATCTTCATCCACATGACGTATTTTCCGGTGGAGGCGTTGAAGAGAACGTGCGGACGATCCATAATATTGAAAGGCGACAAGTCGTGTTCCGTGTCGTCTGGCCTGGATGGCAGAACGGTGCCTTCAAACGTCCAATCCGTCAGGTTCTTGGACGAATAACAATTTACGCCCGCATGCCACGGCTGCCCGTTCATAAACGCACTGCAGCCGGTCTTGTTCTCGCCATACCAGTAGTAGGTTCCATGAAAGCAGTTAATCCCGCCGCCATGGGCCTGAATCGGATTGCCGTCCGTGTCTTTCCATATCTGTCCAGGATAAAACATTGTCTGCTCCTATTGAATTGATAATCACTCGGCACGCTTTTGGGAGGCCGTCATGCCGGACTGCACGGGAGTACCGTTGCATCCCGGCACCCACACAGTTGCACGGGCGGTTTGCCTGCGGCGTTGGGGACAAACGCATCCGAGACCTTCACCCGGTTGTTTCTGAACACCAGCCCATCCACATGGTGGGCCGTGAGCAGGTTGGGATTGGGCGAGATGAAGGTGTTGTCTTCGATCACAATCCCGAGGTGATAGCCCGCCTTCGCCTCCTGGGGCTTGGGCACTTCGGGCCGAATGTTGATAGGCGCCGCGCCGTCGGCATAGCCACAGTTCAGAAACGTGTTGCCGCGGATGGTGAGATCGCGCACCGGCCCCGACTCAAACCAGTAGTTGGCATCGCCAGAAACGTGAATCGCGTGCGACGAGTTGTAGAACGTGTTCCCTTCGATCAGCATCGGCCGGTTGCTGCTGAGCAGAAAACCGCGAGGCCGGTTGTTGCCCGTGCGGCAGCCGCGAATGACCACCGCCGGCAGGCGCGTGACGTTGGTGACCGCAAAGCCCGAGCACACCCCCGCCGGGATGGCAGCCTTGAAACGCAGCTCGAAGAAGCGTGCGTTGATCACGCGCGCTTCGGCCACCACCCCTTCGGCCAGCGTCTGCATGGTCTGCGCCTCCGTGAACGCCACCCGGTCGCCCGGCCGGTACGAGCAGATCCCGTACTGCTGAAAGTGCTTCAGCTCCGCCTCGATCGTGTCCTTCCCCGCGACGCGCGAGATGCGCGAATAGATGCCGTGAATATTCGTAGCGTCGTCCAGCATGTTGTCGAACTGGCAGTCCTCCATCCGGATCGTCCCCTCGCAGTTGACAAAGTGCGTGGCATCGGCCTTGGCAGAGATGATGCGTGACGAACCCGGGCGTGTGGCGACCACGACCCGCTTGAGCGTGATGTCGGCGGAGAGCTGACCGATCACACCCATGGCGCCGACGTGGTACAGGCGAACGTCCTCAATGGCGACGTTGCGCGACTCGTGAATGAACACGCCGGGGTTGTTCCGCTTCTCGTGACTGATGGTCACGATGTTGCCGATCGTGTGGAGCCATGGGGTCTTGTAGTGCAGACGCACCACGCCCGGCTCCGGTTCCGTGGAGGTGAAGAGCTGCGCCCACTTGTCGGTGCTTTCGTCCAGATGGGCGATCGAAACAGCCTTGATGGGGTAATAGTACATGCTTCGCGTCGGGGCGCGGGTGCGTGGGTCGAACTCCGTAATCAGCCAACTGCAGTCGTTCAGGCTCATCCAGTCGGCCGACGTGAAGTACAGCGTCCTGCCTTCCACGCGATAGGGAAACTCCTCCTGCGAAATCCGCAGGTCCAGCGATTGCGCCGTGCAGGCCACGACTTCGCCCTGCGAGTAAAAGGGGCGGTCGCAATCCACGCTGAAGTTGCGCAATACCATGTTGCTGGAATGATCCACGACAAACGGGGTGATGCGCCCATGGAAGATAAACTCCGCGCCGCCCCCGTCAAGGGTCAGCCCGTTCATAGCGACCAGCGGAAAAGCGATGCGCCGGACGCCACTGTCGTTGTTCGAGATGTAGGAGAATGTTTCGGGGGCTCGGTCTGCACGAAAGTGGTAGACGCCGGGATGAAAGCGTAGGGTCGGATGATCCGCCGTGCGGCAGGCCGCCAGCGCGCGCTGAACAGCCGGCACGATGTCAACGGAGGAGTTTTCGTCGAGATGGTCTTGAATGTCGATGATCATGGGCTGTTCTTCTTTTGCGGTTTATCAAACGGGTCAGACGGGCCAGACAATCGTTTACAACAGATCGATAAGCACATCGCTTTTCGACAAGCACCGGCCCGCATGTGCCTAAAGCATGCCTGCATCGATCTGACGGGATGAATTCATTGTGATAGCGTGCCAGAAATGGGGGCAGATAACCAGCAAATCTTTCGAAGCGCAATGACCTGGCGCGCAAGGTGCGACACGTGCTGGACGAGAACGTGCATAC
>Ga0194111_10009059_pt1 | contig 10884 bp, 9 predicted proteins | sample TA2KigC300mmetaG_FD_146194 | JGI IMG/M metagenome (GOLD analysis project Ga0194111, IMG submission 146194) | Freshwater microbial communities from Lake Tanganyika, Tanzania - TA2015033 Kigoma Deep Cast 300m | ecosystem: Environmental > Aquatic > Freshwater > Lake | place: Tanzania: Lake... | reverse complement strand
CTATTATACCCGAGCGCGTACCAGTACTGGAAAAGGTGGTGACCGCTGGCTTCAATCTGGGAATCTGGGGAAAACGGTGGAGCACCTTGTCTTCCAACTCGCCTTTGAAGCCGTGTTATCGAGGGGAGGCATTTGGCATTAAGATGATAAAGATCTTGAATGCTTGCAAGATTGCGCTTAATCTGAACCCCGTTCACATCCAGCACGGGGGCAATATGCGCACCTTTGAAATCCCAGGTTGTGGAGCTTTCCAGTTGATTGATCGGTATGATCGGCAATGGTTCATCGAGGGAGAGGAGATTGTGTCTTTTGGAAGCGATAGAGAGATAGTAGATAGAATTGACCAGTATCTATGCGATGATGAAGCCAGGGTAAGCATTGCACAGAGAGGGCAGGCACGGGCTTACCGGGACCATACATACCTCCAGCGTATGCAGAGTATGTTGGAGAAGATCGCTCAGCTCAACGATTGAGGGTATGTATCGCGACGTGATGTAGAACTATCAAATGAAATCTCCTGTTAAGTTATGCTGTCCGAAGTGTCGGGGTCAGCTAAGTGATAAGATAACCGAGTTGGTATGTATTGCGTGCCAGCAGCGTTATCCCATTATCGATGGAATCCCGGTCTTTGCGTCGGTTGACCAATATTACGAAGGTAAATTCGCAAAGGTTAAGCCAGGAGTAGGTTCTTCCTGGAAGGAATTTGTATACAAAACTCTGCATTACTTTCACTATAGCGAAATATTCTACTTTCTTCAACGCATTCGCGGGGGAGTGCTGCTGGATCTTGGGTGTGGAGGTGGAACGATTCCCTTTGCACGTGCTGCTGAGCAGTCCGTTGGCATTGATCTATCATTGGCATCCGTTCGTAATGCTGCACATTACTATGATTTCGTCGCGCAAGGCGATGTCACGCACTTGCCTTTTGAAAGCGATCAGTTTGATTGGGTGGTAAGCTCGCATGTCTTTGGTCACGTCCCCAATTTTGCCAAGAGTGACTTGCTTGCTGGTATACATCGTGTCTTGAAACCGGGTGGTCAGAGTATTCACATTATCGAAACCGATAGCAAGCATCCATTCATCCAATACGCGAAAAGCAAACCAGAATTATTCAAGAAACACTTTGTTGAACGGCATGGTCACCATGGATTAGAGTTACCCAGTACAGTAGTATGCCATTTCCAGCAGCATGGTTTCGAGATATGCCATGTCAAGAAGTTGTATGCTGGTTTAGTTCCATTGTGGTTCTATTATATTTATTTCAATAATGAGTATCTGGCTCACGACCAAAGCCTGCGATGGAAAGTGGAACTGGGGCGGGTTGCCGTGAGAAACACATTCCTGAATTTACTCACGGGCACTCTGCAAGGTTTGTACGAAGATTCCTTCGGTCAGTGGTTCACAGAATTGGACTATAGCCAGGCCCTGGCGGTACATGTCAAGAAGGTTGTCCAGTAGCCACTGAAAAACCTACAGCGCAAGGAAGCTCCTCCACTACATATGAATATCTTGTGCCTTTCTTTCCGTTTTTGAGCTGGTCTCCGTGATATTGGACTCGCAATTTCTTGAAGAAATCGCAAATGTTGTGGTAGCATACCATATACAGCGGATTTTCGTGCGCGAACTTGCTACATGCAGCATCCTTCCAAACGGCAATTTAGATTATTTGTCCAGCCTCATCGGGGCTACTACAATTCTCGATCGAGTGAATAGAAATCATGGACATGTCAGACCAACTTGAGTTGTGCGGCAGGATGCTTAGACTGGAGGGTACCAGTCTGAGCAGTGTACACTTCCACATGCAGCGGGTTCTTGCTGATACACCGCTGAGAGACAGGCGCGTGTTGGATATTGGCTGCGGTCGCGGTCTTCATTCGATCTATATGGCTCTTCAAGGGGCGCAAGTCACTGCAATTGATCCTGAGGTGCATGGCTCGAATCCGGGAGTCACTCAAGTTCTCCTCAACCGGTTGTCTCAGTTGGAGCTTCAGTCTGTTCGTTTTAAGCCAATTGGCCTGTTCGATCTAGCATCTTCGGAAGGTCCTTTCGATCTTATCTTTTCATGGAATGTCATCAACCACATTTGGCCGACGCGCTTGGATGCTTCGCGTAATCACCAGGCATACTCGGCGTACCGGGACGTGGTAGATCGAATGTGCACGTTCCTGTCGCCCGGCGGTCGTCTACTTATAGCTGATTGTGCGCGCTCAAATCTCTTTGCCGTCCTGACGCGGTTGGGTATCCCGCATCCCATTCCGGGCTGCCGGAGCATTGAGTGGGGCACGCACCAGCAGATGTCTACTTGGCGCTCCATCCTGCTCAAGGAAGGATTGGCAATACTGCGAGTGACGTGGTACGTTCCCTACCCGTTGCGTAGGTTGGAATCTATTCTTAATAACTCGCTATGGGGCTATTTGACGACATCCCACTTCGCAATTCTGGCGATGCGGAGATGACCTTGGATCATTCTATTCCGATTGCAAACCTTATCACGGCCGGATTTCTACGGCATTGTCTACAGAGCGCTTCCAACGGCGCTGAGAATATACTGTCTGGAGAGATTCCCTCTTGAGGTTGCGCGTGCAAGTCCATAGCCTCTAGACAACAAAAGTGCAAAAGAGCCCCTACACTCATGAATATTCTATGTCTCTCTTTCCGTTTTCACCCTCTCCTCGGCGGAGAAAAGCATCCGCTTCGTGTTTGCCAGGAATGGGTAAAGATGGGTCATTCAGTGCAAGTGATTACTCTCAGGTGGCCGTGGTTTGTTGCACCGGATGTTGAAGAGTATTCAGGAATTCTTATTCATCGTTTGCCGGTTCCTTCATCCAGCCACACATTATCCTGGCAGGCAGCTTTGGCATTGGCACTCCTACGGCGTGGTGATTTGATGGACTGGGCAGACGTGGTACAGCTCAACAGATCAGCAACCATGCCGTTCTATGCCACGTCAATGCTGACATCATCTTGCTAAGCGATTTTGTCAAGACGGTGCAGTATGTCACCAATATTCTAAAGGACCACTCATTTTTGGTGATAGGCCAGCGATGGGACTTGGACGTGTCTGAGCCGTTGGGGTTCGAAGCTGAGGACTGGGAGAATCAATTGCGTGTCCGAGTTACCAAAGGCGGCAGTCTCCACGCGCACACCGGAATTGACTATTTTGTTTTCCCCAGGGGTATGTGGGGGAATATTCCCCCCTTTGCCATCGGGCGCACGGCCTGGGATAATTGGCTGATTTACCGCGCTCGCGCATTGGGTGCGCGGGTGATTGATGCAACCGAGGCTGTTAAGATCGTTCACCAGAACCACGACTATGTTCAGGGTTTTCAAGATTTGGAGGGTGTAAGGACGGGGCCTGAGGGCCAGATCAATAGAAAACTGGCCGGGTGGGAGGGGCACATATTTACCTTGAACGATGCTGACTGGATGCTTACGCCTCAAGGCTTAGTGAGGCCACCGCTGACAGCAGGCCGTCTCCGTCGGAGTTTCGAAACCTTGTTTATATTATCGCCACGTCTTGATCCGTGGTACAAGCGGGCAAGAAAGTGGTTGTCTCTACGCCGCTGGGTTCGGGGAGGATGGCAAAGAGTACGGTATCTCTGGGGACATGGCATTGTCCATAACGTCTCGCTCTGAAGTTTAGGTGGCTGCCCTGTGCGTATTCTTTACTATAACTCGGCTTATCACGCTGATTACGGTGGAAGCAATCATGCCCGTGGGTTCTTTGCCGCGGCGGCTCGCCACCCGCGCGTAACCTCGATTGAGGTCTTTCCACCTGCCGTGAACCGGAATACTCAGGATAAGGTGTCGCTACGCTGGCGTGTTTCCACTGCGTTGCCCCGCCACATACGGTTACCGCTCTATTTGGCGCTTGGTAACCGTGCTCAGTATGATCAGCTCTGCCGTAGATTGAAAAGATGCAATGTGGATGTACTCATTGTGCGGGCAGAGAGTCACTTCATGGAACTGCCTCGTCTCCGTAGGCGTTTTCCCCAATTGTTTATAGCCGTCGAAGTAAACGCCTCAGTTTTTGATGAAAGTATGGCCTTCGTCCGGCCACTACAGCTTTATCGTCGTCTAGAGGCCTGGGCTCTTGCCAGTTGTCATGTCCGCATCTTTGTATCGGCGTTCCTTCGCGACCGTATACGATCTTTCTATCCAGCGGACAGCCATGACATTGTTGTCCACAATGGTGTGGATCTGAACAAGTTTCGTCCGCGGATTGGCCGAACTGAAGCAAAGCGGCGGCTGGGGATTCATCCTAAGCGTGCTGTAGTCGGCTATATTGGGGGAATGGAGTCGTTTCGGCGTCTGCCACTCTTAATTGAGGCCTATGCCGATGTGTTGAAGGAGCGGCCCGACGCAATTCTGATGCTTGCTGGCGATGGGGTGGATATGTCGTTGGTACAAGAAAGGGCGAGCCGCCTGGGATTGCTCAGCAGCCAACGTGTCCAGCTGATGGGATGGGTCCCTGGTGAAGTAGTCCCTGCATTGTTGGAGGCATTTGATGTGGGCGTTTTTCATGCCTCGAATCCCTATGGGAGCCCGCAGAAGCTATTTGAATATCTGGCAATGCGTTTGCCCACAGTGGGGCCTCGCGTGCCTGCTGTTACTGAGGTTTTCCAACATGGAACACATATGCTGCTTACGGAACCTCGCCGGGAAGAGGTCGCCTCATGCATTCTGGGGCTCTTGCAGGATAGGGAACTTGGGGCGCGCTTGGCTGAGGCAGGTTATGCACTCGTCGCTTCAAAATACACCTGGGATCACAACGCAGAAGCTGTTGTGGCGAGTTTGGAAAAAGTGCGGATACAAACGCAGCAAGACGGGTAGATAATGCCTGTAAAAATCAGTATGGTCAGAATTATTGTTCGACTTTAGCGGACCCACATCGGACTGAACTGGGCACATACACGCGAAAGCGCGCACTGGAGATGTACAGCTGGGATCGCATTGCTGATCGTTATCGCCAGCTCTACAACTCACTTGGCTTCTGAACTGAGAAACATCTGAATGGCCGAACCCCATCAACTATCGCTGACCCAGCCAATAACAGACGAGAGGGACGAGACAACAAACGCCCGGCTACTTCAGGCAAGACTCTCAGACCCTGGGTTCTTGTTGACGACGTTCCTGACCGCTGTCGCAATACAAGGGTTGTTAGAGCTGCTGATGACCTTCCCTGTCAGCATTGGCGGTTTTGCCTTCGGCAATAAAGTTCTTCGTCTCGGGCTGTACTCTTATATATTACTGCTCGGTTTGTGGCGCCTCAGGAACAGGCGACGACTCTCAATAGTGGCACAGCGTGAGATGGCACTTATACAGTTCTTATATGCCGAGTTGTTTGGCGTCTTGGTGTTAGGCTTCTTCCTGTTTATTGCAAATAGAACTAGCGGGAGTGCCTTTGAAGAGTTCAGGCAATTGCTGGAGGTTTATATCCTGATTCCGATGGTCTACTCCAGCATCGGCAATATTACACAAATACGCAAAGCCATAGACTGGCTGATGAATCTGCTTACGATCCTGGCTTTCCTCTCAATCCTGGGCTATCTGAGCTGGTTCATGCTTTCCATACGTTTACCGTTTTTAGCCAGGCTCTTCAGCATCGTACTGCTATTTGGCGCTGTGGTCGCTTGGGGCAGGGTTCTTGTGTTCGGTGTAAACTTACGGCGGTTGCTCCTGTTGGTTATCCTTGTCAGCGGTTCTTTGATCACGTTTCAAAAGCCGGTCATGTTATGTGGTATTATCGGGTTGCTTGCTGTGCTGTTATTGCTTCTTGCAAACCGTGGATTTGGCAGAGAGCCGACCGTAAGTCGTCACCTTGTCCTTGCAAGGCTGCTTCTCGTTCTACTCATTCTGGCGTTGCTATTCTTGATACTGAACGACATGACCTCTAGCAGGCTTGTGCAGAGGTACCAATATGAGTTCGATGTCCGATACCTCAAGACAACTACCGGCAAGGAAATTGATGGACAGCGGCTCCTTATTTGGGACAAAACCTGGAACGATGTGTTCTTGAAAAGCCCTTGGGTTGGTACAGGTTGGGGTGTGAGGGTAGATGTATATTATGCGGACGATGTCTACATCCACAACTTCTTTCTTTACTGGCTCGCGAGTACCGGTGTGGTGGGTGGGCTTGTCCTCGCACTTTTGTTGTTCATTGCCGGACGATATGTGCTGAAAAACGTTGACTTACGTCAAGATGTGGACTTGAAGATGGGGCTGCTCGGCTACATTGTCGTTCTCCTGGTATATAATAGTGTGGGAGTAATGTTTGCAGAGCCTGCGCTGACATATGTGGCAGGCGTGGTTATCGGGCTAGTGCTAAGAATCGCGACACTGGATGCAGAGAAGCGAAGGCAGAGTGACTTTGAGATGGCGTGAGCGCCGTTTGCGCGAACCACTTATGCGGATCAAATACTCTCGACCACGCTGCCGACTTCGCCCGTCGCCGGTTCGACTTGGAGCGCCAGGTAGACTCATAGTTGACGTGGTACCGGGAAATCATCAATGAATACGCGGCGCTCACTGCTTGAAAACATGTTGCCGCGGCGATTGGTCAGTCGCTTTTCTCTTTTTGTCTTCGTCTTGGGAACAGTATGTGCTGTCTTGAGCTCGCTAGTTGTGGTTGTCCAGGCCTGGCAAGAAAACCGAGATGCAGTGCGAGCGGTGCGCCTTGTCGGGGTCGGAGGGCGTGATGCTGGAAGCATCTCAAGTGTGGGGAAGATAGCGTGGACAGTGCCCCACTTAGGGGCCGTGGCCCTTGCCTGGCAGGGGCCTCCTAGCGACGCCGAGGCATATTGGCTATCAGATCGCTCGACGGCCAGCGAGTTGAAGCACATAACCGGACTGGCGATGGCGAATGCTTACTTTGCCCGTGGCTTTGACGAGGCAGGGCAACAAATGCTAAGACGTGTTCCAAACTCCTGGCGCTGGGCGTATGGTAGCGGATACTACCACGTGCAGAGACAGGAATGGCAGCAGGCACATGTATGGCTGGAGCGAGCCATGGCCGCAGACCTAGGCTTATCCGCAGAAAAAGCATACCTTTACCGCGACGTCTGCAACATGCGCCGCCATTTCGGAGATTTCGAAGGTGCTCTGCGCGCTTGTGAGATGTTCATGCAGGTAGCCGGTTCTGAGGTTGAACCTTACACCTATTCCGGCTTCGTCTATGTAGAGGCAGGTGACTTCCGAACGGCACTCCATGTGCTGGAGGCAGGGCTCGCGCGAGGGGAACCCACATCCTGGCACTATATTCTCATGGGGCGAGCGTCGGCTGGAATTGGGGACTGGGATACAGCTCGAGGCTGGTATGGTAGAGCATTGGAGATGAACAAGGCCGATCCGATTGCCAATCTGTATATGGGGCTTCTGATGATGGACATGGGCGAGACGGATGAGGCTGTACCCTACCTGGAACTGGCTATTCATTCCCCAGAGACATATTACAGCAATTTGGCCCGCCAGGCTCTGAGCAAGATTCGTTCCGAAGGGCAAGAACCATGAGACCGCTCAAGGCAACGTGGTTTGTGAACGTGCCTATTCCACCCATGACCTGGAGGGACGGCACTCCGTGTCACGTGACCGGCGGCTCCTGGCTGTATGCATATGCGCAGTTAGCTGCTGAACGCCTTCCCGAACTCAAACTGTCAGTGGTCTGTGCTTACCCGGGCCTGCCTGAGCAAAGGCTGCACGTGAATGGAGTGGAGTACATCAGTTTCAACCACGACGGGCAACTGTGGAGTAGTCGTGACTTAACGAGTCGATCCTTTCAGAAGTGTCTGCAGTTGAGCAACGAGACATCCCCAGACCTCCTTCATGTCTTTGGGACGGAGCGCTGGTATGGTTTGCTGGCCGAGGCAACTGATGTGCCGCCGGTGGTTGTGTCTTTGCAAGCAGTAGTTTCGGCCATCACTGACCATGGGCTGTTGTTGTCGAGTGCGTTTCCGTGCAGACTGGGGTCGCTGTTCGGTGTGTCCAGGCGAGGCCTGGACACGCCACTATTGAGCTTTCGTCGCCACACTGAATGGCGGGCTGCTGAACGTAGAGTCTTTGCCTGTGTGCGCCATTTCTTCGGGCGGACCACGTGGGACCGGGCTTGGGTGCGTTGTCTTGCGCCTGATGCCCACTATTACCACCTTGAGGAGCCAGTTCGCCCAGAGTTGCTCTCAGGCAGGTGGAGCATTGACACGTGCGCACGTCACCGGCTCTTTGCCACGAATCCCGCAAACGGCTACTACAGGGGATTGGACGTGATCGTCAAAGCGCTGGCCATCCTTCTTCGTGACTACCCGGATGCTCAGTTGTTCATCGCGGGCGAAGAGGAGAAAAGAGGTGCGTTCGCCAAATGGGTGAAGGAAAAGACCGCTGTTCTGCCCAACGGTACCGTAGTGTATACCGGTCGCCTCGATGCGGAAGGGATCAGAAAGCACATGCTGAATGCGCACACCTATCTGAATGTCTCGCGGGTTGAGAACAGCCCTCTGGCCCTTTCCGAGGCCATGTGCTTAGGCGTGCCCAGCATCGTCTCCTATGCTGGCGGTCTGACGTCGCGTGTGGAGCATGGCATTACCGGGCTTCATGTCCCCCCTGGGGATGCTGTCTCATTGGCGAATGCGATTAGGCAGTTGTGGAGCCATGATGCTTTGGCGACGAACATCGGCAGCAATGCCCAGCAATTGGCTCTCAGACGTCATGACCCGGCTTCGATTGCCCAGCAACTCATCAGAGGATACCAGTCAGTCCTGGGGATAGGTTCAGTGCATCCATGCGAGTTCTGATCGTCTCGCCACACCCGTTGACAGAGCAAGATCCGGGCAGTGTGACTTTTGTGAGCCTTTTTTCGGCATTTCAAAAACAGGAAATCCGGCAGATTGTCATGGGAAGCCCCGTCTGCGAACCCGACTTGGTGGAGGCGTGGCGCATCGTGGGGCCGGCCAACGTGCCGGTCGAAAAGCTGGTAAGAGCTGTCACCGGGTATGGAGCATCCCCCAACGTGGCCGTAAGCGTTGTTCGCGATGCGGTGAAAGCGAACACGGGCAGGCAACTGTTCTTGTCGGCTTACGCAGATGCGATGCCCGTTTCCTTCTCGCAAGAGGAGGCCGACTGGGTTCGCGAGTTTGCTCCGCAAGTGGTTTACTCTACGTTGGGATCAATCCGTTGTCTGAAGACGGTTATGTGGGTGAACCGGTTGCTAAGCGTGCCGATAGTGGTGCATTACATGGATGATTGGATAGCTACCCAATACCGTGGCTCGTTCACATGGATTCCCCGGAAGATGCTGTTGCATCTAAATGAGGAGGTTGTGGGCCGGGCGGCGCATTGCCTGGCCATATCCCCTCACATGGCAAGGCAGTACGAGATCCAGTTTGCTCGCCCGTTTGACAACTTCATGCATTGCGTTGACATCCCTGCCCAGTTGTACCCACGTCAGAGTGATGGCACGCTGCGTATGGCCTACGTGGGCGGGTTGCATCTCTTCCGCGAAGAGATACTCGCCCGACTTGGTGAGGTTATACAAGCGCGTGGTGGCAAAATCGGGAATGTGCAGGTTTTGGTTGATTGCTACGCGCCAGAGTCTCACCTGGCTGCCTACCGGGCTAAGCTCGAAGCGGCGGGGGTGCGCTGTATACGGTCGTTGCAGCCCAATGAGGTCGCCCACGTGATTTCTCAGTACGACTGCCTGATCCATGTAGAATCCTTTGACCGACGTGCGTACCAATACACGAAGCTTTCGATCTCGGCCAAAATCCCGGTCTACCTGGCCGCTGGCCTTCCCATACTGGCCATTGGGCCAGAGCCCCAGGCGGCTGTCGAATATGTGTGCACCAATGATGCTGGCGTTGGTGTCCACGACCTTACTGAAGCAAGCATATCCTCTGCCCTCAAGGTAATAGCCGATAGAAGCCGCAGGGAGGAAATGGGCCGCAACGCTCACCATCTCGCGTTGACCAATCATGACAGGTCATCAGAAAGCACCAGGTTCCGGGGGATATTGGAGCAGGCATCGAGTGCATGGTGAGGAATTCGCAGGGTGAATACTACAATGTCAGGTGTAAACAGACCGTTGGTTTCGGTTATTACTCCCTCTTACAATCAGGGGGCCTACCTGGAACAGACAATCCTGTCAGTCCTGAACCAGGACTATCCTCACATCGAGTATACGATCATTGATGGAAATTCGACTGACGAAAGTGTCAATATCATCCGCCGCTATGCTGACCGCATCGCTTATTGGGTAAGTGAGCCGGATGAGGGCCAAGGTCACGCTATCAACAAGGGATTTGCCCGAGCGAAGGGCGAGATTGTAGCCTGGCTCAACTCTGATGACCTTTATTTACCCGGCGTGGTCTCAGAAGTCGTCAACTTCTTAGAGATCAATCCTGGTGTAGGAATGGTTTATGCAAACTGCCTGGAGATTGACGAGAAGGGCAGCGCCATAGCTTGGCGCAAGTCTCGGCAGTTTGATTTGCTGGATCTACTTTCATTCAACATCATTCCGCAACCGACCGTTTTCTTGCGCCGAGAAGTTGTGACAGCGCTAGGGGGGCTGGATATTTCCTTATCTCTCCTTTTTGACCATCAGATGTGGATTCGGGTTGCCGCTGCTTTTCCAATCCTCTACAAAGACCGGTGTTGGGCAGCAGCACGACTCCACGAAGCATCCAAGAATGCCAGGTGGTGGAGCAGCTATGGCCAAGAAGCCACGGCTATGCTTAATGAGTTGTCCGCCAAGCCAGACATGCATCCGATTATCGAGACATACAGAAGACAGATTCTGGCCGGAATAGCCTGTTTCGCCGGGAATTATGCCCTTGTCAATGGCGATCTGCGTGGTGCGACCCAGGAGTTTGCTAAGGCGCTCCGTTTGCAGCCAGATAC
>Ga0194111_10009058_pt1 | contig 10884 bp, 9 predicted proteins | sample TA2KigC300mmetaG_FD_146194 | JGI IMG/M metagenome (GOLD analysis project Ga0194111, IMG submission 146194) | Freshwater microbial communities from Lake Tanganyika, Tanzania - TA2015033 Kigoma Deep Cast 300m | ecosystem: Environmental > Aquatic > Freshwater > Lake | place: Tanzania: Lake... | reverse complement strand
CCTGGGCAGTCTCATCGCGCTCGCGCTTTTATGGGCAGTCGAATCCGCGAGTTACGCCGCGGCAACGCCCGCCACGCGCGCGTTCGTCGCCGACATTGCAGGGCAAGATGTGCGCGGCAGCAGTTACGGTTTGTACACCTTCGCGTATTTTCTTGGCGCGGCGGTGGGACCGCTCGCGGGCGGCTGGCTGTACGACAACATCAGCCCTGCGACGCCGTTTTATCTCAACACCGTCGTCTTGCTCATCGGCGCGCTGTTGGTGGCGGCGGTGTTGCGCGAGACGCGCGGCGTGAAACGTGATGCGTGAGCGATCCGAGTACGAAAGGAACAGCGCGAGAAAAAGGAATTGCCATGTCAATCAAATCGAATCAACCGACGCAGAGCTGGTGGGTGACTGCCAGCGCTAAAAACCCGAACCGTGCATGGCGCTGGGATTACTTCTTTCAAAACGCTGCTGATTGGGTTTGGCCTGATCGAGATATGATCAAGTCACGCTTATCGCATAAGAACATTAAAGAGATGCGTAAGGGTGACATCATTGTTGCTTATCAAGCGTCTGAGGGAGTTGTCGGGCTTGTCTACCTCGACTCCGGTGGTTATCCAGGGGTTAAGGGTGGAAAGTACAATATGTTCGATATGAAATCCTCTCCAATTGTTAGGCTCAAACAACCAGTGCCTCTTTCCGCAATTTCTGACTTGCTCAACGCAAGAGAACATTTCGAGTTCGTGCGCGTGAGACTAGGAACAGTCTTCAAAGTCAGCCCTGAAGGATTCGAAATGATTGTAGAATTAATGGTCAGGCACAATCCGAAACAGAGTAAAGAAATTTACGAGTTCTTGTCGAATCCATACATTGTTGAGGCGAAAATCGTTGCAGCCGATGAACTGACAATGCCGCGCAGAAAAACCATTGCCCTTCAAAGAATAATTAGAGATAGCGCCATTGGCAAACGTCTCAAGCGATTCTATCAATACAAATGCCAGGTGTGTGGAGCGACGATTGAATTACCAAATGGTGAGCGATACGCTGAGGTGCATCATCTGCGTCCAATTGGCAAGCCACACAATGGAAAAGATGGCGAAGCAAACACAATCGTCGTTTGCCCACAGCATCATGCGATGTTTGATTTAGGTGCTATTGCCATTGACCCAAGAACCTTGGTTGTAAAATACTGGGACTCGGACGCTCATGACTACGATATTCCTCTTGTTCTCGAACATCACTTGGACGAGGCGAGTTTGAGTTACCATTATCGCAAGTTTTTCAAGGGGATGAGAAGATAGTTCAGCGCGAACTGCACAGAATACGTAACACGAAGTAGATAAATGTCGCAACAATTCGATAGGAGAACAAAATTGTCTGACACCACAACCCACTTCGATACTTTCTTGCAAGCGAATCTCGACAAGTACATCGGCGAGACGGCAACACTGTGCGCGCAGCCCAGTGTCTCCGCCAAGAACGAAGGCGTGCGCGAGTGCGCGGACCTCGTCGCGCAAACATTGGCGGCGCACGGTTTTCGCGTTCAGACGTTTGAAACCGCCGGTCAGCCGGTCATCGTCGGACATCTTGACGGCGCGTCGGCGCGCACGCTGCTGTTCTACAACCACTATGACGTGCAGCCGCCGGAGCCGCTCGAACTGTGGACGACGCCGCCGTTCCAACCGACGATTCGCGATGGCGCGTTGTACGCGCGCGGCGCGAAAGACGACAAGGGCGAGTTCGTCGCGCGCTTGGCGGCAGTAGACGCGGTGCGCGCCGCAAACTCCGGCAAGTTGCCGTGCGGCGTCACATTCGTCTTGGAAGGCGAAGAAGAAATTGGCAGCCCGCATATCGCACAGTTCGTGCGCGAGCACACCGATCTGCTGAAATGCCATGCGGCAATCTGGGAAGAAGGCGGCGTCAACTTTGAAGGACATCCCGGCACCGCGCTGGGGCGACGCGGCGTGCTTTCCGTCGAACTTGCGGCGCGGACGCTGAACTTTGACGCGCACTCCGGCGCGGCTTCGATGCTGCCGAACGCGGCGTGGCGCTTGGTCAACGCGCTCGCATCGCTCAAAGACGGCGACGAACGAATTCTCATTCCCGGCTTTTACGATCACGTGCGTCCGCCGTCGCCGCGCGATCTGGAATTGTGCGACGCGCTGCCGGATCGCGAGGCGTGGCTGCGGAAAAATTTCGGCGTCAAGGAATTTGTTGGCGGTAGAAAAAGCAAAGAGTTGAATCGCGCGGTGTTTCAGCCGACGTGCAACATCGCCGGGATCGCCACGGGTTATCAGGGCAAGGGGATGAAGACCGTCACTCCCGCGCACGCGTCGGCGAAAATAGATTTTCGTCTCGTGCCCGACCAAGACCCCAAAGACATTTTCGCCAAAATGCGCGCGCACTTGGACGCCGCCGGTTTCGCCGATGTGACACTCACCTGGCTCGGCGCAATGTCGCCCTACAAAGCATCGCCCGGCGATCCATTCATCGCGCTCACCGCGCGCACCGCCGAACAAGTATACCAACTCTCGTACGAGATCGAACCCATCGGCGGCGGCAGCAGTCCGATGTACGCGTTCGCGATGCCGCTCGGCGGTATTCCGATTGTAACCGCGGGCGTCGGTTACGCCGACAATCGCACGCACTCGCCGAACGAGCATGTGCGATTCGGCGATTTTCTCAACGCGTCGCGTCACATCGCGCGAATTATTGATGGGTTTGCGGATCTTTGAACGTAATCGTTCAGGTGTCATTGCGAGGAGCGTTTTGCGCGACGAAGCAATCTCCAACTTGTGATGTGGAGATTGCTTCGCTGCTACGCGGCTCGCAATGACACGAGGGCTGGACGCTTACAAAACCACTTATCCGCATCACGGAGGAAATATGTCCCAACACGAAATCACATTAACAGTCAACGGTACGCCTGAACGCGCGACCGTCCCATCGAACATGACCTTGCTCACAATGCTGCGCGAAGTGCTCGTGCTGACCGGCACCAAGAACGGCTGTGCGGCAGGCGAGTGCGGCGCGTGCACTGTCTTGCTGAACGGCGAGCCGGTCAATTCCTGTATGGTGCTCGCGGTCGAAGCGGACGGCGCGGAGGTCGTCACGGTTGAAGGTCTCGCGCGCACCTCCCCTGTTACTACGGGGGAGGACAGGTGGGGGTTAGACAAGATTCAGCAAGCGTTTGTTGACCTGACCGGCGTGCAGTGCGGCTTTTGCACGCCCGGTATGCTCATCAGCGCGCGCGCGCTGCTCGACCGCGATCCGCATCCATCCGAAGACGCGATTAAAGACGCGCTGCGCGGCAATCTGTGTCGCTGCACCGGGTACACGCGGATTGTGGAGGCGGTGAAAGTGTCAAGTGACGGGTGACAAGGGAAGAAACACGTCACATGTCACTTCCCCTGTCACTTGTCCCTTGACACATGTCACCTGGCTAAAAGGAGAATCTCAAATGACACAAATAATTGGTGAAAGTATCCCGCGTGTCGACGCGGTGGACAAGGTGACCGGCGCGGCGAAATTCGCGGACGACATTCAATTCGGACCTGGGTTGTTGTACGGACGACTCGTCCGCAGTCCGCACGCGCACGCGCGCATCAAAAAGATCGACGCGACGCGCGCGCTCGCGCTCCCCGGCGTCAAAGCGATTGCAACCGGCGCGGACACGCCCGGCTACATCGGCTTGTACTTGCAAGATCGCCACATCTTTGCGACCGACCGCGTGCGCTACATCGGCGATCCAGTTGCGGGCATCGTCGCGACGAGCGAAGAGATCGCGGAGCAAGCGATCAAGTTGGTCGAGGTCGAGTACGAAGTTCTGCCTGCGGTGACCGATCCGCTCGACGCGATCAAATCGGATGCGCCGCTGCTGCATCCCGATCTCGGCAAGTACACCGTTGCGAATTTTATTTTCCCGAAACCCGGGACGAATATTTCGAATCATTTCAAGGTTCGCAAGGGCGACATCGCCAAAGGATTCGCGCAATGCGACGCGATCGTCGAAAGTGAATTTCGCGTGCCGCAGATCCAGCACGTCCCGATCGAGCCGCACATCGCGGTCGCGCAAGCGGAGCAATCGGGCAAGATCACATTATGGGCAGCAAGTCAATCGCCGTTCGCGCAGCGCAACCTGATCGCCAAAGCGCTCGGCATCAGCCAGGGCGATCTGCGCGTGATCGCGCCGTACATCGGCGGCGGATTCGGCAGCAAAGCCGGAGTTTCGATGGAAGCGTGCGCGGTCGTGATGGCGCAAAAGGTGCCGGGGCGTCCGGTGAAATTGCGCCTCACGCGCGAAGAAGAATTTTTCACGACGTTCGTGCGGCAGGGTTTGGTTGCACGTACAAAAATCGGCGCGACGAAAGAGGGCAAACTAGTCGCGATGAAAACGGAGTACTATTGGGATGCGGGCGCGTACACCGAGTACGGTGTGAATATGACGCGCGCGGGCGGCTATTCGTCCACCGGTCCGTACGAAATTCCGAACGTCCACGCGGATTCGTACTGCTGTTACACCAACCATCCGGTCGGCGGACCGATGCGCGGCTTTGGAATGCCGGAGATTCATTGGGGCATCGAGCAGTTGATGGATCAACTCGCGGAAAAACTAAAAATGGATCCGCGCGCGTTTCGCTTGAAGAATTGTTTGAAAACCGGCAGTGATGTTGTGACCGGCTGGAAAATGCATCCGATCAAATTGGACGAGTGCATCGAAAAAGCCACAGCGGCGATTGACTGGGGCAAGCGCGAACCCGCGTCCGCGCCGCACAAGAAACGCGGCAAGGGTTTGGCGATTATGTGGAAAGCCCCGGCGATGCCGCCGAATGCCGGGTCGTCGTCGTACGTCCGGCTGAACGAAGACGCGACGATCACAGTTGGACTCGGCGGGCAAGAGATCGGACAAGGGACGCACACCGTGATGGCGCAGATGGTCGCCGCCGCGCTCGGCGTGCCGGTCGAATGGATTCGGATTGCGACACCGGTCGATACGTTGTATTCGCCGTACGAATGGCAGACGGTCGCGTCGCGCTTGACGTGGAGTATGGGCAACGCGGTCGTCGCCGCGGCGAAACACGCGCGCCAACAAATTCTCGAACTCGTCGCGGAACACTGGAACGAAAAAACTGAAGACCTCGACATCAAAGACGGCAACGTGATTTCGTACAAGTCGGAGCAATCGCTGCCGTTGCACGATATGGTGATCTACGGTTTGCCGAAAGAAGGCGATTGCGGTTGGCGCGGCGGTCCCATCGTTGGTCGCGGCAATTTTATGCCGACGTACGTCACGGGACTCGATCCGGAAACCGGGCAGGGTCCGCGCTCGGTCGTGCATTACACGGTCGGTTGTCAGGCAGTTGATTTGGAAGTGGACACCGAGACCGGACAAATTGAAATTCTGCGCGTCGCCGCGGCGTTCGACGTGGGCAAAGCGATCAATCCCGATCAGGTGCGCGCGCAGATGGAAGGCGGCGTCGTGCAAGGCGCGTCGTCGGCGATTTTTGAGAAACTCGATTTGCGAAATGGCAAGGTGGTTAATCCATCGTTTGTGGATTATCGCATCGCGACTTCGGTGGATATGCCGCACAAGATCATTCCGATCATCGTCGAAGAACCGCAAGACGATGGACCCTGGGGCGCGCGCGGCATCGGCGAGCACGCGATGGTGCCAACCGCTCCGGCGATTGCGAACGCGGTGTACAATGCGGTGGGAATTCGCTTGCCGAGTATGCCGCTGAGTGCGGAGCGCGTCTTTCTCGCGATGCAGGAAAAATAATTTGTTGGTTGGATAGTTGGATGGTTGGTGAGTTAGTCGTCGGCGCGACGGCGCGCGATTTGTTGGCGCGACCGCGATTTGGCGGAGCCATTCTGGCAGTCGTGACCGGCGCGGTGTACCTCCAGGGTGTCATTGCGAGGAGCGATTTTCGCGACGAAGCAATCTCCAAGTCGCGATTTGGAGATTGCTTCGCTTCGCTCGCAATGACAAACGGCGAGATTCTCTGGCTCGCGCAAAACGATCTACCGATGCATCCGCGCGCGCTGCGCGGTGATTTCGATTTCAGCGCGCTGCGCGTTGGAATGGCGTTTCAATCGGATGGCGCGCGGTTACATTTCGATGATCAAGCGGCGTTGGAATTCGCGGACGCGCGGGTGTGGCAACCGGCGGCGATCGATCCGGCGCGCGTCGCGTCGCGTGAAACGGTGATGGCGCGGGTGCGCGAATCAGACCTCACAGGTTTTCGCCCCGCTCCGCTTCGCTTCGGGGGTGCTTCGCAAAAACCTGTGAGGTCTCTCGACAACGCGCGCGCGCTGATCGGCTTGGGCGAAGGTCTTACACCCTCCGGCGATGATTTCGTCGGCGGGTGGTTGTTCGCCGCGTACCATCTGCACGCGACGTATCCAAAAAACGCGCGCTGGGATCAGCGCGCGGTAGACGATCTGTTGGAATACGCGCGCACGCGAACAAACGTCATCAGTTACGCGCTCTTGCGCGATCACGCGCGCGGACAAAGTATCGCGCCGCTGCACGAGTGGATCGCCGCGTTGATGTGCGGCGCGGGCGCGCCTGAGATCGAAGCGCACGCGCAGCGCGTGCGCGCGCTTGGTAGTACGACGGGAGAAAATTTATTGGCAGGCGCGCTAGCGGCGATAACCGCGTAAGGGCGAAGCATTTTTCGTCCTTCGACTTCGCTGCGCTTCGCTCAAGATGCGAAAAAATGCTTCGCCCCTACTGGATGCGAAATGCCCGAACTCCCTGAACTCGAAGTGGTGAAAGAAGTTTTGCAGCGCTGCGTCGTCGGGACGCAGATCGCGCGCGTAGAAATCGTTCCGCCCGGCGGCGCGATCGTCATTCGCGATCTGACGCGCGGCGATTTCAGCGCGGCACTGACCGGCGCGACGATCAGCGTGGTCGCGCGGCGCGGCAAGTTCCTCGTCTTGTCGTTTCCATCGCTCTATCTCGCGATCAATCCTAAACTGACCGGACGATTGCAACTCGCCGGACGCTCCGACAAACGAATGGCGAAGACGCACCTGGTTTTGGCGTTATCCTCCGGCGACGAATTGCGCTACGTCGATCAGAAAACGATGGGGCAGTTGTACCTCACGCGCGATTTGAACGCGGCGCCGGATTTCGCGGGACTGGGTCCCGAACCCTTCGACATTTCGCGCGACGAGTTTCGCGCGCGCTTGCAAAAATATCGCGGCGAGATCAAAGGCATTTTGACGCGCGGGGATTTCATCGCGGGGATCGGCAACGCGTACGCGGACGAAATTCTGTGGCACGCGCGCTTGCATCCGTACCGCAAACGGACGCAACTCACGCCGGAAGAAATCGCGCGCCTGTACGAGGCGATGCAGCGCGCGCTGCGCGACGCGGTCGAGCAAGTGCGCGCGGAGATGGGCGAGCAAATCCATTTAAAGCCGCGCGACTTTCTCGCGGTGCATATGAAAACCGGCGAGCCCTGCCCGCGCTGCGGCGCGCCGATCTCGCTCGTCGGCGCGAACCAACGCATCACGAATTTTTGTCGGACGTGTCAGCCGGGGGGATTGATCAAGGGGATGTAACACGCGCCCTGCCGAGATTACCAAGCTCGGCGGGGCGTGATTTTTCAAGCGGCGCGTCAGGTTTGCGCGGCGGCAAGTTGCACGCGCGTAAAGTGCAAACGTTCCATCGCGGCTTCGGCGACTTTGCGCATCACGACGCTGCCCACGCGCGCATCGCTCTGGCAGAGCGCGCGCAACGGCGCGGCGGCGATCTTGATCGTGTGAATCGTGGTGCCCGCGCGCGCGGTGTGCGTAAGCAAGTGCGGCGGAATCAACGCCGAAATCGAAAAGGGCTCGCCGGGATTCACTTCGCCCACGTGGACTTGCTCGATCGGACCCAGGGAGGAGTTGAACGACAAATCTACGCTCCCTTCGAGCAAGAGATACAGCGCGTCCGCATTTTGTCCTTCCTCGAACAAGATTGTTCCCGCAGGGACGCGCACTTGTTCCGAGATCATTGCCAGCGATTTCAATTCCGCCTCATCCAATCCGGCAAAGAAGGAATAGCGACGGAGTAGTTCGAGGGAAATCATTTTGCCACTCCTTGGGTTCAAAGTTTCAGGTTCAAAGTTCAAGGTTCAAAGTTGTTCGACCTTGAACTTTGAACCTTGAACTCACTAATCACAAAACTGCTTCAACACCTCAACCACATTTCCACGCGCATCGCGCACTGTCACCTCCAGCGGCATTTGCCCCGGCAACGAATGCGTCGCGCAGCCGAAGCACGGATCGTACGCGCGGAACGCCATCTCGACGCGATTCAAAATTCCTTCGCTGACGACGACCCCGCGTTTGATGAAACTCTCCGCCGCTTTTTTGATGCTCATCGTGATCGGCGCATAGTTGTTCGTCGTGCCGACGATGAGATTCACTTTGGTGACGACGCCGCGCGCGTCCGTCCAGTAGTGATGCGTCAACGTGCCGCGCGGCGCTTCGACGATGCCGACGCCTTCGGTCGGCGTCGCGGTCGGAATCGCGCGAAAATTGTCCGACGCGATTTCCGGATCCGTCGCAAGTTCGACCCAGCGTTCCGCGGCGTACAGCAATTCGATCAGGCGCGCCCAGTGCGTCGCGAGGCGTTGATGCACCGGCTTGCCGCCGAGCGTCGCGTAGAATTTCTCGTACTCCGCTTGCGCGAGCGGCGTCGCCATTCCGTCCGCCGCGTTCAAACGCGACAGCGGCGTCGCGGTGTATACGCCGGACTCTTTGCCGTCGGTGAAACCTTTCCAGCCGACTTTTTTCAGGTACGGGAATTTCAAGTACGTCCAAGGTTCCACGCGCTCCGCGATCCAATCGGTGTACTCGCTCGGCGCGTACTTGCCCAGCCGTTTGCCTTCCGGGTCAACGACGCTGACTTTGCCGTCGTAGAAATTCACTTTGTTGTTCTCGTCCACCATGCCCATCGAGTAAGTCCGGTGCGTGTACGCGTCGCCCAAAATCAAATCCACGTACGCTTTGTTTCCCAGGACGATGTCGGCGAAAAGCTTTAAACTGAACTGCGCGAATTCAATCGCCCATTTGCCCATCGCAAGAATTTCATCGCGTTGTTCAACTGTAATTCCTTTCGACAAGCCGCCGGGAATCGAAGTGCACGGATGCACTTTGCGCCCGCCGATCATTTCGATCACGGTGTGTCCGGCTTTGCGCGCGTTGATCACCTTGCCGCCGATTTCGAGTCCGACTTTGTGGATCACACCCAGGATGTTGCGCTCCGCGACCGGCGCGTCGGGACCCATCACGAAATCGGGCCCGCCGAGCGCGTAAAAGTGCGTCGCGTGATCGGTGACGTAGAACGCGCTGTAGAGCAACTCGCGCAATTTCGCCGCCGTGCGCGGCAGTTCGACGTGATACACCGCGTCCGCCGCCTTCGCCGCCGCCATATGATGCGCCTCGGGACAAACGCCGCAGATGCGCCCCGTCAGCACCGGCATTTCTTCGACCGGTCTGCCGACGCAGAATTGCTCAAACCCGCGCAATTCCGGAATCTGAAAATACGTATTCGCGACGTTCCCGTCCGGATCCAAGAATATTTCGATCTTGCCGTGTCCCTCAAGACGCGTGATGGGGTCAATTGTTATTCGCTGCATATTTGTTCTCCAATCGAAAGATGAAAGATGAAGGATGAAAGATGAATCTTTCTTTTTTCATCTTTCATCTTTCATCCTTCATCCTTTAGCATGTCGCATCAAACTCCGCGGCATACCGAACCGATAAAACGTGCCGGTCGGGTCAACGACGCCGCGCATAATTTTTTCGATTTCCGCCGGGTCTTTGCTATCCACGACCGACGCGACCGCGCTCATCATCCGTGCGCCTTGATCGATCACGTCCGGCGCGGGACCGTAACAGCCGACGCACGGCATATTCGCGACGGGGCAGCGCGCGTCGCAACCACTGCGCGTCGCCATCCCGGAACACAGGATGCCTTGTTCGAGCAAGCATTGATCTTCGCGCGGTTGAAACGTCGCCATGCGCGTAAATTGCGTGATCGTCTTTTCGCCGCGCGTGCGTTTGCACTCGTCGCACACCGTGCTCTGGCTCGCGCCGATGACCGCGCCCGCCGGTGGCAATTGCGCTTCGCCTTTCAACGCCTTGATCACCAAGCCGACGACCGCCGCGATCTGATTTGATTCCGGCGGACAGCCCGGTATGTAATAATCCACCGGCACAACTTGATCGAGCGACTTGACGGTTTCGTACATCGTCGGAATGTGCAGCGCGCCCTCCGGCATTTTGAACGTCGTTTGCGGTCGCAACTCTTTCGGGTTGTCGGTCGAAATCGTACTGAACGCGGTGTCGAGAATTTGCTGCTTGGAGGAGAGATTGCCCAAGCCGGGAATGCCGCCCTCGCACGCGCACGCGCCGAACGCGACGAGCACTTGCGATTTCGCGCGCAGCATTTGCGCGATGTGCGCGTTTTCGTCGTTGCGAATCGCGCCGTTGAACAAGGTCAGCGTGATCGACTTGTCCGGCATCGCTTCCACGTCTTTGTATTTCGCGTCCATCGCGACGGGCCAGAAGACGACGTCGAAATTCGCGTCCACGTCGAGAATGCCTTCGTTGATATTCAGCACCGCGATTTCACAACCGCCGCACGCCGCCGCCCAGTACATCGCGAATTTGGGTTTGCCATTTTTGCTCATACCGCCACTCCTTCGACTACCGACCGATGAGCGATGACCGACGACGGAACTCGTCCGTCCTCGGTCTTCGGTCGTCCGTCGCGTTTCCAATTCAGCGGTCCCAACGCCTTGACTTCCGCAACCATCTTATCAATTTCTTCCGCGAGAATATTGCCTTCCGCCGCCGACGCCCACACGAGTTTGACGCGCGCGTCTTCGATGCCGAGCGCG
>Ga0194111_10009051_pt1 | contig 10889 bp, 10 predicted proteins | sample TA2KigC300mmetaG_FD_146194 | JGI IMG/M metagenome (GOLD analysis project Ga0194111, IMG submission 146194) | Freshwater microbial communities from Lake Tanganyika, Tanzania - TA2015033 Kigoma Deep Cast 300m | ecosystem: Environmental > Aquatic > Freshwater > Lake | place: Tanzania: Lake... | reverse complement strand
TGACCCCCTTAAAGTGAACAGGTCTAAAATCACCGCAGAGCCCCCTTGAGACTTCCGTCACTTCGACATGGGTCTGATACCCTAAAGGGTACATTTCCTCCCTTTCTGGGATGAAAAGAAAATCTACGTCCTCGCCTTCAAGTTTTTTTCTATCTCCCTCCTCATCTCGAGGATATCTCTCAAAATCTTCACCAGGTCCAAATTGGATCGGATTGACGAAGATTGTAACAATGATAGAATTACAAGATTCTTTCGCCTTTCTTACCAAGGAAAGGTGTCCCTCGTGTAAATACCCCATGGTTGGAACAACTCCTATTCTCTTCCCTTCACGCCTTAGACGATCTGAAATTTCTTGCATCTTATTAACTTTCCGAATGACTTCCATTAATTTTCCCCTCTTGAATGAAATTTTAGAATAGTATTGTTTCGTTCATCTTAAATGTCAAGTTCTATCTCAAGCGCTTGCCTTCAATGCCTCCGCCAAAGAAGAGACGAAGTCTCCCACTCTCTCAACGAGGGATGGAGAGTCGACGTTTTCCTCTATGATCTTCACAATTGCACTCCCTACAATGACTCCGTCTGAAAAACGACTAACCCCTTTTACCTGTTCAGGTGTGGAAATGCCAAACCCAATGGCCACCGGCTTTTTGGTCTGTTCTTTTATTCGCCTGGCTGAGGACTCCAACTCCTCCGGCAGTTTTTCTCTTGTTCCGGTCATCCCTGCTACGGAAGCATAATAAATAAATCCTCGACTGGACCGGATCACCCATCTTATCCGCTCTGGCGGACTGTTCGGGTCAATAAGAAAAATAGTGTCTAAATTCATTTTTCTGGCTTCGCCAATCCACACTTCTGCATCTTCCGGGGAGAGGTCGGGGATGATCACTCCCTCGATGCCATTCTCTTTGCAGTCCTTTGCAAAATCTCTTCGACCATATTCTGAAACAGGTTTGAAATAGGTCATCAGGATCAGAGGTGGGATACTGTCCATTAACCTCCCTGTCATACTTAATATCTCTTTCAGACCGACTCCATTTTGAAGGGCTCGCTGATGGGAATTCCAGATGGTGGGACCATCTGCAACCGGTTCTGAAAAAGGGACTCCCAGTTCGATCATATCTGCCCCGGCTTCGGCCATCTTCAACAGGAGCGCCTCTGTGGCACTGAGATCCGGATCACCCGCAACGATAAAAGGGATCAAGGCGACCCGAAATCGATCTTTTAATCTCTTGAAGGTCTGGTCGATCCTACTCATCCGTTTCTCTGACCCTTCTTATAAATTCTGCCATTTTGGATGAATCCTTCTTTCCTGGGAGCATTTCCACACCCGAGCAAACATCCACCCCCCACGGCTTCACTTTTTTTATGGCCTCTCCAACATTGTTCGGATTTAATCCGCCTGAAAGGACAAAAGTCCCTCTCTCTTTTGCCCTTAATGCAATGTCCCATGAAAAAGGATTCCCTGTCCCACCGGCTTGGTGGGGACTGTAGGAATCAAGAAGAATGGTCACATTTCGATAATTCTCAATCTCCCTTAAGCTATCCAAATTTTTTATGCGAATGGCTTTCAGGACCGGATGGAAGAATTTCTGACAATACTCAGGGGGTTCTTGTCCATGAAATTGAAGGGCATCAAGGGCACAATAGTCAATGATTCGCATGACTTCTTTTGGGTCTTCATCCACAAAGACTCCAACTTTCAAAAGAGTCTTTGGGAGTGGTCTGATGATCTTTTTTGCTATGGAGGGCTCTACCCTTCTCTGGCTTGGCGCAAAAATAAAGCCGAGGGCATCCACTCCCAAAAAGGAGGCTTCAAATGCATTTTCTATGTTGGTGATCCCGCAAATCTTGATCCAGGTCATTTTCCAAGAAGCTCCTTTATGGTCGAGACTGGGTCAGAAGATCGCATCAAAATCTCACCCACCAAGATGCCATCAACCCCCGCTTCTCTGAGCAGTCTCACATCATCAGAGTTCTTAATTCCGCTTTCGCTGATCACTTTCGCTCTCGAGGAAACCTCCTTCTTCAATCGAAGGGTTGTTTTTAGGTCAACCTCAAACGTTTTCAAATCCCTGTTATTAATTCCTATCAGAGGAAGAGATAACATGGATATCTTTTCAAGATCTTCCTCATCATGAATTTCAACCAAAGGGACGATGTGGAGGCCTATCGCCAGGTTCACAAAATCGTTGAGCTGTTCTCGATCGAGAAGAGCTGCAATGAGAAGGACTGCATCCGCTCCTGCAGCCCTTCCTTCAAAAATCTGGAAAGGATCAATGATGAAATCCTTTTGAAGGACGGGGAGGCCGATCTCCTGTTTAATCAGGTGGAGATAGGAAAGGTCCCCTTTGAAAAAATGGGCCTCTGTGAGAACGGAGATGGCTGAGGCTCCACCTTGTTCGTAATCCCTACCGAATTGGAGGACATCAGCATCTTCATTGATTAGTCCAAGCGAGGGAGATGCACGCTTGATCTCAGCGATGAGTGCCATGGGGGCATGTTGAGAGATGGCCTCCATCAAATCCCTTGGAGGAGAAACATTTGCGATCCTTTTCTCCATCTCCCTGATGGAGAAGATCTTTTTTCTCCTTTCGATCTCTTCCTTTTTTTTCTCGACAATTTTTCTTAGAAACATTTTCATCACCCCTCGCGATTTGTGAATTGAATGAGCTCCTTCAGTTTTCTCATCGCCCGGCCCGACTCAACGGACTCTTCAGCCATTTCAATTCCGTCCTTTAAGTTTGAAACCCTCTCTGCGGCCACGAAGACAGCCGACGCATTCAAAAGGACGACCTCGCGCCTGGGGCCCTGAACTCCTTCCAAAATCCTCAGGAGAATATTGGCATTCTCCTGAGCTGTTCCACCTTGAATCTGCTCTAAGGTTCTCCTCTTCAGGCCAATATTTTCGGGCGCAAATTCATAGCTTTCAATCCTTCCTCCTCGAAGCTGGCTGATGAAAGTTTTTTTCGTAATGCTGATCTCATCGCAATGGTCCTCTCCATGAACAACCAGGGCTCCTTTGCATCCGAGATTTTTCAATACCTCTGCGATGGTGCCAACCAAGTCCTTTCGGTAAACCCCTACCACCTGAGCATTGGCTCCGGCTGGATTGGTCAGGGGGCCGAGGAGGTTGAAGACCGTCCGTATCCCCATCTCCCTTCGCGGGCCGATGGCGTGCATCATGGCGGGATGAAACAGAGGGGCAAAGAGAAAAGCGATGCCAATTTCCTGCAGACATTGCTCCACCCTGTCCGGAGTGAGACTGATGTTAACCCCTAAAGCCTCCAGAACATCGGCGCTTCCGCACTGGCTCGACACCGAACGGTTTCCGTGTTTGGCCACGGTCAACCCACTTCCGGCAGCAACGAAAGCCACCGCAGTGGAAATGTTGAAGGTGTTGTTGCCATCTCCTCCCGTGCCACAAGTGTCAACAACACCTCCGCCGTTGGCTGATCGGATCGGGAGGGCTCGGGTTCTCATCGCTCGTGCGAATCCGGTAATCTCCGGGACCGTCTCCCCTTTCATCCTCAGGGCGGTAAGAAACGAAGCGATCTGGGTGGGGAGGGTTTTTCCGTCCATGATCGATGACATGGCTTTATAAGCCTCGTCCTCGTTTAAATCTTTTCCTTCTACCAATCGTTTAACGAGCTCTTTAAACATATCCGTTCTCCTCCATGTTTATGAAATTTTTAAGAAGGATTTTTCCTCCTTCAGTCATAATCGACTCGGGATGAAATTGAATCCCTTCCATGGCAAAACTTTTGTGCCTTATACCCATAATCTCTCCCTCTTCTGTTTCCGCAGAAATTTCAAGACAATCCGGCAGGCTTTCCCGTTCGATTAGGAGGGAGTGATAGCGTATTGCAGAAAAAGGATTGGAAAGGTTTTTATAGATCGTTTTCCCATCATGATAGATGGGAGAACTCTTTCCGTGCATCAGACGATTGGCCTGAACGATTCTTCCTCCAAAAGCAGCACCAATACATTGGTGGCCTAAACAGACTCCGAGGATCGGAATCTTTCCGGCCATCCGGAGGATGGCTTCTTTGGATATGCCTGCTTCTTTCGGGGTACAAGGTCCAGGAGAAATGACCAGATGGCTCGGCCCCTCTTTCTCCATCCTTTGAATCTCAATCTGGTCGTTTCGATAAACATTGCAGTAGGCTCCCAGCTCCCCAAGATATTGTACAAGGTTAAAGGTAAAAGAATCGTAGTTGTCGATGAGCAGGATCATCTCAATCCCTCCTCTGCCATCTGGATGGCCCTAAAGATGGCCTGAGCCTTGTGCAGAGTCTCGTCGTATTCTTTCGCAGGATCGGAATCAGCCACAATCCCTGCGCCTGCTTGGACGTAAGCCTTACCATCCTTGATGAGAATGGAACGAATCGTGATGCAGGTATCCATGTTCCCCGAAAAGCTGAAGTAACCCACTGCTCCGGCATAAGGTCCACGCCGGATGGGTTCCAGTTCCTCAATAATCTCCATAGCCCTAATCTTCGGGGAACCGGATACCGTTCCGGCAGGAAAAGCTGATCTGAAGACGTCGAAAGCGTCTTTACCTTCTGCCAGTACCCCACGAATATGAGAAACGATGTGCATGACATGGGAGTAACGTTCCACACCCATCAATTCCGTAACTTCCACTGAGCCGATCTCGGCAGCCCGACCCACATCATTTCGACCAAGATCGACGAGCATGATGTGCTCAGCCCTCTCCTTTTCATCCAAGAGGAGATCCTTCTTTATCGCCAGATCTTCCTCTGGACTCTTTCCACGCCGACGCGTGCCGGCGAGTGGCCGGAGTTCTATCTCTCTTCCTTCGAGACGGACCATCACTTCAGGGGAAGCCCCTAATAAGGTGGTATCGCCCATCTTTAAATAGAACAGATAGGGCGAAGGATTGATGCTCCGAAGGGCGCGATAGATATCGAAAGGATCACAATGAACCTCGGTTGAAAACCTCTGTGAGAGGACTACCTGAATCACATCACCCGCTTTGATATATTCCTTCGCCCTTTCAACCCCTTTCATAAAATCTTCCCGGCTGAAGTTTGAGTGAAGAGGAGAAGGGAAAAAAGGTTTTTGCATGGGGGAAGCCGGGGCCGGGCTTTGAATATTAACAATGATCTTTTCAATCTTCTCTTGAGCTTCCAGATAGGTCTCTTCCAAAGGTTTCTGGCCATCCAAGTATGTATTGAAAATCACCTTGACCTTCTGCCTTACATTGTCAATGACAAGCAGGGTGTCGGTGATCATGAAATAACAGTCATAAAGATCCATGCCCTGAGGGAGCTGGTCCGGAAGCCTCTCAAAAGACCTGACCACATCATAATTGACATACCCAACGGCCCCTCCGAAAAACCTCGGAAGGGAATCATGAAGAACAGGACGGTAATTCTTCAGAAGACCCTCCAGAACCCGAAGCGGATCCTTTTCCTTTCCCTCTCGAAAAACCTCCCCATTCTTAAGGATCTCGAATTGATCCCCTTTCGTTCGTAAGAGGAGAAGGGCCCCTGAACCTAAAAAACTGTATCGGCCCCATTTTTCTCCCCCCTCTACACTTTCAAGGAGAAAAGAAAACTTTCGATCGTCGATCTTTCGGAATGCGGAGAGAGGGGTCTCCCAGTCAAAGTGAATCTCCTCAAAGATCGGGATGAGGTTGCCCTGATGGGCCAGCCTCTTAAAATCTTCCAAAGATGGAATTGCCATGATTGATCCTCCAATATGGATAAAAGGTTGAGGTTAGGGTTGTGATCCCTTCTAAAACAAAAAAGGCTATGGTTATCGACCATAGCCTTTTATTAAATTCATCTGCCGATGAAAAAGCAGAAATAAAAAAGGCCATGGGTGCTGGGAAGCCGCCCATGGCCTTTACGTTCAATTTAAATATTGATTATGGCACTGGGCAAACCTCCGCTTCTCTTTTCTCCCAGCACCACCACCAACGATTTATCATCAATTCAAAGGTAATCTTCATTTTGATCATCCCATTCAGTCGGTACTTTATTTAACCCAATCTAAACTCCCTGTCAAGAAGTTCTGGGAAAGGCCCTGGAAAAATATCGTCTCATCAGAGATTTGGAAATTCCCTTCATCATCAAGCTTGTGACTTATATCCGATCTAATTTTTCCTTAATTCTGATCAATTCTTCTTCGGCTTCTCTGACGAGGTTTCCAATAATCTCCCTCATGGGCAAGACCTCACGAATCAACCCAACGCTCTGACCCGCCATTAAGGATCCATGATCTACATCACCTTCGATGACTGCCCTTCGAAGTGCTCCCATCCAAAAATTCTCAACTTCATACTGGGCTTTTTCCCGGCCGATCTTTCCTTCTTCAAGTTCTTTGAGGAGTTTCAACTGAAGCTTACCGAAATCGTCTGTCCCTTTGTTTTTAATCGCTCGGACAGCTACCACAGGAAGTTTGGAGTCATATTGTGGCGTGGCGATGGCCTGCCGGGCACGAGCTCTGATTAATGCGTTTTTAAAATCAGGGTGTGCAGTGCATTCTTCACTCATCGCGAACCTCGTTCCAAGCTGGCAACCTGCTGCCCCCATCAGTAATAGATGGGCGACCATCTTGCCGGTTGCAATGCCGCCTGCAACGAAAACGGGAACCTGATCGAATCGGAAAAGCACCTGCTGTAAAAGGATGACCAGCGAGACGTGACCAATGTGGCCCCCTGCCTCGCTTCCTTCGAGAAGGAGGGCATCAATGCCGAAACGGATCTGCTGTGAGGCGACGGATTCATCTGCGGCAAAAGATAGAGTTCTTTTACCCGCCTTCTTCATCCGCTCGATCTCTGCCTTACGCGGGATTCCTCCGGCAAAAACAACAAAAGGAACTTTTTTGGAAAGAAGAATCTCATACTGCGTCTTATAATTGGGAGCAATGGTGATCAGATTAACAGCGAACGGTCCGGTTAGTTCCTGAAGGCACTGATCTACCTCCTTTTCAAATGCATCAGGTGGCAAATTCCCTCCTGCAAGAACAGGAAAAACCCCATGCTGGCTAACGGCCTTCACAAGGGCTACATTACTCACCCAGGTCATCCCTCCTGAAATGATCGGGTATCTTACATTCAAAAACTTTGTCCCCCGTTCGGAAAGCCTATTAAAAAGCATAAACGGCACCTCCTTAATCCCCCAATGAGGATAACAACTTCAGGACCTCCGAAGCCACAGGAGGGCATCCCTTGACAAAGATGCCCCTCTTTTTCATCTTATGGGTACAGTTACCTATCAAGAGGGTTCCTCTGGATATATTTCCCAGATGTTTTCCAATGCCAATGTGAATCTTATTATCCCCTAAGCGGTGTGAAGTAAGCAAATTCTTGTAACAATGAAGAAGAACAAATAATGTTGAAAGGCAGGCGCTGCACGATCCTTCATCGTAAACCACAACATCGGGAAAGGAGAAAGAGAGTTGGGAGGGGGGAAATTCAAAAGGTGTCTCCCACCTTAAGAAATCCTCCGGCTTGATTGAAATATTTGACAATTGGATTTCTCCCAGTCCTCTCTCCGATAACAACCTCAGATGAGGTACTTCTTCCGGGCCAAACCCCATCAGCCGTGCAGCGACAGCATCTGCAGAAACGGGATTATTCCCCAAGACGATGAGCCCCGCCTCTTTCTTTCTTCCATAAGCAGGTCCCATTCCCTCCAGTCCTGTTGTCCCATCGATGATGGCCAAATGGGGAAATAAGACCGAGGCCATATCAGAGATCGCAATATCCAAGGCCTTATCCCCTTGAGCAACTTTCCCATTGTATCGGAGTTGATGCAGCCTTGCCTTCTCCCTGCGCCATAACAACCCCTTCATATTTTTGATGCTTAACGTAACCCGTGTATGCATGTGGGTTTTCATCACAGGGATTGAGATGATGAAATCAAATTTTTTCAAGATGGCAGGCACCCTGATGCTCTTCAGGGCTTTTCCTTCAGGTATTTTTATTTCCATCGGGGCAACCCGATCTAAATCAATGAGCTCAACCCCTTTTTTTTCCGAAACCTCCCTCAAGCCGGTTACCCAAAAGGCCTGCTCTGGATCCACTCCAAAGATACAACTTTCACCGATCGCAATCTCATCCACTCCTTTTTCTTTCAGATGATCGATCGCGGCTTCTACTACCCTGGGATGTGTTGTCACTCCTTCGCCGGGGACCGCCAACCGAGCCGCATTGGGCTTTATCAATATCCTTCTTCCTTTCAAACTCGGCAAGCGGAATTGTCCAAGCGCCTTTTTTGTCGTGAGATACGGATCCTTTCCTTTTAAAACGATGACTGCTGAATCCATTTAATTTAGCCTTATGATTGGTTTAATTTTTGGTCAACTGGCAGGTTAACCCTCAAGCAATCCATAGGGTATCCAGAAAGATACCTGCGGTATCCACAGTGACCCTCGGCATGTTACTATCAAAATTCCAGGGGATGAAGAAGGTTAAATCCTCAATCTCCTCGTGGAAGCCCGATCCGAATCTTTTCATCAGTTCCTTTTTAATCTCCTTGACGGTTAGAATCATCGCCTGGTCGATTCTTCCCGCACGATTCATCTCTTTCAAATGGGTTGAAGTCCTCAACTGATCCAGGGCTTCCTCGAAGTGTATTCCCTCTAATTTCCTGCGGAGGATATAAATGTTTCCTTTATCCTGTAGAATGGCAAGGGGTGGATTGATCTGAACCGTGGCATGTTGAAACCGTATCCCGGAGGCATGCCTGGCAATTTTAGGCAGAAAGCTCATTCTTTTTTCAATAGAGGATAGAAAAAGAGGAGTTGATCTTTCGAAGATATACTCCACCCCTTCATGCCGGAACTCCCTTAACCTTGTGGGATCGAATCCCAGGTCAAGGAGATCAGCGATTTTCAAGTTAAGAGGTCCTCTTCCTTTTTTCTCCCTAAACCAGGAAGATAGATAAGGCCTCCGATAGAAGGAAAGATTCTCGATATAAAGGGTAGGTTCCCTTTTTAGCTCCTCGGGGAGGTTCCGAATGACTTTTTCCTCTCCCCATAGGTCAGCCTGCCCTTCCTTCGAACTCCACAGAGAATAGGATTGAATGGGAAGGGACTTGATCTGCTTCGAGAGGGAGATCTGTTCAAGGGACTCCCCGCCAGTATATCCAAGCAGTGTGGTGATCCCCCTTCTGAACCCGAGTACTTTCGTGACAAACTTGGTAAACATGAAACACATAAAGGGTGTTGAAGTCCCGGTGGAAAGCTCTATATCGAAGAGGTGCTCCAAGGTCTCGTACACCGATCGAAATTCTGAAATCGTTCGCTTGACCATGGCTTCGTTGTCATGCATATCGATAATAGGCCGCTTCTTCTTAACTTTGAACAGGAGTTTGATCAGCCTGCCTTTCAGATCAAGGGATTCCATTGGGGCTGGGATGAAGACCATGTAGCGTCTCTCACCATTGACCAAGTTTTCGCCGATCAGTTCTTTGATATCCTTCCAACCGAGTTTCATATAAATATCCCAGGTCGGTTCATCGGTGGGAATGATGTTATCCAGAAGTCCCACGGCCCCTTTATTCTCCACAAACTCCTTGAAGGCCTTGAGGATCTTATTGCCCAGCCCTCGGCCACGAAAGGAAGCCAGAACCTCCACATAGACCAAATAATAACAAGGGATCGGTTTTCTGAGAAAAATCATGTTGAGATAGCCAAGGGTATCTCCTTCTTCCGTATGGATCTCGAAGATGTGAAAAGGCTGACTGTTGCCTTTTGGCCTGGAACGCTCAATCCTCGTTCCATGAACCGTCCTCGCCATTAATTCATGGAGTCCTTGAAAGACCTCGTAAGGGAAGAGGCGTTCAGAACCCCATAACTGATCTTCAAGGGTCACATCCACAAGTGTCAGCATATCCTTGAGGCCAATGCGGCCCCTCTTAACCCTTTCCCCCATCTCAGCGACTTCAGATCTCATTATTTTCAACCTCTATAGACATTTCTTTTCCCGTGGTAGAAATCCATGGGAATGATGAATCCAGAGGGGCAGGCGGACCAGCGAAGAAAGATTTAGAGCGGCACCGCTTAATGATAAACTCCAAACGCTGCAAAACCCAAAAAACCTCATTTTCATCGATGACGAATCTTTCCTTTAAACATCTAATGATCCGCAATCCTAAAGATTTCGGAGTCTGGTCCGCCTGCCCCTCTGGGGTCCATTCTGTCATCACGCAATTGGCTCATACCCATTCCACTCTTATGGCTCCCTTGGGTAAGAACCCAGGAACTTCATAAACAAGACATGATCTTTCATCTCCTCCAAGATTTCATGAATGGGAGCGTCTGAGACATGGCCCTCAAAATCTAAGAAGAAAATATATTCCCATGGCTTATTTTTAACGGGTCGGGACTCGATCTTCGTCAGATTAATTTTCCTTTCATCAATAGGTTTAAGCACCCTGAAGAGTGAGCCTGGAGAATGGGGAATCGAAAAAAGAATTGATGTCCTATCCCTTCCCGTCTTCTCCCCGAACTGTCGGCTGAGGATCAGAAATCGTGTATAATTTTGGATGTGATCTTCTATTCCTGATTCAATCGGTTTCAACCCATAGAATCGGGCGGCAAGTGAACTGGCGACCGCTGCAATCGCCTTATCCTCCACGGCCATTTGAGCAGCCTTTGCCGTGCTTATTGTTTCAGCGAGTTCTGCATGAGGGAAGTTCTTTCTCAACCAAGCTCTGCATTGCTCCAGGGCTTGTGGGTGGGAATAGATCTTTCGAATATCCTCCCGTCTTCCGCTCTGAGAAAGGAGATCATGAGAGACCTGCATCATCACTTCTCCGCAGATCTTCACCTCTGAATGGATGAGAAGATCCAGGGTTCGATGAACCGATCCTTCCGTGGAATTCTCCACAGGAGCAACGCCATAGTCCGCTTCT
>Ga0194111_10009045_pt1 | contig 10892 bp, 11 predicted proteins | sample TA2KigC300mmetaG_FD_146194 | JGI IMG/M metagenome (GOLD analysis project Ga0194111, IMG submission 146194) | Freshwater microbial communities from Lake Tanganyika, Tanzania - TA2015033 Kigoma Deep Cast 300m | ecosystem: Environmental > Aquatic > Freshwater > Lake | place: Tanzania: Lake... | reverse complement strand
TTCCAGATGATGAAAGAATAATAACAATTGAAGATGCTGCCGAACTGCAAATGCATCAGACGCATGTAATAAGGCTGGAATCACGACCGCCAAATATAGAAAATAAAGGTGAGGTAACAATAAGGGACCTTGTGAGAAATGCTCTGCGAATGAGACCCGACAGAATAATTGTAGGTGAAGTTCGTGGCGGTGAGGCTCTTGATATGTTGCAGGCGATGAATACCGGACATGATGGAAGCCTGAGTACAGTTCATGCAAACTCACCAAGGGACGTTCTTTCAAGACTTGAAACGATGGTCTTAATGGCAGGAGTTGAGCTTCCTGTAAGAGCAATAAGAGAGCAGATTGCGTCTGCAATAAATTTAATTGTTCATATGAATCGTTTAAAGGATGGAACAAGAAAAATAGTTAAGATTGTTGAAGTACAGGGAATGGAAGGAGATGTTATAACACTTCAGGATATTTTCATGTTTGACTTTTCAAAGGGTCTTGATGAGAAGGGGAATTATAAAGGTGTTATTAAAGCTACCGGTTTAAGACCGAAATTTATAAAAAGACTGTATGATTATGGTATAGAAATAAATAATTCAACATTTTTGGAAGAATAAAAAAGGGATTAGAAAAGGTAATAAGAAGGTAATTATATAATCTTATAACATTAGAATAATATTATATAAATTATATGTTTAATAAAAATATGAATAAAAATATATGTAAAATTAATAATAAAAATTTTAATAAATTTATTATATTATCAGTTGTTATATTACTGCTAAGTTTTTTTTCTTTTCCTTTATACTTAATTTCCCAGCCTTTAGAGCAGCAGTATTCTGAGGAGCAGTTAAATTCAGATAAGATTTCCGATAAACAAACATCTGCTGAAAATGAGAACCTTAAGACAAATAGTTTTTCATCAAACGATATAATAGTAAAAGAAGTTGATACAGCAGGATTTCCCAGTATAAGTGTGTACATAGATTTTAAAGACGACTCTTCATTAGGTTCATTAGAACTCGAGAATCGCAATTTTATTCTTTATGAAAATAAAACAGCAGTTAAAGATTTTGATGTTAGAAAAATAAGTGAGATAAGCGAACCAATTGGAATTGTTCTTGTTCTGGATACAAGCGGGAGTATGAAAGGAAAACCGATTAATGATGCTATTGAAGCAGCAGCGACATTTATTAATGAAATGCGTGGCATTGACAGAATTGCTGTTGTTGGATTTGCAGATGAAGTTACAGTTTATTCAAATTTTACCTCAAATAAAGAACAGCTAAGAAGTGTAATTAATAACATGTCAGCCTCTGGTGAAACTTCATTATTTGATGGGGTAGAGACAGGGTTGGAGCTTTTTAACATTACAAATTATTTCAAGCATAAATACATTATAGTTTTATCTGACGGTGCAGACACAATAAGTAAGTCTGGTGTAAATGATGTTATTATAAATGCTGGGGCAAAGGGCGTGATAATTTATTCAATTGCTCTTCTATCAGGTGAATTTAATCCTGAGGATATTCAAAATATATCAGAAAGTACAGGCGGAACCCTTTTACAGACGGAAAATTCAGAAGACCTCATAGGATTTTATAAAAATATTTCAGAAAAGATTAGAAATCAGTATAAATTGTCTTATACGAGTTCATTTCCAAATGAAAAGACATTTAATTTACAGATTGTTATAGAGAAATCTGGAGTCAAAGATTTCATAACAATTTCCTATGAAAATCCATTCAGCATAGTTAGTGAAAGTGCTGTCTTAGTAAGTACCCAGGATTCCCAGTCAGTTGCCAGTATAAAGATTATAGATATATGGTGGATGAAGCTAATAATCTATATTTTAATTTTTGTAAGTGTAACGCTTCTTATATATATTGGTTCGATCATAATGATTCCAAGCAAGCAGGATTTGAAAAATGGAACTAATTTACACCTTTATAATATTTCTGATAAGGGTTTAATTCCTGATTCTGACGAAAATAAAAAGAGGTTTAGATTTTCATCGAAATTTTTAAATTTTTTGTCAAAGGTGTTTGCAAGACGTGGCTTTGGTGACCTGTTTGAGCAAAAATTGAGAAGAGCCGGTATAAGTATCTCAGGTTCAAGATTTGTAGCATTCCATATAATTTCAGTAATTATTGCTACCCTAACAGTGTTTTTATTAACAAAGAATTTTTTAACTACTCTTGTTGTAGTGCTGTTTATAATTTTAGCTCCGTTTTTGGTAATTAATTTTAAGACTGGGCAGAGAATTAAAAAATTTAATGAGCAGCTGCCGGATACACTGCAGCTGATTGAAGGTGCACTTAAGGCTGGTTATAGCTTGAATCAATCTTTAGGAATGGTAATAAATGAGACAAAACCTCCGATTTCTGATGAATTCAGGTTCACAATAAATGAAATAAGGATGGGGCTTACAGAAAAAGATGCACTGGAGAATATGGCGAAGAGAATAAATAGTGAGCTATTTAACTGGGTTGTGCTTGCTATAAATATTCAGAGGGATGTTGGTGGAAATCTTGCAGAAATTATGGATATTATTGCCAATACTATAAGAGAGAAGGATAGAGTTTTAAGACAGATAAAGGCGCTTACTGCTGAAGGAAAGCTTTCAGCATATGTTTTAATAGGTTTGCCTATAATACTTGGAGTGGCTCTTTCAATTTTAAACAGGGAATATATAAGTGTTTTATTTACAACAAGAATTGGTTTATTAATGATATTTCTTGCTATGGGGTTAATGATAGCGGGGATAATCTGGATAATGAGAATAATTAAAATTGATTATTGATCTTTTTGGAAGAGAAATAGGTGGTATAAAAGATGTTTTATTATTTCATACTTGCAGCAGTTTTTATAGCAGTTTTTTTGACCGTTTTATTTTTTGGGATACCTTCAATGTTAAGGAATCTTCCCAAAAAAGGTTTAAAAAGATTATCATACTATGATACAGCTATACTGGCTGGGGAAAAACAGGCTACCGTTTTAAAAAAACAGGGTGATTCTTTTTTTAGAAAAATCCTTTCAGTTGTCAGGAAAATACTTCCTCGTAACCTTGTTGAATCTGTAAAATCAAGACTGGAACTTGCAGGAATACAGGATGTTGTAAGAATTGATGTATTTCTTGCAGTAAAATTCTTTTTGCCTTTTATATTTTTGTTTGTTCTTGTTTTTTCTGTTTTATTTATCAAAATACCGTCAATTGCAAAACTCATACTTGTTATACTTGTTCCGTTTTCATACATTTTTCCTGATTATTATCTTAAAAGCAGGACTGCAAAAAGACAGGATGAAATCAGAAGAAGCCTGCCGAATGCCCTTGATCTTTTAACAATAAGTGTTGAAGCAGGTCTGGGCTTTGACCAGGCTCTGCACAAAGTATCACATAATATAAAGGGGCCACTCGGAGAAGAATTTAAAAGGACACTTAAAGAGATGGAAATTGGAGTTTCAAGAAAGGAAGCTTTAAAAAACCTTAGTAAAAGAACAGATGTCAGTGAATTAAATACTTTTATTTTTTCAATTATCCAGGCAGATATTTTTGGAATATCCATAGGCAAAGTTCTGAGGGTTCAATCATCTGAAATGCGTGTTAGAAGAAGGCAGATCGCAGAAGAAAAAGGGATGAAAGCGCCTGTAAAGCTTGTGTTCCCGACAATTCTATTTTTGTTTCCGGCACTCATGGTTATAATTTTAGGTCCTGCTGTAATAAGAATGTGGGATACCCTGCAGGTTATTATGAAATGAAATTTAAATAAATTTAAAAAAAGTTTTTATAACTGCAAGTTAACTTTAATCACTTAATTTCACTTTTCCAACTGCCCATATAACAAGTAATGCAATAAATCCAGGGAAAAATACAAAAAAGCTGATAACAAGTATTATTACCCATGTAACAGTGTTTATTATTATCCAGTATTTCTTTTCAGCTGAATCGTTCATGTTTTTCACCCATATATATATTTATATATTCATATAAAAATTGCTGTTCGTGCTACATTTTACATCATAACCCAAAATAATTACAGAGTAAAGCTAAAAACAGTATATTATAAAAAAAGATAAAAATTTTTATTTAATATCTTGCAATATAAGATACTTTGTGTTATATTAATACTAACTGAATGTGTAAAGGGTGTAAAATATGAACATACAATTTAAAAAAGGTGTCCTTGAGCTCTGTGTTCTGGCACTTCTAACAAAAAAAAATAGATATGGTTATGATCTTGTAAATGAAATTTCAAAGAATGTTGAAATCTCAGAGGGTACAATCTATCCGCTTTTAAGAAGGCTTAAAAATGTTGGTTATGTTACGACATACCTGCAGGAATCACAGGAAGGTGCCCCAAGAAAGTATTATAAATTGACAGCAAGCGGTCAAAAAATCACTGAAGAATTAAAGAAGGACTGGTATGATTTTGTTGAAAAAGTAAGCAGCCTCCTTGAAGGTGGTGAGGCAAATGAATAAGAAAAAATTTCTTGATAAACTTGCAAAAAATTTAAAAGGTCTGCCTAACGGGGAAATCGAGGATATTTTCAGTGATTTTGTAGAATATTTTGAAATTGGAAAAGAAAAAGGAAGATCTGAAGAAGAACTTTTAAGTTCGCTTGGTGATCCCAAAATACTTGCAAGGCAGATAAAAACTGAATCATATATAAAGAAAGCAGAGGAAACAACTTCTGCTGCTAACATTACAAGAGCAGTCTTTACATCCATCGGGTTAAGTTTTTTTAATATCATTTTTACATTACCACTGTTTATAGCAGTTAACTGTGTTTTAGGAGCATTATTTGCAGTTTCGGTATCGCTGTCAGCAACCGGTATAACAGGAGTTTTGGGCAGCTTATTCTATCCTTTATTTTCACAATACTTATCATTTATGGTAAATCCTGCGGCAGTGGGATTTGCATTTTTAGGTTTATGCTCCTTTGGAGTCCTGTTTTTTGTTGGTGTCCTATATCTTTCAAAGTTAGTTTATAGATTTATAGTGAAATACCTAAAATTCAATTTGAATATAATAAGAGGCAGGAGGCAGCAGGGTGAAATTTAATATTAAAATTAAAAGATTTTTAATAATTTTAGCATGTATAACTGTAGGTTCTTTTATAATTTCAGGCATCATTTTGTATACTACAGGTGGTATCAGTGCTGTTTCTATAAAAACCACACAGATTATGAAATCCGAGGCATTTGATGCAGGTAATGTAAATAAGCTAGTAATAAAGACTATTGATACTGATATCAGTATCATACCTGTGGTTGATAAAAAGATTAGTGCTGATTTTTATGGAAATGCAAGAACAAATTTAACAGGTTTTCTTCCTGACTTAAAAACAGAATTTAATAATGGAGTTCTTACAATTGAAGTTTCATATCCAGTAACAGTAACCCTGGGTTTGATTAATCTGTCAAGGCTAAATCTGGATATTTATGTCCCTGATAATTTTTCAAGGGAAATAGCATGCAGCAGTGTTTCCGGTGATCTTGAAACAAGACGCCTTGAACTCGAGAGTTTTACTTTTAAAAGTACTTCAGGAAATGTTAATGTTAATGAATTAGTATCAGAAAATATAAAAATAGAGACCACTTCCGGTAAAGTTTTTATAAATGATTTGGAAGGTTCGTCAAGTATAAGTACAATTTCCGGTGGAGTTGAGGCAGATTTTAAGTCGTTAAAAAAAGACTTAAATGTTAGAACCGTATCAGGAGATGTTGATATTAAAATTTCAGAAGAAAAGGGGTTTTTATTTTCTCTTGGTTCTATTTCAGGCAATATTAAAAATGAGTTCAGGTCAAAAATAACTTTTGCAGATGATAAAAATTTAGAAGGCAGTGTTGGTGAAGGGGTGAGTCAGGTAATAGTAAAAACAATATCAGGAGATATTAACTTACTGGAAAAATAAAAGGCAGTGAAACACCATATTATATATAAACGTATAATGAGTCAAAATTATACAGGTAAATAAAAACTACACAGGAGGAAAAATAATGAAAACAAAACCGAAAATATTATTAAAAGTAACAGCAGTTTTAGCTGTCTCAATGTTACTTCTTTTATCTGCAACATCATGTATTAGAATAGTTGGTCTCAGATTGACAGGATCAGGAAATGTTGTAACTGAAGAAAGAGAAATATCAGGTGTAAGCAGTGTTTCAATAAGTTCCGGAATGAACCTTTTTATAACCCAGGGCAGCACCGAAGAGCTCAGAATTGAAGCGGAGGACAATATAATACCACGCATAATGACTGAAGTGAGGAATGGTAAACTGAATATCAAATTTGAAAATGTTATTTTTGGAATAACCAACCAGAAGCCAATAAATGTTTTTCTTACCATTAAAGATTTAAAAGAAATTGATGCTTCAAGTGGAGCAAGCATTACAAGTGAAGGCATAGGCACTGAAGAGCTCTCAATTGGTCTGGGCAGTGGTGCAATCGGAGAACTTGTTATTGAGGTTAATAATCTGGATATTGAAATTTCAAGCGGTGCCCAGCTTGAAATTTCAGGTAAAACTGAAAGTCAGAAAGCAAGTTTAAGCAGTGCAGGAAATTACAGGGCAGGAGAACTTGAAAGCAAAACTGCAATTATGAATTTATCGAGCGGGGCAATGGCAGAAATAAAAGTGTCTGAAAAACTCGATGCCAATGTTTCAAGCGGTGCAAGTCTTAGATACATTGGATCACCGGAAATCATTTCCAATATTTCTTCTGGAGGAGAACTCAAGAGTATTTCAGAATAATTTTCTTTAAAAAACTTTGCAAAGTGTTTTTAAAACGTGAAATTGTCAATTAAAAGATTTTGACGGGGAGGTGAAATAAAATGAAGCTTAAAAGATTTACCGGGGTTAAAATTTTGCTGAAAAAGATTTCAATATTGCTTATGTTTATAGCAGTTATTGCAGTATTAATATTAGGCCTTAGCTCGTGTATAACAATCAGGATAAATTCAGTAAAAGGCTCAGGAAATGTGACGGTTAAAGAATTTGAAGTAAGTGATTTTAACCAATTAGTATTCAGTGGAATTGGAAAAATTTATATCGAGCAGGGGGAAACTGAAAAACTGGAAATTGAAGCTGAGGATAATATTATTGATACAATCAGGATAGATGTGAGTGGAAACAAACTTAAAATTGGTTTGAAAACAGGTTTTATTAATATAGTACCCACTAAAGACATTAAATTCCATTTGAAAGTCAGGGATTTAAATGATATTGAAATTTCAGGAATGGGTTCAATTGATTGCGACAGACTTGAAACTGAAAGGCTTGAAATTAAATCAAGCGGTATTGGAAGCATTGAGATGAACCTTATTGCTGATGATGTTGAAATCCTTATATCTGGAGCTGGTAAAGTTAATATATCCGGAGAGGTAGATACCCAGCAGATAACAATAACAGGTGTTGGTTCTTATTCAGCAAAAGACCTTATCAGCAATGACTGTGAAATTGATATAAGCGGTGCTGGTAATGCGGTTGTAAATGCAGTTGAAAGACTTGATATCAGTATGAGCGGACTTGGAAGAGTTGAGTATGTTGGAAATCCTACAGTGAAACAGAATATAAGCGGCGGTGGTGTTATAAAGAGTATTGATTAAATGCGGAATGACATAATTTAAAAGAAAATTAAAAATTTAGTAAAAAAGCATTTTAAAAAAAGGAGGAATAATGGCAGAGTTGACACAGGAAGAATTAGACAATGGAAAAAAAGTTTTAGGTGGAGTAACAATTTTTTTCTGGGTGCTTGCAGTTCTTATAGGGATCGGTTTGTTTTCCCTTAATTTCGGGGATTGGGCAAAGGAATTCTATATAGGGCCTGTTGCAATTGGGTTGCCTGCACCTAATACATCCTGGATTTTTCTGGCGCTTTATGTCGTTGGACTTGTTGGATTGTATATGAGAAAGTCATGGGCGGTTCCACTTGGAAGAGCAGGCCTTGTTGTCGCAATGGTTATTTTCTTTCCAGTTGGAACAATCTTTGGAGCAATTTTGTGGAAAAGATTTAATGACCCTGTTGCTAAAAAATATCTGAACTATCCTGTTGTCCAGGAAAAAGAAGAATCTGAAGAACCAAAAAAGTAATTCTTCCTGAAATCTTTAAAAAATAATTTTTAATAAGACTTACAAGAAATTTATAGAAAACTGTATAAGCTGCAGTTATAACTGCAGATTATACAGTTTCTGCTTTATAAAAAAGGAAATGCTTCCCCGATAAAAATTTTTATTGCATAATAATTAATTTAATATATAATTTGTTACTGGTTTTTATGCTATATTTAAAAATTAGTAAGGATTTTAACAGTAATATAATAAAAGTGAAATATTCCAATTAAGAGACCCTGCCTGAAGAATTTCTTTTTTATATTTTCTACTTTTATATATTTTCTACTATTCTTACTTTTTAATATATATTTTAATTTTGTTACAAGAAAGGATGCTAAGTGAACAAAAGGTTATATGTTGGAAACCTGGATTATTCTACATCTGATGATGAATTAAAAGAGCTGTTTTCTACAGAAGGAAATGTGGTTTATGCCAAAGTTGTAACACGGATGGACGGTAAATCACGTGGTTTTGGTTTTGTAGAGATGGAAACTGAAGATGAAGCAAAAAGTGCAGCTGAGAAATTCAATCAGAGCACTTTTAAAAACAGGACGATTGTTGTAAATGAAGCAAAAAATAGGGAAAGAAGCAGTGCGCCAAGAGATACCAGGGGGCAATTCAGGGATAGAAGAGATTCAGAAGATTTCAATTCAAAGCTGAAGAAATTAAGAAGAAAGTTTAGTTAATTTAAACTTTTTAACATTTCTACTCTTAAATTTTAATCAATTCTTGCTGAATAATTCATTGTTTTTTTACTTTTAATTAATTATTCAGCATTCTATCTTTTTTACAGCTTAGAAAGTTTTTTCTATTTCTTTTACAGGACAATATTCAAATTACTGGCTGGCAGGTGAGATTTCAATTTTGCCTTTGCGCTGTATTTTCCTGTATTGAAAGCCCATGCAAGTTTTTGATTTTGCCTTTGGGCAAAATTTATCTAAAAAACCTTACCTTCCTCACAATTATATAAAAAAAATAGGAATATTTATTTATCGGTATAAAATCTGAAGCATGCTTAAATATGCAGCATACTCAAAATGGGTGGGTTTTTATAAAATGAAGACTCTTAAAACATCAAGCTACTTTGTCACTTTGCTGGCACTCTTACTTATATTTATATTGACAACTTTACAGTTTGCCTATTTTCCTTCCTCTATACATGCAGAGATATATGATGAAAAAAAGCTTGATGAGATAAAAAAAGAAAAGGAAGACACCCATAAAAAAATTGAGGAAGCTCAAAAAGAGCAGGAGAAGTATTCTGCACAGGTTGAAGAGGTGGAAGAAAAGCTTCTGACTGCTTTTGGTCAGCTTACCGAGCTAAACAGCAGTCTGGCTGAGGCAAAAAGCAGTTATGATAAAACAACTCTGATGCTTGTATCAAACAAACAGGAAATTGAGCAGATTGAAATTGAGCTTAAGGAAAAAAATGACAAGCTAGACATACGCATTGCTGAGATTTATAAAGCAAAGAATAGAAGTTTTCTGGATGTGCTGCTGAAATCTGAGGGTTTTATAGAATTTATTTCACGGTTAAAACTTATGAATTTGCTTCTAAGGCAGGATTTGGAAATTATAGAAGATATAAGAAATAGAAAAACCAGATTACTTGTCATTAATAAGAATATACTTGACCTTCAGGAAAAACAGCAAAAGGAGAAACAAAGAATTGAAAAATTAATTGCTCTTTCAGAGCAGAATAAGAGAGAAATTGAAGCAATTTATAATGAAAAGCTTGATCTGTTTTCCCAGGCAAAAGCTAATAAGGATGCATTAATTGCAATGGAAAATCAGCTTTCCACCAAAGAAACTGAAATAACAAATATCCTGCAGGGCTATAATTATGGCACAGCTCCTACAGGAAAATTATTATGGCCTGCAAACGGAAAAATATCATCAGGTTTTGGACCCAGAACCAGCAGGAACACCGGAAGAACCAGGATGCATAACGGAATAGATATATATGCCCCCCTTGGAACGCCTGTTATTGCTGCTGATTCAGGACAGGTTTTAAAAGCTGAATATTACGGCGGATACGGCCTGATAGTGCTTGTTTATCATGGTGGCGGAGTTGCGACATATTATGCACATCTATCAAGTTATTCAGTAAGTGTCGGGCAATTCGTACAGAAGGGTCAGATTATAGGATATGTTGGAAATACTGGCTATACGACAGGCTATCATCTGCATTTTGAGATTAGAGTTGATGGAATTCCTAAAAACCCAAGGGATTATCTTTAGTATTAATAAATTAATCCACTTTTTTCAGCAGTATTATTCATTATTTCCATTTACAGCTTTTGTATTTCCATGGGTCTTGAGCCGCCGGTGGGTAGCAAAGAAATATCTTTTGGCATGTTGTATTTTTGCAGAAATATCTTTTGGTGTGTTGTATTTTTACAGGAATATATTCTGATAAAAAGGTTTACTGATAAAAGGATTTAATTTGGAAAAAATTATTATTAGAAAATTTTAATTTTATTTTAAGTTTTATTTAATATAATTTTATATAAAATTGACAATGACAGATTATGCTGGAGATTAAAAAATTACATTTACTGTTATAGAAGATATTTTTAATAGAGATTCTACCATTCTGATAGATAAAGAATTGGAAAGGGGATATACCAGGGACATAACAGAGTGTAACGGGATAAGAAGAAGTATAATAACAGGTGCAGCATATAACAGGTGCAGCATATAACATGTGCAGTGTAATACAGAATAAAAGAACAAAAAAGGGTAAGGAGTAGGTATTGAAGGAGACAAAATGAATAAAAAAAAATTA
>Ga0194111_10009043_pt1 | contig 10893 bp, 7 predicted proteins | sample TA2KigC300mmetaG_FD_146194 | JGI IMG/M metagenome (GOLD analysis project Ga0194111, IMG submission 146194) | Freshwater microbial communities from Lake Tanganyika, Tanzania - TA2015033 Kigoma Deep Cast 300m | ecosystem: Environmental > Aquatic > Freshwater > Lake | place: Tanzania: Lake... | reverse complement strand
GAGTACCGCTTGTTGCCACCGACACACCCGGTGAATACATCGCCGGAGTCCGTTTTCGAGCATGGCGGCCACCCAGCTGCCTGCACCCCACCATCGGACTGCACGTGCCGCTCACCTTCGATGTCTGCGATACAGTCGCCGGCCGCTCACTCGGAGGCTCTCGCTACCACGTGGATCACCCCGGAGGCCTCAATCCGGAAGGCTATCCGGTCAATGCCCTCGCCGCCGAAAGTCGCCGGGCCGCCCGCTTCTTCCGCATGGGACACACACCGCGACAGTTCACTCCAGCAGAACCTCGCATGTCACCCGATTTTCCCTGTACCCTCGACCTGCGAAGACAAAACGGACGCTGAACTCCCACAAACATCAGTCCGCAACAACTCGGTCGCCGGCTAAATCCCGGCGACGTCGCTTAGCCTCCACCAGTCTCAGCTGCGACAACAGAGCACTCGGCAGACCCCGCACGTAGTGCAAACCGGGAGCACGATAACGCTGGACCACTGGCAAGCCGCCAGTCATCAACACTCCAGCAATTCCCGTGATGATACCTCCGGCCAGCATGACCACAATCCGCCACAATACCTGAACACCCGTCAGACCGGGCGAATTGAACGGCAATGGCAGCACAAACATCAGCACTCCCATGACAGCCAACAGCGACAAACGGATCCCGCGACGCTCCTCCTGCTTCCTCTTCTGCCGCGAAATAAAAGTCTGCACTTCAACCGGGGATGTCGGGGATGTCTGCAGCCGAAATGAGGCACGCTGAATACGAAATTGCACCGGCTCAGGGTCCTCAGTCAAACCCGTTTTCCAGCACACCGCAGGCAACAGCAGACGCGGACCGCAAATCAAAATCTCGTCCCTCACAGTAAAATCTGTCGGATCAGCCGGGTTCGGCAGCACCTCGTCAGATTGCTCGATTGCCGGAGCAGCAAACGGATTATACTGCTCACCAGCAACAGTCATGAAATCACCGCCGCATCCGCCGCATCGCACCACGGAAACACCAGAAATACGCTTGTGCCCCGACCCTCTGCGCTCGACAGATGCACACGGCCACCACACTGCTTCATCAGACCGTACACCAGCGACAGCCCAAGGCCGGTTCCCGCAGATGGCCCGCGAGTCGAAAAGAACGGGTCAAACACCTGCGTCAGTACTTCTTCCAACATCCCACAGCCTTCATCGGCAATCGTCAGCACAACACTCCGTAGCTCACACAACCCAGCCGCACCTGCTGACTCACCCGCTGCGACCTCCCGCACACCCAGCTCAATCTTTCCTCCCTCCGACATCGCGAGGTCGGCATTCAACAGTAAATTCTACAGTATCTGATCCAGATGCAGAGCGTCCAGCGGGACAAACAGCCGATCTTCAGAAGCACTCCAGACAAGCTGCGTCGATTTCTTCAGCGGACGCGGCCACTCTCGGTATTACCCGCGAACACCCCCACCCTGCATCGCTCTCGAATACTGTTCCACCGGTCATCAACGTTGCTTCACTGTGCCCTCAGGCACTATGCCACCCTCGGAAAGTATCGAATGCTGGCCGCTCGGCACCTCAGTCGGTGATGGCGCTGACTTCTCACCAAAACCAATCATCTCGGCTACCTTGCCCGGCAGCTCAGAACCCTGCTGCCAGACCATCCACAACGCCCAGCCAATCGCACCCACCAGCACAAGCAAACTGACGAAACCGTAAATGTTTCTAAAAAAATCCTTAATTTTGCGTTTCAGATAAAACATCTTCTGATCACGCTCAACGCGGCTATAAAGCGATTTCATGTCTTCCTTGCGAATCGCTGCCGTCCGCCGCGCTATGCTGTCCTCCACCGCCTTCGCGAAGTCAGGAAACTGCGCCAGCGGGAAATACGCCCCGTCCGCGGACACCTTGGCCTTCGCCTTCGCTGTCAATTGCCCGGCCGCCAGCATCTTGATAATCCGACCCGTAGAATGCTTCTCAACAACGGACTTGCCCTTCGCATCCTCGAACTGAACATACCAAATACGAGTCCCTGCCTGAGTCGCCGTTTCGGAACCATATGACGGAGACGTCAAACCGGCCCGCCAAGCACCCGGCGCCGACGCCGTCAGTGGAACATTTCCAGACGGCTTCAAGGCCGGCGCTGCCCCAGCACCAGCAATAAAAGACAACGCCTCCGTCTGCACACCCAGAGCAAGCAAATCCTTCAAAACATCGTCACATGACTTGTGCCGCTGGGCCGGATCCTTCGCCATCATCTTGTCCACAATCATATCCAGACGCTCTGACATCTCAGGACGCAGCGACCGAGCCGAAGCGTAACGCCCCTTATCCTTCGCCATGATCACTTCCAGAGTCGTCTTGCCGGTGTAAGGCAGCTTACCAGTCAGCATGTGATACAACGTCACACCCAGCGAGTAGACATCACAACGCTCGTCCACATGCTTTGCATTGCGCGCCTGCTCGGGGGCCATGTATAAAGGAGTCCCCAGACCCGTGCCGCTTTGAGTCATCGAGACATCATCGTCCATCGCCTTAGCCAGACCAAAATCCGCAACCTTCACCAGCCCCGTCTTCGTCAGCAAAATATTGTCCGGCTTGATGTCACGATGCACCATGTTCTCCGCATGCGCAACCCGCAGAGCCGAGGCACAGCGAATCGCCAGATGCACTGCATCTCCAATCGGCAACCTCCCCAACTGGTCCAGCCACTTCTGCAGACTCTGACCGTCCACATATTCAATCGCCGCAAAATGAATCCCGTGCGCAGCATCAACCGCATAAATCTTCAGCACATTCGGATGGTCAATCTTCGCCATCGCTCGAGCCTCTCGCTCGAAACGCGTTATAAAACCATCCTTTTTGGATAACTCCCGAGACAACGTCTTTACAGCCACAAGGCGGTCAAGGCTGACCTGCCGAGCCAAAAAGACCTTGCCCATGCCGCCCTGACCAAGCTCACGCTGCAACGCAAAATCGCCCAGCTGCGTCAACTTGTTCGATGGTTTGGAATTCTGAGATTCTTCAGTCACGGCCTGCTTCCCAATTGTCCCGAACGGAACAGAACGTTCCCTCAGTGTCACTCTGGAACAAGTCCGAAGCAACCAGATAGCTGACGCCTAAAAGCAAATTTGGGCAAAAAACGCCGGGAAAATCGGGAAATGCCTCCGTAAATGTGCCAATCCCGATGAAATTTGTCAACAAGGCCACAAAGTGCGCCTGCCCGGATCAAACCACACGTCTGCCAGCCCCCCAGTCTCAGCCCCCCAAAATCGCCTCAATCGCACGCCCATGATCAAGATCCAGACGCTTCCGATCCGGTAACTCCAGGCGACGCGAATCCAGCCCCAGTTGCCGCAAAATCGTCGCGTGAATGTCCGTCACGTAATGCCGGTCCTCAACAGCATGAAAACCAATTTCATCCGTCGCACCATGCACCGTTCCACCACGCACTCCGCCTCCAGCCAGCCACACAGAAAACCCATAAATGTGATGGTCACGCCCGTCAGATCCCTGAGTTCCCGGAGTCCTGCCAAACTCGCTGGCAAACAACACCAGTGTCGAATCCAGCAAACCCCGTTGCTTCAGATCCCGCAACAATCCCCCAATCGGTTTGTCCACCGCCCGAAAATTTCGCTCGTGGTTCCCCTTCAGACCCCCGTGAGCATCCCAGACGCCCGCTCCCCCGGCGCCGTGCTGCACCTGAATGAAACGCACACCGCGCTCAACCAGACGACGTACCACCAGCATCTGAGTCCCGAACTCGCGAGTCTCCGGCTGATTCATCCCGTACATCCGCTGCGTCTCCTCAGTTTCAGTACTCAGTTGCAACACCTCAGGCACCGACATCTGCATCCGGTACGCCAGCTCATAGGAACGAATTCGAGCCGCCAGACCAGCATCCCCCGGATACTGCTCACCACGCAGACGATTCCAGCGCTCCGTCAGCCGAAATCCAAGCTGCTGCTGACGCTCACTCACACCCGCAGGTCGCTGCCCGTAATCCAGCGGATTCACGGGATCAATCCGCACCGGGACTGCATCATGCTCCGGCCCCAGATAATGACCGTCCTTCGCATTCCAGTACTCACGTCCGCCAATCGATATGAACTGCGGCAGGTTGTCATTCAGCGATCCCAAACCATAGTGCACCCACGCTCCCAGGGTCGGAAACTCACCGTCCAGCATGTGACGGCCCGAATGAAACTGCGTCTGAGCACCATGGTTGTCGTCCGTCGTGTACATCGAACGTACCACCGCCAGATCGTCCGCATACGCACCCACCTCCGGCACCCAGTCGCTCAGCTGCATCCCGCAATCACCATACCGACGATAACCCACCTGCAACGGATATAAACGGTTGCGCTGCTGCCCGTTCGCGTCGTTCACAACAGTCACTCGAGCCAGCTTCAGCCTCGCCGGATCCTGAGAATCCGCAAAAGGAGTCTCCGCGATCGTCTTGCCAGCATACTTCGTCAGCATCGGCTTCGGATCAAAAGACTCCATGTGCGAGACACCGCCGTTCATGAACAGCCAGATCACACTCTTCGCTCGTGGCTCAAAATGCGCCTGACCATCTGGGGCCTGCCAGCCCAATACACCGCCCTCCTCGCCACCCTCCACACTCCGGTCACCCGCCAGCATCGCTCCCAAAGCCAGCCCGCCCAGCCCTCGCGCTGACAGACCAAAAAACGGACGACGTCCCACATACTCCACGCCCGAGATCACTGGACTGCGCTGCAACATCACATCACCCCCTGCCAAATCAAGCCCACCCAACACAACTTACACAGTCCTCAGCCTCACCCAACAACCCCCGGAATCTCATACAACAACGGAAAGAACTGCCCGCCCAAAGGCTGCCCCTGAGCAATCACAGGCACACCCTCCAGCAGCGGCTGATCCGACTCACTCCGCACCCCGTCACGCACCATGTTCACCACCACCGCCCGACGCGGATTCTTCGTCCGATTCTCAAATGAACCATGCACAGTCAGCGGATGATGAAAAACACACTCCCCAGCCCGCAGCTGCACCGGAACAGGATTGCGAAACTGCTCCCACTGAGACTCTGTAAGTACCCCGCGAATCGCCCCCATATCACCCGCCAGACCCGTGATCGGCAACAAGTCCCAGCGATGACTGCCCGGCACATAGTACACACAGCCGTTGTCAACCGTACTGTCGTCGAGCCCAATCCAGCAGGTCAAATGAGCCATCGGACTCGTTCTGGTCCAGTACGAATAGTCCTGATGCCATGCCACGACACCCCCATGCTCCGCCGGCTTACAAAACAACTGGTCATGCCAGAATCGCACAGAGCCCCCCAGCAGCTGTGATGCCATTGTCGTCAACGCCGGGTGCCACAACACATCATGCATCCCCACCGCAATCCGCCACGCCCCCAGTGCATGAAACAAAACCCGGCCAGGCTCACGCGACTCATTCGAATGATACTCGTACCAGTACTCACTGCCCGGATGACCAGGCTGAGTCATCATGGCGAGCTCTGCTCGCAATTGCTCCAGCTGCACGCCCTCCAGCAGACGCGGACCCGTCACGTACCCGTGCTCTTCGAAAAACTCAACCTGCTCCCCTAAAAGTCGCCACACATCACGATCCGACTCCGCGCACGCCCGCGGAAACAAATCACTGATCGGACCATGCTGCAATGACAAATCCCGCGCCGCACCAGTATGCATCTCAACCTCCAGAACACTGACCACGCCCCCCCCTCGCCCCCGGAACGGCGGGGAGTTCGAGGGTGAGGGAGCACACGCCCTCCTCCGTCCTCACTTTCCCGCTCCGGCTCCCAGGAAGCCAGCACCGCTGTTCGAAATTCGAGTACGAGTATCGCCCGCGAGGGCGAGCTCAGTACAAGTACGATGAAATTCCCGCAGCACAGCCGCCCCCCTCGTCGTTCTTACTCGTATTCCTGCCTGCTTTCACCCATCGTCACGATGGAATAAAGCAGCCCACACCAACTACCTCACTGACCATTGCCCACTCACCGCTTTTCCGAACTCCCCCCCGTCACCCCCCCCCCACGCCGCAACACATCCCTGAATCGATAAGGCTCATATTCACGAACCTGATACTCCTCCAGCCAGCGCCGCTGCCCCGCGGCCAACTGCCCCAGCTGACTCGGATCACCCGGATAACGCTGCATCCCCCGAGTCGGATAGGGTTCACTCGTCTGACCGTAAACCGTATTCAAATTCGCATCTTTGTCCCAGCCCACATTATAAAGCACGAAATCACGCACCCAGCCCGCCGGCGTCTCAGACTGCGGAACATCAAACTCCACCGTCACCTCATCACCCGGCCCCATCACAATCATCCGATCGTCCTGCTGCAACAGCAGCTCCGCAACATCGCCGTAACGAGTAAACCGGCCGGACATTTCGCTCCATCGCGGCTCACGCACCACCCGCCCATAATCATAACCCTCCGGACCAGCACCACCTCTGAACAATGATTCCGCACCATACACCCGCAGCGAAAAACCACGATAATGCAGATCGGCTGTCCTCAAAGAACAAGACTGCAGCACCGGCGATACCTCCGGCTCATTCACCATGAAAAATGCCGCATCCCAGTACAACTCCATGCTCGACCGAATCCTCAGCCTCGAATTCTCCGCACTCACTACCCCCTCCAGATCCACCACCATCGCTTTCGTCTTGCCACTCGGAAAACCAATAAACGGACGCACAACCTGCCAGCCACCAGATCCGTCCGGAATTTCAATCGCGGGCGGAGCCGGCACGGGCAGGTCGGCATTCTGTCGTATCGCTTCATTGATCGACGTATCTGTAGGAAATACCCAGCCGGTCAGCACAAGTCGCGGTTCTCGCAGCGGCAACTCACCACCCAGCTCCCCTAAATCAAACTCCATCGTCCACTCATCCGTCAGCCCCTGCACAATCCGCCGCTCAAACGCCTGCACATACCGCTGATCCTGCTGCTGCAAACCCGGCAACAGATCCCGGCCACGACCATCAACCACACTCGCCGGCAGACGTGGCCGCTGAACCGTATGGATTCGGTGCGACGCTATGTCCGGGCCGCCCACCTTCTCATTCGTAAACACCTGCACGTCCGCCGGATGATCCACCGCCACCAACTGCACCTCGTCAAAATACGCAGCCTCCCACAACTCCTCCGTCAGCTGCAGCACATAGCGGCCGTCCCGCGGACGCAGACTGCCACCCGGAATCAGCAGATACTCCCACTCGCGAATCGGAGCCATTTCGCCGGAGGCCTGCACCAGACCCAAAGGCGCCGCCCACAAACAGTCGCTGAAGAACTCAAATCGCTCGCCGTTCCACGTGTAGATATAGGGACACGATCCCAGCAGAATCTGAGGCGCCAGCACAGCCAGACGCGCCCGCAGCAATTTCAAATCCGTAATGTTCTGAGGCACTCCGTCCGTCCAGATCACTCGCGCAGCGTCCGCCTGCTTCGCTTCCCCCAGACCAATGTGCAGACGCGGCTGGTCAATCACCATCGCCTGCCAGTTCGTACCCGCTCGCACCTCCAGCACAGCACCCACGGCATGCATATTCACACGATTCGAGGGAAACTGAGAATCCTCGCCGATCGCCCGCGGCACAATCTCAATCCAGCTGTTCCGCTCACCACCCTCATTGCGATACGCCTGCAGAACAGCAGGCCCGCCCTCTGCCGATGCTGCCGCTGCCAGCAGATCCAGATCACCGTCCTGATCCAGATCGGCCGCCTCCACCGTGACAGACGACAATCCCTGCGGCAACAGATTCGTCAGCTGACTGAATGTTCCGTCAGAAGCACCCCGCAGTAACTGCGTCTGAGCCGTATGACCCGCCAGCAAATCCGTCACGCCGTCATTGTCCAGATCGGCAGTCGTCAGACGAGTGAATGCACCGTCCAGCTGCAGGACCGGTACCGCCGCCGACAGCCGACCGCGCCCCTCTGACAGCCACACCCGCAGCACACCGCCCGCCGCGGTCGCCAGATCCCAGAAACCATCCCGGTTAAATTCACCCACCACCACGTCAGCACAGTCCGCACCCGCATTCACCCCCTCCAGCGAAACCCAGCGAAAACGCGAATGCAGCAGATTCTCCAGCACACCCACCGTTCCATCATCCAGCACCGCCACCACATCCATCGCCAGATCACGATTCCAGTCGACCGTGACGACATCCCGCACTCCTCCGCTCGGTCCGGCAATCCCCGCTGTCGCCAGTTCAAACACCGTTCCGTCCAGATTCCGCCAGATCACCAGTCCGTCCGTCGTGCCCAGCACGATATCCAGATCACCGTCGGCCTCCAGATCCGCCACGCAGGCCGTACGCACCCCGGTCACTGCAGGCAGCCCCGGCACTGACACCAGACTGCGCAGACCATCCGCCGCTCGCACATTCCGCAGTATTTGCACTCCGCCGGAATTCCACAGCACAACATCATGGTCAGCATCATACCAGCGATTTTCACCTGCCAGCTGCGGCACCGTGCGACGATCACCGTCCGGATCCAGCAGCACCGCAGCACTCTTGACATCCGCCAGCTTCGCACGGTCAAAATCCCGATCCAGATCCGCCAGCAGGAATCCGTCGGCCAGGATTTCCGCCGGAGCCTGGCAAATGTCAGTCCAGCCAGCCGGGCCTGCTGCTGTCGAAACTCGCAGTCGCCCGTTTTCCAGCCACACCAGATCATCCACACCGTTCAGATCCATGTCCACCATCTGAAAACGACCGCTCACCGAACCGGTCGGCAGGGCCACCCCCGGCGCAAATGACTGCAGCACCGTGGGCTGCTGCACACCCCGCACAAGCTGCAGTGCTGCAGCCGACAACCCCAGTTCCGGACGCAGCTCAAGCTGCACAAACTCAAGCAGATTCAGATTGATTCGCCGCATGTCAATCTGCTGCGCAAGCTCAGGCAGCAGCAGATTCTTCGCCATGATCGCCGGACCCATCAGCCCCGCCAGTTCACCAGGCTTCGCAGCAGCAACCGCGTTGTTCAGCACATCCACAATGTCCACGCGATTTTGCTTTTTAATGGACTCATTCAAAGGAGCCAGCAGCTCGGCAGCACGCAGCAAAGTCTGCGGCAAAGTCGCAGCTGCAGACTGCACCTGCGGATCCCGAGACGTTGTTGCCAGTCCCTGCTTGTCCAGCAGCCGAGTCACAATGGCCAGATTTTCAGGCGCCAGACTGGCCGTCTTCTGCAACACCTCAATCAGCTCGGCCGAATCCGCATAGTCACGATGACCATCCATAGCCAGCGCCAGTGCATACCACATCTCAGGACGATCCCCCGACAGACGGATCGCCTCCTGCAGCAGTTGCAGACCGGCCGCAATCGTCGGACGCTCGGGACTGTCCTGAAACACCGCCAGCTTGCCAGCCAGCATCGCTGCAATCGCCTGCTCGTCGGCCGAAGACCGTGCCGCCAGCTCGCGGTATCGAACCATCGTGGCGTCCGCTTTCTGCAGCGCCGCAAAAAACTTCTCCGCATCCTTCGATTCGTTGTAAGGACTCTCCCGGTCCGTCAATGTCAACAGACGACCAACCGCCAGATTGCGAGCCGGCACGAGAGCTTCCGGAAGCAGGACCGTTAATTCCTCAAGGGCCGCATCCGCCTCCAGCCACTGCTTGTTCTCCAGCAAGGCAATTCCGCGACTGTGCAGTTCAAGGGCCTTCCTGGCACGCTCAAGCTGCTGCTCCTGCGACGGACCGCAGCCGCTCAGCCAGAAAGTTGCCAGCAGCACCGCCACCGGCTGAATTGCTCGCAATACGCCCCTGCACACACGCTCCGAAACCATATTCTAAATCCCGCCCGCCGTACCCGATACATTTCGAGAATGCCACGCTGCACTACCTGAATTCTATCCCTTGCAGCCCTCATCGCACCACCCACACCACACCAGAATTTCCCCGCACCCCTGACACTGCCTGCCCTTCACATGACAACAACCGGCTGCATTGGTAAGATCTGTAAGTTGCGGTCCCATGCAGAGATCAGACGCAGCGACGGTATTCCCGCCCTGCGTCACCTCTGCATGCTTCAACCCGGGTGCATGGCGTCCATTTTGCTCGATTCCGCGTTCCTCTCCGGAGAACATCCCTTGTCTACCGCTCGAACCGTGCCCAAAGGGCCCAAAGTATCGCCAGTGCGGACCATCGTCTCGCTGGTCGTGCTGCTGAACGTTGGCACAGTCTGCGTCATCGAACTGCGTGCCGGACTCGGCCTCTACCTCACCGGAAAAGCTCTCGCTACACACCAGGGCGATGATGCTGCGTCTGATCCCGCAGCCGTCGAAAACAGTAACGCACCCCCCAAACCGCGACTCGAGGTCAAACGCATCACCATGCAGGAAGCTCGCGCCATGGTGAAGATGTTTCCCACCGAATCCGTTCTTCGTGAAAATGAAGCCGAAACGATCTACCGTTACCAGTGGTTCAGCCTGCTCCGCGGCCTGATCGGAGAAAAGGCCCCGGAAATCTTCATCTCGGCCGACAAAGGCGATCCCCCAATGTACCAGACTTTCTTCACCGAAGGTGATGAAGCAGGCGGGAACTACGTCGGCCCCGCCAGCCCCGATGTCGGCGGTGCCGGACTGCCTCCGGAAGACTTCGCTGCCGGTGGCCCCGGTCGCGGCATGGGCAGACCACCGCAGGGCATGGGTGGTCGTGGTGGCATGGGCGGACCACCGGGTATGGGCGGTGGTGGCGGTCGTAAAGGTGGTGGCGGAGGTGGTGGCGGTGGGGGAATGCGTCCGCCGGCCGAATTCCCCGAAGAGCCAAAGACCGAAGAGCCAAAGACCGAAGAGCCAAAGACCGAAGAGCCAAAGACCGAAGAGCCAAAGACCGAAGAGCCAAAGACCGAAGAGCCAAAGACCGAAGAGCCAAAGACCGAAGA
>Ga0194111_10009038_pt1 | contig 10897 bp, 8 predicted proteins | sample TA2KigC300mmetaG_FD_146194 | JGI IMG/M metagenome (GOLD analysis project Ga0194111, IMG submission 146194) | Freshwater microbial communities from Lake Tanganyika, Tanzania - TA2015033 Kigoma Deep Cast 300m | ecosystem: Environmental > Aquatic > Freshwater > Lake | place: Tanzania: Lake... | reverse complement strand
TGACCGCGACCGACTACCTCCGCTTCCACTTCGGCCACTGGTCGCCGCAGCTCAAGGTCTGGTGGGACATGCTGAGGATCGGCCTGCCCACCGGTGCCGAGTTCGCGCTGATGGGCGTCTACCTCGCGGTAATCTACGCGATTACCAAGCCGTTCGGCGCCGCCGCACAGGGCGGATTCACCATCGGGCTTCGCATCGTGCAGTCCGCGTTCCTGCCCGTCGTCGCGCTTGGCTTTGCCGTGGCGCCGGTCGCCGGGCAGAACTTCGCTGCCCGCAAGGGCGATCGTGTCCGCGCCGCCTTCAAGGCCGCCGCCGGGCTGTCGGTGGGCGCAATGGTGGTCTCAGGCACCGCGATCTACCTCGGAGCCGGGCCGCTGATGCGCATCTTCACCTCCGACCCCGACGCGATCGCCGTCGGTGTGGTTTACCTGCGCATCGTGGTGCTCACCTTCGTCGCTTCCGGGGTCACCTTCGTCACGTCGAGCATGTTCCAGGCGCTCGGCAACACCATTCCCTCGCTGGTCACGTCGGGCCTGCGCCTGGTGCTCAGCGTGATGCCCGCCGTGCTGCTGTCCCGTGTCGCCGGTTTCAGCCTGACGTGGATCTGGTATCTCAGCGTGGTGGCGGTGCTCCTGCAGATGGGCGCCAACCTGCTGCTGTTACAGAGGGAATTCCGATTGAAGCTCGCGCAGGTATAATCACCGGCGAGTGAAGCTCGCCGTCCCGAAAGAATGCCGCCCCGGAGAACGCCGGGTCGCGGTCACCCCTGACAACGTCGCGCGATTGGTCAAGATGGGCTTCGCGGTGGCCGTTGAGCAGGACGCCGGCGCCGCGGCGTCGTTTGGCGACGATGACTACAGCGCCGCCGGCGCGGAGGTGATTGCCGACACGCGCGCCATCTGGCAAGCCGGCGACATCGTCCTGAAAGTGCAGCCGCCGGCGATGCATCCCGGACTCGGCGTGCACGAGGCCGAGCTGATCCGCGAAGGGGGAACGCTGATCTCGTTCCTCTATCCCGGCAAGAACGCCGCGCTGATCGACGCCCTCGCGCGCCGCAAGGCCACCGCCATTGCGGTGGACCAGATTCCCCGCATTACGCGCGCGCAGAAGATGGACGCGCTGTCGTCGATGGCCAACATTGCCGGCTACCGTGCGGTCGTCGAAGCGGCAAGTTTTTACGGGCGCTTCTTTACCGGCCAAATGACCGCGGCCGGCAAAGTGCCTGCCGCGAAAGTCCTGGTGATTGGCGCCGGCGTGGCCGGCCTGGCGGCGATTGGCGCGGCGCGCGGCATGGGCGCGATCGTGCGCGCGTTCGACACGCGGCCCACCGTGAAGGAGCAAGTCAAGAGCATGGGCGCCGAGTTCATCGAGCTCGACGTCCATGAAGACAGTGAAGGCGCAGGCGGCTACGCAAAGGAAATGAGCCCGGCGTTCATCAAGGCCGAGATGGAGATGTTCGCCGCGCAGGCGACGGACGTCGACATCATCATCACGACGGCGCTGATTCCCAACCGGCCCGCACCGATCCTGATCACCGAAGAGATGGTCAAGTCGATGAAGAAGGGGTCGGTCATCGTGGATCTGGCCGCGGAGAACGGCGGCAATTGCGCGCTGACGGAGCCAGGACAGGTGGTGGAACGCCACGGCGTGCACATTCTCGGCTACACCGACTTACCGAGTCGCCTGGCGCCGACGGCCAGCCTGCTGTTCGGCAACAACCTCACGCACCTGCTGGCGGATCTCGGCGGCGCCAGCCACTTCAAGCTCGATCTGGCTGACGAAGTGGTGCGCGGCGCGCTGGTGCTGAGCCACGGCGAACTGATGTGGCCGCCTCCGGCGCGGCCGCCGGCCGTGCTGCCGCCGGCGCCAAAGCCGGCGCCACCGAAGGCGCCGGCCGCGGCCGCGGCCGCAAAGACACCCAGCGCGCTCGGACCGGCGTTCGCCATCCTTGGCGCGGCGGCGCTGGTCTATCTCGGGTCGGTGGCTCCGCCCTCGTTTCTGTCGCACCTCACCGTCTTCGCGCTGGCGTGCATCGTCGGCTGGCAGGTGGTGTGGAACGTCACGCCGGCGCTGCACACGCCGCTGATGAGCGTGACCAACGCGATTAGCGGCATCATCGTGATTGGCGGCATGCTGCAAGTGAGCGGTCCGCCGACCTCGCCGATCGTGATGCTCGGCGCAGCGGCCATCCTGCTGGCGACCATCAACATCGCCGGCGGTTTCCTGGTCACGCAGCGCATGCTGCGAATGTTCCGGCGCTGACGGCCACAGACGGCGCGATGACACAGAGCTTGCAGAATGCCTGAGACTCTCGTCACGATTGCGTATCTCGCCGCCGGCATCCTGTTCATCTTCAGCCTCGGCGGCCTGTCGGCACAGGAGTCGGCGCGACGCGGCAACGTGTTCGGCATGGCCGGCATGCTGATCGCGGTGCTGTTTACGGCATTCGGCCCCCGCGTCGAGAGCTACACCGTGCTCACCGGCGCGCTGGTGGTTGGCGGCGCCATTGGCGCACTGCTCGCGGCCCGCGTCGAAATGACGTCGATGCCGCAACTGGTAGCGATCCTGCACAGTTTCGTGGGCGCGGCCGCGGTCCTGGTCGGCCTGGCGACCGCACTCGATCACAGCCAGATGCTCGACGGCGTCGAGCGGACGATCCACGAGGTCGAGATTGTCGTCGGCATTTTCGTCGGTGCGGTGACGTTCACCGGCTCGGTGATCGCCTACGGGAAACTGCAGGGCACCATCCGCAGCAAGCCGATGTTGCTGCCGGGCCGCCATGCGATCAACCTGGGCGCGATCCTGGCGTGCGTCTATCTCGGCTGGATGTTCATCAGCGTCGACGACCCCTTCCCGTCGATCGGGCCGCTGCTGGCCTGCACGGTGATCGCGTCGCTGATCGGCATTCACCTGGTGATGGCGATCGGCGGCGCCGACATGCCGGTGGTCGTATCGATGCTCAACAGCTACTCGGGATGGGCGGCGGCCGCGGCCGGGTTCATGCTCAAGAACGATCTGTTGATCATCACCGGCGCGCTGGTGGGATCGAGCGGCGCGATCCTGAGCTACATCATGTGTCACGCGATGAACCGCTCGTTCCTCAGCGTGATCCTCGGCGGCTTCGGCGCAGACGAAGGCGCGGCGCCGGCAGGAGGGGCGGCGGCGCAGCCCGCCGGCGCAGTGAAGTCGGTGTCGGCCGACGAGACCGCCGAATTGCTGCGCGACGCGAAGAGTGTGGTGGTGGTGCCAGGTTACGGCATGGCGGTCGCGCAGGCGCAGTATCCGCTGTTCGAAGTGACCAAGATCCTGCGCGACCAGGGCGCCAACGTCCGCTTTGCGATTCACCCGGTGGCCGGCCGCCTGCCCGGACACATGAACGTGCTGCTCGCCGAAGCGAAAGTGCCGTACGACATCGTGCTCGAGATGGAAGAGATCAATGACGACTTCCCCGAGACCGCCGTCGTGCTGGTCATTGGCGCCAATGACATCGTCAATCCCGGCGCACTCGACGATCCGTCCAGCCCGATCTACGGCATGCCGATTCTCGAAGTCTGGAAGGCAAAGACCTGCATCGTCATGAAACGCGGTATGGCGAGCGGCTATGCCGGCGTCGACAACCCGCTGTTCTACAAAGACAACACCCGCATGCTGTTCGGCGACGCGAAGAAGATGATCGACGCGGTGTTGACGGCCCTCAAGTAGCCGGTCCGCATCGGCGCACCGTTCGCTCAAGCATTCGCTCAAACACCTGGCGTCCACCGCAGGGTGGAAGAAGTTCGAGCCGGCATGGGACGCGGTGATTCGGCTCAGGCAACTGGCGCAAATGCGTCCCATGCTCGAGGCGGTGCTGTCACCGGTGGCACGTGTACAATTCCCGGGTCGCCTGGCATGTCGCACGTCTTCGCGGATCTCGGACTCGCCCGCCGCCTCGAGCTGACCGAGGGCCGCGGCAACGCGGCGTTCGTGGACGCGCAGGCGCGCGTGGATCCCAACTCCGGCGCCATCTGGAAGACCATCGGCGGCACCTTCGCGATGTTTGCGGGCGTGGGCTCGCCGATCACGCAAACGTTCGGCCTGGGCATGCACGCGCCGCTCACGCCGAAGGATCTCGAAGCCATCGAACGGTTCTTCGCGTCTCGCGGCTCGGCCGTGTTCCACGAGGTGTGCCCGATGGCGGGCATTGAAGTTCCGCAGGCGCTGTCGGTGCGCGGCTACCGGCCCGTCGAACAATCGGCGGTGTTGTATCAGCCGATCGATACCAACACCCGCATCCCCTGCAATCCGGAACTGAGCGTGCGGCAAGCCGGCCGTGATGAAGTCGCCTCCTACAGCACGGTTGCGGCCCGCGGCTGGAGCGAGCATCCCGCCGTGATGCCGTACATCGAAGGCTTCGCGAAGTTGAGCCTGGATTGCGCCACCTGCTTCATCGCCGAGCAGAACGGCTCGCCAATCGCGACCGCGGCGCTGTTCATGCACGAGGGCACGGCGCTGCTCGCCGGCGCCAGCACCGTGCCCGAAGGCCGCCGCCGGGGCGCGCAGCACGCGCTGCTCGACACCCGCCTGCGGACCGCGGCATCCCACGGCTGTGATCTGGCGATGATGGTGGCCGCGCCCGGCAGCGCCTCGCAGCGCAATGCCGAGCGGCAGGGATTCCTGATCGCCTACACACGGACCAAATGGCAACTCGACATCTGATCGCGCGCGCGCTGCTGGTCGTGTTGATCGTCGCCGCGCCATCAGCGGCGCAGTCCACGCGTGTCGAAGCCATCGCCGAAGGGCAGGCCGAGAAAGCGAAAGCGCTCGGCGTCGAGGGTCCGTCGGAAGCGGAGCAGATCATCCGCCGCGTGCTGTCGTCGCCGTTGCTCAGCGGCGGCGACGGTATCTACCCGTGGTTCGGCAGCATCTACGGCGGCACCGGCCTGGCCATCGGCGCCGGCCTCCTCAAGCGGTTCGAAAGCGCCGCCTATCTCAACCTCCACTCCGGCATGTCGCTGAACAACTCGTTGATGATGCGCGGCGCATTGGCATCGCCGGAACTGTGGCGCGGCAAGCTGCAGCTGGATGCGTCCGCACAGTGGATGAGCGCCCGCGGCGTGTCGTTCTACGGCTTCGGGCAGGACTCGGACGCTCGGCAGCGCGAACGCTTCGACTTCGCGCCGGTGGAACTGACCGGCAACCTGACGATTGAGCCGCGCCGCTACGTGTCGCTGATCGGCTCGCACAGCTTTCTCGACTTCAAGACCACCCGCTACGTGACGCGGTTCCCGGCGGAAGCCGATGCCCCAGGCCAGGCCGCTGCCCAGGCAGTTCTGGTGGGATACCGAGCCGAAGGCGCCGGCGCCAGCGGCGACGCCGACCGGGAGCAAGTGAAGCCGGGCTCGGAGAGCGCAGAGGTTCCGTGAACACCCAACTGCTGTTGTTGATCCTCTACACCGCCGGCATTACCGCCTTCGGTCTCTGGATCGGCCGCTGGGTCCGCGGCGCGGACGACTTCTTCGTCGCGGGACGCAAGCTGACGTGGCTGCTGGTCGGCGGCACCGTGTTGGCGGCCAACCTCGGTGCCGGCACCACGGTGGGCGCGGCGGGCCTGGCGTATCGTGACGGCATCAGCGCATGGTGGTGGAATGGCGCCGTTGGCGTGGGCACGTTGCTGCTGGCGCTGTGGGTGGGACCACGTCTGTGGACTATTGCGTCCGCGAAGCACCACCTGACGCTGGGCGATTTTCTCGAGGATCGCTACAACGGTATTATTCGCGGTGTCGTCGCGTCGCTGCTGCTGGTCGGCACGCTCGCGATATTGGCGGGCCAGTTGATCGCCGGTGCCTCGGTGCTGGAAGTGGTGGCCGGCCTGCCCCGCTGGCAGGGCGTGGCCATCGGCGGTGTCGCGATGACGATCTACTTCACAGCGGGCGGCCTGCTCAGTTCTGCCTGGGTGAACGTCGTTCAACTCGTGGTCTTGATTGGCGGCTTCGCGGTCGCCTTGCCCATGGTGCTGTCGAACGTCGGCGGCGTCGCGGCGATCGGCGCCGCGCCTGAGGTACCGGCCACCTACTGGGATCCGCTGTATTCAGCGGGCGCCAGATCGGGTTGGACGATGCTGATCATGCTGATGCCAGGCATCATTGTCTCGCCGGGCCTGGTCGGAAAGGCGTACGGCGCCGAGAGTGTTCGCGCGCTCAAGATCGGCATTGGGGCGGCCGCTGTCGTCCAGCTCGCCTTTTCGTTTCTGCCGGTGCTGTTGGGCATGTCGGCGCGCGTCAACTATCCGGGCATCGAGAGCCAGAACCTGGTGTTGCCCACGGTCCTGCTCCACGAACTGCCGACGCTGGTGGGCGCGCTGGCGCTGTCGGCGGTATTCTCGGCCGAGGTCAGCACCTGCGACGCGATTCTCTTCATGTTGTCGACCAGCAGTTCGAGAGACTTGTATCAGCGCTTCGTGAACCCATCGGCGACCTCCGCGCAGATTCTCGCCGTCGCGCGCCTTGCGGCGTTGTTCGGCGGCGTGATCGGGATGTTCCTGGCCATACAGCTGGCGACGGTGATCGACGCCCTCAGCATCTTCTACTCGCTGATGGGCGCCTCGCTGTTCGTGCCGGTCGTGGGCGCGCTGCTGGTCCCGCGCGCGACGGCGCGGGATGCGATGGCTGCCATCGTCCTGGGAGTCGGCACGCTGCTGGCCGTGTACTTCGGCACCACTGGCAGGGGCTGGTGGGATCCAAGCCTGTGGGGGCTGATTGGATCCGTGGCGGGTTTTGCCGGCTCGAGGCTTACTTCTTCACGAACGGGGCCGCCAGCAACGTCCTGAATCACGGGACGGTGATTCTCAATTCGGCCCCGTACAACGCCGTGCGATCGTGGTCGCGGGCGGCCCAGCGCAGCAGGGTCTGGACGTCCTTCTCCACTTCGCCGCTGAACACCTGCTTGCCGTTGACGAAGACGACGACCGGCTTTCCGAAGTCAATCGCATCGGGCGACAACAACAGCGTGAACGACGCCACATCGCGTGACACCGCGTTAAAGGTGTTGCCGTTGCGGCGGACATCGACGCGGCCTGACCGCTTGCTGTGGCCGAAGAAGCCGGCATCGGTCAACTCGCTCTGGCGATTCGAGTCAGCCCTGATCTCGTTGATAATCAGCCATCGATTGCGGTTGAACCGGTCGATGCGCTCTGTTTCCCACGACAGCGCCGGCGGATGCGCCACCCGAGGGTGCTCGCGCACGAACTGCTCGAACGGCGCCCGCTCGGTGGGCCACCAGGCGGTGTTGTGCTCGGCGCCGGCCTGCGGCCGGAACACGAGGTTGACGCCCATTCGCTTCAGCCACGTCATATGCGGCTCGACCTGCACGACCGGATAGAGCCGATCGTGTTCGCCGTTGACCACGTACAGCGGCGCGTTGACCAGGTTAGTACCGTGCATCTCGCCGTCAGCACCGTTGGCGGGATTGCGAAGCACCGCCAGGCTGCCGTTGAGCGGCAAGTACGATGACCACAGGTTCGGCTCCTTCAGCGCCAGATAGTAGACGCCGGTGCCGCCGTCTGAGATGCCGGTGAGGTAGATCCGGGCTTCGTCGATGTTGTACTTGCGTTTCAGCGTATCGACGGCGCGGACAATGTTGTCGACCTGTTCTTCATCCCACCATTGCGCCTGCATCCATCCGCTTGGATGCAGATAGATCTGCTTCTCACCCTCGATGCGATTCGGGGTGCGGCCGTTGACCGGCGTGGGCGCGCGTCCTGGCGCCTGCGCATTCGGGGATGGCCGGCCGACGCCGCCGTGTAACTGCACGCGCAGCATCCATTTCTGTGCCGGGTCGTAGTCGCTCGGAACGTCGACCACGTTGTTGAAGAACGGGCCGGACTGCGATCGCCATCGTAGTGAGTACTCGCCCCGCTTCTCATCGAGGTAGGGACGGCCTTGCTGCAAGCGGCGGTAGGCCACATCGAAGTCGAACGCCGCCATCCTGGCGATTGCGGCATCGACGTCGGCCGGCGCCTCGGCGGCATAGAAGGCGCCGAAGTGCGGTTCGAATTCAGGCTTCTGGTTGACGGTAATACTGCCGGCGACCACCCCGGCGATGAGGCCAGGCACGAGGCCTTTCACGGGGTGAGGATAGCGCAGAATTCGGCCAGCACCATCGCCGTCGCTCCCCACACTTTCTCGCCGTCGATGTCAAAGTACGGCACGTCGACCTCGATGGTGCGGCCGTTCATGGTGCGGGTGCCTAGCTCGCGCCTGACGACCGCCGGGTCCGACAGCAACGACACCGGCGCCTCGATGATCCGGGCCACTTCCCACTCGGCCCGCTGGAAGGCCGGACGCACCGATGCGAACCCGACGATCGGATGCAGGAGGAATCCGCTGACCGGAATGTGGAGCGGCGTGAGCCGGCCCAGGACTTCGACCGCAGTGGGCTCGACGCCGATCTCCTCCTGGGCTTCCCGTAACGCGGCCGCCTCGAACGTCTCACCCGCATCGACGCGGCCGCCCGGCAGCGACACCTGACCGGTGTGGTTGCGCAGCTCGGCGCCCCGAACCGTCAGCGCCACATGCAGGGTGGCTTCGTGGGGGTAGACCAGCAACAGCCCCGCCCCATCCCGCGCGCCATCAGGGAACTTCAGCGGATCCCACCCCATGCGGGGCGACGGCGCCATGCGCAGTTGCGCGTCGAGGCCCGGCAGGGGCCGCAGCAAGCCGGATCGGATCTGTTTCAGGGTCGCAGCAGGCACAGCAGGCTCGGTGATCCTCTTTGGTCCTCACTGCGCTCGCTTGATCGTCGTGCCGGCGCGGACCGGCGACACGTACGAGCTCACCATGCTCTCCTGGCCGTCGACGCCGATCGCCGACACGCCGAATACGAAGTCGTCGATGTTGACGTTCTTCAGCGTGAACTGCGACACGTTGCCGATGGTCTGCGCATGCTCCCAGTCGTTGGTCCAGGTATCGCGCCAGTAAACGCGATAGGCGGCCGCGCCCGGCGACGCGTTCCATCGCATGGTGGCGTCGTAGCCGGACGGATCGCGCGACAGCATGTTGCCGCCGCGATCGTTGGTGACCTTCGGCGCGGGCGGCGCCAGCGCCAGCGCGGCTACGCCGGCGGCGTTGACCCGCGCGTTCTGCGCCAGATAGCCGAAGTCCACGCCGTCGATCCGGTCGTTGGCGCCGTGCTGGCGCTCGAAGTTCTCGTTGGCCTCGCGGAACACGATCGCCGGGAAGCCGTTCTGCGAGAACGACGACTGGTCGCTGCCCCGGCCAAAGCGATCCTCGCGGGCCATCAGGCGGACGCGATGCGACGGCACATAGATGCCCGCCACCTTGCGGATGTGACGCGCCAGCGCGCGCGCCGGCGAGTCTTCCGGGCCCACCGCGTAGACCTTGATGGACTCGGCGTCGCGAATGCCGTTGCCGCCAAGCGAGTTGCCCACGATGTCGTTGTTGAACATCGCTTCGACGGCGACATTGGCCTTTCTCAGATCCTCGGCGTGCACGTTGGACCCCACCAGGCCCTGCTCTTCTCCGGCCCAGGCGATGAACACCAGGGTGGCATCGAACTGGACGCCGCTCTCCGCAAACACCCGTGCCAGCTCCATCGTCAACACCGTGCCGCTGCCGTCGTCGTTGGCGCCGTTGGCCTCGACGTTGGGATCGAAGCCGGCGCGCGTCTGACGATCGCCGCCGGCCGCGGCGGCGCCAGGGGCCGACGAATTCGACACGTTCTGTCCGCCGATGTTGACGGTGTCGTAATGGCCGCTGACGTAGATGCGGCGCGGCGACCGGCCCGGCAGCACCGCCATCACATTGCGCAGGTCAACGTCGCGGGTGATGCGCCCCTGCTGCGCGATCTGGTGGGTGTCGAAGCTGACGCGCAGCTTCTCGCTCGAGCGGCGCAGCTCTTCGAGGATCCAGCTGCGCGCGGCGCCGATGCCGTAGGTCGGCGAGGTCTGATCGGAGAGGGTGTTGCGGGTCCCGAAGCTCACCAGCTTCTCGAGCAGCGACTTGAGGCGCTCCTCCGACACGGCGGCCGCAATCTTCTCGATGCGCGGATCCGCGTCGGGCCGGGGCGCGGTTTGCGCCGCCACCAACACCGGCGTGAGCGCCATCACCACCGCTAACAGCCATCTGGCTGCGTCAGCGAGATCGCGGGCTCTACGGGCGACAACAAGGAATCGAACGGTCGTACGCATCCGGGGATTCTATCCTCCCGGACACGCACGCGATCAGCGGAAACACCCCCTCACAAGATCGACTCGTGCGACTCTCGCAAGCGGAACTTCTGCACCTTGCCTGAGGCGGTCAGTGGAAACGCCTCTACGATGCGAATGAACCTGGGGACCTTGAAACGGGCGAGCCGCTCGCGACAAAAGGCCTGAACGGCGTCGGGCTCGATCGACACGCCCGGATGCAGACGCAGCGCCGCCGCCACTTCCTCGCCGAAAAACTCGCTCTTCACCGCGTACACCGACGCGTCGGCAATCGCCGGATGCGTGCGGAGCACGTCCTCGACTTCCTTGGGTGCAATGTTCTCGCCGCCGCGGATGATGATGTCCTTGATGCGTCCGGTGATGCGAATGCGGCCCTGTTGATCGATCGACGCCTGGTCGCCGCTCCTCAACCATCCGTCCGGCGTGATCGCCGCCGCGGTGGCCTCCGGCATCTTGTAGTAGCCCTTCATCACCGCGTAGCCGCGCGCCCACAGTTCGCCATCGGCACCAACGGGCACATCCTCGCCGGTTGCCGGGTTCACGATGCGCACGTCGGTTTCCGGCATTACGCGGCCAACCGTCTGCGTGCGTTCGACCAGGTCGGCGGTGCGCGGCGTCTGCGTCAGGCCCGGCGACGTTTCGGTGAGGCCGTACACGATCGTCAGCTCGCGCATCTTCATCTGGTCGATGACGCGC
>Ga0194111_10009034_pt1 | contig 10900 bp, 9 predicted proteins | sample TA2KigC300mmetaG_FD_146194 | JGI IMG/M metagenome (GOLD analysis project Ga0194111, IMG submission 146194) | Freshwater microbial communities from Lake Tanganyika, Tanzania - TA2015033 Kigoma Deep Cast 300m | ecosystem: Environmental > Aquatic > Freshwater > Lake | place: Tanzania: Lake... | reverse complement strand
TCTTCCCGCTGAGCTACCCGCCTGTGCTTTCAGAGCAATCCCGTTTAGCAATTGTCATTTCCATTGTCAAGCTCTTATTGACCGCTCTTATTGACCGCTCAACTCCGTCACGCTGCTGTGTTTCAGAAGGTGGTCCGTCTGCATCACGGGTATGGAAGGTACCTGTATCTGTGATTCCTCTTTTTCTGTTTCGACCTCCATATCTTCATCGACAGATCGAAGCGCTACTTTCAATACCTGGTCCATGTGATCCACGAAAATAATATCGAGGGCTTTCAGGACGTTCGTCGGTACTTCCGCGAGATCTTTTTCATTCTCCTTCGGTATAATCACGGTTTTGATATTCCCGCGGTGCGCAGCCAGGAGTTTCTCTTTCAATCCCCCGACGGGTAACACCCTGCCGCGCAGCGTGATTTCCCCTGTCATGGCAAGATCGCCGCGCACATTTTTCTTAATGAACGCGGATGCAATCGCCGTGACTACGGCAATTCCCGCAGACGGTCCGTCTTTGGGGATGGCTCCTTCGGGAACGTGGATATGAACATCTGTTTCCTTGTAAAAATTCTCCTCTAAATTGAACTTGTCCGCTCTCGCACGCACGTAGGTGAGTGCAGCCTGCACGGACTCCTGCATTACATCGCCGAGTTTCCCGGTCATAACCATTTTACCGGTTCCTTTCATCAGAGAAGCCTCTATGGTAAGGAGTTCCCCTCCGACTTCCGTCCAGGCAAGGCCGACGGCCAAACCGATTTCATCTTTTCCTTCCGTCTCACCGTATCTGAATTTCTGTACACCCAGGTAGTGAGAAATGGCCTTGGCAGAGATCTTTATCTGTCCGTTGGAGCCGTCAGTCGCGATTTTCCGGGCAACTTTACGGCAGATGGAGGCGATTTCCCTTTCCAGATTCCTGACTCCCGCTTCCCTGGTATACTGGCGAATAATGGTTAACAGGGACCCGTCGGAAAACATGATATTTTCCTTGGTGAGTCCGTTTGCGGTCATCTGCTTCGCCACAAGAAACTTTTTCGCAATGCTCATTTTTTCCGGTTCCGTATAGCCGGCAATACGGATAATTTCCATCCTGTCCTGAAGCGCCGGGGGTATGGTCTGAAGTATATTCGCCGTGGTGATAAACATCACGTCGGAAAGATCGTAATCTACCTCTAAATAGTTGTCGTTGAACGCGTTGTTTTGTTCCGGATCGAGCACCTCGAGAAGGGCCGCCGAGGGGTCTCCCCTGAAATCGGAGCTGAGCTTGTCCACCTCGTCGAGACAGAACACGGGGTTATTCGATCCCGCCTTTTTCATGAGCTGGATGATCTTCCCGGGCAGAGCCCCGATGTAGGTTCTCCTGTGCCCTCTGATTTCCGCCTCATCTCTCACGCCCCCCAGAGACAGCCTCACGAATTTCCGGTTTGTTGCCCGCGCTACGGACTTTGCCACAGATGTCTTTCCGACCCCGGGGGGTCCGACAAAACAGAGTATGGGACCTTTATTCTTTTTCACGAGCGACTGGACGGCGAGATATTCGAGGATCCTCTCCTTGACTTTTTTCAGCCCGTAATGGTCTTCCTCCAGAATCACCTCTGATTCTTTCAGGGTATTCTTATTCTCGGTCTTTTCCGCCCAGGGCATGTCCAGCAACCAGTCGATATAGTTCCTCACGACCGTTGCCTCGGCGGACATGGGTGCCATCATCTGGAGCTTCTTGATTTCGTGCTTTACTTTCTTAAACGCCTCTTCAGACAATTTTTTCTGCTTCAGTCTTTTTTCGAGCTCGGCGATTTCATTCTTGAAGTCATCCTTTTCACCCATCTCCTTCTGAATTGCCCGCATCTGCTCATTGAGATAGTAATCCTTCTGGGTCTTCTCCATCTGTTTTTTAACCCGGCGCTTGATCTTCTCCTCCACTTCCATTATCTCAATTTCGCCTAACATGAGTTCGTAGATCGCTTCGAGCCTGTCGGTGATGTTGAGTATCTCCAGGACTCTCTGCTTTTCATCGAGCTTCAGATTGAGGTGAGAGGCTACCACGTCAGCGAGTTTTGAAGGTTCATCCAGTGAGGACGCGGTATTCACCATTTCCGCATGGACTTTTTTGCCGAGTTTCGCGTACGTTTCAAAAGATGTTTTTATATTTCTGACAAGAGCCTCTGTTTTTACATGGTCACCGTCTTCGACATCTTCAACCTCGGCAACATTTACGAGGAAATACTCTTCGTTCTGAAGGTATGCCTTGATGATGCCCCTCTTCTTACCTTCGACCAGCACCTTGACCGTTCCATCGGGGAGCCTGAGAAGTTGTATTATGGTGCCTATTGCACCCACTTTGTGTATGTCGTTTTCCTCGGGATCATCCTTCTGTGGGTTCTTCTGTGCCACCATGAATATGCCCTTCTCCGCTTTCATGGCGGATTCCAGTGCTACGATGGATTTTTCCCTTCCGACGAACAACGGTACTATCATGTGTGGAAATACCACTACATCTCTCAATGGTAACAGGGGGATTATCAAAGATTTTTCGTCTCTATCTCTTAAAAAGTTAAACATGTTGCTTTTTCCTGCCATAGTTCTCCTCTATATTCTGGAAGCCGTCTCCGGCTTTTTTTCATAAATCAGGATAGGTTTTTCTTTTTTTGTCACCACATCCTCGTTGATGACACACTCTCTTACATCGCTTCTCGAGGGAAGGTCGTACATGATATCAAGCATGGTATTTTCCAGGATGGATCGCAGACCCCTCGCGCCTGATTTTCGCTCAACCGACAACTCTGCAATCGCCCGGAGGGCACTGTCCGTAAATTTAAGATTCACATTCTGAAGTTCAAACAGCTTTTTGTACTGTTTGATGATCGCATCCTTCGGTTCTATCAGTATTTTAATCAAATCATCCTTATTCAACTCGTTTAAGGTAGCAATCACGGGCAATCGGCCTATAAACTCAGGTATCATGCCATATTTTAAAAGGTCTTCAGGTTGTACCTCAACGAGCAATTCCCCTATTTTTTTATCCCGCTTACTCTTGATATCGGCACCAAATCCCATGGAAGAGGCACCGATTCTCTTGCCGATGATATCTTCAAGTCCGTTGAAGGCGCCACCGCAGACAAACAGGATATTTGTCGTATCCACCTGGATGAATTCCTGCTGTGGATGTTTCCTCCCACCTTTCGGCGGTATATTCGCCAGAGTTCCCTCGATAATCTTCAAGAGAGCCTGCTGTACACCCTCTCCCGACACATCCCGTGTAATTGAGGGGTTGCCGGATTTCTTTGCAATCTTGTCGATTTCGTCAATATATACGATCCCCCTTGACGCCTTTTCAACATCATAGTCTGCATTTTGCAGCAGGCTCAGAATGATGTTTTCGACGTCTTCTCCCACATAGCCTGCCTCCGTCAGCGTGGTCGCGTCGGCAATGGTGAACGGGACATTTAAAAGTTTCGCCAGGGTTTTTGCCAGCAGCGTTTTCCCCGACCCTGTCGGCCCGATCAGGAGAATATTGCTTTTCTGGATCTCCACGCCGTCCATATCCACAGTGCAGAAGAGTCTCTTGTAGTGGTTAAAGACAGCCACTGAGAGGACTTTTTTGGGTCGTTCCTGTCCTATCACATATTGATCCAGAAACTTTTTTATATTTCTCGGATCCGGAATGCCTCTCTTGAATTCTTCGGTTACCGCACCCTCGGATTCCTCCTCGACGATACACCGGCACAGCTCGATGCACTCATCGCAGATGTATGCGGCAGGACCTGCTACCAGTTTCCTCACTTCGTTCTGGTTCTTGCCGCAAAATGAACAGAATAAAACACCCTGCCCGCTCTGCTGATCTTTGCTCCGTCTTACCATGGTGTGAAGACCTCGTATCGTATAGTTTACTCAGATTCTCTTGACGATGATCTCGTCTATTATGCCATAATCTTTTGCCTGTTGGCAAGTCATGTAGTAATCCCGCTCCGTATCCACCTTAATCTTTTCAACCGGCTGATTAGTCAGCATCGCAAGTAATCTATTTAACTCGTCTTTCGTTCTTAAAATCTCGCGGGCATGAATATCCACATCGGTCGCCTGTCCGTAAAAACCTCCCAGCGGCTGATGTATCAGTATCCTCGAATGGGGAAGAGCACTCCTCCTTCCCTTTTTGCCTGCGGCAAGAAGCAACGCCCCCATGCTTGCCGCCTGACCCATGCACACGGTGCATACGGGCGGCTTGATATACTGTATTGTATCATAAATTGCCAACCCGGAGCTCACATTTCCTCCCGGTGTGTTCAGGTAGAAAAATATTTCCTTGTCGGGGTCCTCCGATTCTAAATACAGCATCTGGGCAATTATGAGATTTGCCACGTCGTCATCAATTGCAGTACCGAGAAAGATTATCCTGTCCTTCAGCAGCCTTGAATAGATGTCAAAGGCTCTTTCTCCCCTGCCATCCTGCTCGATAACCATTGGGATAAGGGGCATGTGTTATCCTCCTGCCTGTTCATTTTCTTTTCTGATGGTTTTGACCTGCGCTTTTCCCTCGATAAAGGCAAATATCTTTTCGTTGAGAATATCGTTTCTTATATTGTCCAGCATGTTCGCCTTTTCCAATGACGATTTTACGTCATCATACTTCTGCCCGCGCTCTTCGGCAATTTTCCTGATCCTCTCTTCGATCTCGCCGTCACCGGTGACTATGGACTCCTTCCGGGCGATCCCCCTCAGCAGCATGGAAGATTTCACAATTTTCATTGCCTCTTCTCTATACATTTCCGGAAGTCTCTCGCTGAATTCAGCTAGTCTTTCTTTGCTCACGCCCCTGAGAGTCATTCTTCTCTGGGTATCGGCTACCATAAAAGATACCTGTCTGTCTATAAAGGACGGGGGCACTTCAAAGTCATTATTGGCGATCAACCTATCGATTATGTGATCCTTGAGGGCCGAGTCCGATCTTGTCGCATGTTCCTTTTCCAGATTTTTCCCTATCTCTTCCCTGAGCTCTTGCAACGTTTCGTATTTGTTGAAATTTTTTATGAATTTTTCATCAAGTTCCGGCAGTTTTTTCTCCTTGATATTTTTAAGTGCTACCGAAAAGGCGACTGTTTTCCCCGCAATGTCCTTCTCATGATAATCGCCGGGAAACTCAACCTGGAATTGCTTTGTCTCGCCCTTCTTCATCCCGGTAATCTGTTCTTCAAATCCCGGGACAAACATCCGTGACCCGATCTCAAGAAGATAATTGTCTGATTTCATCCCCGGCAGGGCTTTCCCCTCAATGCTCCCTTCAAAATCGATCACCGCAAAATCACCAGGGATTATTCCCCTGTCGGATTCCACTTCTTCAAGAGTACTGAACATGGAACGCATTTCCTCCAGTCTTTTATCTATGTCAGCATCAGTAACCTCTTGAATTTCCTTTACAAGCTCGAGATCTGTGTAACCCTGGGGATCCAGGTCCGGTTCGACCTCCACCGTTGCCGTAAAGACAAAGTTCTTCTCCGGTTGAATCCCGTTCTGCTCGATATGCGGCTGGGAGACGGCGGCAATGTTTCTGTCCTGGATCGTATCCCAGTAATACTTGTTGACGATGTTCGTCACTGCCTCTCCTTCCGCATAATCCTTATAGAGAGTCTCCAGTATATGTCTCGGAATCTTGCCCTGCCTGAAACCCCGCACCTTCGCCTTCCTGCCCACTTCCCGGTATGCTGCATCGAGTTCTTTTTTTACTTCCAACCATGAGATATCGAATCTGAGCTTCTTTTTTACAGTGCTGACATCTTCAATTTGTATGTCGACCATCGTTTCAGCCACCCGTGTAATCTCCTTTAAGTCTTTTAATAAACAGGGGAATCATCCTTAATCAAGAGGGATTTTGAGCCGGCCCTGAAGCGGATGAATGCACAAATACACGGTTTGAAAATAATAATGATAGCTCCCGATGTCAAGGCAAAAATCAGGTTCGCGTTCTCGGCGTCAATGCGGGTGGAAACACAGGGTGGTGAAAATATCAAACCGCGGCTCCTTTCAGTTCAATAAAAAATGGTCAGGCCCTGGACACCTGACCACCGGATGCCGTTGTGGTGCGAGAGAGGAGATTTGAACTCCTAAGGGGGTTACCCGCTGGATCCTAAATCCAGTGCGTCTGCCAATTCCGCCACTCTCGCAGTGATAACATCTTTATATTCTTGATACTATCGGTTGTCAACGGATATTGTGGTACGCTTACGCAATTGACCTTGACAGTTTTTTTTCTCTCCTATATCTTCCCCGCTATCCATACCTGGCAGGTTTCCAGTCACTGCGAGGGGAGTCTCAGGAACCATGAGAAACCTTTCACCTTTAACTGTCGACGATTATAAAATTCTTAAACATTTTTTCCTCCGTCAGCAATATTCGTTAAGCACTTATTCTCTCGCCTCGATCATCGCATGGAGTAATCCGATACTCACGGCGTATTACGCGCTCGAGAACGATATCCTTATCATCTGCTACGAGTCCACCGCGCGGCCGGAAAGAAATCACCTGCTGTTACCCATATCGGCGCATGCAGAGATTACCCCCGGTTATCTCTCCACGACCGCCGGGCGCTACGGGTTCACCCATTACTGGTTCGTACCGGAAGAGTATCTGAAAACCGCAGGTGTTCACGAGATAGAAAAATATTTTACCATTGCCGGACAGCCTGAATACGATGACTATATCTATCTCACCAGCGATCTTTCCAACCTGAAGGGAAACAAGTTCATCAGACAGAGGAATCTGATACGCCAGTTTTACAGGCAGTTTCATGAAAGAGGCAGGGTGGCGGTGGAGGCGATCACTTCCGCCAATGCGCCGGATTGCCTGAATTTCCTGCAGAAATGGTGCGATCTGCGCGATTGCGATGTAGAACAGAATGAGGACCTCGCCTGTGAAAAAATGGCGGCGACCAATGCGCTCATCAGTATGGAAGCCCTCGAATTCAACGGAATTGCTGTAAGGATTGACGGAGAGGTGAGTGCCTTCGGAATCGCTTCACGTCTCACCGATGAGATGGCAGTACTCAACTTCGAAAAGGCGTATCCCCACATCAAGGGGCTCTATCAGTTCCTGGACAACGAATGTGCCAGGCGACTTTTCGGGCGTTACACGTACATAAACAAGGAAAGCGACATGAACATTCCCAACCTCGCCCGCTCCAAGAACGCATACAACCCCGTCATGAAGCTGAAATCATACCGCCTCACCCTGCGTGAGGACACCGGAGTTACTCGATAGTCATCAGCGAGTGCCATCTCTCCCACTCGGTTTTTCGCGGGAGACCGGACCTCTCCAGTACATTGATGATGCCTGCCTCATTGAATCTCAGGTATGGATTGATCCTGCGCTCGTCCTCCATCGTCGAAAAGACGTGATCGCGGCGGTAATGACGCATAAAAGAATCGATATATCTGTTTTCCGGCTCGAGTTTCCGGGCGAACTCCATTGAATCTCTCACGTAATCATGCCCGGCATAAACGATCGTTTCCCCGTGTAAATGCATGAGTTTCCTTATGGATTCGTAGAATTTCCTTAAATCGCCGGTGAAACAGTTGCCGATGGTTCCGTTGAAGAGGGTATCGCCCGAGATAAGGACATTGCCGGTATGAAAACATACGGAATCTTCGGTATGCCCCGGTGTAATATAGAGATCGATTTTCTCACCTTCCAAGGAAATTCCGTGTTCCCTGAGTAGTTCGCTGTACGTGAGAAGAACCGCCCCCGGAGATTTCATGAGGGCGGCATTACCGGTTGTGTGATCGGGGTGATCGTGGGTGTTCGTGACAAGGAGAAGTTGCAGGCCCTTCTTTCGCAGGTAGGAGAATATGGCATCGGGATCTCCCCCGTCTATTGCCAGCGCGTCGCGTGCCCCGTGGACTATGTACCCGAGGTTGTCACTGTGATACCGGAATTGCTTGACCTTGAGCATGATATCATCCTTTCCATAAATGACAGAAATCCCCCTGTTGAAAATGCCGGTGTCATGCAGGCATGGTGTTGTCCTGTAACATGGTCACCTGCGGTTTACCCTCCCCCGTGAAGTCGACGATCGCTCCCTGTTGTCCCTCCCTGCGGATATTGCAGTTCACCACGAGCGTTTTCCCCAGGTACATCTGACCGGGATTTTCGTGGATATGACCGCAGATGAAGAGGGCAGGCTGTTTTTTCAAAACGAGCTCCCGCAGGCCGCCGGAACCCGCGTGAAATTTTCCCAGGACCTTATCCAGGGATCCACGCGGCGGCGGGTGTGCAACAAAGACGGTATCTTCGTTCACGAGAGGCGCCACCCTGCTCACCATGAGCTTTTCCCGGAAGCGGACCTTTGACCGGAAGGGGAGCAGCACTGTACCGCTTATTCCCGTGAACCTCACGTTCCTGACGATGATTTCACGCAGGTGCAGAAGAGATATGTTGGGATACTTCTCACACAGGCTCTCCACGACAGGCCGGTCGGTGTTTCCCCGAACGGCCAGAACGGGAACAGGGAGGTTTCCCATCTGCGCGATGCTGTGATCCGGCTTTGTGAAGTGGGTGATGTCACCTGCAGCTACGAGTACATCCGGCCTGAACTTTGATATGTTGTTCCTGATCAATTCGAACTTATCGGGCCGACCGTGAATGTCCGCCACCGCATATATTCGCATGAAGATTCTTCACACATCCGTTTCTCTGAAATTTCGCGGGACCTTCTGCATGCAGGAACCGGGTGTTCCGTTCTCCTGCAATAATCAAAAAAATGTGGCGAGTCAACACAGTTCTTCTGTTGAAGATTCCCACTGAAAATGCTACCAATGATCCGCACTCCAAAATCCCTGAAGAAAGCAGGCGGGTATGAACGAGAAAAAACCCTGGCTGAAATACTACGGCAACGTGCCCGAATCCATCGACTATCCGGAAGTGACCATGTACGAGGCGGTCATGAATACGGTGAAAAAATCCCCGGATGCCATTGCCTATGACTTTCTTGGATACGCGTCCACGTATGCCCGCTTTGGGGCGGATATCGACCGCTGTGCAGATGCACTGGCCGCTTCAGGGTTGAAAAAGGGCGATCGCATCACCATCGCCATGCCGACCTCGCCGCAGGGGATCATATGCTTCTATGCCGCGAACAAGCTGGGTGCCGTGGCATGCATGATCCACCCCCTGTCCACACCGGGGGAAATAGAATTTTACCTGAATGCCAGCAGGAGCGCCTGTGCATTGACCCTCGATGCGTTTTATCGCAAATTTGCGGAGGTGAGACACAGGACCACCCTGAACACACTGATTCTTGCAAGGATTCCCGATTATCTCAGTCCCCTCAAAGGGATCGGCTTTTACCTGGCGAAGGGCCGCAAGATACCCCGGGTCCCTCCGGATCCTGCCGTGAAGTGGTGGCGCGACCTGATGCAGGGTTCATATCCGGCGGCGCCGAAGTCCACCATGCATACCGATGAAATGGCGGTGATCCTGTTCAGCGGCGGCACCACGGGAGTACCGAAAGGGATCATGCTCTCCAACAGAAACTTCATAAGTGAAGGGATGCAGGTATCCGCCTGGGGGAACCTCTCAAGCAATGACGCGATGCTTGCCATACTTCCCATCTTTCACGGATTCGGGCTCGGTGTCTGTATCAACGCGGTGTTCATGGGCGGTGCGAAAAGCATCCTCGTCCCTCAATTCACCCCGGAAGTCGTGGCAAAATTAATCAAGTCGAAACGCCCCAACGTCGTCGTCGGAGTCCCCACGCTCTTTGATGCCCTGAGCCGGAGTTCCCTATTCCGGAAAACGGATTTGCGCTGTCTCAGGGCAACGTTCTGCGGCGCCGACACCCTCCCGAGAACCGTCAAGGAGCGGTTTGAGGATACGGTAAGGCGTCGGGGCGGGAACGTCCAGTTACTCGAAGGGTACGGCCTGACCGAGGCTGTCACCGCCATCATGGCGACGCCGCTCAGTGAATACAGGGAAGGAAGCGTAGGGGTGCCCTTCCCCGACATGTTAGCCAAGATCGTCACTGTGGGTACCACGGAGGAGGCTCCTGTGGGAGAAGAAGGGGAGATCTGTATCCATGGCCCCGCCGTCATGCTGGGCTATCTGGATCACCCCGAAGAAACGGCAAATACCCTGAAGCTGCACCCCGACGGGAAAATCTGGCTACACACGGGGGACATCGGCTCGATGGATAAAGACGGGTTTTTCTATTTTAAACTCAGGCTCAAGCGCATGATCAAATCCTCCGGCATGAACGTATACCCCGCCCAGGTGGAGGATGTTTTCTACAAGCACCCCGATGTCCGGGATGCGTGCGTGATCGGCGTCCCCGATGAATCGCAGGTACAGAGGATCAAGGCGTTCGTGGTGCTGAAAGATCCGGCAAAGATGAGCGCGGAAAAAGAAAACGAATTGATCGAATACTGCAGGAAGCACCTGATCAAGTGGAGCTGCCCGAGGGAAATTGAATTCCGGAAATCCCTGCCGATTACCCTCATCGGCAAGGTGGCATATAAGGTGCTGGAGGAAGAAGAGATTGAAAAATTGAAGGCGGCCGGGAAATACAGCGGTGAGAAATAAGTCTCACCGCGCATACACGAATCGGGAGACGTTCTCTTATGACGCACATGGACATACTGGAGGAATTGAAGCGGCATCCCTATGAATACGCGAGAAAATATAAAAGTGAACGGGGCAGGCCCATCGTGGGCTACTTCTGCAGCTATACCCCGGAAGAATTGATTTTCGCCGCCGATACCCTTCCCTTCAGGCTTTTCGGTACCGGTGAACATATCAGGCTGGCGGATACACACCTCCAGGCCTACTGCTGTTCCCTGGTGAAGGGAGCCCTGGAGGACGCAATGACAGGCCGCCTGGACTTTTTAGACGGTGTGGTGTTCCCCCATACCTGTGATACCATCCAGAG
>Ga0194111_10009033_pt1 | contig 10900 bp, 12 predicted proteins | sample TA2KigC300mmetaG_FD_146194 | JGI IMG/M metagenome (GOLD analysis project Ga0194111, IMG submission 146194) | Freshwater microbial communities from Lake Tanganyika, Tanzania - TA2015033 Kigoma Deep Cast 300m | ecosystem: Environmental > Aquatic > Freshwater > Lake | place: Tanzania: Lake... | reverse complement strand
TTCCTTATCCCATCGCTTCATTCGGCGTACTTCCAATGATGGAGGCCGATCGGAGCGAAGATCGAGGACGAGGACGACGACGAGGACGAGGACGATTGAAGCAATGAGGACAGGACGGCCCGAAATCCTGTTGGTGACGCCGCCCTATCATTCGGGGGTGGTGGAGGCGGCGGGGTCGTGGCTGCCGCTGGGGCTGCTCTACGTCGGCGGCGCGCTCCAGAAGGCGGGCTGCGGCGTGGCGCTCTACGACGCCATGACCCGCTTCGACACGCTCGAGGACGTGCGGGCGACCCTGCGGCGCGAGCGGCCGGCGGCCGTCTTCGTCTCCTGCATCACCGCCACCGTGGACGATGGCATCGAGGTCTGCCGCATCGCCAAGGAGGAGGCGCCCGACACCCTCACCGTCCTCGGCAACTCGCACCCGACGTTCATGTATGAGGAAGTGCGCGGGGGCAGCCCCGACGTGGACGTGGCCGTGCGAGGCGAAGGGGAGGAGACGGCGGTCGAGCTTGTCGAGGCCTGGCGGGCGGGGGCCGACCTCAGCCAGGTGCGCGGCATCGCCTTCCGCCGCGGCGGCCAGGTGGTGGCCACGCCGCCACGACCGTTCATCGCCGGCCTCGATTCGTTGGAGCCGGCCTGGCACCTCGTGCCCTGGGGCGAATACACCTACCGCCCCAAGCCGGGGTCCAGGCTGGCCGTGGTCTCGTCGTCGCGGGGCTGCACGCAGCACTGCCGCTTCTGCTCCCAGCGGCTCTTCTGGCAGGAGTCGTGGCGGGCGGTGTCGCCCGAGAGGTTCGTGGGACAACTCGAGGCTTTGCGGGAGCGCCACGGGGTGGACGTTGCGATGATTGCCGACGAAACCCCTACACTCGACTCGGCGCGGTGGGAGAGAATACTACACTTGCTGGTTGAACGCCGCCTCGGCGTCGCGCTACTCCTTGAGACGCGGGTGAACGACATCCTGCGCGACGCCGCGCTCCTGCCAACGTACCGCCAAGCCGGCGTCGAGCACGTCTACGTCGGCGTCGAAGCAGTGAACCAGTCCACTCTCGACCTCTTCCAGAAAGACGCCCGCGTGGAGGAGGGCAAGCGGGCAATCGAGCTCCTCAACGCCCACGACATCATCTCCGAGACCTCGTTCGTCATGGGCATGCCCCACGAGACCAGGGCGGACATGGAGCTAACCATAGAGCTGGCAAAACGTTACGACCCAGACATGGCCTTCTTCCTCGCCATCACCCCCTGGCCGTACGCCGACCTCTACGAGGACGTGAAGGACCACATCGCCGTGCGCGACTACCGCAAGTACAACCTCGTCGAGCCGATCATCAAGCCCGACGCAATGACCCTCGACGAGGTGCGCGAGCAGCTCCTCCGCGGCTTCCGCGAGTTCTATCGCGGTAAGATGAAGCAGTTCGCTGCCATGCCCACCTGGAAGCAGGAGTTCATGAAGGCCCTCATGAAGCTCCTCATGGAGCACTCCTACCTGCGCGGCGAGGCGGCGCACCTCCGCGGCGAGATGCCCGTGCAACCCGCCCCCCGCTAGCGCCCTTCCCGCCAGTGGCGAACGAGGCTGCGTTTCCGGCCACTCCTGAAAACCGCCCGCAAAGCCATGCCGGCCCCATCCCGGAAGTCGCGGACCGCCTGTCAATCACATGTCCTTGCTAGCAAAGCGCTTGTGAACTCCACCGGCGGCGCCGCGGCAAGCGCTGGGCTGTCCGGCACGCGATGTGCATGCTAGAAGACGGGCCTGGGTTCGATGGCTTGGCCGGGAAACAGGTGAGCGAGGCGGCAGCATGGCGCGCAATCTCGGCTCTCGAATTCCGGGTTTCGGATTTCATTCCGCATTCCGCAATCCGCAATCCGCAATCACCCTGTTCGCCCTCCTGGCGGCGCCGGCGCTGGCACTTCAGCCCCCCCACGACGCCTCCAACAACATCGGCTGCGCGAGCTGCCACGGCACACACCGCGGCAGCTTCGGCTTCCTGCCCAGGGGCGCCCAGCAGACCGCTCTGTGCCAGAGCTGCCACAACCCCGCCGGGCAGGCGTCCACGATGGTGGACATCGGCACGGAAATCCACGGCGGCACAGGCGGCCCGACCGTGGACTGCGGCTACTGCCACGACGTCCACGCCACGGAGAACGGCGCCAACATCAAGCTCATCCGCACGAACACCACGAAATACGTGGCCGCGGCCGCCACGCCCGCCGTCTACCAGCAGAAGCCCGGCGACTTCGCCCGCAGCGACGGCCCGCCCTACAAGGGCATCTGCCAGACCTGCCACACCGCGGCCAGCTACCACCGCAACGACGGCACGGGCGACACGACGCACGCGAACGACGACCCCGACAGCGCGCGTGGCGGCAACTGCTTCGCCTGCCACGGCCACGGCAACAGCTTCGAGCCGGCCGGTTCCTGCCTCGACTGCCACTCCTCCGCCCAGCCGCCGCGCCGACGCGAGGTCGTCTCCGAGTTCGGCCTCGCGAGCCACCACGCAGGCTCCGTCACCGAGGCCGATTGCCAGCTCTGCCACGACCAGGCCCAGCACAGGACAGACCCCTACCAGGTGCGCGTGAAGAACGTGGACACGGGCGCCGTGGCCGCAACCCTGGCGGGCAACCCTGCCACCAACTCGACGGAAGCCGCCAAGCTCGAGCCCCACTGCCTCTCCTGCCACGACGCCAATGGCGCGGCGGGCGACACCACGCCGTTCGCCGATGGCGTGGCGGTGCCGGCAATTGACAGCGCGGCCTGGACCGCCGGCCGCCACAAGACCGCAAATATGAACTGCTACGGCGACGGCGCGACCTTCGGCTGCCACGCCAGCGGCCACGGCTCCGAGAAGGCCAAGCTCCGCGCCCCGTCGGCCGGCGCGCCCATCCCGCCCGACAACGTGGCCCAGGAAGAAGGCTTCTGCTACGCCTGCCACGACTCCAATGGCCCGTCCACGAAAGACCTCCAAACAGCCATGGCGCGAACGTATCATCACCCGGTCAACAACTCCGACCCCAGGCGTCCCACCAACGGCCGCAAGGTCGAGTGCACCACCTGCCACCGACAGCACTATGTGAAGTCCACCCCCGCCCACACGACCGGGAACACGCCCTCCGGCCGCATCGAGGGCGTCCGCGGCGTCAACGCCTCCGGCAACCCCGTCTCCTCCATCTCCTACGAGTACGAGCTCTGCTTCCTCTGCCACGCCGGCTACGCCGGCGCGGGGAGCAACCCCGGCGACGGCGGCCCCGACCCCGTGAGCAACAAGGCCACGCTGCTCAACGTGGGCGCCGGCACGGGGACCGCGACCAGCGCCGGCACGACGACGACGGTGAACAACAGCGCCGGCGGCTACACCCCGGACGCACTCGTCGGCTGGTTCATCACCTTCACTGGCGGCACATCGAACAACCTCGGCGCGCAACGCAAGATCACCGCCAACACCGCCACCCAGATCGCCTGGTCCGGCGCACTCTCGCGCGCAACGGCCACGGGCGACGCCTATCGCCTGATCGCCGGCACGTTCCACCCCGTGGTGAAGGCCCAGGGGAACCCCTATTGCACCGCCACGGCAGCCAATGGCAACATCGTGACGATGGAGACGCCCTGGAATCAGACCGCGGGCACGCACAACACAATGTGGTGCTCGGACTGCCACCGCGACACCGGGCTTGCCGGCCCGCACGGCAGCAACAACAAGCCGCTGCTCGTCGCCGGCCTGAGCGCCGTCGAAACCACCTCCGGCAGCGGCGACTGGCACACCCCACTGTGCATCAGGTGCCACAAGAAGTCCGTCTACGTCGCCGGCGGCAACGGCAGCCGGTTCTCTGCGCACAACAACAACAACCACAGGAAGCCGAACTATACGCGGACATCGGACGGCAAGGTGCGTTATGGCGGCTGCCTGTCGTGCCACTATGGCGGCGGCCCGGAGGTGCCCATGAACGGCGTGCATGGCTGGACCAACACGACCTGGACCTTCATCAACGGGAACTCAGTCACCGCCTGGACCCCTGGAAGTTGCACGGTGCTCGACGGCGGCGGCTCGACCTGTAACGGGCACAGCAGGACCTACTGAGGCCCCCGATGGCCAGCGGCATTCTGAGCGATTCCAGATTCCAGATTCCACATTCCAGATTCCAAGCCGCGGTCGGCCTGCTGTGGTCGCGGCGGGTTGCGGCGGTGCTTCTCGCCTTGCTCGCCGCGCTTTGCATGGCCGGCGCCGTCGTGCCCCGCGGCATCCTCGCCATCCCTTTCGCGGCACTCGCCGGGCTGGTCGGCCTCAGCGCCTCCGCCTGCGTCGTCACCCGCGCCTACCGCCTCATCCATTCTGCACTCCGCATTCCGCACTCCGCACTGCTCGGCTCCCTTCTCTTCCACGCCGGCCTGGTGGGCCTGACAGCAGCAGGGGCGCTCAGCACACTCACCCGCGAGGAGGGCAAGCTCCTCCTGACCGAAGGCCAGGAGACGAACCTCGCAACCGCCGCCGGAGTCCGGCTACGGCTCGAAAAGTTCCACCCGGTCCACGTGGGGAGCTGGGGGACGCCCGACTACGCGAGCGACCTGGCGGTGATCGAGGAGGGCCAGGAGGCCCGGCGGGCCACGGTGCGCGTGAACGAGCCGCTCGTCCACCGCGGCCTCACGCTCTACCAGGCCCTCCATGGCTTCTCCGTCCTCGTGGTCCTCGCCGACGCCCAGGGGCGCCCGAGGGCCGGCTCGTGGGTCGCTCTGGGCACCGACCTCAAGTCGCAGCCCGTGCGCTACCGCGACACATTCACCCTGCCCGGCACCCGCCTGGCCGTCGAGGCCGAGTTCTTCCCCGACGCCTTTCCCGAGGGAGACAAGCTCACCACCCGTTCGCCCGACCCCCGGAACCCTGCCCTGGCCGCAACCGTGCGCGACGGCCTGGACACCCTCTACCGCGGTCCGGTATACTTGGAGAAGCCGGTGCAGTTGCGCGACGGCCTCTGGCTCAAGCTCGCCGGCGTGCGCTACTGGTCGGGCTTCGACACCGTGCGGGACCGCGGCGTGGGCCTGCTCTTCGCCAGCGCGTGGGCCGCCGTGGCCGGCCTCTGCCTGCGCTTCTGGCCCAAACGGCGCCCCGCCGTGTGATTCTTGGTTCTTGGTTTTCGATTTCTGGTTTCTGCCCTTTGCCTTTTGCCTTCTGACTTCGCTCCGCACTCCGCATTCCGCATTCCGCACTTGAGGTACGGTGTTGATGACGATCGAGACCGCTTCACTCGGCTTCTGGCTTGCCCTCTCGCTCTGGGTGGTCGGCTTCCTGCTCTCGCTCTGCGCCCTCGTGTTCCGCCGCGAGCGGCTGCTCGGCGTGGCCGTGGCCATCGCGGCGCTCGGGCTGGCGCCCCTGACGGCGGGGATCGCCGTCCGCTGGGCGGCCACGGCTCGGCCGCCCTTCATCAGCCTCTACGAGCTTGTCATCGCCAGCGCCTGGTTCGCCGTGGCGGCCTATCTCGGGGCGCAGTTGGCATGGCGGGCCGCAAGGCCGGTCGCCGTCGCAGTTCTGCCTGTGGCTTTCCTCTCGCTGGGCGCGGCCCTCACCCTCTCGCCTGCGGCGAACCCCCTGAGCGCCGCCCTGAAGAGCTGGTGGCTCGTCGTCCACATCCTCTTCGCGCTCCTCGGCCACGGCTGCTTCGCCGTAGCCTTCGGCGCCGCTCTCCTCCTCCTCGTGCGGGGACACGACGCCCGTTCTTCGGCTCTGGACGAGATCAGCTCGCGCTCCGTCGTCTTCGGCTTCATCTGCCACACCGTAATGATCCTGTCGGGCAGCATCTGGGCCAACAACGCCTGGGGGCGCTTCTGGGGCTGGGACCCGATCGAGACCTGGTCGCTCGTGACCTGGCTGCTCTACGGGCTGTACGCCCACCTTCGGCTGCTGCCGCGCTGGCGCGGGAGGCTGGCCGCGGCCTACGCCATCGCCGCCTTCCTCGTCGTCGTCTTCTCCTTCTGGGCCGTGCCGCATCTCTGGACGAGCATGCACGACTACACGTTCTACAGCCGCTGAGGGGTCGCGTTCGTAGTGCGGGCTTCAGCCCGTACCGCCAGGAGACGGCCTGAAGGCCGCACTACAAACGGTGAACCAGAGATGGTGAGCGAATTGCTGGAACTGAACCGCTACCTTCACGACTTCGCGTCGGCCATGTGGGTCTGCGGCTCGCTCCTGCTCTGGTGGGTCTGGCGCGAGGCGCGGCGGGGCGAGGCACAAGCCCTCCAGCGGATTGCGGGGAAGCTGTGGTTCCTCACGGTGCCCTCGCTGGCCGCGAGCCTTGCCACCGGCGCCGTGCGGGCGGCCACGTTCGCCAGCCACGAGCACCCGGGGGAGGTCACCGCCTCGGCCGTCGCCCTGCTCGTGGCGAAGCACGCCCTCTTCGGCCTCTTCGTGGCCTGGGCCGTGAGGGCCCACTGGCTCTCCCGCTCCGCCTCGCCCTTCGCTCGCAGGCGAATGACGTCTTGACAGCTTAGCGTTAAGGCGCTATTTTAATAGCATGAGCACAGCAACCAAACGAGCCACAGTGTACTTCAACCCTCAGCTCCACCGCGCTCTGCGGCTGAAAGCGGCCGAGACCGATCGCTCGCTCTCCGAACTGGTCAACGAAGCGGTCCGGTGCAGCCTCGCAGAGGACGCGGAGGACCTCGCCGCGTTCGACGAGCGCGCGTCCGAGCCAGACCTCCTCTTTGAGGATGTGGTCAAGGACTTGAAGCGCCGTGGCAAGATATAGGGTCTTCATCAAGCCGACCGCATCCAAAGAGCTCGAGGCGCTCGGCACGAAGAAGGAGCGGCAGCGAGTTGCCGAGTGCATCCGCGGTCTGGCCGACGACCCCCGCCCGCCAGGCTGCCAGAAGCTCTCTGGAGCCGAGAAGTACCGGGTCCGGTGCGGGGTCTACCGCGTCGTTTACGGGATCAGTGGTCCTGAGCTCGCCGTGCGCATCGTGAAGGTTGGTCACCGGAGGGACGTCTACCGCGACCAATGAAGGAATAGGCCCCGGTCGTACACGGATTCCGGCAGAGGGCCTGCTGGAGGAGAACCGATGAGAGACCCCATCGTAGAAGAGGTCCGAAAGGCCCGGATGGAGCACACCCAGAAGTTCGACGGGGACTTGGCCGCCATTTTCGAGGACCTGCGGGCCATGCAGAAGGCTTCGGGGCTCAAGTTCGTCCGCCTTCCACCCCGAAGGCTGGAGCCGCGGAAGAAGGTGGTGCCTGACTGTGGCATAGGAGTCCCCCGGCGATGACGCGCAGGAAACCCCATGACGGCAAGGCCATGCCTCTCAAGTCTCGCGGAACCGGAGCCAGGATCCCAACCCGCCTCAGCTTTGACGAAGATGTCCTGGCCTTTGTCCTGCGAGTTGCCCGGAAGCGCAGGGCCGACTTCTCCCGGACCTTGAACCACCTCTTGCGCGCCCATTTGCAGCGTGCGGGGCGTGGACAAAGAAAGGCGAAGAAGGAGAAATGATGATGAACGGATCCGAGTTCTGCGGCACGATGATACTGGCAGTGGCTCTCCTTCCGCTGGCGCTTGCCGCGGCCGAGGCCGGCGGGCCGCCGGTGAACTATGATGAGGACAAAGTGCCGCCCTACACCCTGCCAGACCCGCTCGTGATGCAGGACGGCACGAAGGTCACAAGCGCCGAAATGTGGCGGACGAAGCGGCGGCCCGAAGTCCTCGAGCTCTTCCGCACCCACGTCTACGGCCGCTCGCCCGCCAAGCCCGAAGCTCTCGCCTTCAAGGCCTTCGACAACGAGGCCAAGGCCCTCGGCGGCAGGGCCACACGCCGGCAGGTCACTATCCTCTTCACGGGCAAGGAGGACGGGCCGAAGGCCGACCTCCTCCTCTATCTGCCCGACGACGCCAAGCGGCCAGTCCCAGCCTTCCTCATCCTCAACTTCAACGGCAACCACGCGGTCTCGACCGACCCCGCCATTCGCCTCTCGGCGAGCTGGCAGCGCGACGGCAAGGGCGTCGTGAAGAACAAGGCCACCGACGACGCCCGCGGCACCGAGGCCTCCCGCTTCCCAATTGACCGCATCCTCGCACGCGGCTACGCTCTCGCCACCATCTACTACGGCGACATTGACCCCGACTACCACGACGGCTTCAAGAACGGCGTCCACCCCGCTTTCGATATGGGCAAGCGCCAGCCCGACTCCTGGGGCGCAATCGCAGCATGGGCCTGGGGACTCAGCCGAGCCCTCGACTACCTGGAGACCGACAAGGACGTTGACGCGAAGCGGGTCGCCGTCCTCGGCCACTCGCGCCTCGGCAAGACCGCCCTCTGGGCGGGCGCCGAGGACCAGCGCTTCGCCATCGTCATCTCGAACGATTCGGGAGCAGGCGGCGCCGCCCTGAGCAAGCGCTTCTACGGCGAGACCGTGGAGGTCCTCAACCGCAACTTCCCCCACTGGTTCTGCGAGAACTTTCGCAAGTACAGCGCCAACGAAGCCGCGTTGCCCGTTGACCAGCACGAGCTCATCGCCCTCAGCGCCCCGCGGCCCGTCTACGTCGCCAGCGCCGTCCAGGACCGCTGGGCCGACCCCAAGGGCGAGTTCCTCTCCTGCCTCGGCGCCGACCCCGTCTATCGCCTCCTCGGCACCGAGGGCTTGCCCACCAAGGAAATGCCTGGCCTCGACACCCCTGTCATGGGCACGATCGGCTACCACATCCGCACCGGCGCCCACGACCTCACCGCCTACGACTGGGACCGCTACATGGACTTCGCGGACAAGCACTACGGACGGAAGTAGGGCGTGCCCCCCTGCACGCCGAGGATGGCCCCTGATTCTGGTAACCGGTCGCTTGCCTGTCTTCTCGTGCTCGTCGTCGTCCTCGTCGTCGTCGTCGAGTCTCCGGGCTTCTCCATCTTCCTGGTTCGACGACGAGGACGACGACGACAACGACGACGATTCAGGATGAAGGCCAGCGCCAGGATTGGGGGCCATGCTCGTGTACGCCTCTGCACTTGATTTCCTGGCACGCCTGACGCATACTGGTGTGAGACTGTGACTCTGCGCAACCGCGGCCTCGCCCCACGGGGCGGCTCTGTCGGGAGTGATCTATGCTTCGCAAACTTTACGTCCACAACTTCAAGACCCTCCTGAACTTCACCTTCGAGCCAAAGGGTCTCAATCTCCTCATCGGCCGCAACAACGTCGGCAAGACCAACCTCTGCCAGGCCATGCACTTCCTGTCCCTCACCACGCGGAAGAGCCTCGCCAGCGCACGTTCTGAGGCCGTGGGGCTCACTTGGTCATTCACGAACCGGTACTACAAGGAGACGACGGCGGAGTTCGCGTGCGAGTGCGAGCTGCCCCTCAATGGCGAACGCTACCGCTTCGACTACCGGCTCAGCATAAACGTCCCGAATGCTCTTGAGGCTGGCGCGCAACCGAGAATGGTCTCAGAGACCCTGGACGTCTCGGGCGGCGGGCGCACCAACTGGCGGCTGATCACGGCAGCCGGAGACAGAGTTCACTTCACTGACGAATCGGGCGCCCCGAGGCCACCGGGGGTGGATATTGATGTTGGTGGCAAGGTCTGGGGACCTGCTACAACGGGGCTTAGCCTCGTCACCGGCGGCGGCCCCACTACCCGCCTCATGTGGGAGTTCAAGTCCTACCTGGAGTCCTGGGCCTCGTACGACCTGGAGAATAGCCGCCTGCGCGACACGGCTATCACGCCACTGGACCCCCGCCTGGCGCGTAACGGCAGCAATCTGGCGTATCTCATCCACACGCTCAAGATGGGCGATGACAGAGCCTATCGGGAGCTTCTCGAGCTGACCCGCGCGCTGGCGCCGGAACTGCACGCGATCAACTTCCTGGGCTCGCCCGACCCGAGCCAAGTGTTCATGGTATTCGAGGATGCGGAGGGACGGCGGTTCTTTCCGCAACAGCTCTCCAACGGAACGCTGCGGTTTCTCGCGCTGCTCTGTATCAGCGCCAGGAATCGGCAGGATGCCCAGAGGGGCGCGCCCCCGCCTCTCAGCCTGATCGAGGAGCCGGAAACAGGGATATTTGTGGGCGAGCTCAAAGGTCTGCTAGAGAGCATTGACCCTACCGGCCGCGAGGGGCAGTACGTCTTCACCAGCCACTCGCCGTACTTCATTGACCTGTTCGATGCGCACCTCGACGGGGTGTTCCTGCTGAAGCGCGAGAAGACTCATACCACCCTTGTTCAGCCAGATCCTGAGAGGGTCCGGCGCCTCATCGAAGAGGACTTCCCCCTGGGCGAACTGCACTTCAGGGAGATGCTGGGGTGATCTGCATAGGCTACGCCGTGGAGGGCTGGCGGGACCGGGCATTTGTGCGTGGCTTGGCGGACCGATGGTGTCCGGGCACCCAACTCATCGAGGGGCGCTTCCGCGGCAGCACCGGCCTCTCGCTCAGGCGCGAGCTCGCTAGGGCCTGCACCGAGCTCTTGTCCCACGGGGCCGATTTCATCGTTGTCCTGCGCGACGCCAACAAGGAGGATTGGCAGGAGGTGCGTACCAGCGAGCGCGCGAGGGTGCCAGCGGCAGCGCTGCATTGCACCGTCTACGGTGTGGCCGAGAGGAGCATCGAAGATTGGCTCAATGCCGATCCTGGCTATCTCGCCGCGCAACTCGGCGTCCCATTGTCGCAACTCCCGTCAAGAAGCTCCTCTCAAGCCGAGGCGCTGATCGCCGCCGTTGTCCGGGATGCGCCGCTGGACCGCTGGATCCCGGTCTCGCGGTCCTTTGAGACATTCTACGAAGATGCTCGCAGCATGGCCCAACGGTCGGGCAGGTGCGCGATCCCCAATGAGCGCGAGACCTAAATAGGTATTCACGATTTCGACTCGATGTAAGTCAAGTATTGACAAGGGGTTGTGTAATCATATAGAATAGGCCCCCATGAGTGGTATTGGGTAC
>Ga0194111_10009032_pt1 | contig 10900 bp, 10 predicted proteins | sample TA2KigC300mmetaG_FD_146194 | JGI IMG/M metagenome (GOLD analysis project Ga0194111, IMG submission 146194) | Freshwater microbial communities from Lake Tanganyika, Tanzania - TA2015033 Kigoma Deep Cast 300m | ecosystem: Environmental > Aquatic > Freshwater > Lake | place: Tanzania: Lake... | reverse complement strand
ACGGGGGCTTGAGCAGGCCCAGGCCGTGGCCGGCAACTGGTCGCTCGTTCGATCGGGCGGGCGTTCCCGATGGATCCGCAGGCCCCGGCTGATCGTCGCCTGCTCCAACCCGTCCCCTCGAAGGGCCGCTCTCTTTCGTAGGAAGGGCTGGGAGGTATGGAATCTGCCGGCGCGGGGTGGCGGGGTCGACCTGCCCTCCCTCGCCCGCCATGCGGCTCTCGAGGGCCTTCTGGACCTGCTTGTGGAGCCCGGTCCCCGGCTGGCGGCCGGCTTTCTCCGCGAGGGCCCGGTGGACCGGATCTTCCTCTTCCTGGCCCCGAGGATCGTCGGCGGACCCAACGGGTGGGGAAGCCGCATCGCCGGCCTCCCGCTGCGGCGGGCGGTGAGGACGCCTCTCCTGGAGCTCTCCACCGCGTGCGGTCCCGATCTGGCGCTCCTCTTGCAGCATCGATCGGGGCGCCCGCTCGTCTCGCCCCGCGACGATCCCCGGCGGATGCTGTAGAGTCCATCTGAGGAGTTCGGCCCATGTTCACTGGTCTTGTCGAGGCGATCGGGCGGATCGCCCGAGCCGGGAGCCGGGAGGGAGTCCGGGAGCTCGTCATCCGCTCCCCCTTCGCCCCGGGGGAGCTTCCGGCTGGCTCGTCCGTCGCGGTGCAAGGCGTCTGCCTGACCCTCTTGGAGGATGCCGGGAGCGACGGGAGCTTCCGCGTCCAGGCGGCGGCGGAGACGCTCCGGCGGACGACTCTGGGGAGGTTGCGCGCTGCGGATCGCGTCCACCTGGAGAGGGCCGTGCGGCCCATGGATCGGATGGGCGGGCACTTTGTCCAGGGGCACGTCGATGGAATCGGGGTGCTGCGGCGCGTCGCGCGGCTCAGGGGCGACTGGGTTCTGGAAGTCGAGGCGCCGCCTTCCATCCGGCGCTACATCGTCGAGAAGGGGTCGATCTGCGTCGATGGCGTCAGCCTGACGGTGGGCGCGGTGGGGCCGCGATGGTTCCGGGTCCATATCATCCCGGCGACGATCGAGAGGACGCTCATGGGCGCGTATCGAGCGGGCCGGAAAGTGAACATCGAGGTCGACTTGCTCGCGAAGTACGCGGAGGCTCTGCTTCGGGACGGGAGCGCTCTCCGCGGCGGCCGCTCGACGCGGGCGGCGATGATGGGGGAGGACGGGTGAGCGAAAGGGCGGCGGAGGTTTTCGCGACGGTCGAAGAGGCGGTGGAGGAGATCCGCGCAGGTCGGATGATCATCGTCGTCGATGACGAGGATCGCGAGAACGAGGGCGATCTGATCATGGCTGCGGAGCGGGTCACCCCTCAGGCGGTGAACTTCCTGACCCACCACGGGCGCGGCCTGATCTGCGTCCCGATGCAGCAGGACCGGCTCCAGAGGCTCGACCTTCCTCAGATGGTCCACACCAACACGGCGAAGCTCGGCACACCCTTCACCGTGAGCGTGGACGCCGCCCACGGCACGACGACGGGGATCTCGGCATTCGACAGGGCGCATACGATCCGCGTCCTGATCGATCAAGAGACCCGCCCGGAGGATCTGGCGCGCCCGGGGCATGTCTTCCCGTTGTGCGCGGCGAATGGAGGCGTGCTGCGCAGGGCGGGGCACACGGAGGCGGCGGTGGATGTGGCCGCGCTCGCGGGCCTCTATCCGGCCGGGGTCCTCTGCGAGATCCTGCACGAGGACGGGACGATGGCCCGATTGCCCGAGCTATCGCGCATGGCGTCGGAGCACGGGCTGAAGATCCTGTCGATCGCCTCTTTGATCGAGTACCGTCGCCGCACCGAGAGGCTCGTCCGCCGCCTCGCGGAGACCTCCTTCCCGACGGAGCGCGGTCAGTTCCGCCTTGTGATCTTCGAGAGCATTCTCGACGGCGAGGATCACGTGGCCCTGGTCATGGGAGAGATCCGCGCCGAGGATGCGGTTCTCGTGCGGGTCCACTCGCAGTGCCTCACGGGCGATGTGCTCGGTTCGCTCCGATGCGACTGCGGCCAGCAGCGCAGCCTGGCTCTCGAGCTGATCGCGGCGGAGGGGAAGGGGGTCTTCCTCTACATGCGGCAGGAAGGGCGCGGGATCGGGCTTGCCAACAAGATCCGGGCCTACCATCTCCAGGACCAGGGCCTCGACACGGTCGAGGCGAACATGAAGCTGGGCTTCAGGCCGGATGAGCGCGACTTCGGCATCGGCGCGCAGATCCTGGCCGATCTGGGAGTCCGCAGGATCCGGCTCTTGACCAACAATCCCCACAAGCGGGTGGGGCTGTCCGCGCACGGCCTCGAGATCGTCGAGACGGTTCAGATCGAGATCCCGCCGAATCCACAGAACCGCCGCTACCTGGAGGCCAAGAGGGAGAAGCTGGGTCACACTCTTCGGATCGATGCGCGCTGAAGCCGGTCCCGCCGGAGGGCCGCGGAGCGCGAGGATGTGGGACTGTCCCAAGGGAGGATGAGTCATGGCGAAGGAGTTTCTGGCGTCCCTGGATGCTTCCGGAAGACGCTTCGGTGTTGTGGCGAGCCGCTATAGCCGCGTGGTGACCGACCGCCTCGTCGGCGGCCTCCTCGATTGCCTGCGCCAGCACGGAGTCGCGGAGGACGCGGTTGAGATCGTATGGGTGCCCGGCTCCTTCGAGATCCCGATGGCGGCTCTCGCGGCCGCCCGCTCCGGGCGCTTCGACGCCGTGGTCGGCCTCGGCTGCGTGATCCGGGGCGAGACCCCGCACTTCGAACACGTCTCGCGGGAGGCGGCGCGCGGCATCTTCCAGGTCGGTTACGAGACAGGCGTCCCGACGATCTTCGGAGTGATCACGGCCGAGACCGTCGATCAGGCCCTCGAGAGGGCCGGCTTGAAGGGCGGAGGACGAGGGTATGACGCCGGGCTCGTCGCGCTCGAGATGATCGGCGTCCTCGCCCACCTTCGAAGCTCCGCGCGAACGCCCAAGCGTCGGTGAGCCCGACCGGGGGAGCCGAGAGGCCCTCGCGCGGCGGACGGACCCGCGCGCGCGAGGTCGTGTTCCGTTCCGTCTTCGAGGTCGACCTCACGGGAGACGACCTCCTTGAGACGCTCGAACTCTCGCTCGGCCGTTTCCGATTCACGCAGGACGGGCGCGCCTTCGCCCTTCGTCTGGCGGCCGGCGCGGTGGAGCACCGCGCGCGGGTCGACGCCCTCCTGGAGGAGCTTCTCCGCAACTGGTCGATCGATCGAGTCTCTACCGTCGTTCGCGCGATCCTGCGGGTCGCCCTCGCGGAGATGCTCTCGATCGCCGAGACCCCGGCGCGCGTGATCCTCGACGAGGCGGTGCGGCTCGCCAACCGTTACGGCGAGGAGGAGGCGGGCTCCTTCGCCAACGGGGTCCTCGACGCGGCGGCGCGACGGCTCCGTCCCGGCGAGCTGCCGCCGCCCGCCGGGGCCTGACGGAAGGCCCCCAGCGGCCCTGTTCGTTGACGCAACTTCAAGCTTCTGTTAGCGTTCGGCTCTGTCGCGCGAGCGGATTCCATCCCGACCCTCCGGCGCGAGCCGATAGGAGGACTCCATACCGAACAGCATGCGGGCATCCACCCCGGGACACTGGGACAGGTACTGGCGCGACCGCCGCGAGACCATCGAAGAGGTCTACTCCAACGAGGGGCGGATCCTCCGGCAATTCGAGGATCTCCCCCTCCAAGGCAGTAGGATCCTCGAGGTCGGCGCCGGCTCGGGCCGCGACAGCATCGAGATCGCACGTCTAGGGGGACGGGTCTATGTCCTGGACTATGTGCGGGAGTCGTTCCGGGTGATCCGCCGCCTTGCGCGGGAGCAGGGGCTGGATCTGATCCCCATCTGCGCGGACGCGACCAGAATGCCGTTTCGCGACGGGGCGTTCCAGGTCGTCTTCCACCAGGGGCTGATGGAGCACTTCCGCGATCCGTCGCCTCTGCTCGCCGAGAACTGCCGCGTGCTGGAGCGGGGCGGGCACTGTCTCGTCGACGTTCCCCAGCGATGGCACATCTACACGATCGCCAAGCATCTCATGATCCTCATGAATCGCTGGTTCGCGGGCTGGGAGACGGAGTATTCGCCGGGGCAGCTCGAGCGCCTGATGCGCGCGGCCGGATTCCGCGTCGTGCGGACAGACGGAACCTGGTTCGAGCCCGGCTTCCTCTACAGGTCGGCGCGATACGTTCTGCTGCGGGCGCGGATCGCGCGTCTGCCCCTCTATCCGCGCTTGCCGCGCATCCTGGACGCGATTCCCCGAGCCATCCGCCGGCGTCTCAAGGGGACCCGGCTGGGGCTCCACACCTGCGCGATGATCTCGGTCCTCGGCCGGAAGGAAGATCCCCTCTGATGGGCCTCTCGATCCTGATCATCAGCTATCGGGACATCCGCCATCCCGAGATGGGCGGAGCGGAAGTGATCATCCACGAGATCTACCGCAGACTGCAGGCCCGCGGCCATGAGATCTGCTTCCTCACCGGGGCCTGGCCGGGCGCGCCGCGCCGCGACCGGATCGATGGGATGGAAGTCCTCCGCGTGGGAAGCACCTATACGTTCAACTGGGCCGTCCTGCGGGCATGGCGCGCGCTGCGGGGACGGCGCTTCGACTTGATCGTCGAGGATCTGAACAAGATCCCCTTCTTCGGTCCCCTCTTCCAGAAGGAAGTTCCCGTACTCACGAACGTGCCCCACCTCTTCGGAACGACCGTCTTCCGGGAGGCGCCCTGGCCGCTCGGCCTCTATGTCTATCTCCACGAGCGCTTCATCCCCACCGCCTACCGCCGCTGTCGCTTCCAGGTTCTCTCCGACTCGACCCGGGAGGATCTGATCGCGCGGGGGCTCGCTCCGGAGCGGATCCACGTCATACGATCGGGGATCGACCATGACTACTATCGGCCCGAGGAGGGGAGGGGAACCCCGGGGCCGGTGATCCTGTATCTGGGTCGGTTGAAGAAATACAAGGGGATCGACCTGGCCATCGATGCCCTCCCCGAGATTCAACGAACGGTTCCCGAGGTGCGTTACTGGATCGCGGGGGAGGGGACCCACCGGGCGGCCTTGGAGGCCAGGATCGCCCGCGAGGGCCTCGGGGGGCGCGTCTCCCTGCTGGGGCACAAGAGCGGCCGGGAGAAGCTGGCCGTCCTCCGGCAGACGAGGGTTCTCGTCTACACCTCGCCCAAGGAGGGATGGGGCCTCTCGGTGATCGAGGCCAACGCCATGGGGATACCGGTGGTCGCCTCCGATTCCCCGGGGCTCAGGGAGTCGGTCCGCGACGGCGAGACGGGATTCCTCGTCCCCCACGGGGATGTGGGGGCCCTGGCGGATCGCCTATCCCAGCTGTTGAGCGACGACGTTCTCTGGGGCAGGATGGGGCTGGCGGGGATCGCCTGGGCGGCGAACTTCAACTGGAGTCGGATGGCGGACGAGACGGAGGATCTGCTGCTTCGCGTGGCGCGCGAGGGGCGGGGAGGAGAAGGACCTTGATCTGGATACGTGAGAGAGCGGTCGCCCTGGGCGCCCTCTTCGTCTTCCTCGTGAGCCAGGTGATCTACCTGATGACCCTGACGCCGACCTGCCCCTTCTGGGACAGCGGCGAGTTCATCGCGACCTCCTACACCCTCGGCATCCCTCATCCGCCGGGCACACCCTTCTACGTCCTGATCGGCCGCCTTTTCACCCTCTTCCCGATCGCCAGCATCGCGGCGCGGGTCAACTACCTCTCCGCTCTGGCCTCGAGCCTCGCGGCCGTCTTCGGTTACCTGGTGACCGTCGAGGTGTTCAAGTGGCAGCAGCGCGGCAAGCCCGACAGCGCCCCGATCCAGCTCGGAGTCCTCGGCGGGATCGCGACGGGGCTCTTCACCGCCTTCTCGCGCACCTTCTGGGAGAACGCCGTGGAGGCGGAGGTCTACGGGCTCTCGAGCGCCCTGATGATCGCTTCCCTGTGGCTCGTGATCCGGTGGGCAGGGAAGGAGGGGTCGGCTCGGCGGGACAACCGGCTCTTCGTGCTCGCCTACTACCTGATCGCCGTGTCGGCCGGGATCCACATGGGGACCTACCTCGTCCTGCCCGCGATGCTCCTCTTCGTCCTCATGGTCGACCACAGGACGCTCGCGCCCCACACGTTCGGGGCCCTCGTCGTGGCGGGGATCCTCGTGGGGCTGCAGCCCGCGATGCTGCCGATCCTCAAGGAGGGATGGATCATCCTCCTGGCGCTGGGGCTCGCCGGCTCGCTCCTGCTCGGCCGCCTCTGGTCCCCCCTCGGGCCGCGCGGCGTCGTCTTCTGGTGCCTCCTGCTCGCGGTGGTCGCCCTCTCCAATCATCTCTACCTGCCGATCCGCGCGGCGCTGGACCCGATGATCAACGAGGCCGATCCCTCGAGCAGGGAGGCCCTCTGGCTGGCGCTCATCAGGGACCAGTACAAGCCCGCGAACCCCTTCCTGGAGCGAAACGCCTCGTGGGCGATCCAGTTCGGCAAGCACTTCTGGCGCTACGCCCACGACCAGTATCAGCTCCACTTCTCGCCCGTCTGGCTAGCGAAGCATCTGCCCTACCTCGTGGGGCTGGTCGGTCTCGCGGCCCACGCGCGGCGCGAGAGGAAGACCTTCCTGATGCTCCTGCTCTTCTACCTCATCACATCCGTGGGGATGGTCTTCTATCTGAACTTCCGCGACGACGAGGTCCGGGACCGAGATTACTTCTTCACGGCGAGCTACCAGGTCTTCGCGATCTGGATCGGCCTCGGCTTCGCCACGATCGGCCGCTGGGTCCGCTGGGCCTACACCGAGGGGCGCGACGCCTTCGGCACGCGGCTCGGCTACGGCGTGGCGGCGCTCGGCCTCCTGCTCTCTTTCTCGCTCGTTCATCAGTTCTACCCGATCCGCGATCGAAGCGGCTTCTACCTCGCGAGGGACTACGCCTACAACAGCCTCCATCCCCTCGAAAAGGACGCGCTGATCTTCACGAACGGCGACAACGACACCTTCCCGCTCTGGTACATCCAGGAGGTAGAGAAGGCTCGCAGGGATGTCAGGGTCGTCAACCTGAGCCTGCTCAACACCGGCTGGTACATCAAGCAGCTTCGCGACTACTCTCCCAAGGTCGACCTCGGGTGGAACGACAGAGAGATCGAAGCGGTCCGGGCCGTGCCCGAGAAGTTCGCCGAGTACGCGCAGGGTTTCATGCGGAAGGACCAGTATGTCTCCTATCTGCGCACGTACGGGATCCAGAAGTACATCCCCGATCCGGACCAGTTCACCTATGCGAAGGACATCGCCACCCACCGGATCATCGAGAGGGAGTACGGCAAGCGACCGATCTACTTCGCCGTGACGGTTCCCGAGCAGATGGGATACACCGACCGTCTGACCATGGAGGGGCTCGCCTTCCGGCTGGGCGAGTCGCACGGCGGCGAGACCGATGACATCGATGTGCAGAAGACCCTCGGCAATCTCGATCGGGTCTACAAGTACCGGGGCCTCCTGACCGCGGACGGCGCCTACGACCGGAGCGTCTATAAGGACGAGAACGCCAAGAAGCTGATCCAGAACTATGGCGCGGGCTACATCCGGGCGGCCGAGAAGCTCCTCTCGGAGGGACAGACGGAAGAGGCCATGCGGGCGGCAGACCGGGCTGTCGTCTTCTCCGATGCCCCGAGCATTCTCTACAGCGCGGGGGCGGCCTTCTATCGCGCCGACCGGCTCGATCGGTCGGAGGAGATGTTCCGCAGGCTCATCGAGCTTGGATACGGAGATTTCCCGATCATGCGCCTGCTGGGGCGCACGATCGAGAAGCAGGGCCGCTTGGAGGAGGCGGAGCAGATCTACAGGGACATCCTCGGGCGATTCCCGGAGGATCAGGAGGCGCTGCGCGAGCTCTTCTCCTTCTATTATGAGCAGAACCGGCTCGCGGACGCCTACAAGGTCCTGGAGGACTGGGTGCGCAGGCATCCCGCGGACAGCGGAGCCCGGAGGCGGCTCTCCGAGATCGGCGACTCGCTCCGGAAGATGGGGCAATAGGGGGGATGGGCAGGCTTCTCGTCACCGGCGCCGCGGGCTTCATCGGCTCGCATCTCTGCGAGAGGCTCCTCCATGCCGGCCACGACGTGATCGGTCTCGACTGCTTCACCGACGCCTACGATCCGGCGCTCAAGCGCCGCAACGTCCAGCCCCTGCTCGCCAAGTCTCGCTTTCGCCTCATCGAGGAGGATCTCCGAAGAGTGCCCATGGAGGAGATCCTGGACGGCGTGGACGCCGTCTTCCACCAGGCCGCGCAGGCGGGGGTCCGCACCTCCTGGGGAGGGAGGTTCCGCGACTACCTGTCGGCGAACGTCGAGGCCACCCAGTCGCTGCTCGAGGCCTGCCGCGGGCGCGGCGCGCGGCTGCGTCGTTTCGTCTACGCCTCCTCGTCCTCCGTCTATGGAGACGCGGAGAGATTCCCCACGGCGGAGGACGATCCCAAGCTCCCCGTCTCCCCCTACGGCGTGACGAAGCTGGCGGGGGAGTTGTTGGTCCGTCTCTACGCCGTGCAGTACGGTCTTCCCGCGGTCAGCCTCCGCTACTTCACCGTCTATGGTCCCAGGCAGAGGCCCGACATGATGTTCCACCGCTTCTTCCGGGCGATCCTGCGCAACGAGGAGATCGTCGTCTATGGGGACGGCCGGCAGACGCGGGACTTCACCTACATTGACGACGCCATCGAGGCGAACCTCCGCGCCCTGGATACTCCGACCGAGCCGGGGCTCGCCCTCAACATCGGGGGCGGAACCAGGATCGGCATCGAGGAGGCCCTCGGTGTGATGGAGCGGATCGCGGGACGCAAGGCCGCGATCCGGCACGAGGACGCCTCTCCGGGGGACGCCCGGCACACCGCGGCTTCTACGCAAGCCGCGCTGCGGCTGCTCGGCCTGCGCCCGGCCGTCGGCCTCGAGGATGGGCTTGCGCGGATGCACGCGTGGATGATCCGCTACCTTGCGGGGGAGCCTGAGTGAGCCGATCGGTCGAGATCTCGGTCGTCATTCCCGCCTTCAACGAGGCAGGCTCCATCTGCGCCCTGCTGGAGAAGACCTCCGATGTCCTGGCGCGGCTCGGACGGAGCCAGGAGATCCTCGTCGTCGATGACGGGTCCACCGATGGCACGGCCGCGCGGGTGGAGGAGCGGATCGGAACGATCCCAGGACTGCGCCTGATCGTCCTGCGGACCAACTGCGGCAAGTCGGCCGCCCTGGCCACGGGCTTCCGCGAGTCCAGGGGCGATGCCTACATCGTCACCCTCGATGGCGATCTGCAGGACGATCCCGAGGAGATCCCCGGCATGCTGGCGGTCTGCGAGTCGGGCTACGATCTCGTGTCGGGATGGAAGAGGAGGCGGCGGGATCCCCTGAACAAGCGTCTCCCGAGCCGGGTCTTCAACCTGGTCACATCGTGGGCGACGGGCATCAAGATCCACGACTTCAACTGCGGCTTCAAGGTCTACCGGCGGCCGGTGGCGGACAGCCTGACCCTCCATGGAGAGCTGCACCGCTACATCCCGGTGCTGGCCCATCGGCTGGGATGGAGGGTCGGAGAGAAGGAGGTCCTCCACCACCCCAGGCTCCACGGCCGGAGCAAGTTCGGTTCGAGCCGCTTCGTGAACGGCTTCCTGGATCTCCTGCTCGTGATGTTTCTGAGCGGGAGGCACCGCTCGCCGCTTCATGTCTTCGGCCGCCTGGGGGTGCTGTTCCTCGCGGCGGGAATCCTCCTGAACTTCTACATGGCCGCGATCTGGGTGATCGAGAGCAAGCTCAGGGTCCGTCCCCTCCTGCTCTTCGCTGTCATACTCGTCATTCTGGGCATCCAGTTCATCTCGATGGGCCTGCTGGCGGAGATGATCGCCGCCATCGAACGGCCGCGCGAGGCCCCCATCTACAAGCGATTACCCGAGGAGGGAGAGCCATGAGGGTACTCATCACGGGGGGGGCAGGGTTCATCGGCTCCCACCTGTGCGATCACCTGCTGAAGGAGGGGATGGAGGTGATCTGCATGGACAACCTCCTGACCGGGAGCGTGCAGAACATCGCCCACATACGGGACCCGCGCTTCTCGTTCATCGAGTACGACGTGACCAACTACATCTACGTCGACGGTCCGCTCGACTACGTGCTGCACTTCGCCAGTCCCGCGAGCCCGATCGACTACCTGAGGCTCCCGATCCACACGCTCAAGGTGGGGGCTCTGGGGACGCACAAGGCGCTGGGACTCGCCCTCGCCAAGAAGGCGGTCTTCCTGCTCGCGTCGACCTCCGAGGTCTACGGCGATCCCCTGATCCACCCGCAGCCGGAGTCGTACTGGGGGAACGTGAACCCGATCGGCCTTCGGGGAGTCTATGACGAGGCGAAGCGATACGCGGAAGCGCTCACGATGGCCTATCGCCGATACCACAACCTCGACACCAGGATCGTCAGGATCTTCAACACCTTCGGTCCCCGGATGAGGCGCGACGACGGCCGGGCGGTCCCGACCTTCATCATGCAGGCGCTGCGGGGCGAACCGCTGACCGTTTTCGGGGAGGGCACGCAGACGCGCTCCTTCGGCTACATCACCGATCTCGTCGATGGGATCGATCGGTTGATGCGGTCCGATCTCCAGGAGCCTGTCAACATCGGCAATCCGCAGGAGATGACGGTCGCCGAGATGGCCGATGTCATTCTCAAGATCACCGGGAGCGCGAGCCGGGTGATCTACCGCCCGCTGCCGGAGGACGACCCGAAGGTACGGCAGCCCGACATCGGCCTCGCGCGGTCGCGGCTCGGCTGGGAACCGAAGGTCGACGTGCGCGACGCCCTCCGCATGACGGTCGAGTGGTTTCGCGGGGCGGATTCCCGATCCTGAGCGGGCGTGATGGACCGGAATCTCCCCAGGGTGATGGTGATCATCCCCACCCAT
>Ga0194111_10009030_pt1 | contig 10902 bp, 16 predicted proteins | sample TA2KigC300mmetaG_FD_146194 | JGI IMG/M metagenome (GOLD analysis project Ga0194111, IMG submission 146194) | Freshwater microbial communities from Lake Tanganyika, Tanzania - TA2015033 Kigoma Deep Cast 300m | ecosystem: Environmental > Aquatic > Freshwater > Lake | place: Tanzania: Lake... | reverse complement strand
TGCCATTACCAAAGAGCAGTTGGCACAGATCAAGAAGCTGAGAACGGATCTTGGCTGGACTCCCGAAAAGGTGCAGGAACAATCAAAGACGATGTTCGGCACTGAAAAAATAGAGGCACTTAATCCGACTATGGCTACCGCACTGATTGCCTACTTACAGAACCAGGGCAATGGCAAGGGGGTTGATTACTGATGAGGATACCTGATGAAGACAAACCACATTTCTCCGCTTCACAACTGATGTGCTACCTTCAATGCCCATTGCAATACTACTTCCAGTATGAATTGGGCATCGCATGGGAGAAAACGCCATCAGCAGTCGTATTTGGCGGAAGCATTCATTCTGCCATAGAAGCTATCAACAGAGGGCTAATGGATGATGCTCCGATAAATCGGGCACAGGCAGAAAGTGCTTATACTGTCTCCTGGAAGGAAAACACCAAAGAGAACCAGATCGCATGGAAAGATAACCCATCTGATATGTTCGAAAAAGGCAAAGTCTTGATAAACCTATATTATGACGAGATGGGCAAAGAAAGACCAACGGAAGTGGAATTGCCATTTAGACTACCTATCATTGACCCATCAACAGGGCTATTCATCAAAACATTGGATCTTGTAGGCAAGATAGACGCAATCTTTACGGATGACACGATTATCGAGATAAAGACCACAAGCAGAAGCCCGGTTCAACAGGAGATCGATCAGAACCTGCAACTAACTCTTTATTCTTGGGCATACAGGCTTCTTTACGGTGCCGCTGAGAAATCGTTGAAAGTGGTAAGTCTTGTTAAGACAAAAGAACCGAAGGTCATCGTCACAGAGACGCAGAGAACAGAACGTGATCATTCATGGCTTATCGCCACAATATCACAGGTGGTCAGAGCGATTGAGATGAAGCTGTTTTACCCCAACGTCATCGGAGGCTTCGGGTGCTTCAACTGCAACTATCAGGAAAAATGTAAGGAGGGCTATGATGAACATTACCTTTTATCAAACCACGGAGGAGATGCTGGAAGGTTTGAGCCAAGCTATGCAGGCGGCTGATGAAAGAGTGCAGGAATGGCAGAAAGCCATCAAGAAAGGCGATTATTTCTGGCAGGAGACAGAATACGAGTTCAGTATTTATGGTGAAGTGCTGGAAAATGACTATGAAGGCGAACTCCAGCATTATCGCTTCTGCAAATGCTATTCTTCTGCATGTCCTGAAGGCGAGATCGGTGACGTTCATCTGTCAGTCATATCCGGAATTCTGACCAGAGAGGAATTCGAGGAAAGAATGCAAGAGCTTCAATGATCTGGCAAGTGATGACTAATCATTGCAAACAAAGGAGAGATCAAATGGCTACACTAAACAAGGTGTTCCTTATAGGCAACCTTACAAGGGATCCTGAACTGAAATACACTGCCAATGGTACTGGCATCGTCAGATTCGGTCTGGCAGTTAACAGGACATATAATCTCAGGGGAAACCCCCGAGACCCCAACAACCAAGACGGTGAGAAAAAAGAAACGTGCTTTTTGGATATAACCGCATGGGACAAGCTGGCTGAGGTATGCAATGAGCATCTCTCTAAAGGAAGACTTATATTCGTTGAAGGAAGATTGCAGTATCAGTCGTGGGAAAGCGATGACGGCACAAAGCGAAGTAAGATCGAAGTGGTCGCTCAAAACATTCAGTTCCTCGGGGGCAAATCTGATGATCAAAATGACAATGAGGAAGGCGACGATTCAGACGTCCCATTCTAGCGGGAGGTGAAAGGTGAATAACAGCCAGTTAAGGAAAATAGCAGAATCAGTCCAGAACGGGACATTGAGAAAACTCACTTTAGAGGACAGCTTCAGGTTCAGCTGCAAGCAGTGCGGAAGATGCTGTATCAACAATACCATAATTGTCAATACTTATGACGTCATCCGCATGAGGCACACGTTGAAAATGACCACTAAAGAGATGGTAGCCAATGACCTATTGAGCTTCAATGTAGGTCCCAACAGCGGGATGCCCATAGCGACCATACGGTTCAGACAGATAAACGACAGCCTCAGCGTATGTCCGTTCCTTGCGCCAGTGTTTCAGGCGAAATCGCTGGATGATCTTAAAAACAGAGTCAAAAATGGTAGTATCAACACAAAAGGTCTGGCAAACGCAAAGAATTGTGATGGCGAGGACATATTCCTGTGCAGCATCCATCCTGATAGGCCGTTCAGGTGCAGGTCATATCCTCTTGGCAGGATATTTGAAAGCCCTGAAGGTATGGACATCGTCAACGCTGAGAGTTCGTGGTTTCACGTGGATTTGCCCGATCATTGTAAAGGACAGGATGCAAAGAGCCACAAGGTTCGAGAATGGATCGAATCACAGGGATTGAAAGACTATCTTGATGCTTCTACCAGATGCACGTCAATGCTGGAAAAGATAGCCAAAGCTGGAATTCTGGATGACGAGGATGTTTCCGCATTGGCTTTCACAGTTCTTTATGATTTCGATAATATTCCGAAAAATGAGATGTCAGATGCAGATACATTAAATCTTGTTGAAAAATCCGTTGACATGCTCATAGAGATAGCATCGGAAAATATATTTGCTCTTTCACAAAATTAATCAAGGGCAGGGCGTTTATGGTCTTATATCATAACGTCCTGCCATATTTTTCTTTGTAACAAAAGACATTATTCGCTCAAACCGAATAACAGGTCATCAATTTAGCTCATTTCTAGGGTATATAACCAAGCACTTTCTTTGCAAATTCCATGAATTCCTCCGCCCTTCCGATTTGCATCGAAATCATCTTCTGCCATCAGCTTCTTCTGAAGCAATGAATATTGGTCGGAATTCATACAGATACTCCTATGCACGTTTATGATCAATGGGTTTTGCCCGGTTGCATAGCGTTCTGCTGACATGAAAATGCAGGAGATGACAACATCATACTTCAGTGATATTTCGGCGGATATTTCCACGGTTCTTGCGCTCTCATCACCGGGCTTTACAGGTCATCTAAGCACTACCATAACGTCAATGTCTGATTCTACGGTTGCATCGCCTCTGGCTTGTGAACCGAACAGAAGCATATTGACCATCCGATCACCATATATGCCTTCAAAATGCTGACGCAGCTCAACTAATATCTTTTGAATGTCTGGTTTCATTTTTCCAATTCTGTTATTCCGTCAATCCAATCGGGGAAAAGCGGCGGCGGAACGTGACTCGGCATGTTTGTTTGACATAAAGGAAAACTTACTAATATATTATCACTTTTTGAGCACATAATCAAAGTGAAAATTCTGGGTTCGCATCTACCTATCATGTAAATGATGGGTAGACGCCAGTCCGGAAAACTATTAGCACTTTAACAAAACTGGCAAATTATATATTTGGGACTGGATTTGCCAAAATAACCGAAATAGGAGGGTTAGTAAAATGGACGAAAAGACTAACGGAAATGGGAGAATAAATAACACTCAACGCCGTGTGCTATCTCAGCTTGCAATGGAACTGCTGGATAAGAAAATCCAAAGGGCAAGGGACGAATCAGGCGATCTTGTCGCACAGATCAAGGGCAAGGTAAAGGAAGAACTGGGCGTAGCTGCAATGGACATCGAGATAGCGGACATGGAGAAGAAGATTTCCGCACTGCAAAAACAGAAGGAGGAGATCGGTTTCAGTAAGTATAACAATGACACACTCATCTATGGCTCAAAAGCAAAGCTACTGGTTGACCAGAGAACATCCTCTGCCAGCGAAAAAGTGAAATCTCTTGAAGACAAAAAAACAGACGTCGTTAGCAAGATATGGACCTCAACAACAATGACGGAAGCGCTAGCTTTACTCGATGAGGTGAAAGGGGGATAAATGTCACACTTCACAAACGTTCAGGTGCAGATAAAATCTGCCAAAGACATTATCGAATGTCTTACAGAAATGGGCTATCAGGTCATCAATGCCAAGACGGTGACTGGATATGGAAAAACAAAGCAGATGGTGGATTTTGCTGTAAAGACAGGCGGATACGACATTGGCTTTAGAAAGAACGAGAATGGTATCTTTGAAATCGTCTGTGACTGGTGGGGCGTCAAAGGTGTGACAGAGCAGGAATTCGTATCCAATCTCTGTGTCGCTTACGCTGAAAAGAAGGTACGTTCATTCTCACAGCGTAAGGGATTCAGGGTCACTGAAGAAACCACAGAATTGGGCAAGCAGTTTCTGCTTGTGAAAAGGAGCTACGGATGAAAGAGATAGACACACTCATAAGGGCAGCATATCCACTAATCTACATAGTCACCTACGAGGAAAAGCGCGTTGAGGGATGTATCAAGGACGTGGCAACGGAGCGTAACAGGCAGTTCCTCACGTGGTCGTGTATTGATGGTGTATCGCGAAATAACACGAGTAATGAGGATACCAAGGACCCATTGGTTGCTCTGGATTACATTAATGGATTCAGGGAACCGGCGATATTTGCATTCATGGATTTACATCCATTTATGGACGACCCCATGATAGTTAGAAAGCTGAGGGAACTCGTTGACACGCTCAAGCCCCAGAGCAAAACTCTCATTATTGTATCACCCATATTGAAACTCCCTTATGAATTGGAGAAGCAGATAACCGTCATTGATTGGTCATTGCCGGATAAGGATGATATATCCAGACTTCTCGATGACGTAACTGAAAAAATGGAGCCAAGATTGAAATTGAGTTTCTCTTCAGATGAGAGAGAAGGTATTGTCAAAAGTGCTATGGGCTTAACGCTTGATGAGATTGATAACGTCTTCGCCAGATCGCTTGTTAAGCATCGTAATATCGTTCAGGACGAGATAGTGTCGGAAAAGGAACAGATAATCCGCAAAAGCGGGATACTGGAATTCTTCCCGGTAAGTGAAAGTCTTACCGATGTAGGTGGCATGGACAATCTCAAGCAATGGCTTACAAAACGTGGTCATGCCTTCTCTGAAAAGGCAAGGGAATTCGGATTGCCGCAGCCAAAGGGCATACTATTACTCGGTGTGCAGGGATGCGGCAAGTCATTGATATGCAAGGCTTCCGCTTCACTGTGGAAGATGCCATTGCTGCGATTTGACGTAGGCAAGGTATTTTCAGGCATAGTCGGTGGTTCGGAAGAGAATATACGGAAAGCCATAAAGACTGCCGAAGCCATAAGCCCTTGTATTCTATGGATTGATGAGTTGGATAAAGGGCTTTCAGGGATTCAATCGTCATCTTTTTCCGATGCAGGCACTACTGCAAGAGTGTTCGGAACGTTTCTGACGTGGCAGCAGGAGAAGGCTGTCCCGGTGTTTACTATTGCCACATGCAACTCGGTGGAGAACCTTCCGCCGGAATTGTTAAGGAAAGGGAGGTTTGACGAGATATTCTTCGTTGATCTCCCATCCGATCTTGAACGAATGGAGATATTCTCTATTCACATATCAAAGCGGAATAGAGATTCAGATGCCTTTGACCTCGATACGTTATCAAAAGTATCATCAGGCTTCAGCGGGGCAGAGATAGAGCAGGCAGTTATCTCTGGAATGTTTGACGCTTTTGACGAAGACACGGAGCTTCAAACTGATCATATACTGAAAGCCATATATGACACAGTGCCTTTATCCGTGACCATGAAGGAAGGCATTGATCATCTCAGGAAATGGGCAGCTACGAGGGCAATACCCGCTTCTGAAACTCTAGCAGTTGAGAATGTAAACTTTAGAAATGTTGAAATCTAAAATATTCAGTCATTCATTGAAAGGAAGTGATATACGTGGCGATACAGGATGAACTGGCATTTGAATTGGACATCGAACCGCAAGTGCTGATGACGATAGACGAAAACTGGGTTCTAAAACTCATGCAGAAAGGCGTCTTGGTGGCGCTTCATATTGGCTACTGGCGACCTTATTCACGATTAAGCGAAAGTGAGTTAGGAATATCAGAGGATGGTTCGGTCAAGGATTATCTTCAATTGGGCAGAAAGAAACTCTTACCGCCGGAGATGGTGGCGAGATTGGAGAACATAGAGAAACGTGCCAGATATGCGCTAGAAGAGAATAGCTTCAAATGCTTCTGGGGTAGGTTTGTTCCGGTGACAGCATGGAACAGGTGGCGTGATGAGAATGAAACGATCAAAAGCCAATTCTATGCCATAAGGGATGAGGTAATCTCAAACTTGCCTAACAGCATCGGTCAACTGAGGGATATATACTCACAGATGGCGAAGGAGGCATATAAAAGGTTAAAGTATAATCCTGATGCCGAAGTTCCAAAGAGCTTCATCGATAGTTTTACAGAAAGATGCCTTGAGCAGATACCATCGCCAGAGGATATGAGGAGACTTTTCAGGTATGAAGAAGTATATACTTATATTCCTCTACCAGACCAACTTACGTTACAACAGGCGGGATTATCACCGGAAGACGTAATGAGACAGCAGGTGGCACAGGAGATAAACGCTCAAAAACAAGAGATGATAGCCGACTTTTTCACAGAGATAAATACAAGCCTGAGAACAGCAATAGTCGATATCTGTCAGAGCGTCAGAGACAGCATCAGACGAAATGAAAGGCTTGTGCCAAGATCGGTAGTTGGGCTGAAAAACCTTATCTCAAAACTTGAGCGTCTCAATTTTCACGATGACGATCAGCTGACAAAGGTGATGGATGAGATACGCTCTGAGATAGACAAGCCGTCAGACAAAAGGGATTTACCCAACCTGGATGCCATTCTGAGCGAGATACTGGCGGAATGTAAGGATCAGATACAAGAGATAGAGTTATGGAGACCATCGAGGTATGAGGCATTAGAACTCGTTGATGCCTTATGACCCCAAATGAGTTAGCATCCAGACAAAGAAAGGCGTTGTCTCTAAACGTAGCTGTTGTCGATGGCGGATATTCAGTGCCATCATCTGATGGCGGAGAGTATATCCTCTCCTATGATGACAACGGAAGGCTTGTCTGCAAATGCGTTGATTTTATCATACATAAAGCCGATAACCAGTGGAAATGTAAGCACGTTTTGGCAGTCATGCTCTTCCTTGAAAGATCAGGGATAAAAAATCCGCCAACAATGAAGACTGTATACAAAAGATCAAGATATGACGCCATTGACTTAAATTAAGGGTATGGGCATATAGGGGTATAAGCTTATTAGCCTATTATCCCAACTGCGAGGTGATGAAATATTGAAGGAGGAGAAGATACGGATAATCATTATGCCCGATGGCACAAGCACTGTGGAAGTGCTTGGCGTTAAAGGCAAGCGGTGTCTCAAAATGACAGAGGAACTGGAAGGGGAACTTGGAAATGTCAAAGAGAGGAAAGCGAAAGCGGAGATGCAGGAAAAAGATATTATTACTGATCAGCGTCAGAATATTCATAGACGCTGATGGAACTGTGATCATCTCATCACTTTTTGGCGAACTCGTTCCTCTTGTGGCAGAATTAGGTTACATAAAGACAAAATATGAAGGTGAGGTGAGAAGGAATGGAACTGACGTTTAGAAAAGAGGACATAGTAAACCAGATGAAAATAGTCAACATGGCAATAAGTAATTCACCATTGCCAATACTGTCAAATCTGCTTATATCCACAACCAATGATCCTTTAGCGGGATTGCTTGGTTCAACAACAGATGGGAAGATATATTTAGCGGCCACTGATCTTGAGATTGGTATAAGGGTGTCAGTAAATGGTCGGGTGACCGACGGTGGTTCTATCACAATACCGGCAAAAAAATTCGCTGCGATGGTGAAGGAGATGCCAGATTCCGAAATACATATGGTGACTATGCCGGAAGATAAGATTAACATCGCCTGTGGTTCAGCAAAATTCAAGATAGCAGGACTGCCAGCGGATGAATTTCCGCCGTTGATAGACGAAAAAAATGATAAAAAGGGTAACTTCGTCTCTATGGACGCAAATGCTTTATTGACCATGATCCAGCAAACGTCCTATGCTGCTTCAAAAGAGGAAACAAGACATTTCCTCAATGGCGTTCATATAAGACTGAAAGAAAAGCAGATTAAGATGGCAGCGACTGACGGCAAGCGATTGGCTGTGACTACTGCAAGCTTAAATGATGCAGTCATAGAAGAGAAACAGGGCATAGTTCCCATCAAAGCAATCGAACGTCTCAAGGATATATTGATATCATCTACCATAGTGAAGATATGCCTGGATAATAACAAGGCAATCTTTGACACTGGTGATATCACCCTTGTTTCAAGGCTTATCGAGGGTGAGTATCCCGATTATGAGAGAATCATACCGGCAGAGAACGGTATAAGGTTAACGATGGAGACAGATAAGCTACTTTCCATAGTGAAGCGAATAGGAACGATGGCTAACCCAAAGACGCCTGGTTTGGCAATGGAAACCGCAGGAGATATCCTCAAAGTGAAGGCATCAACACCGGAATATGGCGAAGGCTATGAGGAAACGCGTATGAGTGATCTCAGAAAGTAGGTGACGGAAAGACAAAAAGATGACATAAAGAATAGAAATCAAGGCTTCAGTGAGAAATCCCCTAATGTTTCAAAAGAAAAAGGCAGAATGAGAGCATGGCAGGTGAACTTGCGTGATAAAAACTCATGTTCAGTGGATAAATGATCCTAATGTGACTTTGAATTATCAGGCTGATTATCTGCACGATACCAAGTATCAATATGAACTGCTATCGCTGTCAAAAGGGAATAGAAAAGATAACGTTCCTTTGAGCGTGTCTTGAATTCAGTGAGTTTGAAGTCGTTCTTCTCTCGCTTAAACACTCTCTCTGCTGATGTTCTGTGGTCATATATCTCCTGCCATTTGTCTGTTCCTCGGGCAACTGGAGTATACAAACGTGGATTGTCTGATGGATGCGTATAGACCACTCTACCATAGGCAGATGGCGAACAATTATCAATGCAATCGCATTTAAGTTTGCTGTTTTTTCTGGCTTTGATGGGACATCTCCATTTGAGTCTGTCTCTGTCCCTGCAATAACCGGAATAATACATCTGGTGTCCTGCATGACAGATAGGAACACCATTTTCTGTCATAGTTGACATAGGCAGATTCTTGATGTTTCCCTCATTTGTGCTGTTAATAGGTATGAAAGGTTTCATATCCCATACATCACGAGCCATGATGTAAAAGTCAGTGGCGTCATGAGCACCATCAAAACAACCATTGTTAATATGGTATCTCATGCCTTTGGTGATTCTTTGGCAGGCATACATACCCGACACGGAGTCATGTCTGCTAGCTGTTACCATCATGAGATAGACAGGTAGTTCCGTTTTGTTATCAAAACTCCAAGAATTGACTTGGTAAAGATTGAATCCATAGACATAGCAATCTCTGTAGGAGTCATATCCCCATGAAGCTTCATTAGCATTGTAGAATCTCTTGCATTCACAATGAGAAATTCCTTGAGATTTACAGTTGCATACCTTTTTACCATGTGGATTAGAATGAGCTTTGAGTTTGGTTCCATCAGCAGAGATATTCATGTGTTTTAGGTCTAAAAGCTTCCTTGCTTGGGATTCAGACAGGACACATAGTTTGAGAATCTCATTGACTATTTTTTCAGCATAAGGGATATAGACAGAACTCAAACCGTCTTGCTCTTGATTCTCTTGCTCTTTGAGTTGCTCTCGAAATCTCTTGGCAAGTTTGGCAACAATCTTGACGTGACGTCCAGTGACTTTTTGCTTGTCATCCTTTAGCTGTTTTTTTGGGTTTTGGTGAGTCTTTTTCTCTTGTGTTGAATGTGGTCTTCTTTGAGGTATTTCGGGATATCGAGTAACCGGTTGGTAAACTCATACATGCAGCCAACAGAAGGAATATCATCGGGCATGAATCCAGATATGATGGCGTAGAATCCTGATTTATCTTTGAGGTATTTATTTACCCATTTAGTTGGCGAAGTGATACCACATAGAGCCATGGCGATATATGTTCTCATCATATCTTCCGGAGCAAAGGCAGGTCTGCCGTTTCTTGATGAGTATATGTGTAAAGCAAGTAATCTGATGGGAGTCAGGTCTAACAGTTTGAGTTTATCAAAGACATCCTCATGAGCTTTAGGGATAATGTCATCATTGAGGTTTTGTTTAACAAAGTCAATATATTCTTTATGTGAACGAATATTAGGTAACACTTGCATCTCTCCTTTCGTGTTAAGTTTGCCTTTTGATATGATACATGGGGGGATGCAAGTTTTCAACCTTTTTTTATTTGTTTGTTTTTCTATGTTTTCTATTTTATGAGAGGGCTAGTATAAGAAAAGAGGGTGAAGACATAAGCATTGGAATTAATGCGAATTTCCTGCTAGACATCCTGAAGTTTACTGATAGAGATAAAGTGGCATTTAGCATGAGCGATCCTCTCAAACCAGTCCTGATGAAGCCAGTGGGCAGTGATGGCTATGTCTGTGTGATCATGCCAATGAGGTTATAGCTCTTTAGCATATATAGCACATTAACAAGACAGTTAAAGACTTCAATATAGAAGCCTGCCAATTTATAAAGCGTCAATGACCACAAAGGTTGTTGACGCCTTTATTTTTGATGGGGAATACAAAAACACCAAACCCGTATTTGACTTTTAACCTAGCGAATTGGCGATTTTTTATCACAGCTTTGAAAGAGAAAAGCATTATAAAATTTTTGGATATTCTTTAAGGCGTTATTTTCTATCTTTCCTTTTGATTTTGCTCTTCATGATATTAATCAGCATAAATCTCATGCATTTTTCATAAATTCTCTTACATTTTAAAAAGAATTCTCTTGCATTTTTTTTTGTAATGTATTACGATATTCGCATCTTATTTTCACTAAGGAGGTGATAATATGCTTCGTATTATTGCTATTGCGAACCAAAAAGGAGGCGTTGGTAAAACAACAACTGTTATAAACCTT
>Ga0194111_10009027_pt1 | contig 10903 bp, 7 predicted proteins | sample TA2KigC300mmetaG_FD_146194 | JGI IMG/M metagenome (GOLD analysis project Ga0194111, IMG submission 146194) | Freshwater microbial communities from Lake Tanganyika, Tanzania - TA2015033 Kigoma Deep Cast 300m | ecosystem: Environmental > Aquatic > Freshwater > Lake | place: Tanzania: Lake... | reverse complement strand
AGACTTTGCCACCCACGAGACAAGCTCGTGGGGGGGCGGATGCGCGACGAGACTGTAGCTGACGAGACTTCGCCACCCACGAGACAAGCTCGTGGGGGGGCAACTGCACGGCGGGCTCGTGGGGGGCGGATGCGCGACGAGACTGTAGCTGGCGAGACTTTGCCACCCACGAGACAAGCTCGTGGGGGGGCAACTGCACGGCGGGCTCGTGGGGGGCAACCGCCACAGGCAACGTAGGTTGAGGAGGACGATCATGACCTCGACAAGTCGACGCAGGTTTCTCAAGGCGACCGGTTTCGCCGCGGCAGGTTGGTGGATTCTGCGAGACAGCCGTTCGGCATGGACCGCACAGGCGAACGAACGGTTAAACCTCGCCGTTGTTGGGCTCGGCAACCGTGGGACGTATCACCTGCAGACGGTCCCTCGCGTCGGTCAGAATCTGATCGCCATCTGCGACGCCGACAAGGACCGCCTGGCTGCCGCGGCCAAGCAACGGCCGAACGTCTCTCAGTTCCAGGACTTCCGCAGGATGTTGGATGAATTGGACAGCAAGCTGGACGGTCTGATCGTGGCCACGCCCGAGCACACGCATGCGGTGATTTCCGCACGGGCCATGCTTCGCGGCAAACATGTGTTCTGCGAGAAACCCATTGCGCACGACGTGTCGGAGGCTCGCGATCTGCGGCAGATTGCCCAGCAGACCGGCGTTGCCACACAGATGGGCAACCAGGGGATGGCCACCGATTCGTTCCGCCGCACCGTGGAGTTGATCGAGGACGGGGCGCTGGGGGAACTGCGCGAAGCGCACGTGTGGTACGTGTTTGGCGGAGGGGGTCCGCGGCAGCGGCCGGCCGGCAGTCAGCCGGTGCCGGATCGCCTCGACTGGGACGTCTGGCTCGGTCCGGCCGCCGACCGACCGTATCATTCCAGTTACGAGCAGGGTTGGGGTGGTTGGCGCGATTTTGCTACCGGCTGCCTGGGCGGAGGCGGCTCGCACTCGATCAACCTCGCCTTCAAAGCGTTCCGGCTGCGCGAGTTTTGGGAGCCTGCGGGCGAACCGCGTGGCACGATCCGCGTGGAGACGGACGTGCCGGAACGCAGCGAACTGTCGTTCCCCCACTGGCAGATCGTGCGGTTCCACATTCCTCAACGCGGCACGTTTCCAGCTGTGACCATTTATTGGTACAACGCAGCGGAGCAAGAGCTGGTGCGAATGGGCGTCTGGTCTCAACTCGAGAAGATCGCCGGTCGGCAGCTCGAGTGGCAGGATGGCAGCTGGACACCCCGGTCGGGCACGCTGCTGGTGGGCAGCAAGGGCGTCGTGCACACGAACGCCCACAACTCGGTCTGCGCTTGGCTGCCCGAGAAAGAGTTCCCGAAGGCAGGCGGGCCGCCCAAGCGACTCCCGCACGTCGCCGGCCACGAACGCGACTGGTTCCAGGCCTGCCGGGGCGGGCCACCCGCGCTCTCCTGCTTCGATCACTCCGGACCGGCCATGGAACTGCTCTTGCTGGGAAACGTCGCCAGTCTGGTGGAAGGCCCTTTGGAGTTCGATCCCGTCGCCACGAAGATCGTCAACAACGCCGACGCCGATTCGCTGCTGCGGCCCGTGCATCGTGAAGGCTGGTCGCTAGACAACCCCACCCCGGTGCGGATGTCCAAACAAGACGCATGATGCTCAACAGCCGCAGGGCCGCTACCCGCGCAGCTCCCGGTCAACGCGCAGCATCGCATCCAGCGCGCCCAGCGCGATCGAGACGCCGCCCACGGGCACTTCCGAATCGCGCGGATTGACGCGAATCAAAGTGCCTCCGGCGCGCTCGCACTCCCAGCGGACCGTGGGTACGGCCAAGCCGGCGCCGATTTCCAGTACGGCCAAGCGCCGGCCCGTGATCTTCCTCAGCCACGTGGCGTATCGTTGCTCTTGTTCCGCACACCGCCGTTCCACCCACTGGCTGTCACCGAACATGAGGACATTCGGGCGCGCGACGGCGGCACAGCGCACGCATCTCGCCAACGGACTGGTCGCCCGGATCGTCTCTTCGTCCACTGCCACGGCCAGCTCATCCGCCGGCCAGATCTCGCTCGAGCATGCCGCGCTGCACTGCAAGAAACGGATCGACCCGTGGCACTCCACCACGCGGTCCTCGGGAAATCCGGCCACCTGGAAATGCCCGTCGACGTTGCTGGTGAACACGAAGTAACCGCACGGCTTCTCTTCGGCCCAGAGGCGGACGATGCCGAACCCGGCGTGCGGCACGGTCGTCCGGTACAGGTTGAGCCGATGGCCGAAGAACCCCCAAGCCTGCTCGGGATCGGCGCGAAACCACCTCGGATTGGAAATCTCGTCAAACCGCCGCCCACGAAACGGTGGGTACGCCTTCCAGAACCCGGTGTCGCCACGGAAGTCCGGCAGGCCGGAATCGACGCCCATCCCGGCGCCGGCGCCGATCAGCAACGCATCGGCTTCGCGAATCGCCGCGGCCGCCAAAGTCACATTTCTGTCAACATCACCCATGCCGGTCATGGCGTCGGCCCCCGTGTCGAACGTGGTCTGACGCGCCTGCCATCGCAGGCGCGCCGCACTTGTCAACTCGCGACTGGAAGCGGGCGCGCGGTCCACCGTGGCAGCCGACGCTCCCCGCTCGCACCTTCCGTACCAGGTGTCGACCGGAACCGGGCGACCTGCTGCCCGCCCCTCTGCTGCCCGCGATCAGAATAGCGTATCATGAGCGGCTCGTGCAGGTATTGCGGTTCACACATTTCAGGCCTGAAGACATGAAAATCTTGACGTTGAATTGCGGCAGTTCCTCACTCAAGTACCGCCTGTTTGACATGACCGACGAAGGACTCCTTGCCGAAGGAATGGTCGAAAAGATCGGCACGCCGACCAGTCGTTTCAAGCAGTGCGCGGGCGAGAAGAGCATCGACAGGACGGGCCACGTCGCCGACCACACGGCGGCCGTGACGATGGCTTTGAGCGGCCTGACGGACACGAGCGCGGGAGTGCTGGCAAATGCCGGCGAGATCGCGGCGGTCGGGCACCGCGTCGTTCATGGCGGCGAGGAGTTTGGCAAGTCGGTCGTCATCGACGACCAGGTGAAACAGGCCATTCGCAAGAACTACCTGCTGGCCCCGCTCCACAACCCGCAGAATATGGCGGGGATCGAGGCGGGCGAGACGGCATTGCCCAACGTGCCGCACGTCGCCGTGTTCGACACGGCCTTTCATCAGACGATTCGCGAACGGGCCTACTTGTACGGCATCCCATACGAGTACTACGAGGAGTACGGTATTCGGCGTTACGGGTTCCACGGCACGTCGCACCGCTATCTGCTGCACCGCGTGTCCAAAATCTTGAGCATCCCCCGGCACACCTTTACCGGTATCACCTGCCATTTGGGCAACGGCTGCAGCATCACGGCGATCGAGAACGGGAAGAGCTTCGACACAAGCATGGGCATGACGCCGTTGGAGGGCCTCATCATGGGCACGCGGAGCGGCGACATTGACCCAGGCGTCTTGTTCCACCTCGCGCGCTCGCAGGACCTCGACATCGCGGGGCTCGACGACCTGCTCAACAAAAAAAGCGGACTCCTCGGGCTGTCCGGCATCTCCAACGACATCCGCGACATCTCCCAAGCAGCCGAAGCGGGTTCTCGTCGCGCGGAAGTCGCGTTGAAGGTCTTCTGTTACCGCATCCGAAAGTACATCGGCGCCTATCTCGCCGTCCTCGGCCGCGCCGACGCCATCGTCTTCTCCGGTGGCATCGGCGAACACGCGTCCGGCCTGCGCACCCGCATGCTCAGCCGCATGTTGCCACTCGGCGTCGAACTCGATCTCGTACGCAACATCGACACCAGTACCGGATCGGAACGACTTATCAGCACCGACCGAAGCGCCGTCAAGATCTTCGTGATCCCAACGAACGAGGAACTCATGATCGCACAAGACACCGCAAACCTGCTTCGCGGCACGCCGGAGGTCCCCATCGACTGATCATTCGGTCCTGAACATCGATGTTCACCCGGCGCGTGGCCCCGACAAGGTGGCCCCGACGAGGTGGCCCCTGGAAAACCTGTTCAAATTCTGTTCATCGATGTCGCCAACTCGCACGACTCCGGCGGACCGCCCCAAGCTCCGTCACGCCGCGGCGATCAAACGACATACCGTCAACGCACCGTCGACACTTCACCAACAGGATATCCACCGCGTCCAGCACCAACACCAATCGCGACAAACCCAACCGCGTAAAGGTATTGCAGGAAGTACTCGGCCACAACTCAACACCGTAACCCGCTCGATTATTACTAATACTATTTTCAAAAACCCTTATTGCCGCGTCTGTCAGTTTTCGCTGCGGACGAATTCCTCGTATTCGCGACCAAGCCGTGCCGCATCCCAACGGAGCGGATGAACGATGACGCGATAACGCAACGTGAATTCATCGCCGGCCTTCATTTGGTGGGGCTCATAACAGATCACGGCGGGACTGTAGTAACTCATCTCCGCCGAACAAATCACGTACCAAGGTGTGGGGTGGTTCAGGTTGCTCGGATGGTCGCAGATTGCGATTCCAACAGGTTGCCCATCGATGAGCCCGTTGTAGTCCACGGCGTTCGCCTTGCCGCGGAATCGTCCTTCGTTGAAGTCGATGGGACCCAAGTTCGATACCGCCTGGCGTTCGATGAGCTCTTTTGAGAAACGTACGGAAAGACCGGCATAACCGCCATACGCCTGCCCGTTCGGCTCATTGGGCAGCGGCGTACGATCAAGCGTTACCTGCGGCTCGACAGCCGTGAACGCGCACTTCCAATCGAACGCATACTGACCGTCCGCACGTGGCGCGGAAACGGTAACCGTCCGTTCCTCGCTCAGGACGACGTGGTCGCTCGGATGGCAGTAGTCCAGGTGCATTTGGGCGACGGTTTTCCCGTCCGGTTGCGGATCAATTCGCACGTTGCTCCACTTCGTTCGCCCTTTCGGGCTGCTGCTGTTCGCTTCAGGTTCCCAATAGTTGATACCGTTGATGTACTTCCAGGAGAACCACAACGCGTGATGCCAAGGATGGTCGGGCGGTTCATTCCAGGTGAGTACGGGTCCGTTGGGCAGCGACACTGGGTGAAAGAAAGACTTGGGCTGGCCGTCGGAATACGTGAACTGCCACACGATACTGTCGCCGTTGCACAACGCAATCGACGAATCCGTCTGACGGTACTTCAAGTCCCAACCAGGCGGGTCGGCGGTGGCGGATGGGGCTATCGGACCGGCCGCCAATAGCAGGAACGATATCAACACCAGTGCCGACATGGATCTCGCGCGCCCGTTGTTCATCGTGTTGTCCTTTCTTGGAGATAGGGGAAATGCGAGTGGTTTCGGGGCGTAATGAGGTGCGTCGGAATTCTTGGGAATTCCGTTACGGGTTGGTGCGTTGTAATACTAGCGAGTCCTGTTCGGAGGTGAGGGCGTCGGAATTCTGGCGAATTCCGCTACGGGCTAATTTTACCGTGGTCAACTCGTCGAAGGCGAGGCCCGTTCGGAGAATGAGACCGCTGCAGGATGTAACGGGCTAAGAAGTAGCCAAGATCATCGGCGGGCAGTCGAATTATTGGTTGACGACGATGCGGAGCGGGGTTAGGCTCGCAGTTCCGCAATCCGGCGCGAGGCGGGTGCCCCAATATCACACTTGGTAACGAAGAATGATCACGAACGACAGCCCGGCGATTCTGGTTCAGGACCTCCACAAGACGTATCGCGACGGGTTGATATTTCGCCGATCGTTGGACGCGTTGAAGGGAATCACGCTACGGGTGGACCAGGGTGAGATCTTCGGTCTGTTGGGTCCGAACGGTGCGGGGAAGACGACTTTCGTCAAACTGCTGTTGGGGATCGTGCGGAAGACGAAGGGTGTGGCATTCATGCTGGGCCGGCCGGTGGGCGTGCGTGCCGGTCGCAAGCGCGTGGGATATCTTCCGGAGAACCTTCGGATACCTCGCCACCACAATGCGAACAGTGCGCTCGACCTGTTCGGCCAGTTGAGTGGTCTGTCCGGGCGGGAGGTGAAGAGCCGTCGGGGCGCGATCCTGGAGAGTGTGGGATTGGGTGATCGGGCGCGTGATTCGGTGAAGAAGTACTCGAAGGGAATGGTCCAGCGACTGGGGCTGGCGATTGCGTTGCTTCACGATCCCGAGTTGATCTTCATGGATGAACCGACGGACGGCCTGGACCCGCTGGGCCGAACTCAGGTGCGGGAGGTCCTGCTTGAGTTGAAGGCGCAGGGCAGGACGATCTTCTTGAACAGCCACTTGTTGCAGGAAGTGGAAATGGTGTGCGACCGGGTGGCGATCCTGGACCGCGGTGATTTGCTCGGGGTCGGGACGGTGGAGGAGCTGGTCCCGCAGCACATAAAGACGATCCAGCTCGAGTTGGTCGTGGTGGGCGGGGACGCTGTTGTGCAAACGGTGCTGCACGACGCGGGGCGCAACCATCTGGCGTCGGCGGCGGAGGGCGGGCCGGCATACGTGCTGGACCGGCTGAGTGACAACCAATTTGCCATTCGCATCAAGCTGATGGATCAGACGGACGTGGATCGGCTCGTGGACGAGCTGCGCCGGCACGGTGTCAGCATCATCTCCATGGTCCGGCATCGGATCAGCTTGGAGGAGGCATTCCTCACGGTACTTGCGCAGGCCAAGGGCAGATTATGAGACCGTATCTGGCGATTGTGAAAGACTCCTTCGTGGAAGCGCTCGCGTCACGCGTGCTTTGGGTCTTGCTGATCCTGATCACGCTTGTGCTGTTGGCACTCGCACCGCTCGGCTTCCGATCCGAACGGACCACGGAATTTCGTCGGGGCGATTTCCGCGACGGACGCGAGTTGATCAAGGAGGTGCGCGGGCAGTTCGAGAGCGACGAGTCCTCGCCGGGGTTCCGCATCTGGTCGAACTTCGACAAGGAGACGCAGCAGCAGTTGGCGGAGTTCCAGGAGGACGAAGAAGAGGGACGGGTGTCATACTTTGCCGGCATGAAGAGGCTGGTGGAAGGGCTGAACAAGCTGCTGGAGAAACGGGATCTGTACGATGAAAAGGCGTGGGAAGGCGTCCTGCTAGGCAGCGAAGCGCGCGAACTGCTTGGTCGGGGGCTGGCAACGCTCGCCGAGCATGACCTCGCCCGCCTGAACCGGTTGTTGATCGTGAAGCCGTTTGAAGACAGTTTCCATCCGCAACTCGGCACGCAGGTTCTCATTACGTACATCGGGTTCCGTGTCTCTCCTCCGATTCCGTTCAGTGAGAAACGGATCAGGCAGATCATCGAACAGTACGTGCTGCCGTCGCTGATCGGGCTGCTGGTCGGGTTTGTCGGAGTGCTCACGGCCATTCTCGTGACCGCGCCGATCATCCCGCAGATGTTCGATGCGGGTGCCTTGAGCCTGTTGCTGAGCAAACCGTTGTCTCGCTCGTTGATGTTCCTGGCGAAATTCGCCGGAGGATGTGCGTTCATTTTCATCAACGTGACGTACCTGATCATCGGTCTCTGGGCGATTGCCGGGCTAAGGTTCGGAATCTGGAACCAGGGGCTTCTGCTTTGCATTCCCATCTTCCTGTTCCTGTTTGCGATCTACTACTCGGTTTCGGCGATCACGGGCGTGATCTGGCGCAACGCGGTGGTGTCCGTCGTGATGACCGTCGTGTTCTGGCTGGTGTGCACCGTTGTCGGTGCCACGAAAAACATATTTGAACAGGTCGTGATCGAGACGCGCAAGATGGTGCGGGTCGTGAACGCGGGAGACGCCTTGATAGCGTTGGACGAGAAAGGGGCGACGAAGCGGTGGAACGCGGAGAAGGCGGAATGGGAACCGGTATTCCTGGAAGATGGCGGTGGTCCGATGCAGCAGGTGCTCGGGCCGGTGTACGACCCGCAGCACAACATGCTGCTCGCCGGAAGGACCGGATCACGCAACTTCTTCAACATGGGGTCGAACCTGCTGATCGGCAAGGGAAGCGACGGCTGGAAGCAGGTGGATGGCCCGCCGCTGCCCGAGGATACCGTTGCTCTGTTTCCTGATCCGAAAGGTCGCGCGCTGGCCGTCACCAACTCCGGCGTGCAGCGTCTGGTCGGCGACCTGGATCTGAACGAGAAGAAAATGAGTCTGTTCGGGTTCGAAATCCCGCGGACACTCGGCAAGCCATTCCGTTCGGCCGGTCCGGAACCGTCCTTGAAGCTGACATGGCCAACGAACGCGGCCGTTGATCGGCGTTCGGGGAACGTGGTCATTTACAGCCGTGGCCAATTGATGCTGCTGCCGCGCGAAGCAGACGATTACACGCTGGCGAAGTCGGTGGCCGTGGAAGCGGAAGCGGACGAAGGCGTCGCGATCGCACTGCAAGGCCGCACGCTCCTGCTGGCGCTGGCCGACGGCCGCGTCGTCGATTACGACAGTACCACGCTTCAACCGCGACGCGCGTGGCAGCCCGAACCGCACAGCCAGCCGCGATTTGCCTGCGCGTCGCCGGACGGACGATGGTTCGCGGTCGTCTTTCACAATGGACGCCTCCATGTGCTGGATACCGGGGCGGGTACCGCCGGCATGCGCGCGGCGGACGTGCGGGGTCAAGGCGACATTTCAGCGGTCGAGTTCTCGGAAGATGGCCAGATGATGGTCATCGACCGGGCCACGCGCCTCAACCAGTATCGCATGGACACGATGGAGCTGGCCAAGAGCTATGCCCCGGCGCTCTCGGGAATTGAAATCGCGTACTACTACGCGGTCGTGCCAATTTACGCGGTGTTCCCGAAACCGGGCGAGCTGGACAACACCGTCCAGTACCTGGTCCAGAAGCAAGAGACGATTGACATGGGCATGCAGATGGGGAACCTGCAGGCCAAACGCGTGCGGCTGCGGCCGTGGGCGCCCGTGCGCAGCAGCCTCATCTTCATGCTCGTCGTTCTCGGGTTGGCGTGCGTCTACATCGAACGCCAGGATTTCTGACGGCGAGCCGCGGGTGGGAGCGCGAGGGTTGCTTCGGTGACTTCTTCGTGCGATGGCGTGCTCACGATAAAGGAATAGCACGGATGGCAAGGCCGGAGCACAGATGAGGATACCAATCGCCATCTCCCCACGGCACAGTGACGGGAACCAAGAACCGTCCCCGGTCCAAGAGCGTCGCTGATCATCTGTGCTCCGGCCTTGCCATCCGTGCTATTTCCTGCGCGCCTGACTCGCTGCCAGCGGCCATACCGGCCGTCGCTCCGGTGGGTGGTGAAGAGCCAGGATCTGGATACCGAGAGCAACGACCACCGCCTCCAAGGTCACCACGATTGCGAAGAAGACTGTGCCGCGCGAGTGCCCTGCCCGGTCCATCATCACGGATGCCAGCAGGCAAACGGCCACGAGCACCACGAGGCGGAACACGGTGGAGGATTTGCCGGCAAGAGCCCAGCAGGTTGCGGAGCTCACGGCGGCGAGCCAGATCGCGTAGCAGAACAGCTCGCGCACGTGATGCGGCGATACCGTGAGGAGGCGGGTCAAACCGAACAGGATTCCGCTGAGCGTGACGACGGAGAGAAGGTCGCACAGGGAGAACTGGAACGGCCCGGAGCGCGAGGCATTTGGAGAACGGTCGGCGGACTTCGGGGCGCTCGAGAGCGAGACTGCGAGCCAGTGCCGTGTGCCGTGGAGAAGAGCCAGAACCGCGGCGAAGAGGCTGAGGGCGAGGAACCACACCGAGTGGTTTCCCGCCGTGGTGCGTGCGAGCGGGTCGCTCATGAGGGCCGCCGCACAGGCGGGTACGGCCATTCGAAGCAGCCATGGCAGCGGGGCGCGCAGCGACCACACGGTCAACACGGCGAGTTGGCCGCAGGCAAGGCCCAGAAACGCGCACAGCGCCGGCTCAGACCCTGAGGCCAAGTGTGTGGCGGCGACAAGGTCCAAAAGACCGCAGGCAGTAGCGAAAACGCAAGCCACAAAGTGCACGGGTTTCATGTTGGTTTATTCTGCTTCGGGTCCACGGATTGTCGAGGGCCAACCTGGGCCAGGGAAGCTCGCCGTTGCAATCTTCCCCGGAGTGCTTCAAAATATGTGGCTTATGCTGATTGCATCGGCAGGAGTTCGTTTCTGGAACCATTGCAGAGGTCATTTGTGCCCGATTCCGCGATCCAAGAGGTGGTCTGTTGCATGGGCCAGCCGGTTGCCGGGAACCCCACGCAATTCATGATGGAACGAGCGTTCCAGGCTGCGGGCCTGGATTGGTGCTGCCTGACGCTGGAGGTGAGCCCGGAGAATCTGGGTGATGCCGTGCGCGGCGTGCGAGCCATGGGTTTCAAAGGCGCAAACGTCACCATCCCGCACAAGGTTGCTGTTATCGAGTATCTGGACTCACTCACGGAATCGGCGGCGCTCATGGGCGCGGCGAACTGCATCTACCGCGCGGAGGACAAGCTCGTTGGTGAGAACACCGACGGCAAGGGGTTCGTGCAATCACTGCGCACCGTGTCCGATCCAGCCGGCAAGAAGATCGTGCTGCTGGGAGCGGGCGGCGTCGCGCGAGCCATCGCCGTCGCATTGGGAACGGCGGGTGCCGGGCACATCACAGTGGTGAACCGAACGCGCGAACGCGGTGAAGCGCTCGCGGATCTCTTGAATGAGAAGGCCGGCACGTCCGCCCGCTTCATCGCCTGGGAGGAAGAGCTGGCGGTGCCCGAGGACGCGGAGATCCTGATCAATGCCACCTCGGTCGGCGTCTTGGATCCGGAAATGCCCCTGCCGCTCAAGCTGGATACGCTCAAGCCTCCGCTGGTGGTCGCCGATGTCGTTTTCAATCCGCCTTGCACCTGGCTGCTGCAGGAAGCACGGCAACGCGGCTGCACGACACTCAACGGCCTGGGCATGCTCGTCAATCAGGCG
>Ga0194111_10009015_pt1 | contig 10909 bp, 9 predicted proteins | sample TA2KigC300mmetaG_FD_146194 | JGI IMG/M metagenome (GOLD analysis project Ga0194111, IMG submission 146194) | Freshwater microbial communities from Lake Tanganyika, Tanzania - TA2015033 Kigoma Deep Cast 300m | ecosystem: Environmental > Aquatic > Freshwater > Lake | place: Tanzania: Lake... | reverse complement strand
ACCCTCGAACGGGTTTAACCTATAATTTCAAGGATAGTTTTTTCATCAGGTTATGACATATGTCCATTGCCGGGCGCGTGTTTTTCATGCATAATCGTTATTGGTGTGTTACCGGTAGGGAATATTCCGGTATGGATGTTTTTATAAATAGTAAAAAATTTTTCAAACTCACCCAGATGGGTGCAAAAAAATCAATCTTAGGCGCTTCGAAGGAATAGAATATCACCAGGTTTTTGACAACAGCGTCTGAAGAATCATAAAGGAGAGAAAAATGACTGCTCAAGTGATCGATGGAAAAGTAATAGCCCAGAAGGTGCGCGATGAAGTGCGCGATGAAGTAGCAAAGATGAAGAAAGAAGGGATACCAGCTCCCGGTTTGGCTACGGTCCTGGTAGGAGAAAACCCGGCTTCACATGTTTATGTAAGCATGAAGCAGAAAGCTTGTGAAGAGTTGGGCATGGAGTCGTTTGGGTTTAAGCTTCCAGAGACGGCTTCTCAGGAAGAAGTTGAAAAATTGGTCAAAGAACTCAATGCAGATCCTAAGGTGAATGGAATCCTGGTTCAATTGCCATTGCCAAGTGGTTTGGATGAAGAACGAGTTTTGATGGAAATCAGTATTGAGAAAGATGTGGATGGTTTCCATCCGGTGAATATTGGCCGTCTGGCGCAAAAAGGGCGCGAACCCATGTTTGTTCCCTGTACACCAGATGGGTGCGTGTATCTTCTTGAGCAAACCGGTGTCAAGCTGGATGGGTGCAATGCGGTAGTACTAGGGCGTTCCAATATTGTAGGTATGCCAGTAGCATTGTTGCTGGTAGGTAAAAATGCTACAGTTACCGTTTGCCATTCTCGCAGCAAAGACCTGCCGGGTATTTGCCGTAGCGCCGATGTGTTGGTGGCGGCTGTTGGAAGGCCTCAGATGGTTCGTGGAGACTGGGTAAAGCCTGGTGCAGTGGTGATTGATGTTGGTGTGAATCGTATTGATGATCCTTCTCATCCTAAAGGTTCACGCCTGGTGGGTGATGTGATGTATGACGAGGTAAAAGAAGTTGCCAGTGCTATCACCCCGGTTCCTGGTGGTGTTGGTCCGATGACCATTGCCATGTTGATGCGTAATACTGCCCGCGCCGCAAAACTAGCCAGCCTTAAGAAGTAAAAATACGTCCGTTCACTTATTTCAGGGTTTTGATCAAATGAGATCGAAACCCTGTTTTTTTACAAAGATGATTGACAAGCAGATGGTATTTTGATACACTAAAGTTGTCAGACAATTTGATCATACCACAGTTTCTAAACAAATTATGGCAACCCTACTGGTTCGAAATGCGACATTAATGGTTACAATGGATGATCAGCGCCGGGAAATAACGGATGGCGGCTTGTTCATACGCGATGGAGTTATTGAGCAAGTGGCTGTTACCTCGCAATTGCCACAGCAAGCAGATGAAATTCTCAATCTGCATGGTTACTTGATAGTACCTGGTTTAATAAATACTCATCATCATTTTTACCAAACACTGACCCGCGCTGTGCCTGCTGCACAAAATGTAAACTTATTCAATTGGTTAAAAACACTGTATCCAATATGGGCTGGCTTGACGCCGGATGATATTTACCTGTCTACCCAGACTGCCCTGGCAGAGTTGGCGCTCTCCGGTTGTACCACATCTTCTGATCACTTGTATTTGTTTCCTAATGGCTCGCGCCTGGATGATGAAATCCAGGCTGGGAAAGAGTTAGGTTTGCGTTTGCATGCTGCGCGCGGCTCAATGAGCCTGGGCGAAAGTAAAGGTGGATTGCCTCCAGATCGGGTTGTGGAAGATGAAGATGCCATCTTAAATGATTCTGAGCGATTGATTCTTGCTTACCACGATCCCAAACCAGGCGCTATGATCCGTATCGTACTGGCGCCTTGTTCTCCTTTCAGCGTCACTGCAGATTTGATGCGACAAAGCGCCTGGCTGGCGCGCCGGTATGGCGTGCTATTACATACCCACCTGGCTGAAACCCAGGACGAAGATGAATTTTGCCGGACTAAGTTTGGATACCCACCGGTGGAATATATGCAGACACTGGAGTGGATTGGCAACGATGTATGGTTCGCCCATTGTGTTCATATAAATGACCAGGAAATAAAACTTTTCAGCCATCATGGTTGCGGGGTTGCTCATTGTCCCACTTCTAACATGCGCCTGGCATCAGGTATTGCTCCAGTGATGCGAATGACCTCCGCTGGTGTGAAGGTTGGGTTAGGCGTTGATGGGTCTGCCAGCAACGATGGCTCTCATATGCTGGAGGAGGTACGCCAGGCAATGCTACTGGCGCGAGTAAAAGCAGGCATAGACGGGGCTTCATTTTCCGGTGAACAAGCTCCACCACTCATGTCAGCACGCCAGGCATTGGAAATTGCCACGATTGGTGGTGCGGCTGTTTTAGGCCGTAACGATCTGGGAAGCTTGGAAGTGGGGAAGTGCGGCGATTTTTTTGCTGTCAATCTGAATCGTTTAGAGCTAGCTGGCGCGTTACAGGACCCCCTGGCAGCATTGGTTTTCTGTTCCCCAATTAAAGCTGATTTTACTGTGGTTGGTGGAAAGTTTATTGTGAAAGACGGACAATTAACTACTATAGACCTCCCAATGTTGGTACAAAAACATAACCAGGCTTCTCGGCGCTTGATAAGTAATCTATGAGAACCAGTATGTATAATTGTCTCTGGCATGGGTTGTGATAAAGGTTAGAAAAAGCATGAATCATGACGATGTATATAGCCGCAAGAATCTGGTTGATGTTGCTATGGGTCGAAAACCAGCAACCCTGGTTATCCGGCAAGGGAAATGGGTGTGTGTGCAATCAGGTGAAATCATCGCAAATTCAGATGTAGCTATTTATCAAGAACGCATTGCATTTGTCGGGGGAGATGCCAGCCACACTATTGGTGAAAATACTCAAGTTATCGAAGCAGATGGTCGTTATCTGGTTCCAGGCCTTTTAGATGCTCACATGCATGTCGAATCGGGTATGTTGACAATTACCGAATTTGTTCGCGCTGTGATTCCTCATGGCACAACTGGAATGTTCATTGATCCTCATGAAATTGCAAATATATTTGGATTAAATGGAGTGCGATTAATGGTGGATGAGGCTGTCAACCAGCCGATCCACGTTTGGGTACAAGCGCCATCCTGCGTCCCTTCGGCACCTGGTCTGGAAACGCCCGGCGCTACTATAGGACCTCAAGAGATCGCTGAGGCTATGAGTTGGTCTGGGATTATTGGTCTTGGGGAAGTCATGAACTTTCCAGGTGTTTACAACAATGATGAGAAGATGCATGCAGAAATGGCAGCAGCGCGTCGGGCAGGTAAATTGATTGGTGGGCATTATGCTTCACCCGATCTTGGATTACCCTTTCATGGTTATGTAGCTGGAGGACCAGAAGATGATCATGAAAACACAAGGTTAGAGGATGCATTGGCTCGAGTACGTCAAGGTATGAAAGCAATTTTGCGTTATGGTTCTGGTTGGCTTGACGTGGATGATCAGGTGCGTGCAATCACAGAACTCAAGTTGGATGCACGCAACTTTTTACTATGTACGGATGATCTACACTGTGAGACGTTGATTTCAGAAGGCCATGTCAATCGAGCTGTCAAGCGTGCCATTTCGCAAGGAGTATCACCAATGACTGCGATCCAGATGGCTACTTTGAATACTGCTTCGCATTTTGGTGTGGCTCGTGATATGGGGTTGATAGCACCCGGTCGATATGGTGACATCTTGTTGGTGCAAAATTTACCCGAATTGAATCCAGATATGGTGATTGCCCGTGGACAGGGTATTTTCCAAAATGGAAAACTCATGATTGATATTCCATCTTATCCTTATCCTGATTGGGTACGGAATTCTGTAAAACTGCCTCGGCAACTTACCTCCAATGATTTTGTTCTACCAGTTCCGGATCAATATGTGGCTACTGAAAATGAAATGGTGGCGAATGTGGTGGGTATCATTGAAAACCAGGCGCCCACTCGTCTTTTGAAGATTTCCGTTAAATCTTCAAAAGGGGAGATAAAATCCGATCTTTCTAAGGATCTCGCCAAGCTGGCGTTGGTGGAACGTCACCAGGGAACTGGTAGGATACAGGTGGGGCTGGTTCAGGGTTTTGGGTTTAATACAGCTTGTGCCATTGCATCTACTGTTGCCCATGACAGCCATCATATGTTGGTTATAGGAACGGATGAAACCGATATGGCGCTGGCGTGTAATGAGCTGGCTCGGATTGGTGGGGGACAGGTAGTTGTGCGGCAAGGTCAGGTGATTGGAAAGGTAGAATTGCCTGTTGCTGGCTTGATGGCAGATGAACCTGCCAAAAATGTGGCTGAAAAAGCTCGTAGCGTGCTGGATGGTTTTAGAGCTTGTGGGTGTACTATTCAAAATCCCAATATGCAATTAAGTTTGTTGGCATTGGTAGTCATTCCAGAATTACGCATCTCTGATCTTGGTTTAGTGGATACGACAACATTCCAAATAATTCCGGTTTTGGAGATATAAGCAGCATATGGAAAATCATACTTCCATCTCGCAACGAATACACGAAGCTCTCGGATCGATGATCGCCCATATGAATCCAGGGGAAAGACTGCTATCAGAGCCAAAACTTGCCCGAGTCCTGGGAGTTTCTAGAGCAACCTTGAGGGAGGCTATGCGTACTTATGAAACCCAGGGGGTGATTATTCGTAAGCAGGGGGCTGGTACGTACGTAATGCAGCAACCTCCAGTGATTGAAACAGGCCTTGAAGTGTTGGAGAGTATTGAGACTCTGGCAAAAAAAATTGACCTGGATGTCACCATGGGTGAATTAAATATCGAGCTACGCCAGGCAACACTCGATGAATCATTGGCTTTAGAATTGGAAAATGGAGCCAGGGTTGTTCAAGTATCGCGAATTATTCAGGCAAAGGATCGTCCAGCAGCTTATCTGATCGATATCTTGCCCGAAGATGTTCTTGATCCGGCAGAAATTGATGTCGGATTTAAAGGTTCGGTATTGGACCTATTAATAAATCGTGGAACTCCAACACTCAGTTCTTCCCGTTGTGAGATTAATGCAGTTCAAGCGACACCGGCAATCGCCCGTTTGTTGGGCATTCAGCGCGGTGATGTTCTGTTGCGCCTGGTGGCATGGTTGTATACCGCCTCTGGTCAGGTGATTGACTATTCATTTAGCTATTTCCTGCCCGGTTATTTTCGTTTTCATGTTATACGCCGGGTGGGTAACTTCTCAATAGGTAATAGCAGTATATCAAAATAAATAATGTAAAAGGAGTATAAAAATGCGAAGTTTTTTAGGTCGTGACATCCTGTCGTTAAAAGAATTTGAGCGCAATGAATTCATGCACATATTCGACGTTGCACAACAATTAGAACCAATTGCTCGTAGTCGTCGTAACAGTGAATTGCTCAAAGAAAAAACCCTGGTAGCGGCATTTTACCAACCATCCACGCGTACCCGCCTGGCGCATGAATCTGCCATGCACCGTCTTGGTGGTCATGTTGTGGGTTTTGCGGATCCAAAAATGACAAGAGCTGGAGACTTTTACCAGGAGTCAATTAAAGATACGGTCAAAATGCTGGAATTTTATGGTGATGTCATCGTGATGCGGCACTTTCAACAAGGTGCGCCTCACGAAGCAGCAAAGTGGGCATCCATCCCGGTAATCAATGGGGGTGATGGTTGGGGTGAACATCCTACCCAGGTCTTGACAGATCTTTACACTGTATTGCGTGAGAAAGGCAGAATTGATGGTCTAAAATGGCTGGCGGTTGGTGATATGCGTATGCGTACCATGCACTCATTGGCTTATGGTTTGACGCAATTCGACTGCCCGATCACTTTTGTATCTCCACCAGAAATGTCACTCACTGAGGAGTTTAAAGAAGAGCTCAAGCAATACAGCCTGAATTTTCGGGAAGTTGATCATGTCGAACAGGCAATTGCCGAAGCAGACGTTATTTTGGTAGAACCGGTTGTACAACCAGATTACACCAAGTCTCGAGATGATCGCACTGGTTCTGTAAACCTGACACCGGCTAATTACAAGATTACCCGAGAGCTCCTGGAAACCAAAGCCAAATCGGATGCAATTTTACTGCATTCCCTGCCGCGTATGGATGAAGTACCCGCCGATGTGGATATCACCCGCTGGTCACGATATTGGCAGGAAGCCTTTAATGGCGTTGTCATGCGTATGACATTGCTGGCACTTATCCTGGGCGCAATGGAATAAGAAAGGAGAAATACAATGCAAACTGATCTGCGTGGACGTGATTTAATAGGCGATCTGGATTTCAGTAAGGAAGAGGTGGAAACTGTTTTGGATGTTGCTTTTGATCTTAAGCGAAAGCGCGCCCTGGGCGAACTGCATCCGTACTTACGTGATAAGGTGTTGGCGATGTTGTTTTTCTTCTCCAGCACACGCACTCGTGGCTCTTTTGAAGCAGGGATGGCGCAACTTGGCGGCCATGCTGCTTTTATTGAAAGTAAGACCACCCAGATTGCGCATGGAGATACTCCCAAAGAAATCGGTGAAATATTTGGTCGCTATTTTGATGGTATTGCTATTCGGCATGTGGATTGGGGTGTTGGCAATGGTTATTTAAACGACGTGGCTAAAAATTCTCGTGTGCCTGTATTGAATATGCAATGCGATATCTATCATCCTTTCCAGATTCTGGCAGACCTGATGACGATCGTGGAAAAGAAAGGACGAGATCTTCGAAAAAAACGTATGGTGGTGTCCTGGGCGTACGCTGCTTCATATCAGAAGCCAATGTCTGTACCGCAATCATTGGTGCTACAAATGCCACGCTTTGGTTTGGATGTGATTCTGGCTCATCCCCCGGAATTTAAACTGATGCCCGGAATAATGGAGCAGGCAAAAGATGAAGCTAAAAAATTTGGTGTTGGTTTTGAGGTGATGGATGATATGGAAGCAGCTTTCAAAGACGCCGATATCATCTATGCCAAATCTTGGGGTGCCATGGTGCATACACCAGACCCGGAAGAAGGCGCAAAAATCATCCAAAAATATTCCCATTGGATCACTGATGACCGAAAAATGGCTCTGGCTAAACCAGATGCGATTTATATGCATCCATTGCCGGCTGATAGAAACATCGAAGTGACCGATAGTGTGATTGATAGTGCACAATCGGTTGTGTATGATGAGGCTGAAAACCGGATGCATGCCCAAAAAGCCGTTATGGCTCTTACGATGCGGTAAAAATTGAGGAATCCTATGGTAGAGAAAAAAGTTGCTGTGGTCGCGATTGGCGGTAATTCGTTGATCAAAGATTCCAAGCATCAAACGGTTGAAGACCAATATCAAGCAGCAAAGGAATCTTGTTATCATATTGCAGACATGATAGAAACTGGCTGGGACGTAGCAATCGGGCATGGTAATGGACCACAGGTTGGTTTTATCCTGCGACGCTCAGAAATCGCTCATCGCGTAGAAGGAATGCACGAAGTGCCATTGGATGTTTGTGGAGCAGATAGCCAGGGAGCTATTGGTTATGCACTACAACAAAATCTGCAAAATGAGTTAAACAGGCGGGGAATTCTTAAACATGTAGCAACCGTGGTTACGCAAGTCTTGGTGAATAAAGACGATCCAGCTTTCAAATATCCTACAAAACCCATTGGTGGTTTTATGGAGGAACAAGAAGCCAAACATCGAGAAGCTGATATGGGCTGGACTGTAGTAGAGGATGCTGGACGCGGTTGGCGCAGGGTTGTTGCTTCACCGCTACCGGAGGAAGTGGTGGAAATTGATGCGGTGAATGCATTGATCAAGGAGGGTATTGTTGTAATCACTGTTGGAGGAGGCGGGATACCGGTTATCGATGAGGGAAATCGCTCTTTACGCGGGGTAGCCGCAGTGATTGATAAAGATTATGCCAGCAGCCTGCTTGCCAAACTAATTCAGGCAGACCTATTTTTAATTTCAACATCGATTGAAAAAGTAGCGTTAAATTATGGAAAACCAAATCAAAAATGGATTGACCAAATGACGATTTCCCAAGCCAAAGCATACCTAGCTGAAGGTATTCATTTCGCAAAAGGTTCCATGGCGCCAAAGATTCAGGCTATAATTTGGTTCATGGAAAACGGCGGTAAAAAAGCGCTCATTACCAATCCGGAAAATATTGGTCGTGCTATGCGAGGTGAAACTGGAACCTGGATAATTCCAGATTGATGAGATAATATTATCCCAGGCAGTTTTGAAAAAACCGCCTGGGTAAATCATCTATCAATCAGCTTAATTTTTTAAGATAAACAGCACAATTTTTATCTATGTTTTTAGAATACAATTGTAATTATTTTGTCTAGACAAATTGTAGATAAGAAAGGAGGTAGTATTGAACGATTTCTAACAAAAAATTTCCGAAAGAGTTATATATTTCTATTCTGATTTGAGGAGAAGTAACAAAATGTTATCCAAAAAACTAATGCCTGTGTTAACGTTCCTGGTTGCCTTTTCCCTGCTATTGGCAGCCTGCACAACTCCAGCAGCCCCAACCGAGGCGCCTGCTGAACCTGTAGCCCCCCCCGCGGTGGAGGAAGTCGGGGGCTTCCAAATTCCTGCTATCAAGGAAGGAAAATTCAATGTGGCAATGGTATTGATTGGACCACATGATGATGGTGGTTGGTCACAAGCTCACTATGAAGGATTGGTGTATGTTCAGGAAAACGTTCCCAATGTTCATACAGCTTACATTGAAAATGTTCCCGAAGGTGCTGACTCTGAACAGATTTTCCGTAGCCTTTCTCGCAAGGGTTTCAACCTGATTTTTGGTACTTCTTTTGGATTTATGGATCCAATGGAAGTGGTAGCAAGCGAATTTCCGGATACGGTCTATATTCATATTAGTGGGTATAAATCCAATACCACGAATTTTGGTAATCTGTTTGGTGCGATGGAAAATATGAAATATCTTGGGGGTATGGTAGCTGGGGCGCGTGCCAAGTTGGATGGTAATCCCAAACTTGGTTACATGGCTACTTTTCCTATTCCAGAAGAACTACGCCTGGGTAACGCCATTGCTCTTGGAATGAAAAAGACCTGTCCAGAATGCACCATGGATGTACGTTGGATAAACACCTGGCATGATCCTATCATCGAAAAAGAAGCAGCAGCTTCCTTGTTTGATGCTGGTTCACAAGTGGTCTTCACCGGTGCGGATACGCCTGCGGTAGCAGATGTAGCACAGGAAAAGGGTAAATGGGGTGTAACCTATGACTGGGTTGGTTCATGCAAAATCGAGCGTTGTCTAACGGCCCCGTATTGGAAATGGGGTCCGGTTTATGCCTCAATCTCCAAGGGTGTTAGTGACGGTACTTATAAGGTTGGTTGGGATTATTTTGATGGCGATTCTGGCGGCTTGGGTCTCTTTGGGTTCATGGAAGGTGAGGAACTCACCCCGGGTATGAAAGAATTATCTGAAGATGTGATTAACGAGGTCCGCAGTTTGATAGAAAAAACACTCAAGGGTGAATTTACTCGTTTTGATGTATTCGCCGGTCCCATTATGGATAACAAGGGCAATGTGGTTGTCCCAGCCGGTGAGAAATTCAGCCAGGCAGATATTGATCAATTTCCTCCTGGCGCGCCTGGACTGGAGTGTAAATACTGTATGTACTGGTGGGCTGATGGCATCACAGCAGAACTACCAGAAACAGGAAATTAAATAGTTGTTACATGGGGCCGGAACTTATTCGGGGTTCTGGCCCTTTTTATTAGCAGGGTCGTTTAATCATTGACCCATCTAAAAAATTTTTTTATAGGGATTTCATGACCGACGATTTAAACAACCCTCCAGTAGAATCTCTGAAGGATGACTTTGTCGTAGATATGCGTAAGATTGTCAAACGTTTCCCTGGTGTATTGGCAAATGACCATATTGATTTTAAATTAAAACGGGGAGAAATCCATGCTCTGTTAGGTGAGAATGGCGCTGGTAAAAGCACCTTGATGAACATTTTAACAGGTTTGTATAAACAAGATTATGGAACGATTTTAATCCAGGGAGAGCCGGTTAATTTTTCTTCACCCAAGGATGCCATCCAGGTTGGCATTGGTATGGTTCACCAACATTTTATGCTTGTACCATCCCAATCAGTCACTGAGAATATATTATTGGGTTTGGATACACCTCGTTTTATGATTCGTTTACCAGAATATGATCAGGTGATTACTGATCTTAGCCAACGTTATGGGCTGTCAGTGGATCCCCGCGCCAAAATTTGGCAACTATCTGTAGGTGAACAGCAACGGGTTGAGCTCCTTAAGATGCTTTTTCGCGGTGCAGATATCTTAATCATGGATGAACCTACCGCGGTATTGGCTCCACAAGAGATCGATGATTTATTTGTAACCTTGAAAACAATGGTCTCCAATGGAAAATCGATAGTCTTCATTAGCCATAAATTACAAGAGGTAATGGATATCGCTGATCGAGTGACTGTGTTGAGTAAAGGCAAAATTGTTGCTTATGGATTATCAACACGAGAGGTAAGTAAAAAAGAATTGGCTCGCTTGATGGTTGGGCGAGAAGTTCTATTTGACCTGCACAAGAAAGAGCAACAGCCAGGTGATGTGGTGTTGTCGGTAGAAAATGTTCATGCTGAAAATGATAAAGGTTTACCTGCCTTACGGGGTGTGACTTTCCAGATTCGGAGAGGAGAAATCGTAGGCATGGCCGGTGTTGCGGGGAATGGTCAGCGTGAACTGGCTCAAGTCATCACGGGCTTAAGGAAATGTAGCCAGGGGAATGTGCTGTTGCAAGGTAAGGAGATCAGCAACCAATCAGCACGCATTGGCATATCCCAAGGTTTGGCACATATTCCCGA